>ERZ824488.179-NODE-179-length-86809-cov-8.659485_pt1 | contig 86809 bp, 100 predicted proteins | sample MGYA00519936_ERZ824488 | MGnify/ENA primary metagenome ERZ824488 (study PRJEB31778, sample SAMEA3449153) | human gut metagenome | biome: human gut; feature: human-associated habitat; material: faeces | place: United Kingdom | collected 2010/2012 ...
ACCTATGACCCCCTGCTTGTAAGGCAGGTGCTCTAACCAACTGAGCTAATCGCCCAATAAACTTGACATAAAATAATATATCAAATAATATTAATGTTGTCAAGCATTATTTGTTATCTTGTCGATTTTTTTGCAACTTTTGTTCAATCCATATAGGAAGTTTGTATTCTAAGGTATTAAACCCTAATGGAGTTGCCTTAATTTTTCTTTTTGGTCTTTGTTTAAAATCACGATAATTAATATTTTTTATACTTAGTTTTAGTTGGGATAGTTCTTCATCTACTTCTAAAATTTCAACATTTATTTCTTCGCCAATTTTAACAAAATCATGAATATTATGAACAAAATCATGTGATATCTCAGATATATGAATTAAACCACTATAATACTCATCAAGCGAAACAAATACTCCATAACTTTCTATACCGGTAACAGTTGCTTTAACGACTTTCCCTTTCTTATAATCTGCCACTAAAACCACTCCATAAAGATTATATCATATTTTCAGCAAAATAAAAAGTCTTTACTTATCATTTATAAATATTATATAATGGTTTTGGTGAGAGAAATGGAAACAATAGAAAAAATTAAAGAAGTAATAGATTATCTTCGTCCTTTTATTATGAATGAAGGTGGAAATATAGAATTTGTTAAATATGAAGACAACATTGTCTATGTAAAAATGCAAGGAGCATGTGCCGACTGTAGTATGCAAGATCTAACATTAAAAGATGGATTATTTATGGCAATCAAAGAAGAAGTTCCCGAAGTTAAAGACATTATCAGCGTTCAAGATAATCAATAGTTGGAAAATCAGTTATAGACTTTACAAATGAATAGAATATTTTTAATAAATATTCTTTTTTTGATGCATCATCTATATACTGATTTATATAACTCTCATCTTTTTCTCCAGCAATTATTTCCTCAAAAGAATTAAAATAATAATTAGGAAATAAAGTACGCACAAACAACAATTTTATTTCCTCTTTATTTAAATTGAACTTTTTAATTATATATTTTAAATCATCAATAGAAGTTATATGATTATAATTAGTCTTTAAATATTCTGCAATATCTCTTGTTTTCAAATCAATAACCATATTTATCGGATTCAAAAAGTTTTCCAATCTCTCATCTTTTGTAATATATTTATGATTAATCGTATATTCCTTTACATCAACTATTTCAAGTAATTGAATAGCGGTTTCAGCAAGTCCACAAAAATATGGAAAACTTTTTCTCAAAGTCGGGTATTTTTTCCCAAACTCACTAATTTGCAATTCTAAATAATCAATCTTTTCACTCCACAAATCATACCATAAAGGTCTCTTTTTATCCCTCTTACTAACTATAATACTATTTATTATATATAAATCATTTATTATAATAGGTTCCTTTGATTTAACCTGTATTTTTAACAAAATATAATTAATACCATTTATATTGGTTAATATACTATTTTGTTTATTTGGTATAGGTAAATGACACCTAACATTATTCTTTAATAAATCGTTAACAATTTCCAACAATTCATCTATATTAGTATTATCCATTTTATATAAATAATACGTTTCTCCATCAATTTCAAACCAATGATAATTAGTATTTTGGTGAACCTCATTTACTTTTAAATTATAATAATAAATAATAGCATTTTTCATAAGTTCACCTCATTATAATTTTATGTTTATAGTGTACAAAAAAAGAACATTTTTATTGTTCTTTTAATATTTCGCAAATTCTATTTAATTTATCTTTAATTTTTTCAATCTCTGCTTTTAAATTCTCTTCATTAGATACTTCATTTTCATATTTAATTTCTGGCATAACAGGTTGTACTGGTTCATTAACAGGTTCAACAGTAATTGTTGGCTCCTCTTTAGGTTCAGTTACAACAGGTATTTCAGGTTCACTTGGAGTATCAATAGTAGCTTCAACTGTAGGTTCTACCTTTGGTTCATCAACAGCAGGAACTACAGGACTTACTTCTGGTTCAACATTTATTACAGGATTTACTTTTATTTCAGGTATTACAGGAGCTTCAACTTCTATTTCTTTTGAGTTTTCAATTACAAAATTCTTATTAGCTTCAAGTGTAGGAATATTATCAGCTTTTAACTTAATAATTCTCTTATCTTCAATACGAATATTGTTTAAAGATTTTTCATCTAAATCAGGTATTTCAACAGGCATATTCGCTCTATTAGCTTTAACGATTTCTTGAATTAATCTCTTTACTTCATCCCATTCTTCATCAGGTACTTTAATTCCTGTTAAAACCGGTTCATCTAAAACTTTTACAATATATATTCTTTGTAATTCTCCTTCAATTTCACCCATTGTGTATATTAGATACTTATTTTCATTATTTTTAATATATCTTACTACACTTACTTCTCTTGCATTACCATTTTCATTAATTGCTATTCTTTCCATAATACTCTCCCTCTTATTCTATCTACAACTAGTATATCAAAGTTTATAAATTATTTCAATATCTATTTTTAATTTTCTTTATTTTTTTGGATCTTATATGCTATTTTTCTAACCGAACTCCTTGGAAGTAGCCTCAAGGCAAATACACCCATTTTTATTTTAAAGCCTGGTATAATAACGACTTTCTTTTTAAACATTTGCTTTATAGCATATTTAGCAACATCATAACTTTCTAAAGATTCTAAATTAAATGAAACCCCAGCAACTTTATTAAAATTTGTGCTTACAGGCCCCGGACATAATGCACATATAAAAACATTACTTTTTTTTCTTCTTAGTTCTTCATTAATAGATTCTGTTAAATGTAAAACATATGCTTTTGTTGCATAATACGTTGCCATTAAAGGTCCAGGCATAAAAGCAGCTGATGATGCAACATTTAATATATAGCCTTTATCTTTCTTTACAAAATCTTTTAAGAAAAGTTTAGTTAATGTATGAACTGTTTTAACATTTAATTCTATCATATCTAGTTCTTTATCTAATTTAGTACAACAAAACTCACCAAACAAACCAAAGCCAGCATTATTTACTAACACATCAATATTTTTTTTCTTAACTAAATTATATAATTCTGTACAATTATATGTACTAGATATATCCATTGGAATAATTTCAGCATTTGTTTTTAATTCTTTCGCTAAAACTTCCATTTTTCTTTTATTACGTGCAACAAGTATAAGATCATAACCCTTATCGCTTAATATTCTTGCCATATCAGCGCCTATTCCTGAGCTTGCACCTGTTATCAATGCTACCATATAATCACCATCCAAAAAGATTATAGCACATTTTACTTTTTATTGATATTCTTTTTACAAAATTCGACAAACTTTTACTTATATTCATTAGACCATATATTATTTAAAGCTTTTTGTATTTCAGGAATATTCTCATAATTATTAATTTTTTCCAATATAAAGTTATCATCTTTTAAAGTAACTTTTGATACATACAAATTAAACTTATTATCTTTATCAAGTGTGTAATCAGTATATATGATTATAGGTTCTTCATTTTGTTGAACAACTGCTAATGTATCACACACTACTTCTATTCCGTTATCATTTGTTATTGTAAATGAATATTCTGGATTTAACATATTTTTATCTATCATATTTTTCTTACTCCTTTTTCTGTTTGTCTTAACAATAATGATAATTCATCACCTAAAATTTTTCCCATATTATTTATCATTTTTCCTTGATAACTTCCTTCTGGATTAATTATTTTAGAAAATAAATATACTGGTATATGTAAAGGCTGAACAGCTAAACGAGCTGCATATTGTATACCATAACTACTTAGTCTTAAAACTACCATTATTGGTGCTTTTAAAGCAGTAGCGCCTAATGATAAAGTATTTCCAACAGTATTAGTTGCATTTTTTATAAGTTCACCATTTGATCTAGATTCAACAACAGATCTAGCGTTAGTTGCAAGTCTTCTAAACTTAAGAGCAAGTTCATTTGATATTTGATTAACAACACTTATATTTTTATCAGCTTTTACTTTTTTAATCCTTTCATTTACCTGACTTTTATGTAAATCTGCTTCTTGTCTTATTAAAGTTTGAATCCTTGCCTTTACACCTAAATCAGTTTCAAGATTATATTCTTTTACATATGCTCTTAATATTCTTCCTCTAGTTATTGTTATTTCTTTTTCATTTATAATAGGATCATTCAAATAATTTTTTAACTGTGATTGAAGATATATTCTTTGATTTCTTACCTCTTGTAAACTCATATATACACCTACCTTCTATCTAATTATATCATATTTCTAATTATTCATAAATAAATTTATTAATTTACTTTCTATAATCTTCTTCTATACTCTTCAACACATTCGTTTTCAACAGCTCGATCTTTTTCCATTTCTTCTCCTTGCCTAATTGAATATACTTCTTTATATAAATCAACATCTTCATTTGTTGTTTTTTCCGTATCACGCTTTAAACCCTTTAGATCCATTTCAATTTTTATTTCGTTTTGTTCATCAATTAAATGTTTAAATTTTTCAAAATAATTTGGGATAGGTTTTTCTTTATTTTGTCTAAATAAATTCTTTATTTCTACGTCTAAAGCATTATATCTTTCTTTTAATGATTCAGGAATTTTGTTTTGTTTTTTTTCATCACTAGTACTAATCCTTTGTGTATTGACATTTTTATTACTTAAGGCATCTATATATTCATTATATAAGCCATTTCCTTTTTTATCAATTAATACTTGTTTTGAACCAATATAAGCAAGACTATTACCATACATTAATGAAACATCAACATTTCCATCTTTAATGCTTACAACAAATTTTTCCATTGTTTTTTTTGCTTTTTCTTCATACTTTTTTCTTTCTTCGGCACTTAACTCTTTATATTTTTTTTCAAAATAATAATAAAGAGCATTTTCAGAAATATTTGATTCATCTTCTACATCATATTCATCACTTTTTCTATGATCATCGATTATTTTATCAATCATTTCTTTTGATAACTTTGGTTCTAATTCTTCCCTATATTTTGCTTTTGATAAAATGTTAAATCTTTTTACTGAAACATTCGCGAACATAGTTCCATCAATTTTATCCATTGGTTTACCACAAATAGCACCATCAACTTGACCTATATATTTGCACAAATTAACATTTTGTATTTTTTCCAACTTGGTAGCATTATTTAATACTTCCACCCTATCAGGATAAACAGCAACATATACATAAATAGGGTTGCTTTTTGCAAAATCTATAATCGGAAGTTCAACTTTTTCAAGTCTAATTAAGTTTTCTTTATCAGATATACTTGTTAAAGCCATTTCATCACAAAATGAAAATCCCTTTAAAAAAGATTTAAGTTCCCTTTCGTGTTTTAAAAGCACATCACGTTTATCTAATGTCTTTTTAATATTTATACTATTTGTATCGCCAAAACTAAAAAATCCTGTATAAGATTTATGAACTAAAGTATTTGTAAATTGATCTTTCACCTCGCCAAAACGATTAACAATATATTTTGATCCATTAAAATCAATGACAAAATTATTCGCATCGGTATATATACTTAATTTATTTTTTATGTCACGGTATTCTTTAAACTTAGATAAAGTAATTTCCTTTATTTTTTTGTCTCTTATATTCCTTATAATGTTTTCTTCAATTTCCGTAATAAAATCATTCATCCATTCTTCATCTTTTACAGGAGCATAACTTAATTTTTCTAAAATTTCTTCATAATCCTCAAAAGAATTTATTAAATGAGAATGTATATTATTCCAAATTATATATCTTTGAGCAGATATATAATCTTCATCTTTTACAGCTTCACCAATTTTGTAAGAAGTATTCGCAAATTTTTCTTGATATAAACTAACATAATTATAAAAATCGTTCCACATTGAACTTGTATGCATTGAATCTATTCCACCTTGCAAAAATAAAGAAAAATTATTAGCCTTATTCATTAAAATATTTGCAAATTTCATCATTCTTACTTGTGGTTCATAAGAACAACTAATAGGATATATTTGTCTTGTAAACATCTCTGTTTGAGCTTCATTAATAAAACCAGAAGGAACACTTTTGTCGTTCATTACAAGAAAGTGAGTAAATTCATGACATAGTGTAGGCTCTAGATGAGGTTTTTCAAGAAGTCCTTCATCAATACATATGCATTGTTTAGCTTTACTATAAAACCCCAAAGCACCTATTTTAGAAGGTTCATCACTCACATATATTTTAAAGTTCTTACCAATTAAATTCTCCTCAAAAAAAATCTTATAATCTCTTTGAGTGGTATAACCATTAGCATTAAAATATGCTTGCAATTTTTTTACTACTCTTTTAAAAGGAGCTTTTAATCTAGTATCTATTTTTATTTCATTTAATACATCATCACTTATTAAATTTACAAAACTTTTATCATCCATAAACATCACCTATCTTATAATAAGTATATCATAATTTATAATACATTTCTAGAATTTAGAAAAATTTCACAAAAAAAGAAGGCTTATTTGCCTTCTACTAACTCTAATATAACCATTAAAGCATCATCACCTTGACGGTTATCTAATTTATACATTCTTGTGTATCCACCATTTCTTTCTGCATAACGAGGAGCTAGTACATCAAATACCTTTTTAACTGCTTCATTATCGTTATGTAAGAAAGCTAGTGCATTTCTTCTTGATACTAAAGAACCATTCTTACCATATGTAATCATTTTATCAACGAACTTACGAACTTCTTTAGCTCTTGTTTCAGTTGTTTCAATTCTTTCATTCATTATAAGATCTTTAGTTAAGTTAGCAAGCATACTTCTTCTATGCTTGTTAGTACGTCCTAATTTTCTATACATTTTCTTCCTCCTTGTTAGTCTTCTTCGCGGAATTTAAGTCCCATATCTTTAATTTTATCAATTACTTCTTTTAAAGACTTCTTACCTAAATTACGAATTTTCATCATTTCTAATTCTGATTTTTCTGTTAAATCACCAAGTGTATTAATGCCCGCTCTTTTTAAACAATTGTATGCACGAACAGAGAAGTCTAAATCATCAATAGAAGTTTCTAATTTCTTTAATTTTGTATCTTCTTGTTTAGCATTCATAACTCCTGTTGTATCTGCTATTTCATTAATATCAGCAACTATACTCATATGTTCGATAATTATTTTTGCGCCTAATGCCATTGCCTCTTCGGGTTTAAAAGCACCATTTGTTGCAACATTCATTATAAGTTTATCATAATTAGAATCTTGACCAACACGAGCTGTTTCTATTTCATAACTAATTCTTTCGATTGGTGAAAATGATGAATCCATTGGAATATATCCAACTTTTCTACCTTCAATGTACTTCTTATTATCGTTTGCTAGAACATATCCACGTCCATTAGCAACTACTAATTCCATTGAAAGTTTTCCGCCTTTCGCAAGTGTCGCAATTTCTTGATCAGGATTAATAATTTCAATATCACTATCGTGTTCAATATTACGAGCAGTTACTAAACCTTCTTCACTTGCTTCTAGATGCATTACTTTTACATCATCACTTGCATTTTTAACAACAACATTCTTTAAATTTAGAATAATTTGTGTTACATCTTCAATAACGCCATCAATCGCTTGGAATTCATGCATTACACCATCAATCCAAACAGCAACAATAGCTGATCCTGGCATACTCGATAGCATTACTCTTCTTAGTGCATTTCCAATTGTTGTACCAAAACCTCTCTCTAAAGGTTCTAGTTCAAATTTACCAAAATTATTTTTTTCTTCATATTCAGTAATTTTATAAAGTGGTTTTTCAAAATTTAACATTAAACAACACTCCTTTTCTCTATCCACGAGGACGCTTTGGTGGTCTGCAACCATTATGAGGTATTGGTGTTATATCTGTGATTGATGTAATTTCAAGACCTGCTGTTTGTAATGAACGAATTGCTGTCTCACGACCTGAGCCTAATCCTTTTACATATACTTCGACTTTTTTCATTCCCATATCAACAGCAGCACGACCTGCAGCTTCTGCAGCCATACCAGCAGCAAATGGAGTTGATTTTTTGCTTCCTTTAAATCCTAAAGTTCCAGCAGATGCCCAACTTGCAGCATTTCCTTCTGCATCACATAGTGTAACTATTGTGTTATTGAAAGTTGATTTTATATATGCTTTACCTTCAGGTATATTTTTCTTAACTTTACGTTTTCTTGCTTTGTAAGCCATAATTAACCTCCTTTAGATTAGTTTTTCTTCTTATTAGCAACGACTTTACCTTTACCCTTACGAGTTCTAGCATTACGGTTTGTTCTTTGTCCTCTTACAGGTAAACCTTTTTTATGACGAATTCCTTGATATGAATTAATTTCCATTTTAGTCTTAATATTCATATTAACTTCACGTCTTAAGTCACCTTCAGTTAAGTACTTATTTACTTCATCACGAAGAGCGGCTACTTGTTCATTTGTTAAGTCTTTTGCCCTTATATTTTCGTCAACGCCTGCATCTTTACAAATAGTAGCAGCTAAACTTCTACCTATTCCATAGATATAAGTTAAAGCGATGACAGTTCTTTTATTATTTGGTATATCTACACCTTTAATACGTGCCATTTAAAGCCCTCCTTCTAACCTTGTCTTTGCTTATGCTTTGGATTAGTACAAATTACATATACACGTCCATTACGTCTAATTATTTTACATTTTTCGCATCTTTTTTTTACTGATGGTTTAATTACCATAATATCCCTCCTACTTTCTATAGGTTATGCGCCCACGTGTTAAGTCATATGGTGATAATTCTATTGTAACTGTATCGCCTAGTGAAATGTGAATGAAATTCATTCGCATTTTACCAGAAACGTGGGCCGTTACAGTGTGTTTATTTTTAAGTTCAACTTTGAACTCTCCGTTTGGCAATACTTCAACTACTTTTCCTTCTGTTTCAATTATGTCATCTTTTGCCATATAATCACCTCTTTGTTAATATTTCATAGCCATCACTTGTAACTAGTACAGTGTGCTCAAAGTGTGCTGATGGTTTACCATCTGCAGTTATAACTGTCCAATCATCTTCTAGTAAGTATACTCTACTTGTTCCTAAATTAAGCATTGGTTCAACAGCAATTACCATTCCTGCTTTTAAAACAGGACCTCTATCTTTTCGACCATAGTTTGGAACATCTGGTTCTTCGTGAACATCTGTACCAACACCATGACCAACTAATTCTTTGACAACGCCTAAATTGTATTTTCTCGCATAAGTTTCAATTGCATTACCTATTTCACCAACTCTTACTCCATCTTTAATTTTACTTAATCCTTCAAACAAAGATTCTTCAGTATGTCTCATTAAGTAAGCCTTCTCGCTACTTATGTTTCCAACAGCGTATGTCCAAGCAGAATCCCCGTGGTATCCTTTATAACAAGCTCCAATATCAATAGATATTATATCGCCATCTTTTAGTTTATAACCATTTGGGATTCCGTGAACAACTTTATCATTTACTGAAGTACATATAGCCGCAGGAAATCCATCATAATTTTTAAATGATGGATAAGCATCCCTTGATCTTATATACTTTTCTGCTAATTCATCTAATTCTTTTGTAGTAACTCCTGGTTTTATATATTTTTTCAAATAGTTATGTGTATCACCAACAATTGAACCAGCAATACGCATAAGTTCTATTTGTTCTGGAGTTTTAATTGTTATCATTTTTTAAGATCCTTTCGACTTGTAAATCAGTATGTTCTTTTGATATAGAACTATCAACCGTATTTAATACACCTTTTGCTTTATAATAATCAATTAATTTAGATGTTTTATCAACATATGTATTAAATCTCTCATCAAATGTAGCAGCTGTATCATCAGTTCTCTTATAAAGCGCTACGTGACAAGTATCACATATTCCTTCCATTTGTGGTTTTAAGCCTTCTACTAATGTATTATAAACTTTACCACATTTTGGACAAGATATACGACCAATTATACGATTTCTAGCAGTTTCTTTATCAATATTTAGATAAATTACGACTCCAAGATCCTTACCTATACTTTTAAGCATATTTTCATATATTCTTGCTTGCATAACTGTTCTTGGAAATCCATCTAAAATATAACCATCTTTACAATCATCTTCTAGAATTCTTTCTCTCAATAGTTTTACAACTATATCATCTTCAACTAAAGCACCATGCTCTAGTTCATCTTTTATTTCTAATCCTTCTTCAGTATTTTCTGTACTTGCTTTTCTTAGTAAGTCACCTGTTGAGATATGTGGAATATTGTATCTTTCCTTCAATATTGCAGCCTCTGTGCCTTTACCAGCAGCAGGAGGTGCGATTAGAATTATACTTTTCATCTTCTTCTCCCCTTTTGATAATTCTTACTTATTATTTCACTTTCTACTTGTTTATATGTTTCAAGTGCTACACCTACAGCAATTAATAATCCTGTTCCACCAAGGGAAATATTTTGATCATTAATCTTAGTTACTGCAGAGAATAGTATTGGAATAGCCGCAAGCACTGCTAAACTTATTGTTCCAACTAATGTTATTCTCTTTAAAACATCAGTTATATATTTTGTTGTATTTTCACCTGGTCTAACACCTGGTATATAGCCTCCATTTTTTTGTAAATTTTCAGCAACATCTTTTGGTTTTAATTGAATATAGAATGTATAGAAATATCCAAAAGCAATTATTAATGCTATATAAAGGATAAATCCTGTAACACTATTATATGAAATCCAATTTTCATAAAACTTAGTAAATGCTGGTTTGTTAATTGCACCCGCAACCATACCTGGAATAGATATAAATGCTGATGCCAATATAACTGGCATAACACCTGCTGAATTTAACTTAAATGGAATATAGTTATCTTTTGTAAATACAGCTCCTGATTTATTTGAATATTGAATTGTAACTCTTCTTTCAGCATTATCTACAAATATAATACCAATTATAATTGCAAAATACAAAATTATAAATATTATAAATAGTACAATTCCCCAAACGTTTCCAAATGTTCCATTTACTATAAAGCTTCTATAAGCTCCAATAAATGTAGTTGGTAAACTTGATACGATACCTGCCATTATTAATAGAGATATACCATTACCAATACCTTTGCTTGTCATTTGGTCACCCATCCATAATAGGAATGCTGTTCCAGCTGTTAATACTAATGAATATAGTAAATAATCAGTTGGACTTGCACTTTTTCCTAAATACATAAATGAATATAGATATCCTTGTGCGAATGCTAAAGCAATACCCATAATTCTAGTTATTTTATTTAGTTTTTGTCTTCCTGTATATCCTTCTTTTGCTAAGTCAGAGAAATAAGGAATAATATCCATTTCCAAAAACTGAACAATAATGGATGCTGATATGTATGGCATTACACCAAGCGCGAATATTGAAAAGTTGCCTAATGATCCACCATTCATAACATTAAAGAATTCAAACAATCCTAGATTTCCTGTTAATTGCACCTTCGGTAAACCTGGTACAACGATAGCTTTTCCTACAACAAATATTAATAAGCACATTAATGTGAAAAGAATTCTTTTTCTTAGGTCTTTGTGTTTAGTGCTAAATATTTGCTTAATATTTGCAAACATATTAGATCACCTCTGTTGTTCCACCTAAGGCTTCTATTTCTTTTTTAGCTGTTTCTGAGAACTTATTTGCTTTAACATTTAATTTCTTAGTTAATTTACCATTACCTAATACTTTTATTCCATCTAAACTATTTTTAATAACTCCCATTTCTTTTAATAAAGTAGGTGTTACTTCAGTTCCCTCAGCAAATCTTTCTAAATCACTTAGGTTAATTGTTGCATATCTGATTTTGAACTTAGCATTTGAGAAACCTCTCTTTGGTAAGCGTCTGAATAATGGTAATTGTCCACCTTCAAATCCTACTCTAACTCCGCCACCAGATCTTGCATTTTGACCTTTATGACCTTTACCACTAGTTTTACCTAGTCCAGAGCCAGTACCACGACCAACTCTTTTTCTTTCTTTAAAAGCACCTTCGGTAGGTGTAATATTATTTAGCTTCATAATATATCCTCTACTTTCTTACCGCGCATTTCTGCTACTTCTAAGGCTGTTCTTTGGGCTTTTAGAGCTTTTAATGTCGCATATGCTACATTTATTTGTGTTTTTGATCCTAATGATTTAGAGATAACATCTTTAACACCAGCAAGTTCTAGAACCGCTCTTACTGGACCACCAGCTTTAACTCCAACACCTTCTGCAGCTGGCTTCAAAAGTACACGGCTAGCGCCTTGTTCACCAATTGCTTCATGTGGGATAGTTCTATTATCTACTAAAGAAATTCTTGAAACATTTTTAGTTGCAGCTTCAACAGCTTTTTTAATTGCATCTGGTACTTCATTTGCTTTACCTGTTCCAAGTCCAACTTGTCCTTTACGATCACCAACTGCTGCTGTTACAGCGAAACGGAAGTGACGTCCACCTTTTGCTACTTTAGTAACACGGCCAATGTTAATTATTTCTTCTTCAAATTGTTTAGGACGTGGTTCTCTTTTTCTTTTTTCCATTTTGTCCTCCTTTAGAATTCTAAGCCGTTTTCGCGTGCTGCATCTGCTAATGCTTCAACACGTCCATGATATTGGTATCCACCTCTATCAAATACGACTTTGCTTATTTTTGCTTTTTTTGCTCTTTTAGCGATTAATTCACCAACTTTTGTAGCTGCTTCAATATTTCCACCGTTTTCAAGATTTAATTCTTTATCGATAGAAGAAGCACTAACTAAAGTCTTATTTGCTTCATCATCTATTATTTGGGCAAAAATGTTTTTATTTGATCTAAACACATTTAATCTTGGAACTTCACTAGTTCCTTTTACAGATTCTCTAATTCTAACGTGTCTAGCAATACGTTTTTCATTACGAGATACTTGTTTTATCATAAGTTATTCTCCTTTACTATTTAGAAGCTTTCTTGCCTTCTTTGCGAATTATATGTTCGTCTTTGTATTTAATACCTTTACCTTTATATGGCTCTGGTGGTCTTACTTTACGAATATTTGCAGAAAATTCGCCAACTTGCTCTTTATTTATTCCTTTTACTGTTATTTCAGTATTACTTGGACTATCTACTGTAATTCCTTCTGGAATTTCCATTTCTACAGGGTGTGAATATCCTGCAGTAATTACTAATGTTTTACCTTTTACTTGAAAACGATAACCAACACCAACTGATTCAAGGCTTTTTTCAAAACCATGAGTAACGCCTTCGATCATATTCTTGATATTAGCGTTTGCAGTTCCGTGGAAGTTTTTATATTCATCACTATTTCTAGTAATTTTTACTTCGTTTTCTTCTACACAAACATTAATATTTGCATTTACTTCAGTAGAAAGTTCACCTTTTGGTCCTTTAACTGTAACTCTGTTACCATCAACGCTAACTGTTACACCTGCAGGAACTGTTAAAATACGATTACCAATTCTTGACATATATTTATCCTTCCTACCAAACGTAAGCTAATACTTCGCCACCAAGAGATAATTCACGAGCTTTTTTATCAGTCATAACTCCTTTAGAAGTAGATATGATTGCAATTCCTAAACCGTTTAATACTTTTGGTACTTCATCAGCTTTTACATATACACGTAATCCTGGTTTAGATATTTTCTTTAAACCTGTTATAACGCGTACCTTATTTTCTGTATATTTTAAATTAATAACAATTATATTTTGTACATTGTTCTTTTTGATTTTGTAATCATTTACAAAACCTTCTTCTTTTAATATTTTCGCGATTTCGATTTTTAAATTTGAAGCGGGTACTTCAACTTCCTTATCACGCATTTGATTGGCATTTCTAATACGTGTAAGCATATCGGCGATTGGATCTGTTACCATTATATTTCCTCCCTTCAATTATCAAGAATTACCAACTAGATTTAGTAACCCCTGGTATTTGTCCCTTATATGCTAATTCCCTAAAACAAATACGGCATATTCCATATTTTTTAAGTACTGCGTGTGGTCTTCCACATCTTTTACATCTAGTGTATTCACGTACTTTGAATTTTTGGGGTTTATTAGCTTTTATTATCATACTTTTTTTAGCCATAATTCCTCCTATTTCTTAAATGGCATACCGAAACCTTTTAAAAGATCGTATGCTTCTTCATTAGATTTAGCAGTTGTAACGAATACGATATCCATACCTCTTACTTTAACAACATTATCATATTCTATTTCAGAGAATATTAATTGTTCTGTTAAGCCTAGTGTATAATTACCTCTTCCATCAAATGCTGTACTTGATACACCTCTAAAGTCACGTACACGTGGTAATGTAATACTAATTAATTTATCTAAAAAGTTATACATATTTTCTCCACGTAATGTTACTTTACAACCGATTGCTTGACCAGCTCTAATCTTAAATCCAGCTATAGCTTTCTTAGCTTTTGTAGCAACTGGTTTTTGGTCAGTAATTAACTCTAAATCAGTCATTGCAGCCTCAAGTAATTTACTATTTGAGCTAGCATCACCACATCCAATGTTAACAACTATCTTTTCTAATCTAGGAACTTGTAATACGTTCTTATAGCCATATTTTTCTTTTAAACTAGGTATGATTTCTTTATTATATACTTCTTTTAGGCGGTTCATATTTTCCCTCCTCCTAACTTAATTTCTCATTAGATTTTTTTGTAACACGTACTTTTTTACCATTTTTATCAACTTCATGACCTATTCTTGAAGTTTTACCGCTTTTTGGCTCAACAATCATTGCGTTTGATGCGTGGATTGGAGCTTCACGGTCAACAATACTGCCTTCGTTTTGTCCGTTTGGTTTTACGTGTTTTTTAACCATATTAACGCCTTCAATGACGATTTTGTTTTCTTCTTTTAATATTTGTGTTATTGTTCCTTCTTTACCTTTATTAGATCCAGATATAACTCTAACACGATCTCCTTTTTTGAAGTTCATTCTTATCCTCCTTTATGAATTTTATAACACTTCTTTAGCAAGCGATACAATTTTCATATAATCATCACGCAATTCACGTGCTACCGGTCCAAATATACGAGTTCCAACTGGACTCTTATCTTCTTTAATAATAACGCAAGCATTATCATCAAATTTGATATATGATCCATCAGCTCTTCTTAGACCGAATTTACTTCTAACTACAACAGCTTTAACAACTTTTCCTTTTGCTACTGTTCCGTTAGGAGTTGCTTTTTTTACGGTTCCAACTACTATGTCCCCGATATTTCCAGTTTTAACTTTGCTGCCTCCTAGAACACGAATAACGCTTAGTTCACGAGCTCCAGAATTATCAGCAACTTTTAATCTGCTTTCTTGTTGAATCATTATAATTCCTCCTCTTACAATTATATTATAATTGCTTTTTCTACTACTTCAACTAAACGATAGTGCTTTGTTCTTGAAAGCGGTCTAGTTTCAACTATTTTTACTGTATCTCCGACTTTTGCTTCATTTTTTTCATCGTGTGCAGCATATTTTTTAGAATATTTAACTCTTTTACCATATAAGCTATCTTTTTTATATGTTTCAACTAAAACAGTAATAGTTTTATCTGTTTTATCTGATACTACTTTACCAACTAATACTCTTTTATTTTCCATATTATTTTTCCTCCTTTAGTTCTCTTTCACGTAAGATTGTTTTAGCACGTGCTACTAAAGTACGTAATTCACGAATACGTGAAGGTTTTTCTAAATTTCCTTTAGCTTGGTTAAATCTTAAGTTAAATAATTCTGCTTTGCTTTCTTCAATCTTTTTAAGTAGATCGGCGCTTGATAATTTTCTTAATTCTTCATTTGTCATGCGACATCACCACTTTCTTCTTTTTTTACAAACTTACAAGTTACAGGTAACTTATGCATAGCTAAACGTAATGCTTCACGAGCAGTTGCTTCATCAACACCAGCTATTTCAAACATAATTTTACCTTTCTTAACAACGGCAACCCATAATTCTGGTTGACCTTTACCTTTACCCATACGAGTTTCTAGAGGTATTTTTGTTAATGATAAGTGTGGGAATATATTAATCCATACCTTACCACCACGTTTCATATAACGCGTCATTGCTACACGAGCTGCTTCGATTTGTTTTTCAGTAATCCAAGCACCTTCTAAAGCCATTAGACCATAATCACCAAAGCTTAAAGTTGTATTACCTTTAGCATTTCCATCGTAACGTAAACGATGTGGTCTTCTATATTTAGTTCTTTTTGGTATTACGCCCATGTTCTTTACCTCCTTCTTTCTTTCCAGGAAGTATTTCACCTTTGTAAATCCATACTTTTACACCAATTTTACCGAATGCTGTATCTGCTTCTTTATTAGCATAATCGATGTTAGCTCTAATTGTATGAAGTGGTATATTACCTTCTGAATATCCTTCACTTCTAGCAATATCTGCTCCGCCTAAACGTCCAGATACTGATGTTTTAATTCCTTTTGCTCCAGCTTTCATTGTATTTCTGATAGCTCTCTTTTGTGCAACACGGAATGAAACACGATTTTCAATAGCAGTTGCTATTGATTGCGCTACTAGGGCTGCATCTAAGTCTGGGTTCTTAACTTCCATTATAGAAATTTGAATTTCTTCATTTACTAATTTATTTAATTCTTTCTTTAATTTTTCAATTTCATCGCCACCGTGACCAATTACTACACCTGGTTTTGCGGTATTGATGATAACTTCTGTTTTCTTTTGGTTTCTATTAATTAAAATACTTGAAACTGCTGCTTCTTTTAATCTTTTACTTAAATACTTACGGATTTTTTCATCACATTGTAAGAAATTAGCAAAATCCTTATTTGAAGCAAACCATTTTGATTCCCAAGTTTTATTAACACCCATTCTAAATCCTATCGGACTAACTTTTTGACCCATTAGGTTTCCTCCTTATTTGTTATCACTTACTACAATTGTGATGTGGCAAGTTCTTTTCTTTATTGGATCTACGTGTCCACGAGAACCGAATTTCATTCTTTTCATAACGACTCCCTCATTCACGTAAGCTTCCTTAACTATTAGATTTTCTTTTTCTAAATTTAAATTGTGTTCAGCATTTGCTACTGCTGATTTTAATACTTTACGAATGGCACGCGCAGCATCTTTGTTCAAGTTAGATAAAATATTATCTGCTTCAACAACGCTTTTTCCACGAATTAAGTCAATTGTTAAACGACATTTACGTGGTGCGATTCTAACTGTATAAGCGATTGCTTTTGCTTCCATGCATATCCTCCTTTATGGTTTTATTACTTTTCCTTTTGATCGCCGTGTCCACCAAACTTACGTGTTGGAACGAACTCTCCTAATTTATGTCCTACCATATCTTCAGTTATATATACTGGAACAAATTCTTTTCCATTATGTACTGCGAATGTTAGACCTATAAAGTCAGGGAAAATAGTTGAACGACGTGACCATGTTTTTATTACTTCTTTTTTAGTAGATGCATTTGCTGCTTCAACTTTCTTCATTAAATGTTCATCAGCAAATGGTCCTTTTTTTAGACTTCTAGCCATTTAAGTTCCTCACTTTCTCTTACGTCCACGTACGATTAATTTAGTTGAACTTTTTTTATTCTTACGTGTCTTGTATCCTAATGCAGGTTTACCCCATGGAGTAACTGGTCCTTTACGTCCGATTGGTGCACGTCCTTCACCACCACCATGAGGGTGATCGTTAGGGTTCATAACTGATCCTCTAACTGTAGGCTTAATTCCCATATGACGAGTACGTCCAGCTTTTCCTAAATTAACTAATTCGTGATCGGCGTTTCCAACTTCACCAACTGTTGCTCTGCAAGTTGATAATAGTTTACGAACTTCACCACTTGTTAATCTTATTAATGTATATTTTCCTTCAGTTCCTAATACTTGAGCGCTTGAACCAGCAGAACGAACTAATTGTCCACCCTTACCAGGTAACATCTCAATATTATGTATTAATGTTCCTTCAGGAATATTCGCTAGTGCTAAGTTGTTACCAACTAAAATATCAACTTTTTCACCACTTATTATTTTTGAACCAACTGTTAATCCTTTAGGTGCTAAGATATATCTTTTTTCACCATCAATATAGTTGATTAAAGCGATGTTTGCACTTCTATTTGGATCATATTCAATGCTTGCTACATTTCCTACGATACCATCTTTATTTCTCTTGAAATCAATTAAACGATATTTACGTTTTTCACCGCCACCGCGATGTCTTACAGTAATACGTCCTTGATTATTACGACCGCTATTTTTCTTTAATACTGTGAGTAATGATTTTTCTGGTGTACTACTAGTAATTTCTTCATTTACTAAGGTAGTCATTCCTCTTAAACCATTAGTCATAGGTTTGTAACTTTTTATTGCCATAATATATCCTCCTTACAACTAATTAAGTTCGATTGAACTACCCTCTTTTAGTGTAACAATAGCTTTTTTTACTTTGTTTGTTTTACCAGGATAGCGACCAACTCTTTTTTTCTTTGGTCTTACGTTAATTGTATTAACGCTTTCTACTTTTACGTTGAATAATTTTTCAACAGCGTCTTTTATTTCAATTTTATTTGCTTTAGTATCAACGCTTAACGTTATTTGATTATTATTTTGTGCTATCTCAGAACTCTTTTCAGTAATGATTGGTCCTTTAATAATGTCATATTTTTTCATTATTTAAGCGCCTCCTCTACTTGTTTTAGTGCTTTTTCTGTTATAACCATTTTGTCAGATGCAACTATATCATACGTATTAATTTCATCTGCTGATAATAACATTACGTTTTCTAGATTTCTTGTTGATAATATTAAGTTATCAGTTAATTCATCAGTTACTAATAATACTTTTCCCTCAACATTTAATCCTTTTAACATTGCTTTAGCATCTTTTGTCTTATTACCTACTACATTTAAGTTATCAACAACAATTAATTCATTATCAATTACTTTATAAGCAAGCGCTGATTTAAGAGCCAAACGTCTTTCTTTTCTGTTCATTTTGAAACTATAATCACGATTATGTGGTCCAAATACTATTCCACCGTGATACCATTGTGCTGCACGGATAGATCCTTGTCTAGCACGACCAGTTCCTTTTTGTCTCCAAGGTTTACGTCCACCGCCACTTACTTCGCTTCTTGTTTTAGTTTCAGCAGTACCTTGTCTACGACTATTTCTTGCTAAACGAATAGCATCGTATAAAGTTGTATCATTTGGAACTATCCCAAATACCTCTTCACATAAGGTAATATCATTTACTTTTTCACCTTTAACATTTAAAACTGTTACTTTTTCCATTTTATTACCTCCTATTCATTTACTTCTGTTTCAGTTTGTTCACTTGAAACTTCACTTTCTACAACATCTTCAACTGTTATATAATTTAATAATTCTTCAGTTTCATTTACTTTTCCTGGAGTTTTAATAGAAGTTTTAATAAATACTAACCCTTCTTTTGCTCCTGGAACATTTCCTTTAATTAAGATGCAGTTATTTTCTTTATCAACTTTTACTACTTCAAGATTTTGAATAGTTACAGTTAATACACCCATATGACCTGGTAATTTTTTAGCTTTAAATACTCTCATTGGTCTCATTGTTCCCATTGAACCTGGTTTTCTGTGATAGTGAGAACCATGTCCCATAGGTCCGCGAGATTGTCCGTGACGAGTAATAACGCCTTCAAATCCGTGTCCTTTTGTAGTTCCTGTTACATCGACTACTTCGCCCTCTGTAAATGAATCTACACTAATTTCATCGCCAACATTATAGTTAGCTACGTCTACACCTCTGATTTCTCTAAAGAAGCGCTTAGGTGTAGTGTTTGCTTTCTTGGCATGGCCAATAATTGCTTTTGTCGCGTTTTTCTCTTTAATGTTTTCAAAACCTAATTGAATTGCTTCGTAACCATCGTTTTCTTTAGTCTTGATTTGTGTTACAACGTTTGGTTCAACTTCAATTACTGTTACAGGAATTAATTTTCCAGATTTTGTAAACACTTGAGTCATTCCTTTTTTACGACCTAAGATTCCTTTCATATTTCCTCCTATAATTTAATTTGGATGTCAACTCCACTTGGAACATCAACATGTTTTAATGCGTCAATTGTTTCCTTACTTGGATCAATAACATCGATTAGTCTTTTGTGTGTTCTTTTTTCAAATTGCTCACGTGAATCTTTATATTTGTGAACAGCTCTTAAAATTGTAATTTTTTCAACATCAGTTGGTAATGGTACAGGTCCACTTACTTTTCCGCCTGTTCTCTTAACTGTGTCAACAATTTTAGCGCATGCTGTGTCCAAACTTTTATGTTCATATGCTTGTAATTTGATGCGAACTTTAGTTTTTGACATTTCGTATCCTCCTTCGCCTATATCTAAGTACAGACTCGCTCCGTGCAAAAACCCGATATTCAGTTTAATTTTTACTAGCAACTTAACCTGGTGTATCGACAACCTTGCACATCTCTGCGTTCCACACATCAATGATTATAAGGGAAAATAAAAGAAAATGCAAGTTATTTTGAACATTTTTTTCATTTTTTTGCATTTTCTTTACTTTTTATTAATTTTCAGTAACCCACTTTCTAAAATATATGCATTGAAAAGAAGAACAATGAAAAAATATAACATAAAAATAAATTAAATTAAAAACAAAATACATACAAAGTATTTTGTTTTATTTTTCTAAGATACTACTGAACCTTTAGTTATTTTTGAATTCGTTGATTTCGTTAGTATCATTTTATCAACCAAACTTGATGCAACGCTTGTATAGTTAAGTGTAATACCAACCCCTGTATTTTCTGAAGTCAAAGCAGCATTTGTAAACATTCCTGTACAAGTAGCGTTCGCACTTCTTATTGTAAGGGTGGCATTTACACCTCTTGTATCTTTAAACATATAATTATAATTTGTTACTTTTGATGTATCAAATGAATCATTTGCTATGCTTATACCAAGTAAATTACCGAAATTACTAAACATATATGATGAATCAGCTGGTGCATATATTTTCTCAGTACTTGCTATTGTTAATCTATAAAGGGTATTACCACTTGAATCGCTTCCTGATATCTCTAACCATGCATATACTTTTGCACTTTGATTGCTTGCGTATGATATATCCCAACATTTTGTTGATTCAGTACAGTTATTTGGTTTATTAGTTAAGTTATCTTTTATGTTTATATTTCTAATATAATCTTTATATTGCCAGAAATATCTTAATGAATAAGAACCACTTGAGTTTACTGTATATCCATTTTTCATCATCGTTACTGCATCAGCACCTATTACTGAGTCATCTGTTTTACCAAGAACAACATTAGCGCCCGATGTCTTAGTACTTACCATACTAGATGCTTTACTATACTTACCATTTGAATAATTTACAGTAATTTTTGAACCAGATACTGTTGCAGCATTCGTAAACACATTAGCATGTGTACCATTAGTTGTCCTAATAGTAATTGTTGTAATCATTTTTGTACATCCGTTAAATGCATTATTAAAGTTTGTTACACTAGTTGTATCAAAATTACTTAAATCAAGATTAGTTAAACTACTACAATTATAGAAAATGCAGTCCAAATTTGTAACTTTTGAAGTATCAAGATTTTTAATATTTAAACTAGCAAGATTAGAGCAATCTCTAAACATGCCTGACATATTTGTTACTTTGGATGTATTAAATCCACTCAAATCAAGACTAACTAAACCTGTACTTGCCCAGAACATATGAGAAATTGATGTTGCATTTGATGTATCAATTGTACTTAAATCAAGTGTTTTCATACTTTCTAAATATGAGAATAAATATTCCATATTTGTCGCACTCGATGTATTTATTGTACTTAAATCAAGCGAAGTTAACGAAGTAAGCTTTTGGAACATAAACTTCATATTTTCAACTTTAGAAGTATCAAAATAATCATTAAAGTTAATTGCAACCACATTTGTAAAACTATATAATAAAGCCGTACTATTAACTGGTGCATATATTTTAAGTGGACTAGCAATATATAAGTTATATAATGTATTATTAGAACTATCTTTATATCCACTATCAATCATATAAGCAAATACTTTAGCATTTTGTGTTGAACTATAAGATATATCAAAGCATCTATTAGCTTCTGTACAACTATTTGGTTTCTTACTTAAATCATCAGTAAATGTAATTGTTCTTATATAATCTCTATATGCCGGTTTCCATATTTCTGTTTTTAATGCATCATCACTATTAAAACCATCCTTCATGTATGTAGGAGTTCCATCATCAAACACAACATTATCAATTGCATTTTTGGTTGCAACTATAGAAGCAGTTATTGTTTTAGCAGCATCAGTTGCCGTAACAATAATCGTTGCAGAGCCAACATTTGCTGAATTTTTAAACGCATCAGTATATTCTGTTATATTAGCATTAGATATTTTTATTTTCGTACTTAATTTAGCGCAATTATTAAACATATATGACATATTAGTTAAACTAGAAGTATCAAAGATACCTAAATCAAGTTTACTTAAGTTTGTGCATCCAGAAAACATAATACTCATATCAGTTACTTTTGATGTATTAAAATTACTTAAATCTAAACTTGTTAAAGAAGAACATTTCCAAAACATCGCATTCATACTTGTTACTTTTGATGTGTTAAAATTACTTATATCCAAACTTGTTAAAGATGTACATCCGGAAAACATACTTACTAAAGATGTTGCTTGTGATGTATTAAAACTACTTAAATCAATCAGAGATAATTTCGAGCAATTACCAAACATAGCACTAAAATTAGCTGCTTTAGTTGTGTTAAGATTTGATACACTTATACTTTTTAAAGATGAACATCCATAAAACAGACTATGTAATGATAATACGTTTGATGTATCAAAACTGCTTATATTTACCGATTGAAGAGATGTACAACTATCAAACATTGCTCCTATATTTTCAACTGCAGTAGTATTAAAACTAGATAAATCCAAATTAACTAGTGATGAATCTTCCGTAAACATCATAAGCATTGTTTGTGTCTTTACTGTATTAAACAAATCATTAAAATTAATAGATACTAAATTAGTAAACTGTCCAAATAATTTATAACAATCTGTTGGTGCCATTATTTCATAATCACTTACTATATATAAATTGTATAATGTTTTAGTTGAATCAGTTTTATCTTTCAAACCACTATCTATTAAATAACCATATACCTTTTTAGTTTGTGCTGTACTAGCAGATATATCCCAACATAAATTAGCTTCATTGCAAGTACCTGGCAAGTTACTTAAATTATTTTGAAATGTAATAGTTCTTATATATGGTCTATAAGTATCATTCCAAAACTCTGTTCCACCATTTGCACTAGCATCACTACTATAACCATTTTTCATATCAGCGCCATTTACAGTTCTACTCTTTAAAACCAAATTAGCAGATATCGTTTTTCCAATAAATAAAGAATCATTTTCATCGCTAACACTACCATCCCAATACCAATAGATTGTAACACTATCAGTCTTAGTATCAGCAGCATTAAAATACTTTGTATAATTATTAAACGGACTCACATTATCATCAACTGCCAAAAATTTAAAACCATCAGGTAAGCTAACCCTTTCAATATTTATACTATACTGAGCATCACTAGAAGTATCAGGCATATTAACATTAACCTTAAAACTTCCCTTATCATACGGTTTTAAATTACTACCCAAATTAATTTTAGTATTTGATATAGCATCACTAGTAATATTAAAATTATATGTAGCAGTACTAGCAGTTATCGTTCCATTTGCGCCGAATCTATAATAAGCAATCGTACCAGAAAGGCTTATCATCAAAAGCAATACCATACACACGAAACCATAAAATCTTTTCTTGTTTGTAAAAATACTATTTTTTTTCAAATTTTTTCCCTTTTTCATTGCAACACCTTATTCTAAAATAATTCTACCATTTTAATTAAATTAATTCAAGACTTTTTTCAATATTTATCTATTTAATATAAATACTTGATAATTTAAATAAAAAGCAAATAATAACCATAATATATAAGGTATTTGTAAATAAAAAGCTTTTTTATCAATCTTAAAATACTCTATCATCATTAATATAACAAAAAGAATTAAAATAACTAACCATATCAAAGCAATCAAATATTCCTTAGCATTAAAAAATATAAAAGGCCATATTAAATTTATACCCAAACCTATATAATATATTAAATTAGGAACCTCTTTTTTACCATTTTTATTTATCAAATAATTTGATACCCCAAGTAATATATATAATATAGTCCAAACAATCGGAAAAACAATCTTTGCCGGACTCAAAGTAGGTTTAATTATATTATCATACAAATTAGTTTTAATTAATAAACTAGTTAAAAAACCCAAACCCAAAGGAATTATAATAGCTTTTATCAAATCTTTAACTTTCACATTATCACCCTTATAATTATATGTATTTTTTCAAATATTATAAAAAGGAAAGTCAAAACTTTCCTATTTTACTTTATAATTCGATATTTTCCATTCATCATTTTCTCTTTCAAGTTCAAATGGATTAGTAGTTAAAGAAGAATTCTTACACTTTTCATTTTCCATCTTTGTACATTTATATAACAAAATATTATATTTTATTTTATCCTCAGTAATTGATATTTCCGTATAATTAATCTCATCATAATCAGCCTTTGTCCTAGGTAAACTATTAGAATAATAAACATCATCCTTAAATAAAACATTATTATCTTCATTATATTTATCTAACATTTTTTTCGTATATATACCGGTTAACTCTTGATAATTTGAAAGCGTATAATATCTCTTTTCATTCTCATATATGGTAGGCATTGTACCCGCTATTTCCGTATAAGAATCCTCCATTTGTTTATATCTTTCCTTAATAATTTCAAGAGCCTGTTCACTAGTAACTATATTTTTTTCATTCTTAGTTTGAGGTTCAACCCTCACTTCTTTATATAAACTGCATCCTGTTAGTAAAAGGATAGCAGGGATCGCTAATAACTTTTTCATCTTTATTTCCTTTCATTTTCTATTAGCATTATATAATATTTTTATTTTTTTGTAAATACTATACTCCCTTTTTATACCCTTTTATTTTAAGTAAATACTTTCTAAGCCAATCAAAAGGTACAACCGTTAAAGCAATAAAAATTAAACTAATAAACTCATTTACATCAAGACCATAAGTTCTAAAAACATTACCCCCAAAATATATAATAATTACCTGAATAGTTGCAATAAAAATAATTATCCCCAAAAATACCGGATTTTTTTTAATATCTGCTAAAATATTTATCCTACTAGTCCTTGCATTAAAACTATTAAAAATTGTAATCAAAATAAATAACGTAAAGAAACCCGTCATAAAATATTTATTTTCCGGATCAAACCTAAACATCGCTTTAAATAATGGAACCCTCAAAAATAAAATCAATAAAAGTGAAGAATAAAGACCAGCTAAAACAATTTCATTTATCATATAACCATTTAATATTTTTTCATCTCTTTTTTTAGGCTTTTCTTCCATATATTCAATTAAAGGCGGTTCATAAGAAAAAGCAAGACCAGCTAAAGTATCCATAACCATATTAATCCATAACATTTGTACAACCGTTATCGGTGATTCAATATTTATAAAAGGACCAACTATAGATATCGTAAGAGCACATATATTAACAGTTAACTGAAATATTATAAATTTCCTTATCGACTTAAAAATCGTTCTCCCAAACAAAATAGCTTTCGTTATCGACAAAAAATTATTATCTAAAATAATTATATCACTAGCTTCCTTAGCAACCTCAGTTCCCGATCCCATTGAAAACCCAACATCAGCCTTTTTTAAAGCCGGAGCATCATTTATTCCATCACCAGTCATTCCTGTTACATATCCCATACTTTGACTAATCTTAACAAGCCTACTCTTATCACTAGGAAGTGATCTAGCAACAACCCTAAGTTTCGGAATAATTTGTCTAACCTCATCATCGCGGAGACTATTTAATTCATCACTAGTTATAACATAATCCCCAGCCTTTAACATATTTAATTCTTTGGCAATACTAGAAGCCGTAATCTTACTATCACCTGTTATCATAATCGTTCTTATACCAGCTTTATCAACCAATTCTAAAGCTTCTTTAACATTTTCTCTCGGCTCATCACGAATAAGCGCAAAGCCTTGCAAAATTATATCATCACTCTTCTTAATACCAAGCATTACAATTCTTATACCCTTATTTGATAGTTCATTCAACTTATCAATCATTTTATCTTTATTAAAAATAACTCTTTCATAACCAAACTTATTTATATATTTAGTAGATTTAATAAGTAACTTTTCATAAGCACCTTTTATGTATGTCCTTTCACTCGTTGTTACGCTAGAATATTTCTTACTAGACGAAAAAGCCTCCTTACTAATTATAACCTTATTACTGTTTTCTCTAATAAACTCCTTCAAAGCCCTATCTGTAGCATTCGATCCAATCGCTAAATGCGTTTCATTTGAATAAACACTATCATTATTTAAAATAATATTTTCTTTTAACAACTTATTTTGAATTATCTCAGGATACCCCTCTATCTCTAAATTAGGACTCATTATTCCAACAACCTCTAATTTTCCCTTAGTTAAAGTACCTGTCTTATCAGTAAACAAAATATTTAAACTCCCTGTTGTTTCTATACCCGTTAACTTCCTAACTAAAACATTTGATTTCAACAATTTTTTCATATTAGAAGACAAAACTAAAGTAATCATCATCGGCAATCCCTCTGGAACTGATACAATAATAACTGTTACACATAAAGTTAAAGCATGCAATATATAACCCGATATAACTCTAAAATTAGTTAATGTTTCCATTATATTAGAATAGTTAAAATTATTATGAATTACAATTACATTAAATAAATAAGAGATCGCAACTAAAGAGGCACCTATATAACCAATCTTACTTATTGTCTCCGCCAAATACCTTAATCGTGTCTTAAGTGGACTTTCTTCAGATTCAATTTGTAATTCCTGAGCTATTTTACCATAAGCAGTATTATTTCCAACATCCGTAATATGAATAATAGCCTTACCTTCAGTAACAATAGTTCCTCTATATAATTTATCATTAAAAGATTTTAACTTTTCTTTACTCTCACCATTTATTAATGATTCATCAACATAAACCTTACCTTCAACAACATTACCATCAGCCGGAACCTTATCACCACTTTCCAAAATTATAATGTCACCCTTAACAATCTCATTCGTTTTAACTTCCATAACCTTCTTATCTCTAACAACCTTAGACTCAATCATACTAGCTTCTTTTTCAAGTTTTTCAAAAGCCTTTTCACTCCCATATTCTGAAATAGTTGAAACAATAGATGCTAGAAGAATTGAAGCAACAATTCCGATTGTTTCATACCAATCAAAATCTTTAAGCAAAAAAACAATCTTAACAGCTAAAGCAATCAATAAAATCCTAATTATCGGATCACCCAAATTATCAACAAAGATGTTAATGATTTTTTTATTTTTAGTTTTAGTAATTTCATTAGTACCATATTTCTCTCTTGACTTCTTAACTTCCTCATTAGTTAGTCCATTCATTATTATCACCCAATAAAGTCTATTAAAAATAGAGCAATTATTGTTTAATTTTAATCGACAAAAAAAGCATATATTACTTTTCCAAAATATATACTTTATTTTTCTCTACTTTTTTACCATTAACCAAGGCATCATCAGCTTCCTTCATACATTTATCAATATCATTTTGTAAAAAAGAAATTCCAAACGTCATACTAACTTTAACCTTTTCTATTTTATCATCATTAAGACATCTTAAATTATAAAAACCAGAACAAATCATTTTTCTTATACTATCAATTCTATTATAACAACTATCTAAATCTGTATTTTTAAATAAAATAACAAATTCATCTCCCCCAAAACGACCAACTAAATCCGTCTGTCTTATATTTTGTTTTAAAATAGAACCAATACCACGAATAACTTTATCAGTTTCTATATGTCCATATTTTTCATTATAATACTTTAAGTTATCAATATCTCCAAAAATAACAACACAATTATAAGCATTATTTATTTTATTAATCTCTTCATAAAAAGCCTTCTTTGTTAAAGTACCCGTAAGCATATCAATTCGATCGTTATCTTTCGAATATGAAACCATATAATATACTTTATCACCTATAACAATTTCCTTTTTTGAAGACAATACCTGTTCTTTACTAACTAAACGATTACTATAAACAACTCTACCATAACTATTATATATAAGAATAGTATCTTCAATATTATTTAAAACAATCCTAAATAACTCTTCCATAATTACTCCCCTTTAACAAGCTAATATATTAGCACATATCAAAAAAAATACCAAATCAAAATGGTATTTTTTATCATTCATTCTTTATAAGTAAATCAAACATCTTCATTAAATCTTCTTCATTTAACTCTTCGATCTTATCTTTAGTACTATATTTTATAAAATTAGAACAAGTTATTGTTTTATTAATATTAAAACTATTTGTCTTAAGTAAATCCATTATAGTTATCTTTATATTACTTATAATACCATCCTTAGCATCATCCAAATAGCCATCTATCTCTCTTATATTATCATTATCTTTTTTTATCCTATTATTTCCAAATAACTTCTTTCGTACAACCATAAACTCTTTATCTAAAATAATATCTTTATCAATTAATTTATTAATATAATTATTATAATTTTCTAAATCATTTTTCAAATTCGTTGAATATAATATTTCACTAGTTGAATTTACTACATCACCTAATTTAATAAACAAATTATTTATAAAATCGTTTAAATACTTATCTAAAGGATCAATTATTTTATCAAGTGAAACTAAAGTAATCTTATTATGAATTCGTACATTTTCCTTAAAACTATCTAATATTTCCTCCGTTTTCTTAATCGTTTTAAGCTCAAGTTCACTAGTCATATCACTAGAAACCTTAACCAAATACTTTTTAGCATACCCCATTAAAAATGAAGTATTAATTTCATATTTATTAGGATTTTCCTTACTCTTATATAACATTATTTCATTATATTTTTTAATAACAATCTTTTTATTATTTTCTAAAATATCATTTAAAACCTTATTAATAAAAATAATGGTTTTATTTTCTTCATCACTTATAATTTGTTTAACATTTTTATACAAATAAGCATCCAATCTATTTTGAACAGTCAAGTTATAAAGCATTAATTCAAATAAACCCTTTACCTCTTCCCTTACCTCAACATTTTTACTATCTATATTAATTGAAATAATATTCTTTTGCAAAAACATTATATCATCAGGTTCATTCTTAATATTAAAAACAAGATTTTTTTGAACAAAATCGTTAATATTTACAATCTTTTGATAAAACTTATTAACAATAGGGACTATATCTATTTCATAATTTAATTCAATATTTTCTTTTAATAATTTATTTTTAATTTGATCAGTACTAATATTTATTTGTTCATTTATTTTATTAATAACATTACTCTTTTCATCAAGTAAATTCAAATTAATTTGTTTAAACTCTTCCTTAATATCCATAATCCCTCCTTATGCAAAAAGGACTTTTCAAGTCCAAAATAAACACCTTTACTAGCTATGTTTATATACCACTATAGCTAAAGCATTATGGTTAGTGTATGCTCTAGTATACACGTAACACTATAGTAGTATTCATCTATTAATAATGTAACACATTTAATTAATTTATTCAAGATATACTTTAATATTTTACACTTTACTTGGCATACATTTTTTTGTATAATTATAATAGAAGGAATGATAAAATGGATAAAAAGTTTGACGATTTATTTAAATATATAGATAATATAACCGAAACAAATAAAGTTAAAAAGAAAAAAAATACTATCTTTAAAATACTAAGTTTTTTTATAAGCATTATTTCAATAGGATTACTAGTATCATCAGGCTACTTTATTAAAATAGCAGTCGACAATAAAAATGATTATAATGAATCAAAAAGTACAAGCAGAGAACTAAAAAATAATGCTTTATTTGATTTAATGAAAAAAAATCCAGACACAGTCGGCTATTTAAAAGTACCAAATACCATTATTGACTACCCAGTAGTTAAAACTGATAACAATAAATTCTATTTAAAAAATGATTTCTATAAAAACCGCAACGTTTACGGCTGGATATTTGCGGACTTCAAAAACGAATTTCCAATCCTATCAAAAAACACAATCATTTATGGACACAATACCAGTATTGGCATAATGTTTGGTGATCTAGTTAATCTTTTAAATAAAGATTGGTATAAAAATGAAGAAAACAAATATATTTATTTTAGTACAACTGAACAAGACTATAAATTTCAAATATTTTCTGTCTATAAAATTAAAACAACAAATGACTACCTAGATATCAATTATGATGAAAATTTTATAAAAATGATTAAAAAAAGAAGTTTTATGGACTTTAATGTAGATATTAGTGATGAAAAAATAATCACTCTATCTACGTGCTACAACTCTACAAGTAGCGGTGTTAAACTAGTTGTACATGCCAAAATGGTAAACTTTTAGGCTTATTATTCACACATTTTATCTATTAAATGAATATATTGTAATAGATAATAAAGAAGGGGTGGATTATATGGAAAACAGTTGTGGATGCATCGCAAAGATTCTAAGAGTTATTAACACACTTCAACAAAACGCTGAATGTGGAGAGACTTGTTTAGATACTTGTGATCGTGGCTTCTTAGGGTGCAACATATCAAGTGTTGGTTGCAATACAAGACCAGTTATGCTTTATACTTGTTCTTGTAACGGTACAGCTTGGAGTATGCCTGTTTCTAAAGATGAAGGTGAAACTACAACATCTAATGTATTTAGGGTTGAAAAAGTTGACGGAAACTGCGCGACATTTAGAGTTTTGGTACCAAATACCGATGAAGATGCTGATTGTCCTTACTTAGCAACTAATTCATTTTTTACAATGGATTTAGATTGCTGTTGTGCTCTTAGATGTTTAAATGATACTTGCGTAGCTTGTATTTAGATAAAGCAGATTAATTTCTGCTTTTTTTATTGTATTTTTTTTTTTTTTATGATAATATTATTTGTAGAAAGTAGGAGATATATATGAGACTTAATTTCCAAGAAAATAAACCCAAAACCATTGTAAAATATGTTGAAAAAAAGGATTATACAATAGTTTATACAATCGGAGGAATTATTTTTATAGGACTTGCTTTTTTAATTGGATTAAGTGTTTATAAAGGATCAAAATGTTCAAATATTGAAGACAAAGTATTAGAATATGCAAGTGATTATGCTGAAGGAAATAATCTTCTTAACTTAAATGAAGGTGATTCTGTTATAGTTGATTTAGAAGAAGTTTATAATAATGGCTACCCTACTTTATCAAATGGAAATCCTTGTACAGGAACCGTTAAATTTACCTTAGCTGATGGAAAAATAATTAAAACATTTGATATTAATAATTGTTCTTATTGTTCAACAAATAAAAGATATAAATCAAATTGGAATAAAAGTAATAGTTATGTTAATAGAAAGCTAATAGATGTAGATGTTAAATATAATTATTATAATGCCGAAACATTCTATACAAAATGGACAAATTGGTATCCATCAAAAGATATAGATAATGTTGTTAATAGTCAATATGGTATAAAATTACCAAAAAACGAACAACAGTTGCCAGATGTTCCAAATACAGCCGAAGTATTAAAATATGATGTTGAGTATCAAACATATTATAGCTATCGTGATAAAACTTGGTTATGGTATAGAAACATTAATAATGACTATAGTAGTGAATGGTATTCTACTAAACCAAACAATTATGAAAATAAAGATGAAGCAACTCTAAAATATACTGATTGGAGCACATGGTCTTTAAACTATCCTGAAGAAAAAGATTATAGGGAAATTAAAAGTGGTACCGGTTACAGATGGTTCTATTTAGACGAAAACAAAATAAAACACTATTGGAATGGCGGAGCATATTCTGTCAATAAACCAAGTGATGAATATCCATCATATGATGATAGTGCTAGAATGTATTCATATAGAGATAAAACCTGGAGATGGTATAATGGTGAAAAAAGAGGTTATTGTAATGAATATTCAACCCTTACACCAAGAGGATGCACGTACAAAGATAATTTAATAACAAGTTATACAAAATGGTCTAATTGGTCAACTGATGTTCCAAGTTCACAAAGTTATAGAAGTATTGATACTGATATCTATTATAGATACCGAGCATTCTATAGAGATGTTAATTTCTTAGTATTAGAAGATTATGTATCAAAAGATGAATTTGAAAATATTGTTCAAAAAAGCCTAGATGATTTTAGACTTGATAACACAAAAAAAATAAGTTATAAATATACTTATTTATACAAGTAGTTTTTTAAACTACTTTTTCTATATCTAAGATATCACTTATTTTTATTATTTCATTATCCATAGTTATTAAAGATGAATTATTTCTAGCAATAATAGTCGTACGAATCTTTCTATCTTTTAAGGTTATTTTAACATCAGCTTTATAAACGAAATCATTTGATTTAAATATTTCATTTATTTCTTTGCGCACATCAATTTTTCTAGGTATTCTATCAACATTATTTCCGTTTGAGTAGAATACTTTTTCATTATTTCTAAATTCTTTATCAAACTTATTTACAAATAGATTATCTTTCATATACTCACCTATTATAAATTATTCATCTTTTTTGATAATATTACTTTTTATAATAAGACAATATATTTTTATTAATCCAATAACTCAACAACTTTTTCTTTTAGTTCAGGATATAATGAATAAAAATTAGTTAAATCATAGCCATTTTTATACCATTTAATAACTTTTGGAATTAAATCACTATTGTCCAAAGGTATTCTATTTGGTCTATTGGGATACAAATATAGTTTAATTAAACCTTTATTATCTAATTTTATTAATTCACTATAAACATTTTCAATATATTCGCAAGAAATAACTCTTTCATCACTAAAACTAACTACTTCTGCACTCCAAGATGTAAAATTACTCTTAAAATTAGAAGCATCTAACTTATAAATATAGCCCTCACAATTAAAGATTTTTTTAAACATTCCCTTTTTACGTTCAACTAATTCTATTTGATCATTTATACCATCACCTGATAAAGCATAGTATAAATCATTTCCTTTTTTAGATAAAAAGATTGTTGCAATAGCCTTTGAAGGTGTAGCATAAACCCATTTTTTATTATGTGTACTTATATTTCTTTTAATAATCTTTAAATCTTTTAAAGGACTTCCGTGATATACATATTCCATCATTCCAAACCTTTCGAACAAAATATAACATATATTTAGTAATTTTACAATATATAAATGTCATAAATTATTCATCTTTTTTGATAATATGCATCCCAAAACCAATAATATTTCCCCAACTATTATATCTATAATAGACTTATTCAACTTTAAAGTATTTAAATACATTATAATTAAAGTAGATAAAGTAAAAGCCTTTACAATAACCATAAATAAAATAGGATGTTTCCTAATTATATATGTTATTAACTTAGATAAAACAAACACACCAATTATAATTCCAATTATAAAAGGAAATAAAATATCTAAATTATTAAAAGGATTTGATAACATCTCTAAAATTAATTCATACTTTTTTAAAACAATAAAAATTGCCGTTCCACTTATACCAGGAATAATAGTAGATATTGCCTCTATAATACCAAGAATAATATTATTAAAAAAAGAAACCTTTATATTTATATTAATAGATATAATATTTATAAAAATAGGAAAAATAATTAAAAAAATAAATATTAATATTTTAGGAATACTTTTATTTTTAAATTCTTTAAAAGAAAAATCAATTGAACCAATAATTAAACCAATAAAAAGTAATAAAATTGAAAAATAATACTTATTAATCAATATTTTAAGTATTTTACTAAATAATATTATAGACAAAACAATACTCGAAAGCATAGGAAATAAAAACTTAATACTTTCCTTAGGCTTTTTAAATATGTCACTTATACTAGATAAAAGAGGTTCATATACATTCATTGATATTGCCATAAGCGAACCACTTACACCAGGTAAAATCTTACCTAGTCCAACTAAAAGCCCTTTAAAAAAAAGCATATTATCACCATTTAATTCTATTATTAATAAAAAAAAAAATTACTTTTTCAGTAATTTCTTTTGAACATCTTCAAACACTTCCGGATCACCCTGTAAAAGCGGTGTTATAGAAGAATTTTTACTCAATTCATTAATAATTTTAGCAATAAACACAGAACAATCAACCGATTTATACCAAGAGGAATCAATGATTTTTTTATCAACATATGTTAAATTAGTTGTATAAACCCTATTAAATGATTTATTATATTCTTCATCAAAAACATTCTTACCATTACAAAATAAACCAAAAGTAGAAGCCAAATATATATTTCGAGCGTTTCTTCTCTTTAACTCTTTAGCAACATCAAGCATTGATTCACCAGAAGCAATCATATCATCAACAACAATACAATCCTTATTGGAAACATCTTTTCCCAAATATTCATGCGCAATTACAGGATTCTTTCCGTTAACAACCTTTGTTAAATCCCTTCTCTTATGAAATATACCAACATCAACCTTTAACATGTCAGCATAATATCTAGCCCTATTAAAAGCACCAGTATCAGGACTAATTACAATTGTATTTTCATAATCAATCTGCTCATTCTTTAATATTTGATTAATTATATTAACTGTTGGAAAAAAGTTCTCAAAAGCCATTAAAGGTATAACATTTTGAATATTTTCATCGTGAACATCAAAAGTAATTATACTTTTAACCCCCAAATTTTCAAACTCTTTTAAAGCAATCGCACAATCTAAAGATTCTCTACCCTTTCTCCTATGTTGTCTTGACGAATATAAAAGTGGCATTATCAAAGTAATACTTTCAGCGTGTCCTCTAATTGCTGATATAATTCTTTTGGTATCTTGATAATGATCATCAGGTGACTTATGATTTTCAATTCCATACATCTGATAACTTATACTATGATTACCAATATCAGTCATAATATAAGCTTCACTTCCACGAATCGTTTTTAATAATTTTATCTTACCCTCACCATTACTAAATCTAATCTCTTCAATAGGAATTAGATAATCATTATTCTCATTATTCATCTTTTTCAAATAATTATTTGTTTTAAGTGCAAGTTCTTTGATGTTCTCTAAAGCAATTATACTTATTTTATTCATTTACTTCCTCCTATAATACACTTTTAGTATATCATATTTATTAAAAAAATACTCTATTTCAAGAGTATTATTTTGAATTATTAATAAAATCCTTTAATATTGTTTCAATAACATAACATATCTTTTGTTTACTTCTAATTCTTGTATCTGCAGCCTCTAAAGTAATTGTTTGTTTTCTATCTCTTTTACTATCATAAATACAAATATAAATTGTTTTTGTATCACCAAGCAAATTATTAGGATCTTGCTTATTTAATTTACCAGTTACACCAAGACCATATGTTGAATGAGAAAAACTTGCAATTGCTTTTGCCATCTCAAAAGCAGTTTCTATACTATAAACCGTATATTTATCAATTACCTCCTTAGGAACACCCATTTTTATTTTAAACTCATTTGAATAAGTAACCGCACTAAAAGCAATAACATTAGAAGCTCCTTCAATATTTGTTATTTCATTAGCAATATATCCCCCAGTACAAGACTCCATAGTTGCAATTGTTTCATTATTTTTGGTTAATATTTCTACTATTTCTTTCATTCAATTCTCCTTATGACCAGCTTTAACAATTTGATTTTTAATTTTTAAAATTGTCTCTGTTAATTCTATTTCATTTCCCTCAAACCATTTTAAACTCTTATTATACCTTTTTAAAAACCTTTTCCATTTAAAAGCATGATTAAAAGCATAAGCATATGGAAATGTATCCTCTAAAAAATTAGGATTTATTTTAAGCATTTCCAATACATCATCTTTATTTATATTAATCAAATAATTATTAAAACTCTCAGCTTCAGCTTTCAATTCTAAACCAGTACTAGTTTTAGGTGTCAATGATTTTAAAGTATTAATTAATAATATTGTTCCTATATGACCAACAACAAAAACAATTATATAATATGTATTTAAACCGATCTTTGATAAACTCATTATATAAAATGGTAAACCAACTAAAATTGTTAGAATTGTTACTAATATTTTAGATCTTTTACTATTCTTACTTGTATAAACCCTTACCAAAGATATAAAACAAACCCAAGTTATAAATGTAATTATAAGCATTTTAAATATATTATATGGAAGATGAATATTTATAATTAAAAATATTATAAAAGTTAATAATACAAGATAGTTATTAATTGTTAATTCTTCCTGTTCATTTGTTTCTTTTCTAATATCTTTATTATCAATAGAATGTACTATATCACTTATATCTTTATATAAATTCCTATGAAGATTAAGTATTTCTATACTATTACCCTTTTTAAATAAAGCTTTATACATTAATTTTTCAGCCTTATTATTTTCTTTATATTTTTTTAACTTAATTATTTTACTAGGTAATATTTTAATATATTTTTTATGAGCCAAATAAATAACAATTGATGTTAAATCTCTTTCGTTTATTAATCCAGCATAATTATATTTAAGTTCAGCTGGTGATACATCAGGAATAATTCCCTTTTCATTTTTTTCTCTTTTTATTTTATAATGTTTCTCTATAAATAAACCAAATATTGTAAATGATACAATTAATACTAACTCAATTAACATACATTTCTAAGTCCTTTCGGATAATGATTCTTAAGTTTTCCATTAGTTGCTTTATATCCTCCAATTGGATAGCCATCAACCATTAAAACTCCCCATCCATTTGGTACATCTGCTATAATTTCTTCACCTTTCAAATATTTTAAAACTCTTTTATCATTTAATTTTAAATTACATTTATTTTTAAAATAATTACCATAAGCTTTAAATAAATAATGATTTGGAAGTAAATAATTTCCTTTAATTTCTCCAACTTGAACACCTGAAGATATTATATGAATATTATCAGGAATAACATTTAAGGGTGCGAATACTTTATTGTTTTGAATCTTTAAATCTAATTTTATTGTTAAATTTTTCATAAAATCATTAACTATTTTTGCATCTTCTTTTCCAAAATCATTTTGTTTTTTTATACTTATATACTCTTTTTCAATATTTCTATTTTGCATTAAACACATAAATTGACCTTCGCCTAAAGAAATATGAGGATAAAATCTTTTAGCTTTTTCTATTGGTTTTAAACCATTAACTGTATAATTATCCAGGTTTTTAAGATCAACAACCTCATAATTATAATTTTTAGTAAACCATTCCACTATATCTTCATTTTCAGATTTTTCATATGTACAAGTTGAATACAAAATATAACCATTTGTTTTAGGTAAATGAGCCACACACTCAAGTATTTCCTTTTGTCTTTTAGAACATAGCTCAACATTTTCTAAACTCCACTCATTTATAGCTTCCCAATTTTTCCTAAACATTCCTTCTCCCGAACAAGGAGCATCAACAATTACTAAATCAAAATACCCATTAATTGCATTTCTAAAACTTTCAGGAGTATCATTAGTAACAATTACATTTGTTAAACCCATTCTCTCTATATTACTATATAATATCTGAGCGCGTTTACTATTTATTTCATTTGATATAAGAAAACCATTTTTTAATTTAGATGCAACTTGAATACTTTTACCACCTGGCGCGGCACATAAATCTAGTACTCTATAATCATCTTTTATATTAACCCCATTAATAGGTGCCGAAGCCCCTGGATCTTGACTATAAAAAAGACCTGCGTGATGATATGGATGATTTCCTAATTTAACATTTTCTTTTAAATAAAAACTATCACAAGTATAAGGTATTTGCTCTATTTTATAAGGAAATATTTTTATAAAATCACGAGTGCTTATTTTATTTGTATTTACCTTTATACCTTTTATATTTTCCTTTTCATTTTCTTCTAAAAATTTATCATAATTTGGTATTATATTTTTCATTCTTTCTTCAAACTCTTTTGGAAGTTGCATTAATATCACCTACATAAATTATAGTTTTTTTTTATCATTTTATCAAGATTATCTACAAAAAAGAAACACATTATACACTAATTTAATTATAAATATTTAATAAACTATTACTTTTTATATTATTACACATTTACATTTTAACTTTACTTTTCTTAAGATTTATGAAATAATTGTTTTGGTGATTTACGTGCAAATAGATAAAATATTTGAAAACTTTATAACAAATGTTAAAAAAGATGGTGTCCATGCATCAATCTATGAAATTAAAGAAGCAACTAATCTAATGCTAGAAATAATAAAACAGCACAAAGATGCAACACCAGAAGAAATGATTGAATATGTTATAAAAGATAATATTGATTTTATAGAACAAATAAAAAGCAAATACTATTTTCCTGGATATACAATAGGAGCAATCGTTGGAAATATCAACATCAAACTATTAGGTGGAAATTTAGATGATAATGGAAGAAAAATGGATCCAAACGCTTTATTTGATATTGCATCAATATCAAAATTTTATACCCAAACAATAATATACAATTTAATAAAAGAAGGAAAATTATCATTTGATTCCAAAATATATGAATTAGATGATCGCTTTATCAATCTAAAAGATATAACCATTAGAGACATAACAAGTTTTACAACAACATTTATGACAAACGGCCGAATAAATGAAAAAACAAATATAGAAGAAGCATATAAAACATTATATAGTGTAAAAGCAATAGATGCCCAAAAATATAATTACAATGACATAGGTATGATGATTATGAAAGAAGTTGCTGAAAGAATTACAGGAATACCCTATAAAGATTTAGTTGATAAGTATATAATATCTAGATATAATTTAAAAAACACATTTTTAAGTGTACCATTTGAAAAAAAACACCTTATAACAGGAACACCAAATATGGAAAATGTTGCAGTTAATGACTCAAATGCAAACGCCTTAGGGGGCTACAGCGGGCACGCTGGTATATTTGCATCAAGTGATGACTTACTAAAACTAGGAAGTAATCTAGTACAAGGAAAAGTTATCGATGAATCTATGATTGATGACATCTATTTAGAAGGCGGCGCTAAAGGAAGAGGAAAAATGGGAAACGTATATGTCTCCAACCCCAAAGGTGTAGATGTAAGTTATGTTGATAGATTAGAACCAATAAGATCGTTCGCACTTCAAGGTTCAACAAGAGTTCATTTGAACGGAAACAAATACAGCGTAAGCACTCTTCTATTAAATCCAGCATCAATGTCTTTAGAAAAAGCGTTAGAAAATGAAGAAAAAATCAATCAAATTAGAGTATTAGATGGAAAAAATCCGCTATCACTAGTAAGAAAATTTACATTTGATGATTTTGGAAATCCAAAACAATACAACCTAGTTGATGTAAGACAAATGCTTCCAAGTGGAAAAACAGTTGAACCACTTTTAACAATGAATGCTAAAATGATATTAAGATTAAGATTTTTAAATGAATTCATTAAAGAATATGATAAAAATTATAATAAAGAAATATCCATAATAAAAACAAACTAATCAGTTTGTTTTATTTTTTCAATTTTTTCCAACAATATATCATTTGGCATATAAACCATATCATCATTTAACCATATTTCGTAAGCCTGTAACAATTGCTCTTTATCAATAACTTTTTTCTCATACAAATGTTCTAAATACCAAATCGCACCATAAACATCAACAAATTTATCAACAACTTTCTTTAATTTAAAATCACCTGTCAATAAAACAAAATTATTATCCCTAGCAGCAATATAACTAAAATAATCAAAAACACTATTTCTTCTATTGTTTAAAAATAAATTATATGCCTCCTGCATTTGCTTTTCACTAAGTGTTAAAACTCTAATAGATGAAACCTTACTAGACATTGCGTTTTTCTTGTGTTGATATTCTTGATAAAGAACTAAATCAACAATTCTTATATTTTTATCATTAACCAATACATCCAAAAGTCCAGCTTTTTCAAAATGGATTATAACATTAACATCAATTACTAAAATCGGATCTAAAGAATTCATCTGTTGTTACTCCTAAATATTTGATGGCTTCATCAGTACTAATAATCTTTTCAGCTTCCAATCTAAAAATAATTTTTTCTTTTCTTGAAGGATGTTCATCCACTAATTTTAATTGCTTTGTTTTTAAACCGTTTTTTGATAATAAAATAAATAAATTTCTTTTTTTATAATCATCAATAATCCCCAAATCATTTAATCTCATTATAACAGCATTCAAAGATACTTTATACTCTTTCGCTATTAATATAATTTCATTAATTGATACATTTCTTGTTATAGAATTATTTCTAAATTCCAATTCCTTTTTCATTGCAACTTTTGGCATCAAAAGACACGAAGCAAAATAGTCACAATAATGTTCAATTTCTTTATCATTCTTTTCTTCAAACTTTAATATCAAATGTGCAAGTTCGTGGGCAAGAGTAAAACGATTTCTTTCGTATCCCTTAGAAGATAAAATAATAAAAGCCAAATTATCAACATATTCACAAAAGCCATCAAACTTTTCCTCATAATCAATCTCTAAAATCAAGAAATTGTTATCTTCCAATTTATCAGTTAAATTATCAAGTGCACATTCATCCGAAACACCCAATATTTTTCTAACTTTAATAGCAATATTTTCTATATCATTAATACTATTAACATCAAAAGACCATTTTGTTTTATCAAAAGAATACATTTCATTTGCAAGATCTAGTATTTCAATATATTTAGCAATCTCATCACTTATTAACATATATAGACCTTTTTCTTTAGTTTTTGATAACTTTGATTGTTTCCTAAAATTCTCGAATTTTAGTTTAGGTACAGAATATGTATTTAACAAATCACCAATATTCACATTTAATAATTTTGCAATTTCGATTAACCTCTGTGAACTCGGCATTAATTTTTCATCCTCGTATTTTTTTATAGTTTGATGTGATACATCTAGATGTTCTGCCATTTGTCTTAGTGATAAACCAGATAACATTCTATATTTTTTTATATTTCTTCCCAACATTTCATATCACCTTGTTTACATTATAACATTTTATTTATCATTTGTAAACCACAAAATTATTCGTTTACTTTCTTTCTAGTTAAAATATTTGTATTTTTAAGTAGCATAGTCTTAGAATTATATGATAATTCATCAGTTATAATTTTCACTCTATCTTTATTTTTCAAAACATAATTATAAGGAACAGGCTCATCATTAACAAAAGCACCCTTCATTATTTTAAAGGCATTTAATTTATAAGCATAATCAGCAATAGTTGATGACTCAGGCATTTCTACAACAGTACCAATAGGTGTATAAACATATACCTTTTTAGACAGAATCTCTTCTTTTACCTGTTTAACAAACTCCTCATTATCTTTAAATTTAGAACTAATTTTCTCTAAAGACTGATAAAATTGAAATTTTTGCTTAAGATCATTTTGCATTACATTTCTAGCCTCACCTTTTTTTAAATCCCAATAAGCAGTCAAACCAAATGAATTAATTGCCTCCATATCAAATGTTCTTATTTGTGTTTGAACCAATTTATCATCAGGACCAAAAACAGTTGTATGTAAACTACGATACATATTAGTTTTAGGATTCCAAATATAATCCTTAAATCTACTATTTATAGGATTATATAATTTATGAACAAGCCCCAAAGAAACATAACAATCCCTTATCTCATTTACAAGAATTTTTAAAGCAAATAAATCGTGTATTTCAAAAATTGTTTCATTATGTTCTAATCTCTTATATATTCCATATATATTTTTAGTTCTTAAATTAATACAATTTTTTATTTGTTCTTGCTCCAATAAACCCTTTATATTATATAACATTTGAATCAAAGAATCCTTTGATTCATTTTCAACCCCTTCTTTAACTTCTTTAATTTCTTTATACTTATCAGGTTTTAAATATTGAAAAGATAGATCTTCTAATTCATTTTTTATTCTATAAGCACCAATTGAATAAGCAAGCGGCACAAATAACTCTAATGTTTCTATAGCATTTTCTTTTTGTTTATAAACACTTTTATACTGAAGTGTTCGCATATTGTGAAGTCTATCTGCTAATTTAATTATAATAATTCTTATATCTTCTGTTATACCAGATATTATTTTTTTAGTATTCGCACAAACCTCTTCTTTTTTACTAGAAAAATTCATCTTTGATAACTTAGTAACACCATCAACCAATTCAGCAACACAAGGGTTAAATAAATTACTTATCTCTTCCTTGGTAGCTTTTGTATCCTCAAGTGTATCATGCAAAAGGCCAGCACATATTGTATCCCTATCAGCTTTCATCTGCGCGAGTATATATGCAACATTAAGTGGATGAATTATATAAGGTTCACCGCTTTGTCTCCTTTGACCAGCATGCATCAGCTTAGCATATTCATAAGCCTTTCTAATTATATTTTCTTCTTCAGCATTATAAGTTTTTATTAAAGCAATTAATTTTTCAATATTCATATCATCACCCCAAGAAACCAAAAAATGAGCACCATTAAAGTACTCACAATTTAAACATAGTAAGACATTTGTTAAAAATATTCATTTTCATCATATGCCTCACCTCCGATAAAATTTGAATTAATTTTATAACATTTGAAAATGATTGTCAATAGATTATTTCAATTTTTCAGTAAGTTTTTGTTCAATATTCTTAAGCCTCTCCTCATATTTTTTTAATTTTTTACTATTCATTAAATAATCATATAATGATATATCTTTATCTTTGTACATATCATAATTAGTAGCATCTAACTCATTTACTTTTAATCTAAGTTCACTTATTTTTACTTCATATACCTGTGCACTCGCAAGTTTATCTTGAATAACCAAATTATCAATTTCCTTTTCCAAATCATTTATCTTGCTATCAACATCATTCAAAATTAATTTCTTATTAGAGTTTCCAAACATCAAAACAACCGATGTACCAATTAAAATTAAACCAACTAATATAATAATTATATTCTTTTTCATAAATCCTCCAATCTAATTATAGCATTTATATTTAAAATAATAAATAATTTTAGGTTAAAACCCATACATTTATAAACAAAATATCTATTATATTTTGGGAGGAAAAAAATGAATTACTTTAATTATATGAATGGTATGGCAAATATGGGATATATGGAAAATATGAACACCATGAACAATATGAATACTATGAACAATATGAAACAAAATGAAAATAATAAAAATTTATATGATCCATATCAAGGATTCATAAGAGGAAACTTGTTTAAAAATTTATATGATCCATATAAACTAAACAAACCATATGATATTGAACCAGCAAACGAGCAAGCTAAAATGCTAACAAGCATTGATGCCCTTAGTTTTGCAATGAGAGACTTAAATCTCTATTTAGATATTAACCCTAATTCTAGAGAATATATCGATTTATTTAATAAATACCGAGTTCAAAAAAATGAACTTGTTAAGGAATATGAGAGCAGATATGGTCCATTAACCCTAGATAGTGATGCTATGTTTAGTTATCCTTGGGCTTGGGATAAATCTCCATTTCCTTGGGAAAATTAGGAGGATTATATGGTGAATTATGTAAAAAAATTAGATTATCCAATAAATATTAAAAGTAAAGATTTAAAAATGGCTAAAAACCTACTAGCACAACTAGGAGGACCAGATGGTGAAATTGGAGCAGCAATGCGCTATTTCAGTCAAAAATTTACAATGCCAGATGAAAGAGGAAAAAGCTTATTAAACGATATTTCTATCGAAGAATTAGAGCATTAACGATAGACATTTATTAAGCAACAAAAATTGTAAACATAATTTTTGTTTTTTTATAAAAAACGTAAAAAATTATTGACATTATGTACATAATGTAGTATAATTATATATGTAAGGAGGTGAGATAATGACAATATCATTAAAGGTTATCGAAATTAAGATAACAAAAAAAGGAATATCAATTAAAATCGCGTTGAACATTCCTTTAGATAGAGTGAGTGGTAAATAACCACTCCTCATCTAAATAATAACATAAAAAAAAGATATTGTCAAATTAAATTATGGAGAAGTTTAATCAAAATAAATATATTCAAGAATACATAAGACAACACAAAAAACAATTCAAGGTGGATCTTAATATCGAAGAATACAATGAACTGAAGGCATTGTTAAAACAAAACAACTTATCAAATGTGCAATTTGTTAGAAATGCTATTTCAGCATTAAAAAATAATAATCTCAATATAAAAGATTAATTTTAATTAAGCATAAATTTATGCACAAAAAAAGACCAGGACGCGTGTCCTGGTTTATTATTTAAAAAGTTTTATTTTGTCCCATCTCGTTAAACCATTTTTTAAATTAAGATTAACTTGACTTTGTACTATATTATAATTAGCACCTAATTTTTTCTTACGAGTTGCTCCATTGCCAAAATCACCTCTGATAGTTCTTCTTACCAATTCTAAAAGTTTTTCATCTGATAAAGTTGATTCACTTTCTTCTTTGACTTCTGGATTATATATGAATCCCCTAAATGTATACTTTGCACCAATGCCCCATCTTCCGTTTTTGTTATAGCGATGTTGATTCCAAAAGGCACTTGCACCATAACCCGATTCAGAAGTATATACATGATCATTATCATAAACTTTCTCAACAACAGCAACGTGACCAGCACCATCTTTTCCGCTATCGAGTGTTCCTCTTTGCCAGCACATAATTGCCCCTGGTTTAGGAGTCATACCAACTTCAAGTCCTGCTGCTTTAGCCCTTTCAACAAACCATTCTGCGTTGCAATTAAGAGTATTAAACTTATTACCTTTATAACCTGTCAATTCAGTTATAATCTCGTTAAAACGTCCATTTGCATAGCCAACACAGTTTGCAAGCACATCACATTCTTTATCAGTAGGATGCCCTTTAATGCAAGAATTCCAACCTCCAGCACCAACCGTAATATAAGATTTATTATCTTTATTTGGTTTATTCGTTCTCAACGTAAACATTTTCAATTTCACCATCCTCGTTTAATTCTTCAAATCCATCTTCATTAAATATTGTTTGAACTTCCATATTTTCTTCCATTTTATTCACTCCTTCTTATTGTTAAAATTGCTTAAACCATTTGAGCCTAAGCTAATAGATATAGCTGTTAAAATATATATAACTATATCTACTAATTTAAATGTTTTCATAACAAGATTTGTTATTGTTAATAATAAAAATGCAATAAAAAAACTCCAATATTTTGTCGGAATTTTTTTTATATACTTTAAACCTTTTGTAAACTCAACTACCATATAAACAATTGTTACAAAACTTGCATATGTAGTTAATACATCCCAAGTTAAAAAATTATTCATTTTGACCTCCTTAAACGACATTCCAACCATAAAGTTGAGCTTGTGCAAGTGCAGCTTTACCAGCATCACTAGTTAATTTTGCTAAATTTGTACTTCCCAACGAAATTGTTTGGGATTTACAACCAGCTGTTTTAATATCATACAATTTTGTGAGGACATTTATTAATGATTCTTCTGTCAATTTTGTGCAATGTGATAAAACTAATTTATAACTACTAGTTCCTGCGCTGAATGATGTTTTATAGCTTTTACCTAGATTTTTAAAACCACCTAAATTAACAAGATTAGTGTCGCCATCAAGCATACCTCCAATTTCAGTTGCATTACTAAAATCTAGTTCTGGCATAGATACTAAACATCTAAAGTTTGAAAAGCCACCATTAAAGTTGGACCAATTTTTTGTGTCGATTATAGGAATTTTTGTTATTTGATCCCTTAAATTAAACATCATATATGATACGGTTTGTGAAAAATAATCATTTATATCAACACCACTCGTTGATACATTAACTTGACTATAGCCATCTAAGTTGTCATCATTAGCATTATAAATACCATTTTCTGTGATAGTTTTAGTTCCTATTTTTTTCTCTGGTATATTAGCTATCAATTTTAACTTTGATAAAGCATCATATGAGCTTGGGCATGTCGAGATGATTGCTACAATGGTATATCAGTTAATGGAAGGCGCTACTATTGAAGAATTAAAAGAAGCCGGTTTAATTGGATATTACACTCAACATAATAGAGGAATATACCCAGTTGATGCAAGTGGTGTACCATATACAGCAGCATATATTGAATCAACAGGTAATTATATAGCTGACTTAACTAGTGATATGGCAGCCGAAGAAAGAGCAAGAGTTACTTATGAAAATTTAATGAACGAAACAAATGACTCAGACCTGCTTGGACCATTATCATTTTTAAGACAAAGAGAAGTAGTACATTATAATAGATTTAAAGAATTATTGGATTTATATAAAAATGGTCAGTAATTGATCATTTTTTTATTCCATTTAACATAATATTTTATGGAGGTCTTATGGAAAAAATTACTGTTATATATGGCGGAAAATCATTTGAACATGATATTTCTATTAGATCATATAAAAGCTTTGTTGAAAACATAAATAAAAAATATCAATTATCAACAATATATGTTGATAAAGATGGATTATGGTACGAAAACAATAAACTTATGAACAATGTTGTTGATTTCTTAAAAGAACAAGATGTCATCTTCCCACTCATTCACGGAAATATTGGCGAAGACGGAAAATTACAAGGACTATTTGAAACATTTGACATAAAATATGTAGGTTCAAACACTATCAGTAGTGCATTAGCAATGGATAAAGCATTCTGCAAAATAATACTAGATAAATATAACATTAAACAAGTACCATACGTAATACTAAATAAAAAAACAAAAATCAAAGAAATAACATCTAAACTAAACTATCCTGTTATCGTTAAACCATCTAATGGCGGATCGAGCATCGGTATCAGTATTGCAAATAACGCAAGAGAATTAGTCAAAGCATTAAGTAATGCATTTAAATATGATAAAAAAGTTGTCGTTGAAAAGTTTGTTAAAGCAAGAGAACTTGAAGTCGGTGTAATAGAAAATAACGGAATAATTTGTTCATCAATCGGTGAAATAAAAAGTCAAGGATTCTATGATTTTGATTCCAAATATATTAAAGATACCGAAGTTATTGTTAATGCAGACCTAAAAAAAGAAACAAAACTTAAAATCAAAGAATATGCAAGAGAAATATTCAAAATTCTAGAATGCTCCGGTTTTGCAAGAGTAGACTTTTTATACGATGAAATAAATGAAGAACTATACTTCAATGAAATAAATACCATTCCTGGCTTTACAGACATAAGTATGTTCCCAAAATTATTTATTAATGATGGTTATAGCTATAGTGAAATAATTGATATATTAATCAAAAATGCAAAAAGACGCCCTTAAACGTCTTTTTTTCCTATCTTTCTCTTTAACTCTCTAACCTTTTCATTATATATTTGATTATCATTTTCTTTTAAACCATCAATTTCTCTAAAGCACCTACTTAATAAACTTTCATTTACTTTAACTTGATTTTCTAATACCAAATCCTTTATAAGTTTCATATAAAATATATAAACCTTTAAAGTATGAGGCGTTTTATTATTCAAATAAGCATCTTTGGCCTTACTATATAACATTATTATCTGTTCTAAAGTCTTTTTTGAGCCATCATCATTATACTCAAGCAATAATATCGGATATGAATTAGCAAAATCTTTAATTTTATCCTTATCAACAATCTCATCAAACAACACCTCAAGACTATAAATTTTTCCATTTATCTTGCGATAAGTTACATTAAGAAATGCCGATATTTTTTTTATTTGACTAGTAAACTTTCCTTTTTCCGGTATTTGTTTTGTATTATCATAAAAATACTTAATAGCATCTACCTTACCTCTTACATAAGCTTCTGTTTCAAGTGATAAAACATCATAACAATCATCATAATAATTTTCAATTTCATCCCTCAATATTTCTTCCTTAACTTGCTTTAAAGTTTCATATCTAAAGTTTAATTTATTAAGCTGATTATATTGCTTTATATGAGTTAATTCGTGAAAGAAAACAGAAAATGCAAATAAATTCTTATTTAATGAATTATCAATCATTCTAGAATTAAGAGATATACTATAGATATTAGCTTCCCCTTCCTTATTATCAAGCGGAACAATCTTTAATTTAACAGAAGGATAATCAGCATTTTTTATTTTTTCAAATAATTTATATAAAATAATTTCAAAATATTCATTTGTTACTTCATAATCAGGATTCTTATGTAAAAAATCAAATATTTTTTTAATATTAACATTTGAACAAATACTTCCTGCTTTTATTTCTTCTTTTAAACTAACAATCATCTCATTAACTTCAAAATTTTCAAGGCAATTAACCATTTGTTCCTGATACCTCTCAAGCGGGACATTTTTATCAATAACATCATATATTGCCATTCTTTTATATTTATCTAAAGATACTAAATTAAAAATATATTTAAGTTCTTGCTTAGAAATATTAACCTTTATACGACTAAAAAAATCAATCACATTAATTCTTTTAACAATAGTTTTAGTAAGTATTATATATAAATAAGTATAAATTGTTTTATCATCAATTAATTTTATTATCGTCTCAATAGTATTTTCATCAAACTTATTAGCGATTACTTCTCTTTCTAAATCTTCCTTAAAATCACTCAAATTATTTGTCATCATTAACAAAATACTATTTCCATCAATTATTTCTTGCGTATTTGGATTATATAATATTTCTTTTGCAATTTTCACATCAGAATTAGTATATATAATTTGATCAATAACATCCTTTGTTAATAAATCAGTAAAATATGGATGCGATAAAAGTTCACATTTATCAAGATTTTTTTGATATATTCTATATAATATTTGGGGTTCTTTTACTATTTCCTCAATAACCTTCTCATTATTTAAATAAGGTATTATACTTTTATCACATATATGTTCCATTATATAAAGTATTTCTTCAGGAAATAACTTACTTATATTTGCATTATCATAAAATTCCCTAATGTTTTCAGGTAAAACCTTATCTTTTATATAATCTTTTATATCATCATCATCAACAAAAAGTAATAATGGTATGTAATTATATTCTTTCTCTAAAAACTTAAAAATATGCTTTTTTAATATTAATTTTTTTATTAATTTAATATTTTCCATTTTTTCAATAATAGTACCAATATTATCAAACTGTGCTATATAATTAACAACATTTTCATTACATAAATATTCATATTTGCTTATATCTGTTTGAAGTTCTATATATAAATAAAGTTCAATTGGAGAAACTGCTTTATAAAAGTTTAAATTACTTAAGAATAACTTTTTTCTATATTCACTTTCAGACCTAAAAAGATTAAATATATATTTAGAATCCTTTAATGATTCTACAACCTCATCTGATAATAAAAAATCTATTTTTTCTTGATAATTTTTAATATTTTCAATCTTTTCTATTAACTCTTTCATAAAGTTCTCCTTATTAACTATTTATTTTATCATTTTTTACTATTTTGTCAAAACAATTTATATAAAGAAGATTAAAAAAGAAGATTACTTCTTTTTAGCATCTTCTTTCTTTCTTAATTCAGTATTTAATATTCTCTTTCTCATTCTAATATTATGAGGAGTAACCTCTACTAATTCATCAAAATTGATATAATCAAGAGCATACTCTAGAGTAATAGGCCTTGGTCTTTTTAAAACAACTGTATGATCTTTAGATGATGATCTTGTATTTGTTAGATTTTTACCTTTTACAACATTTACTGCTAAATCGTTATCTCTATTACATTCACCAACAATCATTCCTTCATAAACTTCAACACCTGGTTCAATAAACATAACTCCACGATCTTCAAGTTGACCTAAAGCATATGCTGTAGATTTACCATTTTCCATTGATACAAGAACTCCAAGAGGTCTTTCACCAACTTCAACATCTTCCATTTTTGCATATTCTTTAAATGTATGATTCATTATACCATAACCTTTTGTTAATGTCATAAAGTCGGTTGCAAAACCAATTAATCCACGAGATGGAATAGTATATGTTAATCTTACTAGATTATTATAATTAGTCATATTTTCCATATTTCCACCACGGTTCGCTAATTCTTCTATAACATTACCAACACATGACTCATCAACTTCAATTTGTAATTCTTCATATGGTTCACATTTAACACCATCAATTTCTTTAATAATTACAACAGGTTTAGATACTTGTACCTCAAAACCTTCACGGCGCATATTTTCAATTAGAATACCTAAATGTAATTCACCACGACCAGATACAACCCAACTTTCTGCGTCATTAGGCGCTACTTTCAAGGAAACATCTTTTTCTGTTTCTTTCATTAATCTTTCTTCTATTTTACGAGCAGTTAATTGTTTTCCATCTTGACCTGCCATTGGACTAGTATTAACCCCAATTGTCATTTGCATTGTTGGTTCATCAATTCTCAAGCGTGGTAAAGCTTCTTCTTGACCTATAGTACAAACAGTCTCACCAACTTCAATGTCTGGTAAACCAGAAATTGCAATTATTTCACCTGCTTCAGCTTCTTCAATTTCAACTTTTTTTAATCCTTTAAATCCAAATAACTTTGCAATTCTAAATTGTTTTTTACTTTCATCAAGTCTAATACAAGAAACCATTTCGCCAACTTTGACTTTGCCTCTTTTTACAAGACCAATTCCTATTCTTCCAACATAATCATTATAATCAATTAATGCTGGTTGAAATTGTAAGCCACCTTCTACGCTTACTCTTGGATCTGGTACTGTATTTATTACAGCATCAAGTATTGGTTCCATAGTAGGCATTTGTGTACTAATATCAGCATCTAAGCTACTTGTTCCATTTATTGCTGATGCATAGATTACTGGGAACTCTAATTGTTCAAGTCCTGCACCAAGTTCAATAAATAAATCTAAAACTTCATCAACAACTTCTTTTGGACGAGCTGTTGGCTTATCAATTTTATTAACAACAACAACTGGTGTTACACCTGCTGCTAAAGCCTTTTTTAATACGAATCTTGTTTGTGGCATCGTGCCTTCATAAGCATCAACAACTAGAATAACACCATCAACCATATTCATTATTCTTTCAACTTCACCGCCAAAATCAGCATGACCTGGAGTATCTAAAATATTTATTGTATAACCTTTATATTCTATTGATGTTGTTTTGGCAAGTATTGTTATACCTCTTTCTCTTTCAATATCATTAGAATCCATAACACGATCTTGAACCTCTTCATTAGCTCTGAAAGTATTAGCAGATGCAAGTAATTTATCTACTAATGTTGTCTTTCCGTGGTCAACGTGGGCTATAATCGCTATATTTTTTATCTTCTTCATAATTTTCATCCCTCTTTTTTGTACTTTGGTATTATAGCACATTTTTGAATGATGTCAAACTGTTTTTTTAATTTTTTTGTTAATTTTTGTATAATTTTGTATATTTATAAATAATTAATGTAAAAAAAATAAAGGCATGAAAAAAAGAAACAAAATTATAATATTTTGTTTCACTTAGGAATAACAAGTATTTGACCAATACTTAATAAATTGCTTGTTAAATTATTTACTTTTTTTAAATTAGAAACACTAACTTCAAACTTATCAGCAATGCTATATAAACTATCGCCTGATTTTACTGTATAAGTTCTTGATTTACTTGTTTCAGGTATTACTAATTCTTGACCTACTGTCAAAGTATTTGTTGTTAAACCATTTGTTTTTTTTAATTCATCAACACTTATTCCATACTTCTTAGCAATACTATATAGGCTATCTCCTGCTTTAACAACATATCCTATTTCTCCTTTAACTTCGGGAATAACTAGTTTTTGACCCAAACTTAAATTATTTGTTGTTAAACCATTAGCTTTTTTTAATTCATCAACGCTTATTCCATATTTCTTAGCAATACTATATAAACTATCGCCAGATACAATTTTTATGTAACATTTTTAAATGTAAATATAATATCTATCGTCTTATCTTGATAGATATAAATTTTTTCTACTAAATTAATTATTAATTCTCTAGTTGGATTATCTAGCGATAAAAATTCATTTATATATTTTTCTATTTGTTTATTATCTATTTTGTTTTCTTCTATTTGTTCATTTTTTAGATTATCAATATTCTTTTTATTATTATCTATTTCTGTTTTAATATTTTCACTTACTCTTAAGTATTGTTCTTCATCAATTATTCCTTTTAGTCTATCCATATATGTTTTATCTAGACTTTCAGTTAATTTACTATTTACTATTTCTAAACTTTCAATTTGTTTTTTTATCTTTAAAATATTATCTTCAAACTCTATATTATTAATAGATTCTTTTATTTTGTTTTTATCTAAATATTTTTTACATACATCTCTTATATTATCTAAGATAACCTTTTCTAATACCTCATAATTATTTGTATGGGTTGTACACACATGATATTTTGAATATGTTCTATAATAATCACAAGTAGTATAACTTCTACCTGTCTTATTTTGGTATCTTATTGTTATACGATGTTTACAATCGCCACAATATAATAAACCATCTAATAAAATCTTTTCTTTTCTGGTCTTTTAACATTTTTAGGTAGTAGAGTTTGTACATAATTAAATGTACTCTTGTCAATAATTGCTTCATGTGTATTTTCTACTATAATGTAATCATCTGGGTTATTTTTAACTGTCTTTTTAAGTTTATAGTTAATCTTTTTAGTCTTACCTTGCACTGCATCTCCTGTATATATTCTATTAGTTAAAATTGCTTTAATTGTAGTATCTACCCATACTCCATATTCTTGTGATATACAATTAGTATTTATACACTTTGTATTCCATACATAGTTGTAATAAGATGCTGGTGTTTTTATTTTTCTTTCAGTTAGATATTGTGCTATATAGTGATATGTATTACCTTTAAGTGCTAGGTCAAAGATTATTTTTACTACTTCTGCTTGTTCTTTATTTATTACTAAATGATTCTTATTAGTTGGATCTTTTTGATATCCAAATGGGCATCTACCTGACACATATAAACCATCTTTCATTCTAGAGTGCAAACTGCTTTTAATCTTTTTAGATATGTCTTTTGCATACATATCATTCATTATGGCTTTAAAAGGTGCTATATCATTATTAGTGTTATCTATAAAAGTATCTATACCATCATTAATAGCAATATACCTAATATTATTATTTGGAAAATACTTTTCTATTAATTCTCCAGTACCTATATAATCTCTTCCTAATCTTGACATATCTTTGGTAATAATCATATTGATTTTGCCTAATTCAATATCTTTCATCATTCTATTGAATGATGGTCTATCAAAATTAGTTCCAGAAAATCCATCATCTACATATTCATCAACTACTATATAATTGTTTTCTTTTACATATTGGTTAAGTAAACTTCTTTGACTAACAATACTATCTGATTCTACATTCCCATCATCTCTCGATAATCTTATATAAAGTCCTACTTTAAAACTACTATTCCCTACCATTAATTACTACTCCCTTCCGTTTGGGAATAATGAGTATGATTACATGGTAGCTCTCTATCTAAATAATTGCAAGTCATATTTAATTTCTTCTGTAATTTCATTTTTAATACTTCAGTTATTATTTCATTTAAAGATTTAGAAGTATCTTTAAACATTAAATTAACCTTGTATTTAACCATAGAGTTTGATACCTCCAATTAATTCTATGGTTTTAATTTTTGTAATATTACTTGGTATGAAATTTGCATACTCAGGTATATTACTTAATCTCATAATCCTCCTTCAAATTCATAAACATCATCTCCTTTTGCTTGGATGATACCTCTCTTAAAATATAAGAGTCAAGTTATTTAATGTGGAAAGTTTTATCTATCATCCTAAAACGATTCATAATTTATTAAAATATGAAACAGCAGGATAAGAAGATGGTGTAACAACACGCGTTTTTCCTTATAAAATAAGGAATTGTGTATACACCATTCTTATTTCGTACTTACGAAATTCAACCTACAAAATAGGTTGATATAAAGGATGATTATTAAATAATTCTTTATATTATAAGATATTAAAGCACAAAAAAATCATCCTATTATCTAATTTTCTTTAAATTTTATAGGATGATTATTTTTGTTTTTTTATTTAACTAAATTTAGTTGAATATCATATTCGATAATGCGCAATTAGTAAAAAATACTTTTCTATTTTCTTATATTATTCTTTTCCACTTTTTCTATATTTGAAGAAAAAATTTTACCCACTTCTTTATCTAAAAGTTCTACCAAAGGCTCACCTAATATCTTTTTTAATATGGTAAAATATTCATAATTTTGATTTATAAGTGTAAGTGCAGAATAATTTGCTAATATTTCTTTATATATACTGTTTGGTGTCATATAGTAGTCTACCCCGTGACCACATATCTTTCCACTTTTTATTACAAGAGAATTATTATCTTTTATATATGTAATTCCTTCATCAAATCCTTTTCCACCAACTAAAGCATCTAAAATATCTTGAATAAGACTATCCAAATTCCATTCTATTATGTTATTATCCATATTATTTTCAGATAATAATTGATTATTATTAAAATTTAAATTAATAATTTTTTCATTGGGATTTGATGACGTAGATTTAATTGCTAAACTACGATGTTCTTTTAATAACTTAACAAAATCCACAATCAAATATTTTTTATCTGATATGTTTATTAGTTGTTCAAATTTTTTTGGAACATAGTAGTTTGTTTCCAAATGATGAAACATATGTGTTAATTCGTGTAGAAATATAGCACTTGATGTTTCATTTAAATATATAGTAAGCTCAACTGGTGAATAATATGATGTTTCAATTTTCGCATCATATATTATATTTATATCAGGATATATTTGCATTAAGAAGAATAGTTTATCCCACCATCCATTATATTCACTATTTTCTGTTGTTTTTATTGTATTTGAAATAATATTAACAACTTCTTTTGATAAATTTTCCATACAAACCTCTCCATTCTATATTACGATAACATTTTTAACTAGTACTAAAAGATACTATTTACATATATTATAACACATTTTTCTGTTTTACCATAATCTACTCATTATTCCCCATAAAAATTGTATCACCTGATTTTACTGTATATGTATTTATTTTACTTTCGCTTGTTGGGATTAATAATTGTTGACCAACCTCTAAATTAGTAGAACTTAAATTATTATACTTAATCAACTCATCAACGGATAAGTTATATTTTTTAGCAATATTATATAGACTATCTCCTTTTTGTACAATATATACGGAATAATCTCCTGTAACTGGTTTAGACTCCGTTGGAATCTTTAATGTTTGACCTACATTTAATAGATTACTTGTTAAGTTATTTGCATTTTTAAGGTCTTCAACGCTGACTTTGTATTTATTAGCAATACTCCATAAACTATCACCTTTTTGAACAGTATAATTTGTTCCTGTACCATATCCTATATAATCAAGTATAGCATCAACAACAGCATTAGCATATTTTTCTGCATTATTTTTTAATTGTTCAACATCATCACCTTTACTATCTAAAAATCCATATTCAACAAGGACGGGTTCAGTATTACCTGTATTTCTATGAATAAAATAATAATCTTTAGATGTATTGCTTGGCAATCTTCTTTGATATGCTTCTCTAATATTTTGACCTGCTTTTGCGAGAGAATTCAAAATTTTATTTGATAATGTACTTTTATTACGCAAAGCATAAATTACCTCAGCACCATCGCCACCTCCTGCATTTATGTGATTAGATACAACAATAACATTTTTGTTGTTCCCATATGTATTAAGTATTCTTTTAACTCTTTCAGTTGGCGATATCGTTTCATCCGTTGTTCTTGTTATATAAACTGGTATACCAAGTTCTTTAAATCTATCATACATATACTTAGAAATCTCTAAAGTTAAATTCTTTTCTATAATTCCATTACCACTAGCCCCCGGATCTTCCCCACCGTGACCAGGATCTATTACAATTCTATAATTATTCATACATATCCTCCTAAAATAAAATATGTTATTATAGAAAAAATGTTAAACCAATATCTCATATTATTTTATTAGATTTAAATCAACATTACCATTTCTTATTTATACTTTTTATTAGTTTGTAATAAAGTGTTTTACATTCCGGCTTGCAATACACCATACTCAGCTTGTGACTGAGTAAAGCCATCAAATTTAAGTTGTTCAATTAATCTATCTCTAGAAAAAGACATTACACTCAAATATTCTTTAGCCTTCTTTACGGCTTGTTCATTCCAATTTGCACCACAACTATTAACTGCATAAGTTGCTTGAGAAGATGTAAATTTGTCAAATTCTAGTTGTGCCTTTAATCCACTATAAGAAAATGCCATTGTTGCTAAATAATCTTTAGCTTTTTCCAATGCTTGAGAATCCCAGTTCGCACCACAATTATCTACTCCATATTTTGCATCAGAATCAGAAAATCCTTCAAACTTAAGTTGTCTTATTAATCCTTCACTTGAAAATGCCATTGTAGCTAAATAATCTTTAGCTTTTTTTAATGCCTGTTTTTGACTATTCGTTATAGAACTATCTGTTCCTTGGCTATTGAAATCATCATTTTTTGAAATATTATTGTTGTCATCATTACCCTTATTAGTACTATCTACATTAGTATTACCAATATTAGTATTATTTTTACTCGAGTTATTAGAGTTAACATTTGGTTTATTTTTATTACGATCATTCGAACTTGGATTTTTATTGTTTGAAAAATCATTTTTCGTTTTTTGTGAATTTGAATTTGATAAATCACTGTTGGTATTGTGATCTTGTTCATTCTTTTGTTCATCTTTTTTTTCATCATTCACATATTCTTCACCCATATGACCAAAATTGGCTGGATTATAATCATTATAAGAAGAATTTTTATTGTTATCAAAACTGCTAATAACCAATAAAATTACTATAACACCAGTTGCAATAATAACAAACATCCCATCTGATTTAAAGTTTAATTTCTTACATTTATGACAAATTAATGAATTTTTTTTAATTTCATCACCACATCCTTTGCACTTTATTTTTTCCATATTATTTATCACTTATCTATTTTAATAATTAGTTCCTTTCGCATTAATTATATCACATTTTTTCTATTGCATTAATATATATTTAAATAACTTCAAATTTTTACATCATTATTAAAATAATACTAACATCTAATCCTAATTCTCTAAATAATTATCTCCATTTGTATAATTAATTTTTATCCCATCTTGAACATTATATATATAAACATTAAACTTAATACCTTCACCATTATCTTCAACAGATAATCCCTCCAAATGTATCCCACTTGCTAAAAGATTATTGCCCTCAAATATTGGAGTTGACCTATATAAAACATGATTTTTTGTTTCCTTTATATAATTGGCGACTTTATTTTCAAAATCCAGCATCGCACCAACATTTGTTTGTCTTGTACAAGTAATTAAATTTTTCTCATTAGCATTCTCACCAGTTAATTGATACCCAATCAAATGACACCTATTATATAAATATTTTCCATCAACTATATCATATTTTTTCTGATTCCACCCACTCGGTTTAATCATACCGATACTTCCTCTTTTCTCAATCGGCATTAATTCAATACCTACATTCGCAAAAGCAACACCACTTCTTCCTAAATAATCTAGCTCACTATATGACTCAAACGAGTTAGTATTTATATACTTGCTATCAAATATTGGTTCATTATTATTAATATATACATAATCCTTCCCAGAATATTCTGGTATATTAGCAAGTTCATAGTATTCCCCTGAAACTGGAACAGTTTCCCTGCTATATGTATAAGAAACTAACGTTCCTATTAAAATGCACATTATAAATGCAAAAAATATAAAAGTATTCCTCTTCATTTTGGCTCCTTCCTTTATAAAATTATTGAAACATTGCAACCATATCTTTCAATTCATTAACTTTCTTTAAATAAATATCATATTCCTGTTTAGAAAGAACTCTATAATATTTGAACGGACAATTGTTCTCCTCTAATTCAAAAAAATACATATCACTAATTTCATTTATATTTACAATTTCAATAACATTATCATTCCTACTAATTATCAAATAATATTTTTTGTTATTAACATTTTGAATTATCGTCATAGGAACAAAATACGAAATATCTCTTTGCCTAGATAACTGAGCGGAATCAAATAATTTCTTATTTTCTAATTTTCTCTCCCTTTTTGACAAATGAAAGATTTCTTCATTTTTCACAATTTCATCATCACTTGCACGTCTTCTTTTTTTATATCTTCCCTTAACAAAATTTTCTTTTGATATTTCTAAAAATTCAAACTTTGTTTTATATAAGCCATTTTTTACCCGAACACATGCAAAATCTTCAATTTTATCCCCATATGGATATACTCTATATACAAATGCAATTGTTTCATTTTCTTCATATATATATTACATTTTATCATCATATTTAATCAAAGCACCAATCATCGAAGTCTTATCAGACTCGGCATTCAATTTTTGAATCTCATCTCTTATATAATTATTAACAATTTCAATTTCTCCACTATTAAATGTATCGACCAAATCATACTTACAATTTCTCTTAATTTTCTCTATTTTCTTAAATACAAAACTATAATATGTATTATCTATTAAAATATTTTTATTAATTTTAACACGCTCTCTTAACCTATAACAATAAAAATATTTTCTATCTAAAAAATATATATAATATCTTTTATCATCCTTTAAAATTATATCTCCCGCTTCAACCTTATATTTTAAATACTTCTTTTCTATATTCGGTTTCACACTAAAATCACTTTTTTGTAATATGTATATTTGTTTTCTTATTTGATTCAAATCATAATCAGTTAAATGTCCAATTTTGGATAAAATTTGTTCTTTCTCTACTTCATATTCTCGCGAACAATTAAGATAACTATTTTTCTGCAAATTATAATTTAATCTTCCAAGCGGATAATATACCATTTTCCATTGAACTTCAAGATGAGGATTACTTGTTGATTGCAAAGCATATATTTTTCCAGCCTTCTTTTTAATTATCACATATGGACTACTCTGATGACCAACTTTAATTCGCTCTTTTTCAGATTGTGTTTTATATCTTTTAGCCCATATTATGTCACCAACATTAAATGTGTTTTCTCCCTCAAAAGTTATTAATTTTTTTATAAAATTCAAAACAAACATCCAAAAATCACCTCAAATATACTTATTTATACTAATTATAACATTTAAATTCAAATTACAACATAAAAATCACAAACTTTATTATACCTTGACAACTTGTATGTAATCAAAACAATTTACAAACATCTCACAAATCATAAAAACACCTTTCCAAGTTTGAAATAATAAAATATATTTGATATAATAGAGCACGCAAAGGAGAATAAACATGAAATTATTAGTAAGTGATTACGACGGGACATTCAAAGAAGAAAACAACAATAAAAATATAAAAGCAAACATAGAAGCAATTAAAAGATTCACAAAAAGCGGAAATATATTCGCCCTAGCAACAGGAAGAAACTTTACATCAATGAAAAGTGAAACAACAAGATATAACATTCCCTACAAATATCTAATATGTAATGATGGTAGCACGATCTTTAATGCCAAAGATGAACTAGTATATAAATATCCAATACCTGAAAACATTCTTGAAGAATCCCTAGAGTACCTCTCATCATTATCATACATAAAAAAATTAATTCTTTTAAATGAATTTGGCCTAGAAACAAACGACACATCAAGCGTTATTGAAATAATATGTGCATTAAATCTTAAAAATCTTCACAAACTAAGAGAAATGAAAAAAAACATTGAATACTTAGAATCAATATCCCTATTCAACTACGTTTCATTCAAAAATCAAATAAATAAAAGAGATGGCATAAAACTAATAAGTCTAAAAGAAAAAATCGAACCAAAAAACATATACACAATAGGAAACGATAAAAACGACCTAGAAATGTTAACAGAATATAACGGATATAAAGTTTTATTCTCAAACCCAGTCCTATTTCTAAAAGGCATCAAAACAACACCATCCATCAGAACACTCACAAAAAAAATAAAATGAAATTATTAACAATTATTAAAATTATGCCTAAACACTTGAAAAAAATGTCGAAAAATGGTATAAATTTTAAAGAGGTGATAAACAATGAATAAGAAAAAAGCAATCACATCACTAGTAGTAACACTTTTTTTTATCATAGAAGAAATAATATTTAAAATTTTAATAAATAACTTAACAATTGATTATAGCATACTAAGAATAATCTTATACTCAGCAATACTAGGAATACTAATTACAAACATTGCCTATATAGCAAAAACCAAAAAATGGCAAAACACAATTTTAATTATACTATGTTTAGTATCATCAATATATTCACTAGCCCAATTAGGTTTCACAGCCTACTTTGGAATCTATATGAGCGTTAACACAGGTGGACAACTAGGAGCCGTTAAATCATACATTCTAGACTTCATAAAAAGTCTAAAACCAGTATACTACACAATACTTCTTCCAATCATTCCATTAATAGTATATTGTATACTAAGGAAAAATAAAAAAGAAGAAACAACAAACGAAAATATATATAAAGAAGTATATATATCACTACTATTATTAGTAACACTTGGAATAATCTATTATGAAACAATAAATCTTAAATTTATGCAAAACAAATACCAAACAATTACAAACAAAGAATTATTTAAATACCCATCAAATCCAAGTACAACTGTTAACCAATTTGGAATAAACGGATATTTCCTACTAGACATAAAAAGTTTATTCCAAAAGAAAGTAGAAATATCATACGAACCACCAAAAGAAACAATAATAGTAACAGAAAAACACTTTGATGACACAATATGGAATCAAATAATCGATGATGAAAAAAGTGCAATAAACAACAGTTTAAACAAATATTTCATTTCAAGGAACCAAACACAAAAAAATGATTATACAGGATATTTTAAAAATAAAAACCTAATAATATTAATGTTGGAATCAACAAACGAAATCGCAATCAACGAAGAATACTTCCCAACACTTTATAAGATATATAGTGAAGGATGGTCTTGGAAAAACAACTATTCACCAAGAAATACCTGCCCAACCGGTAATAATGAGTTCAGTGCTCTAACATCACTATATAGTATAAATAACACATGTGTAGCCCGTGATTACAAAAACAACACCTATTACGAAAGTTTATTTAATTTATTCAGTAATAAAGGATATAACGTTTCATCATATCACAACTACACAGACCAATATTATGCTAGAAGCATAATTCACAAAAATCTAGGAAGCACATATTATGGACCAGATAAACTAAACATTTTAACAAGTCCAATATATGGAAAATGGCCATCAGATGTTGACCTAATTGAAAACGCTTATCCAATAATTACTGAAAACAAAGACGAAAAATTCTTTGCCTTCTTAACAACAGTAACAAGTCACGCACCATACAATAGATCTTCTGAATATGGTGACAAATATCTAAGCAAATTTAAAGATTTAGATGTAAGTACAGATATAAAAAGATATTTATCAAAATTAACTGAAGTTGACCTAGCTCTACAAACACTACTTGAAAAACTTGAAAAAAATGGTAAATTAAATGATACAGTAATCGTATTATTTGGTGACCACTACCCATATGCAATTGATACAAAATCAATAGGTCAATTACTTGATAATACAGATGGTGTAGATATAGATAGAACTCCATTTGTTATATACAACGCTAAGGAAACTCCAAAAGTATTTGAAGATTATACAAGCTATATAAATATACTACCAACAATCGCTAATCTATTTGATTTAGACTACGATGCAAGATTATATATGGGTGAAGATCTACTAGGAGAAAACTATAGAAGTCTAGTTATTTTTCCTAACGGTTCTTGGAAAAATGAAGTAGCATACTACAATGCAAACAATAATAAAATAACATATGCAAATGAAGAAACAACATATACTGATGAACAAATAATAGAAATCAACAGAATTGTTACATCAAGATTGCAAATGTCAACAACAGCTATAAAGAAAAATTATTTTAATTATCTAGAACAAAAATACAAAGATTACAATGTAGATAATCCACTAAATAATTACATCACTGAAACAAGAGAAGAAGAAGTATAAAAGCACCAAAACGGTGCTTTTTTTATAACAAAATAATAACTAAAACTACTATTATTAATACTAAAAACTTATATTTAGCAAGTAACATAGTAAATGAACCTAAACCTCTTATAACTTTAACTACAGGTCCAACAACAGTATCTTTAGGAATCTCAACATCCTCAGTCTCGTTATTGTCACCCTTGGTAATAATATAATCATCAAATATATCCATAACACGATGCGCTATATAAGCATTTCCTCTCTTAAACATAACAACATCGCCTTTATTATATCCACCATTAACATCGACAATAACATAATCTCCAACATGAATATTTGGTTCCATACTACCAGAAACAATCGCTCCTCCAGTATAACCAAACAAATTTGGCATTCCGACTTTCATAACTTTCTTTTGATAAACAATTGAACAAAAGCAAACTATGAAAATAATCATCAAAACAACTAAAATAATCTTAAATACACCAAGTATTTTTTTCAAAACACTCATAACTCTTCCTCCAATTTTATAATTTCTTTTACTTCACCATTTTTATATGAAACAACAACACTATCTCCAACATTCAAAAACGGCAAAACAAACTCATTTTTATCAATGGAAACTCGATATTTATCACCTTCACTAGAAACGATATAATAATATGTAGTTCCATTAATCATAACATCTTTTATAGATTTAATTTTAATAGTCTTACTATCCTCAGCACTCATACCAATTACATTCAAATATTGTCTAGCAGCCTCTTCAATTCCTTTAGAACTATCTGTAACAACAACCTTTTGATAATCAGCAACATCAACAAAACTATACATTTTTACAAGACCTGCATTATCTTTAAGAGAAATCAAATAAGTAGGACGACCATTTAAATTAATTAATAACGGAAAAGTAGCTTTATATTTCATTTGTTGAACTTGCCCTTCACTACTACCCATCGCACTGTATTCTTCAGCACCAGCAACCGAATAGAAAACTGTTTCTTTTGTTCTTAAATTAGATAAAATAAATCCTATATTAGCCTCATCATTCGCAACCGAAGTAATACCTGTATATAAGTAAACATCATCTGAAATTGTCAAATAGTTATAACCATCAGTAGTATTAACAACATTCTTTTGACTCAAAACACTATTCCAAAATCCATTTTTGTAAGTGCCCCAGTCATCAACCTGTTCAATTATTAAATCAGCTGAATATATATGATCAACCCAACTAGGAATACTTGAAACATCATAATATTTACTCTCACCACTAATAGCATCTAATATAACCGCACCCTTTATATCCTTAAGTAAACCAATGCCTTTATACTTAACAACTGGCGCGATCCAGTAAGGATTTCCATTATTATCAACCTCAAAATTAACATCATCAAAAACAAATGTCGGATATTTAAATCTTAACTTTCTATATAAGTTTTCAAAGAAATAACCAGAAGGCATATACTTCATTCCCTTATCTAACTTAACAAGCTCAGCATTTCCATTACCAGAATCAACAACAATATATCCCTTAACACCATCTTTACGATTACCTAAATATTTAATAAAACCATTATATTCAAGTGGTGTAACACGAACAATTTTATTATTATAATTTATTTGCGTATATAAATCCGAAACATAAAATTGCGAAACTAATTCTGGTAATTGTCCCATTACCCTATCTCCCAGTTTTTGTGAAGAATCCTTATCTAATAAAGGAATATGATTAAAATCAACTTCCGCGACATCATTCTTAAAATCACCATCTTCTTTAACAACAATACGATTACTATAACCCTTAGCATTAAATAAAGGCGAAAGAAACAAATTAAAAACAAACGGAAGAATAATAAGGATTACAATAAATACGCTATATTTTACTAAACCACGTATACCATTTCCAATATTTCTTATATCAAATATAACATACCTAAAGCATAAATATACAAGAATTAAAAAAATTAAAAATGAATAAAACTCTAAAGATGTAATATTAATAGGTGGCAAAAACAAATAAAATATGGTAAATCCAATAACCAAAGTACAAACTATAGCTTTTACAAAATTTTTCATTTTATCACCACTAATATAATACCAAAAAAAGAAGGAAATATCAATCCTTCTTTGCGCTAGTTAAAGTAATTTTAATATCTTTTTCACCAGTTCCACGGCGCACTTTAACAGTAATAGTATCTCCTACTTTATATTTATATAATAAATATCTAAAATGTGTAGCATCATCAGTAGATGTATTATCTATTTTAACAATAACATCGCCTTTTTTAAGACCAGCTTTAGAAGCAGCTGAACCATCTTCAACACTTGCTACAACAACACCTTTTTCAATAGAATCATCAATATCAAAGTTATAACCTCTTTGGAAATAATAAAACTTATTATTTGTATATGATTCTAAATCAAGTGTTTCAATTCCTAAATAAGGTCTAGAAATCATTTCACCCTTTTCAAGTCTGTCAACATATGATAAAGCAATTTCAATCGGAATTGCAAATCCCATACCCTCTATCTTGCTTTCAACAAGCTTCATAGAATTGATTCCAATAACTTTACCATCTGATGAACATAAAGGTCCACCACTATTACCAGGATTTATAGCTGTATCTGTTTGAAGAACATCCATTAAATATTCAACATTATTAATTGTTGCCGAAACTGTTCTATTTGAACCCGAAATAATTCCTCTTGTAACACTATTAATATAAGTTAAACCTTGTGGAGAACCAACAGCAAATACTGTATCACCTTTTGATACATTACTACTTTCCCCCATCTGAGCAACTAACAAAACGCCTTCCTTTGGTATTCTTAAAACTGCTAAATCAGTACTCTCATCAAACCCTAAAACTTTAGCGTCGTATTCTCCCATATTGTTGTTAATAACCTTTACAGAGCGATAATTATCAATAACGTGAAAGTTAGTTAATATATAACCATATTTATCATCAGTTTTATAAACAAAGCCAGAACCAGAACCATTACCTGATTTAGTAGTTGTTGCAATATATACAACTGCATCATCAACAAGTTCTATTGCCGATTTTAAACTATCCACTTCCGTGACACTTACTGTTTTAACAGTTTTTTCAACAATCTTTTCTTTTCCAATAGTAGTATTATCCAAAAGCAAAATCGTACCACCTACACCTAAAAAGAATGCAATCATAATTCCAATAAAATATAAATTTTTATTTTTCATAATTCCTCCTATAAATCCAAAATATCTGTCCAATTAATTGGAAAACCAATTTTTTTAAGAACTTCGACTATTGACACACTATTTACTTTCCCATTCAAAACATCAAGTTCATAATTAATTTCGTGAATTAAATCTCTAAATTCCGTTTCACTTAACATATATTTCATTATTAATACTAAAGCATATAAGTCATTTTTTCCAAAAATATACCCATCTTCATCAGTATCAATGTCAAGTAATTTATGAAACTTATTATCTGGTATTTTTCTACCAGTACGATGATCAAAGAATATATCTTCATGAGCACATATATTTCTAAAATTGGCAAGTAATGATAAGAAAATCAAAAAAGTTTCCGTATCAACTTCATAAACATTCGCGATAGAAGCCTTATCATCATCTTTCAAAATACCATACAATTCAGCAACAATACCAAAAGATAAAACTTTAACAAGTACCCATAAAGGAATATAACCATAATTATAAACATAATGGGCTGTTGCACGATGCTGAGAGCCATTAATTCTTATTTGCCTCTTCATTTTACTGATAACATCATGTACTTGTTTAATACGACTAGGATCATCAATAAAATTTTCATCTTTCAAATATTCTTTTTCCTTATAACCATATTTTTTGGATAAATAATAACTCATTATTGATTTAACATTATTTTCTATAATCAAAATATATTTAAAGAAAATATTTCGTATTTTTCGATCAAACACAAAAATACCATATAATTCATCAAACGTTGAACCCTTTATAAACTTTTTTTCGCCAGGATACATAAGTAATTGTCTATAACCATTTATAAAAAAATAGTTTTCTCTAAATAATATATTTTTTGCTTTATCAACATCTATAATATTCAAACCCTTCGATTTCATTATTTCAATCTGCTCATCAAGTGTTTTAAATGTCTTGTTTTGCATATCAGCATCCTCCTATTATCAATTATATCACAAAATAAAAGCAAAAAGAATATCATACAAGTATAATTTTACACCTAACACAAAATTAGTCAATAATTATAATAAATTTATAATAATTCTTAATAAATTATACAAAAAAAGTTTCGTATCAAAACGAAACTTCGATTCATTAATTAATGAATATAATAATTATTATTATTTCACTTTTTATGCAACTTGTTCAGCAACAGCTTTTAAACTGAATGCAACATCTTTGCCTTGGAATGCATTATCATTACCAGAAGCATAAAGCCATTCCCATTCAACTACCTTTTCAGCAGTCTTTTCTGCAGTAGCTGCTTCCCAAGGAGTAGCAGTGTTATCAAAAACAACAGCACCATTTGCAGTCTTTAAACTATCTAAAGATAATTCAGTTTTCTTGTCGCCATCAACTACATAAAACTTTAATCCTGTAGGGAAAGTATCACTGCCACCCATGCTAAGACTATACATAGTAACTTTTGCAGTAGTTTTTACCTTACTAGTAGATGCATTAACTTTTACAGAGAATTTTCCTTTTGAACCAGGTTGTAATTTATAAACAGGAGTTTCTTCAGTACCAGTGTTTGCACAATTAGTACAAGAATTACCTAAATTAATTGTATAAGTACCACCTTTTAAAGATTGAAATTCTCCAGCATCTTTTCCTAGGAAATCAAAATCCCACTTAGCTGCTAATGTAGCACCTGCAGTACCTGAAAATTGTGATTGATAGAACGCATAAGTTACATATCCGAAAGCACAAACAGTAATAACTAAACAAGCAACTATAAATACCTTTAATTGATCTTTTTTCATTTTTTTCTTCCTTCCTATAATCTTATATATGAAAATTGAAATATTCAATTTTTCACCTTAATTTGTTTTTTGTACAGCATCGACAATTACATCAAAAACCATTGTTTTTCCCGCATCACTATTATCACCACCACCATTAGTAGGCCAGTTCCAATATATCGTATATTTTTTCTTCATATTGGCGCCATAAGTAATAGTTCCATTAATTTTATAAGACTCTAAATTAACATTTTTTGTCCTATTAGCATCTGCATAAAAAACCATATTTTTAGGAACATTTTCTAAATTACTAAATGATATAACATAATCAATATCAACTTGACTGCCTGTCCCATCTAAATCAATGTCAAACGATCCAGAAGAACCCGGGCCAATTTTACCATTGTAAAGTTTAGAAGCTGACTTTGTTAAATCAATGTTGAAATTACTTTTTTCACCATTAGCTTTAAATCGCCATTTAGCAACAATAGAAGTTCCTTTAGCAACAGATTGTTGAACATAAGCAGCATAAGTTATACCACAAATAAGAACCAAAGCAATAACACCTATAAGTAGACTTTTTTTCTTCATTGTATAACCTCCCGTACTGTATGCACCTCTACCATACAATATAATTTTACCCCAAAGAAAAATAAAAGTCAATAATTAATAATTGTTTCTAAAAAATTTTACAATTCCTTTTATAATATTTGCAGAAATATGAATTTGATACTCTTTATTTTGTAAATTATTTCTATCATTATAATTACTTATAAAACCAAGTTCCAATAAAACACCAAGTTTCCTAATTCTACTATACATATAATAATCATTTGCTAAAACAGCTTTTTTATTTCCAAGTTCATTTTGTAACAAGTTAGCAAGTTCTTTATTTTTAGGATTAATGTCATCATAAAATACTTGAGCACCATTCCAAGTACTATTCAAAGAAGAATTCAAATGAATTGATAAATATAAATCACAATTAGAATTGTTAATCATTCTAGCACGATTACCCAAATCACTTCTTTTCCTATAATGGGTTGTACTAGCTAAATCATAATCACCTGATCTTGTTAAATATACAGTTGCGCCTTCTTTTTCCATTTCTTCTTTTAAAGTATAAACAATTGATAAATTAATACTATCTTCATTAATATCTTTATATTTTGAACCACCATCAATCCCACCATGACCAGCATCTAAATATATTATTTTCCCAGCAAGTAAATTATTTTTTGATTTAACACAAAATACAAATAAAAAAAATAAACAAAACAAAAAAACATATATTTTTTTCAAAAGAAACACCTCTATTAAAAATATATGTTATTTATTTTATTCTAAAACAGCTTTAATTCTTCTTATACCAGCACTACTTGCTTCTTCTTTTAAGATTCTAAAGTGACCTAATTCTTTTGTATTTTTAACATGTGGACCACCACATAATTCACTTGATACATTTCCAATATTATAAACAGTTACAATATCAGGATATTTTTCAATAAACATACATTCAGCACCACTTTTTATAGCATCTTCTTTTTTCATTTCGCGAACAGTTACATCAAGGCCTTCATTAATCCATTCATTAACTAAGTTTTCTACTTTCTCTTTTTCTTCATCAGTTAACTTATGATCGCAACTAAAATCAAAACGCATTCTTTCACTAGTTATATTAGAGCCTTTTTGATGACAATCCTTACTTACAACTACTTTTAAAGCAGCATTTAGTAAGTGAGTAGCAGTATGATATTTAATTTCAATCTCACCATCACTAGCAAGTCCACCTTTAAATTTACCACTACTAGCTGTTCTCGATAATTCTTGATGTTCCTTAAACTTATTTTTGAATCCTTCTTCATCAACTTTTAAACCCTTTTCCAAAGCAAGTTCAACTGTTAATTCAAGAGGAAATCCATATGTATCAAATAAGTGGAAAGCAGTGATGCCATCAATATCAACACCCTTACTTGCAACTTTTTCAAACTCTTTCAAACCTTTTTCCAAAGTTCTACAAAACTTAATCTTTTCATTCTTTAAAACATCAAGTACAACATCTTTATTTTGAATTAATTCACTATAATATTTATCATATTTATCAATAATTTTTAAAGCAATTATTTCTTCAAAGTTACTATTAATATCAATACCAAGTTTTTTAGCATATCTAATTGCTCTTCTAATTAATCTTCTAAGAATATAGCCTTGATCAGTATTACTTGGCTTTATTCCTGATTTATCAGCAGCTATAAATACTGAAGTTCTTATATGGTCAGCTATAATTCTCATCGCTTTTTCATTACCTTCGTAACTCTTGCCAGCAATCTTCTCAATAACTTCAATTACATCTTTCCATACACTAGATTTATAGTTATCATTAACGCCTTCAAGAACAGCAACAACACGTTCAAGTCCCATACCGGTATCAACATTTTTCTTAGGAAGTTCACTTATGTTGCCATTTTTATCTTTATAGTATTGCATAAATACATCATTCCATATTTCAACCCATCTATCATCTTCTGGATCGAACTTTTCTGGAATTTCATCATTAGATCTAAAGTAAAACATTTCTGTATCTGGACCACAAGGACCAGTTTCTCCAGCAATCCAAAAATTATCATCACTAGTACGCGCTATTCTTTCATCAGGAATTCCTAAAAATCTCCATAAATTATATGTTTCTTCATCAAAAGGAACTACATCATTTCCAGCAAATACTGTAACAGCAAGTCTATTAACAGGAATATTTAAAACCTTTGTCAAAAACTCAAAACTCCAGCTTATAGCCTCCTTTTTAAAATAATCGCCTAAACTCCAATTACCAAGCATTTCAAAAAATGTATGATGATAAGTATCACCAATATTATCTAAATCATTAGTTCTAATACATTTTTGATAATCACAAAGTCTTGTTCCACAAGGATGCGCTTCTCCCATTAAATAAGGAATAAGCGGTTGCATACCTGCAGTATTAAATAATACTGATGGATCATTTTCTGGAACAACTGGACTACTAGGAATTTGAACATGTCCTTTGCTAACAAAAAAATTAATATACATATCTTTTAAATTCATAAATACCTCCACAAAAAAGGATAGTACAAGGAGTCTATATAGACGGTACCATCCTTTATTTAACTTAATAACATAACGATCAATTGACCGAAGTAACTTTAATTACTTAGCTCCCGAGTAGCATATATAATACCATAAGTTGTTTACATCCCACCATAAGTAAACTCTCTTTAAACAATAGTATTATAAAATCTCGTTCATCGCTTTGATAATATTATAGCACGCTTCTTAAAATAGTCAAATACTTTTTTTAATACTTATTAGTCCTTTTGTATTTTCATATTCTTCATTATTATTACCATATATATAAGAAGAAACCTTACCATTTATAACATAAACATACCAGTTATTGGAACAAACAGAATAATCAAATTTAGGAATATAATCCCATTCATTATTATATAAACATCTTAGCATATTTATTCTTTTAATACTTTCCGCGCCACTTAAAGTTTTAAACCTTGGTATATTATAATAAGAATAATTTGTTTTTATTGATTTCATACTATCTCCATATAATAAAATCGCACTATCTTCATAATCCATCTTAAAACCATATTTGCCAATTTTTAAATCTAAAAACATATCACTTTTAACAATGTTATCTTTAATATTTCTTGTTCCTTGCATTCCCCAAGGTATAAAAACCTGTTCAATTATATGACCATTTTTATAAGATTCTTTAACTAAAGATAAAATATATTTTTTTAAAATTTTAAACAAATATTCATTATCATATTTAGAATTAACATCCTCTCTTAATTCATTTAAAAATATTGTATTTCCTAAACATACACCAGCAATTCTACTTATTAATTCAGTATCTTTAATAACTATATTAAAACCATTTGGTGAAAGTAAAGTATATCTAAATAAATCATCAAGTGATCCACCTGCTCTTAAACAAGAACCCAATTTTTCACCAGTAACTAAAATATTTTCATCATAAAAGTTATTGTTTGTTATAGTTAAGCCATCACATTTCATTTCATAAACAGGAACGCTTACAAACTCTCTAGCAAGCATGTTTTTATAAATATCAATGCATTCATCAATTTTCTCTTTGGGACTTATTAAACTAGAATGCGGAGATGGATCATTAATAATCCATTTATTTGCTTTACCAAATATTCTTTCATACTTATATAATGGATTTGAAATTAAAAAAGCATTCTTTAACATATCAAACAAATTACCATAAACATTTTTGTGCAAATTATTCGAAACATCAGCAAAATTATCAATCAAACTAATAATATTACCTATACTATAACTCATATTACCTGAATAGGATACATCAGTTAATTTTAATGCATCAACAAAATAAAGAATATCATATTTATCAATATATTTTTTAAACAAATCATATTTTTCTTCATTATTAATAACATTTTCAAAAAAATTCTCTAAATCAATTTTATTAACAATTTCTTTTATATCTGATTTTACAACAAAGCAATCATCATTTAAAGGTAAATTTTTATATTCTTCAAACGGTACAGAATCATCAATTAAAGCATTATCAATAGATAAACTAACATAATTTAATATCTTTCCCATTAAATAATTAATATCAATATCAAATTCAATTAATTTAACACTTTTAACACCATCAGTTAAAAGTGCAAATAAAACATTTGTATCAAAATCATTATTTATATAGCCTTTATTAACTAAATATTCTTTTAATTTATTTAGTTTATTCATATCATAAGCAATATCTAAACAAGTTTTTTGCATCAATTTTTTCTTATTAATTATTCTTCTCATTTTAGGACTTAATTCAATATCAAAAGGAAAGCCATTTTCTAAATTATTTTTTGATAAAATAAATTCTTCCCTTTTTCTATTATAACCAAGACTACATATATTTCTTATAATTGAACTATATTTATTAAATTCTTTATAATTATTAGATCCATACAAATTCATGTATTTATCAAATAACTTATATATATCAGAGCCATATTCTGATATAATTTTTTCTTTATCATCTTTACTTAAATATTTAGAAATCTCAAAAACAAGTGCATAAACATAATCAATATTATCTTTTTTAATCAAACTAAAAGATTGACCATTTAATATATCATCACAAGATTTATAAACAAAATTATAGTCTACTAAAGCATTATATAAATTAGTCAGGTTTTGCACGTGACCATTTCTTAATTCAAAAACACTATAAAACTTATTAAGTTGTAAACTAGATAATTTACTTATATACTTATATTTGCCATTCAATATAATATGATAACCATATCTACTAGTAAAATCAAATACATTTTGTCCATACATTTTTTTAATTGATTCACCATTTAAATATGGAATTATTTTATCTAAACAAGTACAATTTCTTATATCAATTAAACCATCAACTATTTTTTTATTAAGTAAACCAAAATATAAAATACTAATATAACTATTAAAATCAATTATTTTCTTCAGTTTAAACTTATTATTATAAATATCTATAATATTTTCCATTAAACTAGGATTTTTTTTAAAATAATCATCTAAATCTTTAATATCCCCCCTATAAAAGAATAAAGGATTAATATTACCAGCATCAAAAGAAGCAATATAAAACAAATAATTGTTTTTTATATTTTTAGGAGAATTAGAGGATAAAATATACTGGCCATTTCTTATTATTTTAATAATAAAATTGATATTATCTAAAATATAATCATCACTTAAATCAGAGTAATTTAAAACATTATAAAAACCCCTATTCATTAAATCATTAAATACTAAAGTATCATTATAAATCGGTAATTTTTCCTCTTTAAAATCCATTAGTTTATATTCCTTTCTTTTATAATAGACAATTCTTTTAAAATACTATCGTCAATCTTACCAACAACAAAAGCATCTTCATTTTTATACCAAGATCTTCCAGCATATTTAATATTTTCATACTCAAAATCATTAATTAATCCCTCTTCATCATTTCCGAATAAATCAAGAATCTTAATTTGATTTCCTCTTATCTTTGCTTGTTCACATTCTAATAAATAAGTAGTAATAGGATATTTCATCAAAGCTTTTGCATTGATTTTAGACATATTATCATACAAAGCAAGGCCATTTTTATTATAATCTGTTTGCACAGAAATAAGACCATTAATTAAAGTATAAGTCTTATCATCACTACCCATATTTGCTAAATATATATGACCTAAATTATCATTATTTTTTTTGCACTCATCTATAATAGAAAGCGCAAACTTTTTAAGAGGCCCCATAATATAACTCATATGAACTACACTTGCTAGGTTCGATAAAAACAAAGTATTGCCATATCTAATACCAAATACAATACCAATAATTTTATTATCATAAAACTTAATAATAAAACCATTTTCATTACTAAAAATATATTTGTGCAAATCATCATATTTAGAATTAACAAAAACACTTGAATTTACCATTATTGGTAAATAAACATCCTTAAAATCATATCCTCCTACCATTACACTTATCTCATGATTATTAACAACATACTTTTTAGAAATATTAGGAATTGGTAAACTTCTTTTAAGCAAAGTTTTATACCCTCTTTTTAAAAGTTCCTTTATCACTTTAGAATCATTTTTTATATAATCACAACTATTATCAAAGATTGTTCTGAATATCGAAGGAATTCTAACATAACTATTAGAACACTTAAACATTTCATATATGTTTTCTTTATCAACCAAACAAAAATTATCAATCAAAGATACAACATTAGAAATATTATAAAACGAATGAATCGTACTAAATACATCTAACATATATAAAATCTGTTTATCATAAAAAACATCTTTAAAACTATCATAATTATCATCATTTAACATAATCAATAATTTATTTATATTAATTTCTTTAAGTATATTTAAAATAGTATTTTTATTAAAATATGCTTTCAAATATTCATCTGTTAAAGGTAAATTAAAGTATTCAACACAAATACCATCAACATTTAAATCATTAACAAACTTACTTAAATAGTTATCAACATTTTTGTTAATATCATATATTACATATCTTCCCGTTTTTAAATATTTTCTTACTTCTTCAACATAATTATCATAAGGAATACTCTCATCATATATATTTGAACATAATTCATTAAATTTATTCTCATCATTTAAGAAACTATCTTTAATAATTTCTAACTTCTTTTCTTTATAAAATCTTTTCACATAAATATCACTTGGTTCAACAAGAAATGGATATCCATCACTAAAATCCATTTTTGAAGATGCAAATAAATCAAATTCTCTTTTATAAGCAGCTTTACATAAGCCATCAATTATTATATTTAATCTATTCTTTTTATTATCATCTAAAGATATACTAGCTCTTCTATAAGCATCAAATACATCATTTACTATTTCATTAAAAGGTTTATTAACATCTAAATTATAATTATTATTTATTAAATTAACCAAATAATCATAATAAGATGAACCCAAAATATTTTTTAATTCTTCAATTTTTTCATTTAATTTATCATTTATTATTCCATTAGTATCAATAGAGTTTTCAAATATTATAGCGGAATTATTTTTAAACTTACTTTTTCTATCAAATTCTTCATATAAAATATTAAAATATAGTGATCTAACATTTTCCATTTTTATATTATCATCAAAGCAAAATATTTTAACAAATCTTTCAAATAAGGTAATTGAAAACATACCTATTGAATTAATTTTTTCATAACCAATTCTAAATAAAGTATTTCCATAAAATTGATATAGTTGATATATCTTTTTACCAAAAAAATCTTTTATTGTATTATCATCTAAATAAGAAACAAAATTATAAAACTCATCATTATCTAACATTTTAAGTAAAGATACATCAAATATTTTATTATTAATTTCATCATTAATCTGTTTTTTAATTATTCCTAAAAAGAAAGGCAATTGTATATTAACTTCTTTTTTCAAAAAATAATCATTACTTCTTATAAATCCTTCTATTTTTTTATAAAGTTTTTTATAATTATTTTCTATATATTTATCTAAATAAGGTGATTTGCTAAATAATAAAACATTATAATTATTACCAAGTATCGATGCAATTAAAAAGTCTTGATTTGTTAAAAACCTTTTTGAACTAAACTCATCAATTTTAATAATTCCCAAAATAATTTTATCATAACAAACTTTATCTATACGTTCCTTATTTTTTAAATAGTAATTATTATCAGGAACAAAATCAAGTATATTAATAAAACCATTATCTAAACATAGTTTAATAAAATTTAAATTGTTTAATAAGGATTTCGGAGTTTTATTTGATAATGTATACAATTTTTCATTCATAAATTTAACAATATGATTCATATTATTAATCAAAAAATTATTAATTTCTTCATTATTAAATAATCTAGCCACATCTACATTAGAAGCCATAATTGACGCTTTAACAAAATCATTATCATCAAAATATGTAACAATTACTTCATCATCTAACCATAATTTAAGATTTAAAATATCATTAATAATTCTTTTTTTATTAAGTAAAATATATTCTTTAATAGTAGAATTCACAAAAAAGCCACAAGCATACAGTTTGTTAATATCATTATTATCAATAGCCTTTTTAATATCTTCTACCATATTATCATACTCCTACATTAATATATCATTTTTTTATAATAATATCAAGGTATGAAAAAAATAATTTACATACAAAAACATATATATATAGTATAATTTGATAATTAATTTTATATAGATGCTACAATTTAATTACTCAATGACAAAGTGTTATATGAGTCCTGGAGACGCAACTTTTATAAGTTGAGTTATCCGGTAAAAAAAATGCTTAAACTCCTTTAATTTTAAGGAGTTTTTTTATATTTTTCGTGTTCTTTTAAAACTTTTGCTAAATAATGTTGTTCATCAATCAAATATAATGTCACAATATATATTTAATTTTTCGTTCTTTCAATTATTATAATATTATATATTTATCATTAACATTTCTCACCTTATAGAATAACCTATCTATAGGAGGTACAATGTTTAATAACCTTAACCCAATATTACTAGCTCTGTTAGCAGGAACAATAACATTTCTAATAACAGCGTTAGGATCAAGTATAGTTTTTTTCTTCAAAAAAACAAACAAAATAATTCACGAAGCAATGCTATCATTTTCATCAGGAATAATGATTGCCGCTTCATTTTTCTCACTCATATTACCAGCAATCGAAACTCAAAATACAAACATTTTATTACCAACAGTAATAGGTTTTATAGGTGGTACAATTCTATTATTTATACTAGAAAAATTATGTTCTAAACTAGAAAACAAAAAATCACTTTTACTACTATTTTCCATAACTCTACACAATATACCAGAAGGACTTGCGATAGGTGTTGCCTTTGGAACTCTTGCCAAAACAAATATTGGTGCAGCCTTTGCAGTCGCCTTAGGAATTGGTCTTCAAAACTTTCCTGAAGGAGCCGCTATATCATTACCACTATTAAAAGAAGGATATACCAAAACCAAAGCATTTATATATGGCAGTTTAAGCGCTATCGTAGAACCAATATTCGCTTGTTTAGGAGCATATCTAGTAACTAAAACCCAAATACTTTTACCATATATGTTAATGTTTGCAGCAAGTGCAATGATATTTGTAAGCATAAGTGAACTAATACCCGAAAGCCAAAAATCACAAAAAAAAGACATTATGTCTATTGTCTTTATGATTGGATTTCTAATAATGACAATACTAGACCTAATGTTTAGTTAAAAATTATAAGGATATATTTTAGGAATATCAACTGAAAAAACTAACTCTTTTTTCAAAGTAGGATGAAGAAAAGATAAACTATAAGCAAACAAAGCTATTTGCGTATGCATCTTAGCTTTTTTATTATATTTTTGATCACCATACAAAGGAAAACCATGATGTGAAAATTGAACCCTTATCTGATGACTTCTACCAGTTTTCAAATCAATAGAAACAAGTGACATTTCTCCATTAGTTTTTATTCTTTCATATTCCAGAATAGATTCTTTACCATTATCCGAAACAAAAGAAATATTTTTCTTACTATCTTTTTCTAACTTATCAACAAAAATACCCCTTTCTAAAGTCTTTCCCATAACAACAGCATAATACTTCTTTTTCATTTCACCTTTTCTAATTTGATCACTCAATCTACTAGCAGCTTTAGAAGTTTTCGCAAAAACCATAACACCTCCAACAGGTCGATCAAGCCGATGAACAAGCCCAACAAAAGCATTATTTTTATTATACTTTTCTTCTAAATAATGTTTAACCATACTAAGTAAATCTAAATCACCAGAACTATCCTCACAAACAGGAACATTAACCGGTTTCATAACAACAATTATATGATTATCTTCATATAAAACATTAATCATTTTCTTCCCATCTTCCATATATACCACAAGGTAAAATTAAATCTCTTTTTGTAATAGGTATACCAACTTCCCCACAACTAATCTTACCATCTAATTTAATAGTAGTTTTTAAAATATTAGCAAGAACCGTACTAGAAACACCTGTTGTATAAGAATTAACAAGGAAAAATAAAGGTTTATCACTTAATATCTTATTACAAGCTTCAATCAAAACATATAAAGAATCTTCAAACTTCCAAACTTCACCATTTGGTCCTTTACCATAACTAGGAGGATCCATTATAATAGCATCATATTTATTGCCCCTTCTAAACTCTCTTTGAACAAACTTTAAACAATCATCGCATATAAAACGAATGCTATTATTTTCTAAATGCGATAATCTCATATTTTCTTTAGCCCATTCAATCATACCCTTAGAAGCATCAACATGTACAACATCCGCGCCTGCCTTACTACAAGCCATAGTCGCACAACCAGTATATGCAAAAAGATTCAAAACCTTAATTTTTCTACCACTATTTCTAATCTTATCCATCATATAATCCCAATTAACAGCTTGTTCTGGAAAAATACCCATATGTTTAAAATTAGTTGGACCAACTTTAAAAGTCAAATCTTTATAATTAATCGTAAAATAAGGTGGAAACTTTGTAAAATATTCCCAATACCCCCCACCTTTATCACTTCTATGATAAAAACCATCTAATTTTTTATATTCATCCAAATTAGAATTCCACATAGCTTGAGGATCAGGTCTTCTTAAAATAATTTTACCAAATCTTTCAATTTTTTCACCATTACCAGCATCTATACATTCATAATCTTTAAAATCTCTATTAATCAACATCTAAAAATTCCTCCAACTCAATAATTTCGTATTTTGTAACAATACTCGGAAAATCATTATCAATTCTAATCTTAACACGATCTCCAACTTCTATCTTATCACCATAAACAATTTCTAAAGGAAAAAAGTATTCACGCGAACCAACTAAAACTTTACCAAAACACTTATCAATACTTATAACATTACCCTCTAAAATCATAGTACAACCTCTTTTCATAATAATTTTATCAAAAATAATATGAAAAGTCTAACAAAAAACCCAATAATTTAAAATTATTGAGTTTAACAATTCTATAAAATTATCTCTTAGAGAATTGTGGTGCACGACGAGCAGCTTTAAGTCCTGGTTTCTTACGTTCTTTCTTTCGAGAATCACGAGTAACAAATCCAGCAACCTTTAAAAGTTTACGATAACTATTTTCATTACCTTCATTAGCTTTATCATATTCAAGTAAAGCACGAGTAATACCTAAACGAATAGCGCCAGTTTGACCTGTAAATCCGCCACCTTTAACAACTACATCAATATCAAAAGTTTCTTCATTGTTAGTTGCAACAAGTGGTTGTTTTAAATCCATAACGTTAGTTTCATATGGAAAGAATTCATGAACGTCACGACCATTAACAGTAATCTTACCTGTACCAGGTACCATTCTAACTTGTGCTACAGAAGACTTTCTGCGACCTGTTCCAATAAATAATCTATCAGCCATATTTCCTCCTATTTAACTTCCATTTTGATTGGTTTTTGAGCCATATGTGGATGATTTTCTCCCTCATATACAAATAATTTTGTATACATTTGACGTCCTAAACGTCCTTTTGGAAGCATACCTTTAACAGCTCTTTCAACCATTTCTACTGGGTATTGTTCTTTCATTACTCTAGCAGTTCTCTCACGAAGACCACCTGTATAACCACTGTGGTTATAATACATTTTACTATCTAACTTATCTCCTGTTAGATTAACTTTTGAAGCATTAACAACGATTACACAATCTCCACAATCAATATGAGGTGTAAAAGTTGGTTTATGCTTACCACGTAAAACATGAGCAACTTTAGTAGCAAGTCTACCTAAGTTAACATCAGTAGCGTCTATAACGTACCAATCACGTTTTACATCTTCTGCTCTTTGCATATAACTATTTTTCATAATTTTTTCCCTTTCTTATATTTGACTAGATTGTCCCAAGATCTAGTACAATGGGATTTCAATGTACCAGATTAGATTATAGTAAAATCCCCAACCTTTGTCAAGTTAATTCCAAGTTTTTTTTTAATAATTTAACAATAATATACATTTGCAAGATATAATCCCATACTAGGTGCGCATATTCCTGCTTCCTTTCGATCCATTGAATCAAGTATTTTTTTTACATCTTCTACATTTTTATTATTACTACCTACCTCAATTAATAAACCAACCATATTTCTAACCATATATTTTAAAAAACCATTTCCAACAAAATCAATATAAATAATATCATTTTCTATACTTATGTCAATACTATATATAGTTCTAACACAATTCTTTTCATAATCTAAAGAAGTAAAAGATCTAAAATCATGTTCGCCAATCAAATACATACAAGCATCTTTCATTTTTTCAATATCTAAACTTTTATTATACTGATATATATATTCTTCATATATAGGATCAAATTCTCCAACATTTATTTTATAAATATATTCTTTTTTAGTGCAATCATACCTTGCGTGAAAATCATCAGGCACACTATATAATTCTTTAACATATATATTATGAAGTAAACTATTAAGTGAAAATTTTAACTTATCAAAATCAACTTCTTTAGAGCTATCAAAATGCAAACATTGATTATAAGCGTGAACACCAGCATCTGTTCTTCCAGAAGCAACAACTCTTATATTTTCATTAAATATTTTACTTAAAACACTTTCTAAATCACCTTGAACAGTTCTTTTATCAACTTGTTTTTGAAAACCATTAAACTTAGAACCATTATAACTAAATCTCATAAAATATCTCATCTATAAACCTCCAACAAAAACACAAATATAAATGTAACAAAATGCATAATAACAAATAAATAACTATATAATGTTTTTTTTTCTTTAATTAAAACATAATCATTATGATTATTATTTTTACTTTCTTTGTATCCCAAATAAATAGAATTTATTATTTTACTTTTACCATATATAGACTTATTAGTTTTAATAAAAAACTTAACTTTTCCTTTAAACAAATTATATCTATTTATTAATTTAAATAATTTATATTTAAAAATCCTTACCAAAGAACTATCAAGTTCATAATAATTATTAACTTCCATTAAATATCTAAAATAATATACAATAAGTAAAACTTTAAAAATATAAATATAGTGTAAATGTAAAGAGAAACAAAATAGAAACAAAAATAGTATAAAAATTATGGAAATAAAATAAATATTATAATTAACATTACTACGAATTGTGACAAATAATAGAATGCCAAAAAGTAATATAATCCCAAGATAATGATTACAAATCAAAACTGTAAAACAAAATATAATCATTGAAATAATTTTAAAGTATGTTGGAACCTTAACGACAATATTATCGTACATATCTATACACATCCTTCGCTAAATCAGAAATATTATTGTGATAAATCCCAAATTTTTTACCCTTTGTTTCTTCAAGCTCACGGACAAACTTTGAACAAAAAGGTAAATCTCCTTTTTTATTTTTAAAAACATCAACTGGTTTACCACATTTATCATCAGTTACAACATAATCACATAAATCCATAATAAGATCCAAATTCTTTGTACAAATTATAAACTTACATACTTTCCTTTTTTTCAAATCTCTAAATAATAATTTTAGTTTTTTTATATTTTCAAAAGAAAAATCACAAAACATATTCTTAAAAACAATATATTCTGGTTTAGAAAGCAAATAAGCATTTAAAAGTAATTCAAATCTTTCATATTCATCTAGTTCTTTTATACTTTTATCATATCCTAGTTTATTATACATTTTTTTAGAAATTGTAAGTATTTGACTATTTACATCACATATAACATTGTTACAATCGATCAAAGTTTCATCTAAAATAAATCCATTAATTATTCCTTCAAAATTATAATTACTTATCATAAATTACTGACTACCTCTTCTATTTGCATATATTTTTCATCTAATATACCATAATCAATTAATCTTTCACATAAATCAATTATTTTTATATCATTTATATCTTTTGTATCACACATTATAAAAGAAGGTATTTTTATTACTTTTGATGAATATATTAATTCTTCAGGATTCTTTGTAAAGTTTAAAACAATTATGTTATTTTTTATTAAAAATGAATAAATACTATCTCTATCACTACTACTTAAAAAACATAAAACATTATCTAAAAAAATAAATTTTATTTTTTTTAAAACTCCAAATAATATAGAAACAACAATTTTTTTATCAAAAGGAATATTATTTATATTCATATACTTATAATTACTTAAACCAAAATTAATGATATAGTTATCTATTAAATTCTTATCATTACCACTCATAAGTAGTTCTTCATATAAATTATTGCCGGCAAATATATTTTTTTTAGAAACTAAATACATTTTTTTGCTTAAATTAGAAATACTATTTTTACTTAAAAAATTTCCATCTATATTTATATAACCATCGTATTCTTTTTTTCCCATTAATATAGAAATAATATTATGATCTTCACCATAAAAAGAATTCCATTTTTCATTTAAACAAAAAGAAATACCATTTAAATCATTTTTATATTTTAAGTTACGAACTTCTATATATTTCATATAACTACCCCTTTACATTATAACAAAATATTAATAAAAATAAAAGAAAAAAAGAACCTAAGTTCTTTATTTTACGAATGGTATTAAAGCCATAAAACGTGCTTTTTTAACTTCACCAGCTATAAATCTTTGATGTTTAGCGCATGCTCCTGTAATACGACGAGGTAAAATCTTACCCTTATCAGCACTTACATATCTTCTAATTACATCAACATCTTTATAATCAACTGTTTTACCAGCACACATTTGACATACTTTTTTCTTTTTTCTAAAAAATTCAGCCATATATATTCTCCTATTCTAGGAAATTATCATCGATTGAAACACTTTCACCAAACTCACTATAAGTATCATTTCCGATATCAACACCATCACTTATAGGTATTTGACTTTCATTACTTCTTTGTGATTTAGAATCCAAAAATTGAACATTGTCAGCAACAACTTCAAATGAAGTACGATTATTTCCATCTTTATCAGTATAACTTCCGGTTTGTATTCTTCCTTCTATTGCTACTTGACTGCCTTTATCTAAGAAATTACATACATTTTCTGCTTGTTTTCTCCAAACTAATATGTTAATAAAATCTGCAGTTCTTTCGCCATTATTTGTAAAAGGACGATTAATTGCTACACTAAAACGTGTAAAAGGTATTCCAGAACTAGTAGTTCTAAGTTCTGGTTTAGTCGTAATACGACCAACTAATAATGCTTTATTCATAATTATTCTCCTACTTTAGTAATTAAATGACGAACAATATCAGCATCGATAGTAGCAAGTCTATTAAATTCATTTACAGCATTTTCATTTTCTGTTTCAAAATTGAAAACAAAATAATGTCCTGATTTAAATTTTTTAATTTCATATGCTAGTTCTCTTTGTCCCATATCAGTCTCACCTGTAATAGATGCTTTATTATCAGTTAATACTTTTTTGTATTTATCAACAACTTTGTTAACATCTTCTTCTGCAAGTGTAGGTTTAACAATAAACATAACTTCATATTTTTTCATCTTTTTCACCTCCTTATGGTCATAGGCTTTGCACATATACAAAGCAAGGAGTAATTAAATACTCGATTAAGATTATAGCAAATAATTTTTAACTTGTAAACCTAAAATGAATAATTTTATTAACATTCAAAGAAATAATTAAATATTATTCTTATTACTTTTATCATATAAACTTATTATTTTTTTACATACTTCTATATCAACATATGGCTTTATATATTTATTATAGTAATTATAATAATTTGAATGTATTATCCATCCATTATAGCTTATCATACTATATGCATTATGAATATTTATGTATTTTTTCTTATATATTCTTTTTACTTTTCTTTTTATTTTTAAAAATATTCCTCTCCTTAATTTTATATAACCTCTATAAAACTTATATCCTAAAAAGTCAATAAATCTATTATCAACTTTAAATAAACTATAATTTTCTTTTAATTTTAAGTTTTCTTTTTTTAAATAATCTTCTATTAATATTCTCGTTTTATGTAAGAGCTTCTTATTATTACTAAATAAAACCATATCATCAGCATATCTTATGTAATATTTTATTTTTAATCTTTCCTTTATATAATGATCTAAATCTGTCAAATAAAAGTTCGCAAACCATTGTGATGTATAAAATCCTATTGGTATATTCTCGCAACTATCTACTATTAAGTTTAATAATTCTAACAAATCTTTATCTTTAAATATTCTTTTAAACTTACTTTTAAGTATTTCTTTATCTATACTAGGATAATATTTTTTTATATCTAATTTTAAACAATATTTAGTATTTTTTCTATCACATTTTAGTATTTTTTTTAAATATTTAGCTCCGTAGTATACTCCTCTTCCTTTTATAGATGCGCAAGAATAATGATACATTCCTTTCATAAAGTATTCTTCTAATATTAGCATAATACTCCAATGTATAATTTGATCAGGAAAAAATTTAGGTTTATGAATTACTCTTACCTTTCTACTTATTCCATCTATTATAATAGCTTCTTTACTTTTATTTGGTACATACAATTTATTAACTAACATTTTTCTTATTTCCATAGCATAAAAAAGAGGAGAATCTAGTATTCTTTCTACTTCTTTTCTTCCTCTTTTACCTTTAGATGCTCTATTTATAGCTTTCATTATATTATCAATATTAATTATTTTTTCGAATATATTATTGTATCTTTTCATATTCACCTCTAGTTATTCATAAGCAATATGCTTATAAGTCTATTGGTCTTTCAGTTTCCTTACTAAACCAATCCAGATCGACTTTATTTTTAGCAAGCGCTAAGGAAAATGATGTGCAAGTATATTTATACCTTATTATATTCTTATAAGTTTGCGAAAGCCTACATTATTATTATCATTATCTGAGTTATTATTAGCATTAGATAACCAAAGACCGGCATTATTACTATTATTATAAGTACCACCGACCACAAGAAACAACCAACAATCGGCAACAAAGCACATCAAATTCCCATTAATTTTATATAATTTAAAACAATTTTCTTCGATTTTAATCACTATTCAATACTAGGTAATTAATTCTCGAGGTTGGCCACCTCCCGTCCTCCGCTAGTCTGGTGTCTTATAAGCCGCGAACCGACATACTTATCACCATCACCCGAGCCATCAGCAACATTAGATAACCAAAGACCGGCAAAATCACTAGCATTATCAGCACCACCGACCACAAGAATTAATTCTCCCGGACGCGCACCATATCCATCTTTTATTCCTGATGGATTATTAAAATCGGTATTATTTGCATCTACATCTATAGGTAATCCTATTAATGGATTATTACTATCATAACCTAATTTAGTTATATAGCCAAATCCTCCATTGTCTCCTAATGATTTATTAACATATCCTAATGCCTTATAATTACCATCGAATACATCAGATTTATATGTTTTAAAATCATAATTTATATATGCTTGATAATCCTTTATATTTATTCCATCCAAGAAATCCGCAGTGTTTCCATATATATCTTCTATTCCTCTATATATCATACTATGAGCGCCATCATTTACTAAACACCCTGATTTCATTCCTAATTCATCTGTTCCACCCATTATTATAGCGCCTTCATTTTCTGTCACACCTTTTCCTAATTTTGTTTGACTATCATAATCTGCATACTCTATTAAATATAACATTTGAAGTACATAATAATGATAATCAAGAATCGAAAAATCAGTTCCTAATTTCGATGCACTTTCTCTAAAAGTTGGTAAATTTGCACGAGCACTTGGGTAAGCGCCACTTATAGATTTACCAGTAAAAACATTTCCTATAGTTCCACCAGAAACTCCTGGATCAATAGTATTCATCAATTCAATATAAACATTACTATTTTTATTTGAAGTACTACTTCCACCACCAGTAGATGTATGATGAGCATCTTCCCCTCCACTCATCTTATATCTTCCAACACTAAATGGTTCACTATATGAATACCCTTCTTGTTCATACTTTGATATATATTGATATTCTACTCCATCTACTACTTCTCTTTTATAATAAAATCCTGGTATATATGTTAATACTTCCCCATTACTTCCATCAAACTTAAAGTTAGCATCTCCATACCAAGCTGTTACTTTTCTAGTATTTGCATTATAATTATAACTTTTTATCTCACTCCAAGGATATATATTATCAAAATCATTTACTACACCTGTGTCTGCGACAGTAGTTGAACTTGCAGGTAATACTGCATTTGCTTCGAGTCCTATACTATCTCCTACTCTTTCCCAAGCTGTTGATGTACTACTTGTATTTCTCTTAACCCCATATACAAGCATTCCATCCTTACTTTGTTTTCCCTCTACTTTTACATCTATACTTATATTCTTATTCGCATATTCATAATCTAAATCATTATATCTTCCACTATCATATGGCCATTCCCAGTATATTGTATGTTCCTTTACCATACTTCCATTCTTATCTAAATAACCATATATCTTATTTGTCTCTACATCTAATACTTTTGTCTTTGCTTCATCTAAATAAAACTTCATATTTGATGGCGTGCTACTTCCATTAAACATTATTGTATATTCTATATCAGATGACGATCCTACG
>ERZ824488.181-NODE-181-length-86601-cov-11.859531_pt1 | contig 86601 bp, 147 predicted proteins | sample MGYA00519936_ERZ824488 | MGnify/ENA primary metagenome ERZ824488 (study PRJEB31778, sample SAMEA3449153) | human gut metagenome | biome: human gut; feature: human-associated habitat; material: faeces | place: United Kingdom | collected 2010/2012 ...
AGATCCTTATCAGCACGAAGGCGATTTTCTTACTCGTATCGATCGACTGAAGAAAGATGGATGGAAAGAAGATGCTGAGGGTGTCAGAAAAGAATTTGGTATGACCCTCGAAGAATATCGCAATGAGAAGTATTGGTCTGAATATACCAGAAAAAATGAGCAGATTGCTAGAGTCCATGGTTTGAAAGAAAAGGGTTATGGGGTCAGTGCAATTGGCAGAGAAATAGGCGAGAGCGAATCTACAATTCGTGGTTGGCTTAAAGCTGAGGAACAGGCTAAGATCGATGGAACTAATGCTAAAGAGCCTAAAGCTATAGCTGATTTTCTTAAAAATAGAATCAGCGAAGTCGACATGCCGATTGATATTGGTAAGAACAATGAAATTGTACTCGGCGTTAAGCGTACAACTCTTGACAAAGCAATTTATGCGTTAGAGTCCGAAGGTTATATTGTTCAGAAGAATAGAATTCCACAGCCTAATAATCCCGATAATTTTACCACTCAAATGGTGCTGTGTCCCCCTGGCAGCCCAAAAAATGCTGCATTCCAGTGGGATAAGATTGCTACTATCGAAGACTATAAATTCGATGAAAATACAGCAAGCGTTAAGAAGAAATTTACATATCCTGCGAGTCTCGATTCTAAGCGCTTGATGGTTCGTTATGCAGACGATACGGACTCTGATGGCATAACTGGTAAACAGAAGGATGGCACAATTGAGCTTCGTCGCGGTGTAGAAGATCTGGACCTTAAAGGCGATAGATATTCTCAGGTTCGTATTCTTGTTGATGGCACTCACTACCTTAAAGGTATGGCGGTATATTCTGACGACATGCCTGATGGTGTTGATGTTATTTTTAACACAAATAAGAAGCGTGGCACGCCCGCACTTGGTGAGAAAGATAATACTGTTCTGAAACCTATTAAAGGTGATCCTGAGAATCCGTTCGGTTCTACCATTAAAGATGCTGACGAAGGTGGCCAATATTGGTATAAAGATGAAAAGTCCGGAGAAGAGAAGCTTGGTCTCATCAATAAAAAGTCAAGCCAAGGAGACTGGAGTGAATGGGCGGACGCCCTCCCTTCTCAGTTCTTATCTAAGCAGACTCCTAAACTTGCTGAGCGTCAGTTAAATCTTGCCGCTAAAGAACGTTATAACGAATATGATAGCATCTGTGCTATTGATAACCCCACCATTAAGAAACATTTCCTCAAATCATTTGCTGACGATTGCGATGGCGCCGCAGTAAACCTCAAAGCAGCAGCACTCCCTGGTCAGAAATACCATGTTATTATTCCTATCAACAATCAAAAAGATACTGAGATTTATGCGCCTGGCTATGAGAATGGCACTAAGCTTGCACTTGTTCGTTATCCTCATGGTGGTATATTTGAAATCCCCGTTCTTACTGTCAACAACAATAACAAACTTGCCAAGAAAGTAATTGGCGATGATTCTCTTGACGGCATTGGTATAACTAGCAAGGTTGCAGAGCAGCTGTCCGGTGCCGACTTTGATGGCGATACTGTTATGTGTATTCCTACGGACTATGGCAATATTCGCATCAACAGAAAAGCACCTCTCGAGGGCCTTAAAGACTTTGAGCCTAAAGATACTTATGGCACCGTTAAGAAAGCTGATGGTTACTATAATATTTATGGTGATAAAGTTAAGATCATGACCACCACTGATAAGGAAATGGGAGTTATTTCTAATCTTATCACGGATATGACATTGTCTGATGGTGCTACTGAGGATGAACTTGCTCGTGCAGTTAGACATAGTATGGTTGTTATTGATGCCGAGAAACATAAGCTGGACTATAAGCGAAGCGAAGTTGAAAATGGTATTGCAGAACTCAAACGCAAGTATCAGCGTACTGTCCAGCCAGATGGAAGTATTAAAACTGGCGGCGCGTCTACTATTATTTCTAGCGCTAAAGGCACCGTGTTTGTCCCTAAGAGACGTGGGCAGGCCCGTATAGATAAAGAGACGGGTGAACAGACATATCTCTTGGCAGAGCCCAAGAATCGGTTCTACGTAGATGCCAAGCGCGATAAGAAGACCGGTATAGTAACCGTTGTCACCACTTCTGGTAAGAAGATTCAGTATGATTCTAATAATCCTGAAGAAGTTGAGCGCTATAAACCCGTAGCTACTTATCATGGCAAGGGCGAAGACACTACTGTTACATACAGTAATAAAGCTGGCGATATCTCCTACAATGTTATTGAGAGGACCCAGAAGATTACTAATATGGCTAATGCCCGTGATGCATATGATCTGGTATCTGCTGCTAGACACCCCATGGAGATATTATATGCAGACTATGCCAATAGTATGAAGGCCCTAGCCAACCAGGCCCGCAAGGAAATGGTCAGCACTGGCACCCTAAAGTACGACCCTAATGCCGCTAAGGTATATAAGACGGAGGTGGACCAGCTCATGGCTGCTCTCAATGAGGCAGAGAAGAATAGTATCCGGGAACGCCAGGCACTACGTCTTACCAATGCCGATATTTTAAAGAAGACCACTGCAGCTGAAGAAGCCGGTATCGATATTTCCTCTAAGTCTTATAAGAAAGACCTTAAGAAAACAAAGCAACAGTCGCTTACAAAGAATAGACAGGTAGCCGGTGCTGTATCTCGTCGTGACAGAAATATTAATATTACTGACCGTCAGTGGGAGGCGATCCAAGCCGGAGCAATCCATGATAGTACTCTGAAGAGAATATTAGCGAATGCTGACGCCGATATTCTTCGTGAACGCGCAACACCTAGAGAGAAGCGAGCAGTTACTACTGGCCAGCTGAATAGAATGAAAACTATGCAAGCAACTGGTCGTTACACACTTGCTGAGATTGCATCGCAACTTGGTTTGTCTACATCTACAGTTAAAAAGTATTTGGAAGGAGTTGACTAAACATGAAAGAGCGAATCATGTTAACCACATTTGACAATCCTTTCAATCCGTTTGTTGACTTCAAGTCTTGGTACATGTTTGACTGCGAACAAGGTTATAATACTTGTTCTCGAATTGCAAGATTAATCGACGAAGATTCCGAAATGACTGGCAAAGAAGCCGAAGAAGAAAGAATTCGTGTGATTGAGTTCATGTTAAAGTATGATTTGGAAGGAAAATACTTTAAAGGAACGCAAAAAGAGATCGACAAATGGTTGGAAATGCCAAAAAATAAAGAAAAACAGCAGGATAACCAGTAAAACCCCGATGAGCATAGGGGGGGTCCGCTAAAATGCCACCCCCTCCTGCATCGCCGGCCTCCTTGATATTTCTCCGGAGGGATTTTTCCAAAAAGCATTTCAATGCCCTAGTTCAACCTAGATTAATTCAATGATTTTCTTTTGCCGTTTTTCATTGGCTAGAATGCCTAAAAAGTCAGCTAAAACTAATGTAAAACCAATACATACCAAACGAGAAACGCAAACAGCTTAATTAAAAGTTGAACTAAGCAGTTAAAAACTCTATAAGAAAGGAGTATATCGTGCATGGTCAGCCTAGTTGACGGCAATCTGTATCAGTGGGATACGGGCCGAATTGTGCTTGTCGATCCAAGTAGCGAACGCGATGTTCAAGAAGTTCATTTTACTACTAAAAAACTGGACTTTGCGTATGTAGCAAATACTTATAGCGAAAACGGAAATGTGTATTGCGCAATTCCAAACATACTATTGCAGCAGTACTACGATATTTACTGCTATGAGGTTTGCGATAATACCGATGGTGAAGAATCTGTATCAACAACTATCTTCAAAGTAGAAAAGCGTAATAGACCTCTTGATTACGTTTACACTGAACCTGAACAGTATACTTACAAGAAACTCGAAGAACGTATTAAAACTCTTGAAACTGCTTTCGAAGAAGTAAAGATTGCTTCCGATGAAGCTTCTCAATTGGCTAGCAATGCCTATGCTATGGCAGAAACTGCTCAGACAACCGCCTCGAGTTTCGGCGAGCGTATCGATGATCTACAGGAACAAATCGTAGCACTGAGGTTGCGACTGGAACCGAATCTCCGTTAGCTTATGCTGGCGACGCTATTGTGATCGGAGATGAAACTATTAGCTTCTCTGCTTCTGCGACTTACGACGATGCGCCGGTAAAGAAGAATAATCTTGGTGCTGATTCCAAGGAGAATTGGTTTGCTGGTGGTACCGTCAATTCCTCTGCCTACAGCATTACTGGCAAAAGAAATTTGTTCTATGGAACTGGTGTTGGGAGCGTACCCGAGGTCACTTCCGTTATGGTTCGTGGCTTAGCTAATAAAAAGCTTGCCCCTGCTGCTGGATTATCTTTCAATATCAATGTTGCTGTTGGTCAGCAATACATCATTATTGCTTATCCTGCTAGTCTGCGTGACATTAATAATGTTACCTACGTTGAGGCTAACGATAGCGGTATGGCTTCCAGCTTTACTAAGACTACTGTTGATGTTGCAGATGCTCGTGGTGGCGACAATGGTACTATGAGCTATAAAGTCTATACCTACGCTATGGCAGTTCCTGCTGCAGCTACTATGATCTTTAAGGTTACGATCTAAGGAGGTAAGTAAGTATGGCTATTGAAAGCAAGAATTTACTCGTATGGGTAAAAGCAATGTCCCGAGGCCAAGCACTGCCTCTGGATGCGTCTGAAATTTATTCAACACTCGCAGAGGCCGAAAACTACGCCTCTACTTCCGCGATTGCTTACGCGGGTCAGACCGTTAAAGCAAAGACCGAAGATGGTAAGTATCATAGTTATACTCTGCAGCCGTCTGAGGCGGGTTACGTTCTTGAAGAGATCGGTGCTGTCAACGAGTCTGATCTTAAGCAGTATGTAATGGTTGTCGATGCTCTTCCGGAGTCTGGCCAGGTTGTACTAACTGCACATACTGTAAACGGAACAGAATTTACTAGTGGTAATTCGCATACTGTATCTGGCAATGTTTCGGTAGTTTCAACTGCTACTTTAAAACCCTCTACCAATCTAACATCACCGATTATTTGGATCACTGAGGCTCGGAACGGTTCAAAATGGGTATATTATCCCCTTGCTGAAATTTGGGATGGAACTCAATGGAAGCCGTATCAACCCGAAGTTCAAACAAGCGGAAGTACATAATGGAGGTGTTTCAAGGTGTTAGGAATAGATCTTAACCAATATCGGAATATTCCGAGCTATTCGCAGCTTGCAAAAGATGGTTACGAGTTTGCTATCATAAAGCTGGCAACTGGTGTGACGTTTACTAATCCTCTGTTTGAAAAGCAGTATAACGGCTGCAAAAATGCTGGATTGATTCTCGGTGTATATACTCGTGCCGATAAGACCGCAGGCAATGGTACCGCAGAGGCGAAGTATGCACTTAATATTCTCGGTGACAGAGACGTTGACCTCCCGATATACTATGACATCGAGGGTGAAACGCTCAAAGCTTCTAAAGAAACCCTGACACAGATGGTTCTTGACTTCGGTAAAGTAATGACTGAGGCAGGACATCGCTGGGGTCTTTATACTTCTAGATCGCATTTCCAATACTTTGACCTCGATACAATAAAAGCTGCTGGGGCATCTATCTGGTGCGCTGCCTATAACGATGTCGGTCCGGGAATGGAGTGCGACATTTGGCAGAGATCCAGCGGCGGCACAATCACTGGATACGACGGTCCAGTTGACATAGACGTTTTATACAATGAAAAGATAATTTGTAAGGAGGAGGGTAAAGTGAGCTTAAATTTAATTCAATGTTTCCAAACACAAAGTGGTTGGTATAATGGAACCACAATAGGCACGCCGGTTGGTGTGTGTTGGCATGATACGGGCGCGGGCAATCCAACTCTCAAGCGCTATGTCCAGCCATCAAAAAATGATTCTAATTATTCCTATTTGCTGAATCTCATCGGCAAAAACAATAACGGCAATGATTGGAACCGCGCAAGCGCGAAAAATGCGGGGCTTAATGCTTGGATTGGCAAATTGGCAGATGGATCTTTGGCTACAATACAGTGCGGACCTTGGAATTATCGTCCATGGGGCGTTGGCTCTGGTAAATATGGTAGTCTCAATGGAGACAAGAACGTTGCAAATGATAAATTCTGGATTCAGTTTGAGATTTGTGATGACTATGCCCATGGTCAACCGTGTCGCAAGGAGTATTTTGAGCAGGCTTATCAACAAGCTGTAGAATTTACAGCCTATCTGTGCCAACTTTATAATTTTGATCCATTTGGTACCGTTGAATATCGCGGCAAGCAAATCCCCACTATTTGCTGCCACCAAGATAGCTACAAGCTTGGCTTTGGCTCTAATCATGGAGATGTTTATCTTTGGTTTAATAGGTTTGGCAAGACGATGGATGACGTCCGCAAAGACGTCGCCAAGTTGATGGGTAAAGTTGTGATTGAAAACCCGCCTTCTCCCAGTCAGCCCTCTGATCCCGGCCAGCCTCTTCTTCAATATGGTGCGAGTGGAGAAGCTGTTAGAAAAGCGCAGAATTTACTTATTAAACATGGTTTTTCTTGTGGAAGTTCTGGCGCGGATGGGCAGTTCGGTAGTAATACAAAATCCGCCGTTATTGCTTTTCAAAAAGCAAAAGGATTGTCTGCCGATGGAGTAATTGGAGATAAGACCTGGGCAGCTCTTTTAGCAGAGCCGGCGCAGTCCGATGAGACACCGTCCTCTGGTGAAATAAAAGTTGGTTCAATTGTATCTATTAAGAGTGGTGCAAAATGGTACAGTGGTTCAGCAATTCCCGCATGGGTAAGCAAGATTAACTGGATTGTTTATTCTATGAAGGGTGATAGAGTAGTGCTCAACAAGTCTGCAGATGGCACGCGCAATGGATTAATGTCACCTATACATTTATCCGATATTTATCTTTCGGGAACTGCGCCTTCTGAAGATACTGGTTCCTCCACTACACAGCCCACCACTCCTAGCACACCATCCACGGAGGTTAAAGTCGGTTCTTTAGTTTCCATAAAAAGTGGTTCGACCTGGTATAGCGGCTCTTCCATTCCCAGTTGGGTGCTAAAATACAACTGGTATGTTTATTCTCTTAGTGGCGACCGCGCAGTTTTGAATAAGTCTGAAAACGGTGAGCAAAACGGGCTTATGTCTCCCATTAAGGTAAGTAATTTAACCGTAGTTGGAAGCTCATCTAGTGGGTCTAGCAGCTCAACGGAAACCAGTTCTGCTGGAAGCTATAAAGTAAAGGTAATGACTGATGCACTTAACATTCGCAAAGGTCCCGGAACTAACTATGTTATTGCTGGTGTCATTAGAGACCGAGGCATATATACCATTGTGCAGACGCAGGGCACCTGGGGCAAACTTAAATCTGGGGCTGGCTGGATCTCACTTGGTTGGTGCAGTAGACTGTAAACTATAACTACACAGCAACTGAATAATTTCAAATGCAGTAAACCATAATTATCTTTCATTCGGAGGTGAGCTATAATGCGCACATTAAGGTTCCTTGTAGAAGGACAAACTATTAAACAGGATCCAACTTGTAACTTTAGCAGTTTGTTTCCTGCTAAAAACTCCACTATTTGCGCAGAATTTATCTTCTCCTCCGAATGGAACGATAAGGTGAAGGTTGCTGCATTTTGGTCAATGCTGGGCCAAGAGTATAAACCGCAGGCATTAGACGCACAAAACACCTGCGTTATCCCAAAAGAAGCCTTTTCTAGAGCGTCATTCAAGATACAAGTCTTGGGAATGAAAGGCTCTAAAAAACTCGCTACAAACAAATTGGTTGTACTGCAGACAGGAGGTAGATGATGAGTCAAGCAGATGAATTATTAACTACTTTGTACGCTACTGAGCGTCTCGCTAATGAATCGGAAGAGCCTCATATCGTTATCGATGATGATAGAATAATAACTGTTCCGGAGAAACTTAAACGCCTCGCTGTTCAGTATGACCACGATGTTGAGACTGTAACTTTTGATTGCCCTCGCTATTGGGATGGACTTGATATGTCCCAAATGGCAGTCTACGTGAACTATTTGCGTGCAGATAGCTACCATGCCGCGTTTAAAGCACAGAATGTTACAGTAGATACAGCCGACGACACAATCATGCATTTCGATTGGACAGTCAGTAGAAACGTCACCCTTGAGATAGGTAAAATTGCGTTTCTCGTTTGTATCCGCAAGACTGATACTGATGGTAATGAAGTCAATCATTGGAACTCAGAACTTTGCAAAGATTGCTACATATCTGAGGGTCTCGAGGTTGCCGGCGAAGAACTCAAGGAGATTTATCCGGACATAATCGATCAGTGGCATGATGAATTGCTCGAAATGGCCAATGCTGGAGATTTCGATGGCGCTACATTTACACCAAGTGTTAGCGAAGATGGTGACCTCTCCTGGACTAACAATAAAGGCTTGGCGAATCCAACAACTGTTAATATTCATGGTATCTCGCCAACAATAGAAGTCACTGACATTCCAGGCGGTCATAGAATAACTCTTACCGATCAAAATGGAACAAGTACAATTGACGTGCTTGACGCCATTGTTGATAAAACGGAAGCTGTAATAAAAATGTTTAACGACTTTGTTTATATAGGTTCTGTCGAGCCGACCTCAACACCTGTGTTATGGTTTGATACTAATGCGGGTGTATCAGTGGAAACATACGAAGAAGGTACGGAGGTGAGTTATTAATGGCAACTGTCGAAAAGTCAGGCGCATTTAAGTTCAAAGACACAAATGGCAATACAACCATTCTTTACCCAACAACATTGAAAGCTAACATAAGTGGTATGGAAGAGATAGATAATTTTGTCTCCGCAAGTAAGCCGATCGCAATAGCCAGCTCAGATGGTGCAGCATACACTTGCACAGTTCCTGGAGTTAGTGCTCTTACCGCAGGTGTTAATTTTATTGGAGTTCCCGCAAAAGCAAGTACTTCTCAGACTATAACATTGAATGTTAATGGACTTGGTGCTAAAAACTTAAGGCGAAGAGTTTCTGTTGGATCTGCAACAACCTCCACTGGCTATAGTAACGACTGGCTTAGTGCGAATAAACCGGTACGAATCATGTATGATGGATTGTTCTGGGTTGTAGATATTACTCAGCCCAGCGCCAACGATTTAATGGGGACCGTTCCTATTACAAAAGGCGGTACTGGTGCCAGCAATGGTTCTACTGGATTGGCGAATCTGTTGGCAGCTGGCAACATGGTGCTGAGTACTTATCAGTACGGTGATGAGCTTCCTGCGGCCGGTACGCTTGGAAGGGTCTTCTTTAAGAGGGTGACTGACTAATGGGCACGCTTTCATATACCGCTACTAATAGTGGATGGCAATGGACCGGTTATATTACAATAAATTATACTACCAGTTATGATGCAGCAACGAACTCAACTACTGTCACTTTTTCCAGCAGTAATTACTCATATTTCGGTAGGAATCATTACGGAACTTCGGCAAATACCACAATAACAGTTTCGGCTGGTGATAATACATCTAGCAGCGGAACATCAACATTTAATTTAACCGGTCAGACTAACGGTGGAACTAAAGAATTTACTGGAACTCCATCGCCGACTACGGTTACAGTTCAGCATTCAGATACTGCGGGCGCAAAAACAGTTACCATTGCGGGTACCACAACTATAAAAGTGTATGCGTCCTCAACCGCCACGTCGCAGATTACAGCTACCGGAAGCGGGTCGACTTCGGAAACTATCATAACGACCTATCTTCTGACTTATACAGCTGGAACCGGAAGTTCAATTTCTGTTAACAGGACAACTTCCAGCTATAGTGCGACTCTTGGAAATTTAGGCAGCGGGAGTATTCTCTACCCAAATGATAGTCTGACGATTAGCTTTACTGCGGATACTGGGTATGACATAACGACACATACAGTCAACGATTCTGCTTTCACAAGCGGCGGAACCTACACGGTTAGCGGTAATGTTACTGTTGTTTCGGCAGCAAAACTTAAAGAGTTTCTTCTATCTTTATCTGCCGGAAATCACTCGGCCATAGATGTTACCCGAACTAGCAGTAACGCTAGTGCTAGTATCGGAACATTAACTAATGGCGCTACTATTTATTATGGTGACGTTCTAGTGATCGTATTTGGCGCAGCTAGCGGATACGAGTTAAAGACCGCTACGGTTAATGGTAATACATTTACAAGTGGCAATAGCCATACTGTAACTAGCAATGTTATAATCGTAACCGTTGCTGCATCAAGCGGAGTTATTTATATTGACAATGGAAGTACAATTGAAAAGTATCAGGTGTATGTAGATAATGGCTCCAGTTGGGACCGTTATATTCCTTATGTCGACGATGGAACCAAATGGAATATGTGTGGATGAAAAGGAGTTTTTATGATTAATTACGACGAAGTCAATTCCACTCGCAGCGGTTCTCTTTCCACTGATGATATTTTCAGAGGTGATGATGTAGACCGTTCTTTAACCAGCGATTTGAATACGATAGAGAGTAACATAACTGCTCTCCAGACAGGAAAAGCGGACATTAATCATACCCATGCAGGTTATTTATCAGAAGAGGATGCTGTTGGAACATTTGCTTTAACCAATCATACTCATTCGCAGTATGCTGCTAGTAGTCACGATCATCCGGAACTTTCGAATCTCATTTTAGCTCTGGATACCGATAAAGCAGATGCCAATCATACTCATTCGGATCTCAACACGGCAATTGAAACTCTAAACACTAGCAAGGCGAATTCTAGTCATACTCACGCTCAGTCTGAAGTTACTGGTCTTGCGGATAAACTCACCGAGATTGATACGGCCATTGCCGCCCTGGAGTCATCCGGTTCTTCGACCGAAGTTCAACCGATGCTGATTGCTTCTATGCATCTCGGTAAACTGGATAACAATAGCGGTGCGGAATTCACAAGTACTACAAGAATCTGCTCTGATGCGTTCGCAGTTCAAAATGGGAATTCCTATTGGTAGGTTAATGATAAAGAAGTTAACATGTATGTGTTGCTTTATGATGCTGATGAGGTTTTCCTGACTTATATGGGCAACTTTGCATCCGGCGCTGAGATAGCGGTGACTAATGCAGATGCTGCTTATATGCGGATTGGATCACTCCTTGGCGAATACGATTTGACGAATGTATTCAGGATCTATAATGTTGATCCGGCTTCTGGCGGTGGTTCTACCACTGTCAATGCGTATACTAAAGCAGAAGCTGATGCTCGGTTTGCTCCGATATCTCACGCTCATAGTAACTATGCATCCTCTGATCATACCCACAGTAACTACGCATCTTCTGATCATACCCATTCAGAGCTGCACAGTCATACAAATAAAACGGTTCTTGACGGGATCACAGCAGATAAAGTAGCAGCTTGGGACGCAGGCACTGGTTCAACTACGCCGACTATCGATGCATATACTAAGACTGAATCCGATGCTCGTTATGCTACTGCTGTTCATACCCACGCAGACTATGTGACTGAAGCAGAGGCTGAAGACGCTTTTGCTCCCCTCACGCATACTCATTCTAATTACATAACCGTTATTGACGCTGCTAATGAGTTCGCTCCAATAGACCACTCTCATGCAGGCTATGCAGTTACGACTCATACACACAGCTATAACGATCTGACTGATGTTCCTTCTGATCAGGGAGGTTATACTCATCCTGCCACACATCCGGCATCTATGATTACTGGGTTAGCGACTGTGGCAACTTCTGGCAAATACTCCGATCTGACTGGTAAACCTACTTCTCTGCCGGCTGATGGTGGTGACGCTGACACAGTCGGAGGTAAGTATCCTTCTGCGTTTGCTAGCTCAAGCCATAGTCACAGTTCTTATCTTCCACTGTCTGGTGGAACACTGAGCGGTAACCTGAATGTTGGTGGTATTCTTCGAGTCAATAATCAGCAGTCGGTTTACGACGATGGCAGTATGATTACTCTGTCTACGAATAATAGACAGACAATGATTGCAGGTTCTGCGATCTACAGCAAGAAGACAATTCAGGTTTCTTCCGATGAAAGGCTGAAAGAGAATATTGAGGCTGTAAATCCGTACAGTTGTGCGGCGTTTATTGAAGGTCTCGATGTTAAGACGTTCAACTACATCGGAGACGACGCTCCGTGTATGGGCGTCATTGCTCAGGATCTGCAGGGCAGTGACTTCGAGAAATACTTCGTCACTACTCAGCCTGGAGAAGAGGGTTATCTTGCGGTAAAAGCCGCAGATCTTGTATTCCCTCTTATCGCTACGGTTCAGAAGTTGACAGCAGAAGTTGCATATCTGAAGAGTAAGATCTAACTAGCAAGGGGCTTCCTAATCGAGGCCCCTCTCTTTATGTAAAAATTCAAAATGGATAGCATTTAAAGGAGCTCACAAGATTAACTGATATGGCTTTTTCATTCTCCCTCCTCACACACCTCCTATGTGTTCATTACTTTCCTCTCCTTTCTAATGACCAATCAATCTTGTGAGTTCTTTTAAGTGTTATCTAATACTACGCCCAATCCTATATGAAAGGAGGCAATAGTTGTGGCAAAAGTTAAATCCACCAGTTCGACAAATTCCAGTAAGAAAAACATAAGACCTGCATTAACTCCAGAAGCCAGGGAAAATCAGCTTATATCTTTAGCAATTGATCTAGTGGAGCAACGATTGATCGATGGTACTGCCTCCGCACAGGAGACCACACATTTTCTAAAGTTAGCATCAAAAAAGGCTAAGCTTGAAGCAGAGCGTGCCGAACTGGAGAATGAATTAATTAAGGCGAAGACACAGAATCTCCGTGATCAGGCAGATATGAAGACTCTTTATAAAGAAGCTATTACTGCCATGCGAAGATATAGCGGGCACGGCGATGAGGAAGACGAGGAGGGATACGATGAGTATTAAAACTTACTCTGAGTTAATTCAGCTTCCAACCTTTGAAGAGCGTTACCGATATTTGAGATTGAAAGGCAGTGTTGGTAAAGAAACCTTTGGATTTGATAGATACCTAAACCAAAATTTCTACAGATCAGCTGCGTGGAAAAAAGTTCGAGATCAAGTCATAGTTCGGGATAACGGATGCGACCTTGGCATTGAAGATAGGATGATTTATGGAAAGATACTAATTCATCATATGAATCCAATTGCTGATAATGACATTCTTAATCTCACGGAATTTTTGATGGATCCAGAATATTTAATTTGCGTGTCACATACAACGCATAATGCGATCCACTACGGCGACGAAGATCTGTTAATCCCAAATCCGACAGCACGAACAAGAAATGATACATGTCCGTGGAAAAGATAAGAAAGGAACTGCTATGAGAACTGAGGATATGCCTGTCGGTATTATTACTTGCCCTGGCCTTCCACTTTATTCTGAGGCCGATTTATGTTCTGAAATAGTTTGCAAATTACGATATTTAAGCGAAGTCATGATCGATCCTGATATGTCCACTGCTGATTTCTGTAAGGTCTATACAGCAATGGGCGCAGAAGGTTTCTGTCAGAAAGACTCCGTAAACATGAAATGATAAAGGAGGCCTCGCATGGAAACTAGCATATTAAATTCGATCAAGAAGTTACTAGGTGTTGCGGATGATTACACAGAATTTGATGAGGATATTATCACACACATCAACACCGCCTTTCTTAATCTAACTCAGCTTGGAGTAGGTCCTCAGGAAGGTTTTTCTATCGAAGATGACGCGGCTGAATGGTGGGACTTCATCGAAGATAAGGCTCAGCTCCAAGCAGTTAAGTCTTATATATATCTTAAAGTTAAACTTATATTTGATCCGCCTCTGAGTTCTTCAGTGATTGAGTCGATTAACCGGATGATCGCTGAGTTAGAATGGCGACTCAATGTAGTTGTAGATTAAAAAAGGGTCGAATATGAAGAATACTATACCGATTAGTGTAAAGAAAGAATGCTGCCGACTAAAGCGAGAAGGACTTACACCGAGGCAAATTTATGATACTTATTATACCAAGGAGATAGACAACCCGTGCACCCATGATGCGTTTCGTCGAAGATTGCTTGAATGGGAAGGTCGAATCTTTCCGGATGATACTACGCTTGAATGTGGCACATATGAAGGCTTTATTGCACATGATGCGACTGTTCAGGTTTCTAATACTGGTCAGATTATCCAGGCATGGATTAAGCAGAAGGCTGAGGACTTTGATGCTGAAGATCTAGTTGCAGCACTTCGAGAAAATGTCGAGCATTACCAGTATGTTTCGCAGCATGATGAAACCGCTGATAGAATGCTAGAGATTCCACTGTTTGATATGCATTGGGGTATCTCATTCTTAGATGATTATGGACCGATACTGGATGATATTTTGGATCGAATCCATAGTCGCCATTGGGATCATATTATTATACCTTTTGGACAAGACTTCTTTCATAATGATAGTCTAGTTAATGCCACTACGAGTAATGGCACGGCGATCGATAAGGTTGACATGGTCCGAGCAGTTAAAGAAGGTCGACAGTTTATTACGGCGATAATCGACGCTGCTCTTACCAATGCGAATACTGTTCGAGTGATTTATACCCCTGGCAATCATGATAGAAGCGTAACCTGGATGTTCATGCAAGTTTTGTTGGAGCGCTATGGTTCTGATATTGTGGACGATAGCATGGAGTATCGTAAGGTCTTTACTTATGGCAAGAATTCCATCATGGTAACACATGGCGATTCGAAGCAGGCAACTGCTAAAAATCTGGCTCATATCTTTGCAGTCTCCTATCCTGAAGAGTTTGCACAAGCTACTGTCCGGGAGGTTCATGCCGGACATCTGCATCATGAAAAGACCGGTGATATATACGGTGTGATGATTAGACGATTATCTACTGGTGTTGCCGTGGATGACTGGTCTAATCGTCAGGATTACATCGGAACGAATCGTAGGTTCATGGTCTTTGAGTGGGATCAGAGAGGCTTACGGTCGATTCATTATGCTTATAAGTGAAAGGCGGTGAAAAGTCAAAATGGATAGTAAATACATTCTTACCTCTGATGGGAACTTCATTGGAGAAGATGAACTCTACCACTATGGTGTTCTCGGCATGAAATGGGGAGTAAGAAGGTACCAGAATAAAGATGGTACTCTGACCTCAGCCGGGAAGAAGAGACGTGCTAGTTCAAATGACGTTCGCAGCATGAGCACTGAGGAACTAAGGCAAAAAGTTAATAGATTAAACAATGAACAACGCTACATTGACTTAACTAGGTCTTCGTCTTCCGCCGTTTCTAAAACTGCTGATGGAGTGGAACGTGCGTCTAAAACCGCCGGTGATATCAACAAAGTGTATAAGGTCACAAAGGGTGAAAATAATCCTTATAGTAAAGTGGCTGGTCAGGGCATTGATGCCGCGGCAAGAACAGCTAGACTCACTAAGAAAATAGACAGCTCTGCCAGATCTAAGAAAGATGCTAAAGCAGCCATAAAAAAACTTGAAAAGATGAGCGATAGCGATTTGGCTCGGGAGGTCGATCGGCTAAATCTTGAGCAACAGTATTCCAGGCTTCAGAGTTCGAGTATTCGTAAAGGGAAGACGCAGGTATCTGATGTTTTAGACATCGCCGGTGATGTTATCGGTATCGGTGCGTCTGCCGTTGCAATAGCTGTAGGTATCAAGAAACTTATGAATAAGTAATACCTAATAAAAAAAAGGGGGGGCACATGATGTCTACTAACAATTATATCCTCACTCCCGATGGGAACTTTGTTTCTGAAGATGAACTCTACCACCATGGGATTAAAGGTATGAAATGGGGAGTGAGGAAAGATAAAAGTTCATATAAGTCTACGAGTATTAGATCAGCTTTAGCTAAACGTTCCAATGATAAAGTGGACAAATCTTTCAAAGATTGGAAAGAAAACGCCAAGAAGCGTGACGACGCGATAGAAATTGGGTAAAAAAGCTAATGCCGCTAAACGCGCTTACGAAGTAGATCCTAAAAATAAAGAATCTCGATCAGCATATCGTCAAGCTGCTAAAGAGTATAAGAAAGCACTGTCCGGTAATACAACATATCGAAAAGGCGTTGTTCGCCAGGAAGTTGGAAGAGATGCTGCTAGAGCATACTTGAGCGATGCTAAGAAAGTAAAGAAACAGTTATCTGTCGACCCATCTAATAAAGCTCTTCAGAAAAAATATGCTGATCTAATGAGCAAGCACGATGTTGAAAGAGCTAGGGCTAGACGAGCTACTGAAGTGTCTTCTAATCGTAGCAAAAAGAAAGCCGCTCTCAAAAGGACTATGACTATGACCGTAAAAACTGCCGCTGGAGCATATGCTGTTAATCGGTATCTTACTAGTCATAACGTAACTCTAAACGGTGAAGCGGTTAGGCTGAATGCTCAGGCGGTTGGAAATGTGGTTGATATAGCCAAAAAAGCAAAGAAACTTGCTGGATTTGTTAACTTTTAAAAGTAGGTGAAACAATGTTATCTAATACTGCGACTCCTAAGTACTACGGACAGTTTCGAGACGCAGTACTTAGAGGAGAAATCCCGGTTTGTAAAGAGATCTCAATGGAGATGAACCGAATTGACGAACTCATCGCTAATCCTGGTGTCTACTATGACGATAAGGCAATCGATGGATTCATAGATTATTGTGAGAGTGAACTTACTCTTACTAATGGTGAACCACTGTATTTGCTAGACTCATTTAAGTTATGGGCAGAGCAGGTCTTCGGCTGGTATTACTTTGTAGAAAGAAGTATATATGTACCATTTAAGGATGGGCATGGTGGTCGCTATGCTAACAAGCGAATTAAAAAACGGTTGATCAACAAACAATATCTGATAGTTGCTCGAGGCGGAGCTAAATCGATGTATGCTTCACTTATGCAGAGTTTCTTCTTGAATGTTGACACGAGCACTACAAAGCAAGTCTGCACAGCTCCGACCATGAGACAGGCCGATGAAGTCATGAGCCCAATCAGAACATCTATTGCTAGGGCCAGAGGTCCTCTCTTTAAATTCCTCACGGATGGTTCACTCCAAAACACCACGGGTCCAAAAGAAAACCGCGTTAAATTATCCTCTACCAAAAAGGGTATCCAGAATTTCCTTACTGATTCTATCATTGAAGTGCGTCCGATGAATATTGATGCTCTTCAGGGTCTTCGAGTGAAGATCGCGACCGTCGACGAATGGCTTTCTGGTGATATTCGTGAGAACCCTATCGAATGTCTTGAACAGGGTGCTACCAAAGAGCAAGGCACTGCCGAAAATAACGATTGGCTGATCATTGCCATTAGTTCTGAGGGTACCGTTCGTAATGGATGCGGTGATACCATCAAAATGGAATTGATGGATATACTCAAAGGCGAGTATCCTAATCCTCATGTATCCATTTGGTGGTACAAACTCGATTCAATCGATGAAGTTAACGACCCTGAGATGTGGGTTAAGGCACAGCCGAACCTCGGTAAGACTGTTACATATGAGACCTATCAGTTAGCAGTAGAGAAAGCTGAAAAGGTTCCGTCAGAGCGCAATGATATTTTGGCGAAACGTTTCGGTATTCCAATGGAAGGTTATACATATTTCTTCACCTACGAGGAAACGTTACCCCAATCTCGTAAAAGAGACTACTGGCGCATGTCTTGTTCTATGGGAGCTGACCTTTCGCAGGGCGATGACTTCTGCTCGTTTGTGTTTCTGTTCCCACTGCCTCGTGGCGAGTTCGGTATTAAGACTCGTAACTACATAACCGAATATACCCTTACTAAATTGCCCAGTGCAATGCGAAAAAAGTACGACGAGTTTATCCAAGAAGGTAGCTTGATAGTCATGCCGGGTACCGTACTTGACATGATGGAAGTATACGAGGATTTGGATTATCATATTACTACCAGCGAGTATGATATTCGCTCCTTTGGTTATGACCCCTATAATGCTAGAGAGTTCGTGGAGCGCTGGGAACGCGAGAATGGACCATTCGGTATTGAGAAAGTTATTCAAGGCGCTAAGACAGAATCTGTTCCTCTTGGTGAATTGAAGAAACTTGCCGAGCAGAGAGCATTGCTGTTCGATGAAGAACTTATGTCTTTCGCTATGGGCAATGCTATTACTTTGGAAGATACCAATGGCAACCGCAAGCTACTAAAGAAACGCTACGAGGCTAAGATTGACCCAGTTGCGGCAACTCTTGACGCATTTGTAGCATGGAAACTTAATAAAGAAGCATTTGAATAAATCGATTTACCCCCCCCTAGACACAGGGTGGGGCTGGAGGTGGAACATTTGAACTATTATATAGTAGATGACCAGTGGTGCTCATCTTAAGAACTTTACCATCACGGTATCAAAGGCATGAAATGGGGTGTAAGACGTTACCAGAATGCTGACGGTAGTCTAACTGCGGCTGGGAAGAAGCGTCTAAGTAAAGAACTAAGCAAAGAGTATAAACGCAATTATGATAGCGCCCAACCTTTTAAAACTAGCGAGAAGTATAAGAAACAGGTGGGCGAGGCGGTTGACAAGTTTACTACCATAGCAGACAAGAAGCGAATTAAGAGTGCCAAAGATAAGTGGCTAGCTTCTGTAGACGAAGCAGATAATGCTGAAAAAAGTCTCGATAAACTTGCCGAAGGTTACGGTAAAAAATATTATGACAATGAACTTCGCAAAAACTCGGATTTGTATGGCAGCCCACGCGCAAAAGAGAAACTTTACGAGTATAGCGTATATGAATATGGCTACGATAAAGCTCGTAAATCTAGACCTGACTTAGGTAAAATCATCGATGCTAGCGATAAATGCTATAGGGCGTATATGGAAGAGTGTAAAAAGGTATCCGATGCTATTTTAGGCCAGTATGGTAATACAAAACTGTACGAATCTCAATATTATTCTCATACTATTAAAGATACTGTCGGCGATATTGTGTCTTCTAAGGACTTCAACGAGTGGAAACTGTAAAAAGATCGCGGCTACTATAATTAACAAAAAGGGAGGTGTGCCCTTGTCTGATATTTACATAATCACTTCCGATGGAAACTTTCTAAGCGAATCTGAACTTTACCATCACGGTACTAAAGGTATGAAGTGGGGTGTCCGTAGGTATCAGAATTCTGATGGAAGTCTTACTCCAGCTGGTCGGAAACGGCTCGAGAAAGCCGACTATAAATGGGCTAAGAAGAAAACTGACAAAATTACAGCCAAGGCAAAGAAAGCCTCTCAGCGCGAACTCGATGCCTACGGTAACGAACTCCTTAAGCTCCCCGGTGCATTGAAGGCAAACGGTAAACTCAGTGCACAGACTGTAAACGCTTATAATAGAAAGATGGCCGAACTCATGAGTCAGAAAACTTCGAATATTCGAGCGCCTTCTGGTAGAGTTGTTTCTTTTGTCGCAAAGCGCGGAGAAGTCGGTGTCTTCATGGCACTTTCTAATGCCGGATATGATCCCAACCAATACAAACAAGGAGTTTACAGCTCCGGAAGAGTCGCATATAGGAAAACTCACGCAAATAAAATTAATATTTAACTAAAAAAAAGGGGGGGCACATGATGCCTACTAACAATTATATCCTCACTCCCGATGGGAACTTTGTTTCTGAATCTGAACTCTATCACTATGGTGTTATCGGTATGAAGTGGGGGAAAAGAAAAGCTGATTATTATACAGCTCAGGCCAATAAATACACATCTAAAATGCGTTCTAGTAAAACCAGATTAGGTAAAGACATCAATAACTATAAAGCCTACGTCAACGAAGCCAAGGCAAACATAAAGAAAACAATGGGCGAAAAGGGTATTGGGAAGACGATCGATAACGTCTATGGTCATGGTGGTTATGCTTCGCAGCAGAAAGCGGCTGCTAATTACTATGATCGTAAGTCTACTTACACTAAAACTAGACTTGGAACTACAATGGCTAAGTCTAACGCCTATAATGCGAATAGCAATGCCCAAGCAAATCAGCGTATTCATAACGCAAAAGGTATTAAAAAGGCGTCGGCTTATGTAAATGCAGCACTTAACATGCCAATCAAGACATGGTCCGGTCGAACTACGACTACAGGAAAAAATGCCATAGAAGCTATGCTTGGTATAAATACTATCAAAGATATTTCATACTATGTGAAGAATAAAAATTAACAAAGAAAAAAAAGGGGGGGGTAAAATGTCCACCACTAACTATATCCTCACTCCCGATGGGAACTTTCTAAGCGAGTCTGAACTATGTCATCACGGTATCAAAGGCATGAAGTGGGGTGTAAGGAAGTACCAGAATGAGGACGGTAGTCTCACGCCTGCCGGCAAGAAAAGATACTATGATACTCCAGAATTAAATAAGCAAAAGAATGAGTTAAAATCCGCTCAATCGGCTTATAAAGCTTCTAGATCGGCATACAGCAAAGCCTACGATCAATATTCAATGATGCCAACCTCTAAAAACTTCGATAATATGACGAAAGCCCAATCCAAACTCGAGTTAGATCGTATAGCATATCAAAAAGCTAAACTGGATTATAGTACGAATAAAGAAGCTGCCAGAATTCAAGATAAGGGCATTACGATTAAGAAAAAGTCTAAGCATCGCTTAAAACTTGAAGAGCAATATAAAAAGATGGGTATGACAGATGAGCAAGCTCAAGCCGCCGCGAATAATCGAATTCGCACAGAGAAGATAATAACTGCATCCGCGGCCCTTACAGTTGCAGCATGCGCTACTTATATTGCCGTTCAGCATCGTAAGGAAATGATCGATGGTGTCATTAAATCTGGTGAGACATTGCAACGTATTAGTATACAAGATAATGGCGGCAAACTGCATGATGTGTTTTATGTTGCCAAGGGCGAACATGATATGAAACGATATGCGAATTTGCTTGGCGCAACCCGGCAAAAACAAGCTGGGCAAGCTTTTATGATGAAATTATCTGCCCAAAACGATGTGAAAGTCGCATCAATGGATAAATGCAGGAAGGCATTTCAGAATCTACTTAATAATGACCCCGACTTTAAACGGACAGTCGAAGCAGCAGTTCCTGGTCTTGGCAGAATGAACAAAAAACAGCAGTATGACCAATTTAATATAGCTCTTGTTGGTATGCATGACTCTAGCGCGAGCAGAAAATTCTATAATGCGTTAAAAAGTGCTGGATATGGGGCGCTTCAGGATGTCAATGACATGAAGTATAGTGGTTATCACGCAAAGAATCCGCTTATAGTGTTTGATAATTCTAATGGAAATATCATGACTAAATCGTTTACTAAACTAACCGAGGATCTTTCTAAGAAAGGATCTATAGAATTAGCAAAAGCAACTGCAGAGACTCTTATTGAAGATTTCTCTAAAAAAGCTGGTTTGTTGTCAGCCGGAGCGTTGACTATTTCTGCCATTAATACCTACAAAACTGATCCGAATAAAATGTATTCGGATTCTAGTGTTGTCAGAAATTATAAGGAAAAGCATCCGGGGACCAAAATGAGTGACCGAGAAATTTATGAAATGGTTAATGGATCAAACTAAATAATATGGAGGAAACTTCAAAATGGATAAGCCAACCTTAATGACCAGGATCAAGAATTCCTGGAACGCTTTCCGGAACCGAGATCCTACGATGATCTACAATGAACCTGGTATGAGTTACACTTATCGACCAGACAGACCTCGATTCTCTAGAGGTAATGAACGGACCATTGCCACGTCTGTGTTTAACAAGATTGCAATGGATGTTGCCGCAGTCGATATTAGGCATTGCCGAGTTGATGATAACGGGCGATATATCGAAGATATTAAATCTGATTTTAATGAGTGTTTGACTCTTGAGGCCAACATTGATCAAACGCATCGAGCTTTCAGGCAAGAAGCCGTTATGTCCATGTTCGACGAAGGTGTCATCGCGATTGTTCCGATCGAGACAAAAGGCGATCCGATACTTGGATCATCATTTGACATCCGGTCGATGCGAACTGGTAAGATTGTCGAATGGTTTCCTCGTAGTGTGAAAGTTGAAGTCTATAACGATCGAACTGGTCGAAAAGAAAAGATTATTATGCCGAAGAAATCAGTGGCGATCGTTGAAAATCCGCTATATTCGGTCATTAATGAATCGAATTCTACGTTAAAACGTCTCGTAAGAAAACTGGCTTTGCTGGATGCTATTGATGAACAGTCAGCTTCCGGTAAGTTGGATCTTATCATTCAACTCCCATATGCCGTTAAAGGCGAGCTTAAGCAGCAGCAAGCTGACAAACGACGGGACGCTATAGTTGATCAGTTGAAAGGGCCATATGGTATTGCATATATCGATGGGACTGAAAAAGTTACTCAGCTCAATCGTTCCATTGAGAATGATTTACCTAGACAGATCGAGAATCTTACTAATCAATTTTACAGTCAGATTGGTATGACTTCATCTATTATGGATGGAACCGCAGATGAAAAGACAATGCTGAACTATAACAACCGAACTATCGAACCGATTGTTTCGGCTATTGTCGATGCTATGAAACGTAGCTTCTTAAGCAAAACAGCTCGTACTCAGGGTCAAACTATCATGGCCTTTAGAGATCCGTTTAAACTTGTACCGATTAACAATATTGCTGAGATTGCAGATAAGTTCACTCGAAATGAGATCCTTACCTCTAACGAGATTCGCCAGATTATTGGATTTAAACCGTCCGGAGATCCTAAGGCAGATCAGCTTGTCAATAGCAACATTGCGCAACCTGCTGAAACTGGAGTTCCAGTGGATGGCGGCATGGTCGAGGATGAAACGGTCGATGAAAGTATGCAAAATGATCCGACAGTATCGAGTTCGGCTGAGGATCTGTGGAATACTCCCGTGGCTGAACTAATGGATACATAACTCAAATCTGTGAGTAAGGAGGAAAAGTCAAAATGGGAATCAGTAGTAAGGACTACGATTTTAGTGGCTGGGCTACCAGAGCCAATATGAAGTGCTCCGACGGTCGTACCATCATGAAGGACGCGTTTATCGATAATGATGGCGCTAGTGTCCCTCTGGTGTGGAACCATCAGCACAATGAACCATTCAATGTCTTAGGGCACGCTCTGTTGAAGAACATGAATGAAGGCGTATATGCCTACTGTAAGTTCAACGACAGCGAGTCCGGTAAAATGGGCAAAGAAATGGTTCGTAATGGCGATGTAAATCAGCTGTCTATTTATGCCAACCAGCTTAAACAGCAGGGTGGTAATATTATTCATGGTGCAATCCGTGAGGTTAGTCTGGTATTAGCTGGAGCTAACCCCGGTGCATATATTGACTCTATCATGTGCCATAGTGACAAATCTGAAGAGGAGGGTGTTATCTTTACCGGCGAAGATATAATACTAGCCCATAGTGAAGATGAAACTGTCAATGACGATGAGGCACTCGCGCATGCTGGTGACGACAAAAAAGCCGAAGAAACTGGCGACGATAATAAAAAGGAGGATAAAACTATTATGGCAGAAACTAATGTAGAAAAGAAAGAGGAGTCTGGGAAGGAAAAGACCGTGCAGGACGTGTTTAACACCCTCACTGAGGAACAGAAGACCGTCGTTTATGCACTGATTGGTCAGGCTCTTGAAGATGCTGGCGTGTCTGATGACGCCGATGATGAAGATGAAGATGTTAAACATTCTGAAAGAGGAGATAACTTTATGTACACTAACGTATTTGATCGCGATGCCGTTCAGCCGGCAAATGTTCTGACTCATGCTGACCAGGAGGAGATTCTTAAGATGGCTAAGGCTCCTGGTATGACTCTTAAGAGCGCTATGGATATGTATGTCGATGAGCATAAGGACAGCCTGGCTCATGGTTTTGATAGTTCTGAGATTGGCAATCTGTTCCCCGATTTCAAGGACGTTTATCCTGGTGCTCCCGAACTGCTTGAGCGGGATCATGACTGGGTTAATCAGGTTCTGACTAAGGCCCATAAGAGCCCCGTATCTCGAGTTCGCACTAAGCAGATTGATGCTCGTGCTAAGGAAATCCGTGCAAAGGGTTATTCTAAGCGTGATGCTGAGAAGGCCGTCTCTGCTAATCTGAAGGTTCTGATGCGCACCACCGATCCTCAGACTATATACTTCCGCGATGCTCTCCATCGTGATGATGTTGTCGATATCACCGATTTCGATGTTGTCGCATATCAGCGCAATGTTATGAAGCGTAATCTGGAAGAGGAAGTCGCTCTGGCTGCTCTTGTTGGCGATGGCCGTGAGGATACTGATCAGGATAAGATTTCTGAGGACCATGTCCGTCCTGTATGGAAGGATTCCGACCTCTACACCATCAAGGCTACTGTCGACATTGCTGCCGCTAAGAAGGAACTGCAGGGCACTAATACTGCTGCTAACTTCGGTGACAACTACATTTATGCCGAAGCCATCATCACTGCTTCTCTGCATGCTCGCGAGCAGTATAAGGCTAAGGGTACTCCTGACTTCTACTGCACTCCTCATCTGCTGAATACCATGCTTCTGGCTCGCGACCTTAATGGTCGTCGTATTTATGAGTCTGCTGAGGATCTTGCTAAGGTTCTGCGTGTTGGCAACATTTATACTGTCGAGCAGATGGATGGCCTGCAGCGCGACGGTGACACTACCAAGGTTGCTGAGAAGGGCAAGAAGTTCAACCTGCTTGGTCTGTTTGTGAATATGGCTAACTACCAGTTCGGCTGCACCAAGGGCGGCGAGATCACTAGCTTTGACGACTTCGACATCGACTTCAACCAGTATAAGTATCTGATGGAGACTCGTCTGTCCGGTGCTCTGACTGATGTCTATGCGGCTATTGCTCTGGAGGAGCCTGTTACTACGGCTTCGTCTGAAACCGAGCAGGGCTGATAAGCTAAAAATTCAAAATGGGAGTGAAAATGGATGAATAGATGGTATGGAAAAGTCGGCTATGTTGAGACTGTCGAAGTTGAACCTGGTGTCTGGGAGGAGCAGGAATCGATCCGTTCATATTACGGCGAGTTTGTTAGAAAATCTAGCAAATTTCAGGTTTCTGGGAATGTAAATGACGACAAAGACGTATCCGTCGAGCTTAGCATAGTGGCTGATCCGTACTCTAGTCTTCATTTTCACTCCATTCGTTATGTTGAGTTTGGTGGCGTTAAGTGGAAAGTCAACACTGTTGAACCTCAACGCCCCAGACTTATCCTGAGTCTTGGGGGAGAGTATAATGGCTGATCGTATAGAACTACACAGTTTACTCGAGGAACTCTTAGGTAGTTCCAATGTTTATTATCAGCCCCCAGAGTCCGTAAAGATGCAGTATGATGCAATCAGGTATACCAAGAAAAACATCAGAAGCGTATACGCTAATGGTGGTAAATATCTAATGCAAGATTGCTATGAAGTGATAGTAATTTCTAGATTACCAGATCATCCGGTAATTAAGAAACTACTTGCATTGCCATACTGCAGTTATGATCGGCACTATGTTGCTGATAATTTAAATCATGATGTTTTAACAATCTATTATTAAAAGGAGGAAACAATATGTCTAAACTTGTTTGGGACAAGATTGGCGAACGTCTCTATGAAACTGGCGTTGACCGTGGCGTAGTATATCCTCAGGTTTCCGGTGCATACCCCAAGGGTGCTGCCTGGAATGGCCTGACCGCTGTTACTCTGAGTCCGTCTGGTGCTGAGCCTACTCCGCTTTATGCGAATAACCATAAGTATCTCGAGCTCATGTCCGTTGAGGAGCTTGGTGGAACCATCGAGGCGTATACTTATCCTGATGAATTTGCACCGTGCAATGGTGCCGTTGAGATGACTGCGGGTGTTCGTATTACTCAGCAGAAGCGTAAGGCTTTTGGTTTCAGCTTCAGAAACCTTATCGGTAGTGATACCGAGGGTGATACTCACGGGTACAAGCTTCATCTCATTTATGGTGCTCTGGCATCCCCCTCAGAAGATAGCAATGCGACTGTTAATGATAGTCCTGAGGCGAAAACCATGAGTTGGGAGTTCTCTACGACTCCTGTTGAAGCGACTGGCTTTGAGCCTACTTCTCACATTGAGATTGACTCTACTACTGTAAATGCCGAAAAGCTTGCTGCCTTGGAGAAAATCCTGTATGGCGATGGCGAAACCGAGGCTCGTCTGCCTCTGCCTGACGAAGTTGCAAGTACTCTTGGCCCCACTGGTTGATGGCTGCGTAAATCGTAGCGAAGATATTTTCGGGGGTCGTATTCAGTTAGGCTGGCGACCCTTTTAATTTGAAAGGAGAAAATTATGCTTAAGAAAACCTATACCTATAAGGACTATAACGATATAGAACGAACCGAAACTTTTTATTTTCATTTCACAGAAGCTGAAATTTTGGATATGGAAATGAGTGCAGAAGGCGGCTTTGCAGAACGGGTCCAGCGAATAATCGATGCTAAGGACCAGGCTGCGCTGATGAAGCTCATTAAGAAATTTGTCATCGACGCATATGGCGTTAAGAGCGATGATGGACGACGCTTCATTAAGAACGAAGAAGTTAAGACTGCATTTCTAGAGTGCCCTGCTTTTTCCGATATTTTTATGGATATGGTTACCAATGACGAACTCGCAGCTGAATTCGTAAATGGCGTTATTCCTGACACTATGAAGAAACGATTCGCGGAAATTGCGGCTGGTAAAAAAGATAACTGAGAATATTACAGGAGGTGAGAGAGATGCTTCGGATTGAAATACCTTTGGGTGTTGAAGAATGGGATGAGTCGAAACAAGAATTCATTGAGCCCAAGACACAAACGTTACAATTGGAGCACTCTCTTCTTTCTCTTTCAAAATGGGAAGCCAAGTGGTGTAAACCGTTTCTATCATCTAACAAAAACGATGAAGAAATCTTGGATTATATAAAATGCATGACTGTAACTCCGAATGTTAACCCGGCTATATACAATTATTTAACACCAGTTAATATTCAAGAAATTACGGATTACATAAATGCTCCAATGACTGCTGCGACATTTCCTAAAGAAAGACAAACTAAGACGCACCGAGAAATAATCACGGCAGACATAATCTACTATTGGATGGTGACTTTGCAGATACCGTCCGAATACCAAAAGTGGCATTTAAATCGTCTTTTGGCTTTGATCAGGGTATGTAATATAAAAAATACACCCGCCAAAAAGAGATCCAGAAACGAAATAGCAGCCGATTATGCTGCTTTAAATGCTGCTCGTAGGAAACAATACAACTCGAAAGGATAAGAAGAAATGAGTAATAATCCTGCAGTAAATTACAACAAGAAGAGTTCGAATAAGTCACATCAGCATGATTACAATGCAATTAGCCGCGAAAGTCACGCAAAAGATACTCCGAAGCCTGTGATGCCTGTCGAACAGGAAGTAGTTCCCGAGAAACAAGTTGAGGTGAAGCCCGATACTTCATTCTCGGTCAGAGTTGATATCAACTATCTTAACATCAGAAAAGGTCCTGGCATGGATTGTGAGAAGACGGGCAATTTCACTGGTAAGGGTGTATTCACTATTACTGAGGTACAGAGCGGAAATGGTTCCGACGCAGGTTGGGGTCGTTTGGATTCCGGCGCCGGTTGGATCGCCCTTGATTACGCAACAAGAGTGTAAGGAGAATTCAAAATGATTAGTTTCAGACAAAAGGGCGACTTCTCTAAGCTTGATCGGTTTTTAGAAAGAGCAAAAGCAGCTGCCCATTTGAGCATTCTCGACAAATATGGTCGAGAGGGAGTGGCTGCCCTTGCGTCTGCAACACCTGTGAAGACGGGAAAAACAGCTAGTTCGTGGTACTATGAAATTTCCCATGATAGTGGGTCTGCTACTATTACGTTTTCCAATTCACATGTTAATAAGGGCGTTCCAATCGCTATTATATTGCAATACGGACATGGAACTGGAACCGGAGGCTGGGTTGAGGGTAGAGATTATATTAACCCTGCGATCCAGCCTATTTTTGATAGGATTGCAAACGAGGCCTGGAAGGAGGTTACTAAGCTATGAGTACAACAGTTGATCAAAGAGTTGTTGAAATGCGGTTCGATAATAAAAATTTCGAACAAAATGTTTCAACTAGTATGTCAACACTAAGTAAGCTCAAACAAAGCTTGCGACTAGATGGTGCCACCAAGGGTTTCCAGGATCTAGATTCTGCAGCCAAGAAAGTAAACATGTCTGCTCTCGGATCTGCAGTAGAAACAGTTCAAGCAAAATTCTCTGCGTTATCTGTAGTTGGTGTTACAGCATTGGCTAACATCACTAATTCTGCGGTTAACGCCGGCAAACGAATCGTTTCTGCTCTAACAATCGACCCTATCAAAACCGGTTTTCAGGAGTATGAAACGCAGATCAATGCTGTTCAGACTATCCTTGCAAACACAGAAAGTAAGGGTAGTACTATAAATGATGTCAATAAGGCATTAGATACTCTTAACCTATATGCAGATAAGACGATCTATAACTTTACAGAAATGACTCGTAATATAGGTACGTTTACTGCAGCAGGCGTCGACCTAGAGACTTCGGTTAGTGCCATTCAGGGTATTGCTAATATGGCCGCTGTTTCGGGTTCAACTTCTCAGCAGGCTAGCGTTGCTATGTATCAGTTGTCACAGGCACTTGCCGCCGGTACCGTTAAGCTAATGGACTGGAACTCGGTTGTTAATGCGGGCATGGGCGGTCAGGTTTTCCAGGATGCTCTGAAAGAAACGTCTCGGCAGATGGTTAAGAATGCCGATGCGCTTAAAAAGATGAGCACTGAGCAGAAGAATGCCTGGAAAGAGAATCATGGCTATACCGATGCTCAGATGAAGTCCATGGAAGAGTATTCGTTTAATGTCGACGAATTAATAAAGAAGAACGGTAGTTTCAGAGAGTCTCTGTCTGCAGGGTGGATTACTGCGGATGTCTTGACGATGACGCTTGGAAAAATGACAAAAACGGGTGTTGTCGAATATGTGGCTGATATGACAGGAGCTACCAAGGAAAGTGTAACCGAGTTACAGAAGCTCGGAGATGAAGTTGGTTATAGTAATGACAAAGTTAAGGAACTAGCTCTCTCGATTGCTAATGGCGATGAGGAATTAGCCAAGTCAGTTATTAGTACGGTCAAAATGGCTACCACTGCGGAGGACGCCGCGACTAAAGTTAAGACTTTAACTCAGTTATGGGATACTCTGAAAGAAGCAGCTCAGTCCGGATGGACACAAACATGGGAAACTGTCGTTGGCGACTTTGAAGAAGCAAAAGACTTATACACTAGAATAAGTAACTCCGTTGGCGACATAATAAACGCGTCCGCAGAAGCTCGAAATAAAGTTGTTGGTGAAGGTTTAAGTAGCGGCTGGAAACAGTTTATATCTGCTGCTGAAGCTGACGAACAGCTATTAAAAGAGTCTATCTCATCTGTAGCGCAAGAGCTTGGAGTTCCGCTAGACGAGCTTATTGAAAAGAATGGCTCGTTCGAGAAGTCTTTAAAAGAAGGCTGGATGACATCTGATATTCTGAAGACTTCTATATCCAACTTGGCAGACAAGACAAAAGGTCTGACGGATGAACAGCTATTAAACATTGGCTATACAAGGGAACAGGCCACGGCTATACAAGAGTTAAACGAGAAAGTCCAAAAGGGTGAAATCGATCTCGATAAACTTGCGGAATCGATGGGCCGAGTCTCTGGTCGAGAGAACCTGATTGAAGGTTTTGCTAATATATTCAGCAATTTAGCTAAAATAATCAAACCAGTCGGTGAAGCATTTCGAGAAATTTTTCCTCCCATCACTGGTGATCAGCTATACTCCATGACCGAAAAGTTCAGAAAATTTACAGAAGAAATCAAAATCAGTAGTGACACCATAGATAAAATTAAGAGAACGTTTAAAGGATTCTTCTCTATTTTGGATATGGGTAAAAAAATCATAACCGCGATTCTTAAGCCAATCGGTCAACTAGTAGGCTCTGATGGTTTTGCTAGTCTTGGAGGTTTTCTTCTTGATGTCACGGCACGTATTGGTGATTTCTTTACATCATTGAATGAAGGTTTTCAAACTGATGGCATCACAGGCGCTCTCTCAAAAGTTGCAACTGGAATTTCAGACGTCCTTTCAGGAGTATTCGACAGTCTTGGTGGATTTAGTGGTATATTCTCGTCCATTGGCGATACTATTTGTACTGTTGCTTCTAAAATATGGGGTGCTGTAACAAAAGTCTTTGGCTGGATCACCGACCATATTTCCGCGGGTGATATCTTTGCAGGTCTTGCTGGCGGTGGTATATTTGTTCTCGCTAAAAAACTTGGAAGTTTGGTAGATAAGATCAAAGGGATATTTGAAGGTCTTTTCGATAAGAAGAAAACAGGTGCGATCAACGAGCAAATTAGTGATATTCTTGGTTCCGTACACGATTCGTTGGAATCTTTTACTAGCGGAATTAAGATAGCTTCCTTAGTTAGTATTGCTATTGCGATCGGTATTCTTTCAGCATCGCTGAACACCATTGCTAAACTTGATGGGGAAGATGTAGCAAAAGGATTGTTTGCTATTGGAGTGATGCTCGCCGAACTCAGCATTAGCTTTAGAGCAATAAACAAAGCATTATCAAAATTTAACCCTAAAGGTTTGATAAAAGTCGGCATTGCACTTGTTCTACTTGCCACTGCAGTTCGTATCATGAGTAGCGCACTCGTGAAGTTATCAGGACTCTCTTGGGAGGAAATTGCAAAAGGCTTACTGGGTCTTGGTGGAGCATTACTTGAGCTTTGTGTTGGCCTTAAAATAATCGATAAAGTTAAAATTCCGCTTAGAACTAGCATTGCTATTTTAGCATTAGCAGAAGCCTGCAAGATTCTTGGGGATGCGTTTACAAAATTCGGCGCACTTTCCTGGGGAGAGATAGCGCGAGGTTTTGTTGGTATGGGCGGAGCTTTGGGAGAACTCGTAGCAGCAATTGCTATTTTACAGAAGTATGGCGGCTTTAAGTCTATATTTGGCAGTCTTGGAGTACTGATCCTTGTCCAGGGTTTGAGCGATCTCGCAGACGCTCTGAAGAAATTTGGAGAAATGCAATGGGATGAGATTGGCAGAGGCCTTGCTGCAATGGGTGGAGCGCTGACTGAGGTTACTGGCGTAACGATTGCTGCCGGAAAGATATCCGGGTTCTCTAGTATATTTGGCGCAACTGGAATTCTCATTGTGATCCAAGGTCTTGATGATCTCGCGAACGCTCTCGTAAAGTTTGGTGCGATGCAATGGGATGAGATCGGCAGAGGCCTTGCTGCTATGGGCGGAGCCCTCGTTGAGGTAAGTGGTGCACTTATAGCTGTTTCTGCAATAGCAGGTTTTGCTGGGATATTTGGCGCAGGTTCGATTCTCATCGTAACTCAAGGCTTGGATGACATTGCTAATGCGCTTATAAAATTCGCCACCATGCAATGGGATGAGATCGGTAGAGGTCTGACTGCAATGGGTGGAGCCCTTCTCGAAGTCGGGGGTATTAGCGCTGGCGTAGGGGTTCTTGCCGGCTTTGCTGGAATTGTAGGCGCAGGAACTATTCTCCTTGCAATCCAGGGTCTGGATGATCTTGCTAACGGTCTTCAGAAGTTTGGATCGATGCAATGGGATGAGATCGGTAGAGGTCTGACTGCTATGGGTGGAGCCCTCGTTGAGGTAGGCGCTATCAGTGGCGCTACTGGTGCATTAACTGGTTTCGCTGGTCTTGTCGGTGCCGGCACAATTTTATTAGCAGTACAGGGTCTAGACGATCTTGCCAATGCACTTCAGAAGTTTGGATCGATGCAATGGGATGAGATCGGTAGAGGTCTGACTGCAATGGGTATAGCACTGGGTGAGGTTGGACTGGGATCATTGCTGAGTACTTTCTCAGGCTTTGGCGCATATGCTATAGCTGAAGTGGCTGCTCCGTTAGGAACGTTAGCTGACTCGGTCAAGAAGTGGTCCGATGTCACTGTCCCAGAAGGCTTAGGGACTCAGCTCGGTGTCCTTGCTAGCGGAATATCCACATTTACCTTTAGCGGTTTTGGTGCGGATGCTCTGGCCACAGCTGCTCCTGGAGTTGGCACTATGGCCGATTCCGTTAAGAAGTGGTCTGGTGTTACTGTTCCTGAGAATCTGGGTACGCAGCTAACCGATCTTGCTCGTGGAGTAAAATCCTTTAGTCTTGCGTTTCTGGGCGGTTGGTCTATCGATGCCATTGTAGAACCATTAAAGAGCCTCGCTAGTTCTGTTAAGGCTTGGAATGGAGTATCGGTTCCCGATAATTTAAAAGATGACTTAGATTCACTCGCTAGTGGAGTTAAATCATTCAGCTTCGCATTTCTTGGTGGTTGGTCTATAGGCGCTATCTTAGAACCGTTAAAGAGCCTCGCTAGTTCTGTTAAGGCTTGGAACGGTGTATCAGTCCCTGCCGGCTTAGAAGACGGCCTTAAATCATTGGCGAATGGCATTAAAGCATTCAATGACGTGACTGCATCTCCAACAGACGTTAGTGTGATCACGAAGATTTGCTCGGCCGCCACACAGCTATCATCTGTTAATTTCTCTTCTATCAACTCCGGATTAAAGAACTTAGCAAGTTCGTTAAAGGGATTCGAATCTATAGGGTCTTCAATCTCTGGTGTTGGCGACGCTAGTGTCAATAATTTGGTTAATCCTATTAAAAGAGCGATACCGACTTTAAGTAATGTTGGCGGAGAAATAGCAAACGGTATTGTTAACGGTATTAAATCGAAACAGTCTGCAGTAGCGTCAGCCATGAGTACAATGGTTGGCTCGGCGTCGAAAGCGGTAAAGTCAAGGCAGGCCGAATTTAGAAGTGCCGGTGCATTATTCGGAACTGAATTAGTAAATGGCATTCGGAGCAAATCATCCAGCGTGACAAGTGCTGCGTCTTCGACTGCTAGTGCAGGTGCTAGAGGTGTTCGTGGCGCGTATAATTCCATGTATAATGCGGGATCTTATTTAGTCGATGGCGTAACTGCTGGAATTAAAAATAATTCGTATAAAGCTGTCAATGCCGCAACTGCTATGGCTAATAAGGTTGCCGCTGCTACTAGGAAGGCGCTTCAGATCAATTCTCCATCTAAAGTCTTCATGCGCATAGCATCCTCTATACCGGAAGGTTTCGGTATGGGCATTGACAAAAACGCTGACATGGCTACAGCCTCTGCTACTTCCATGGCGAATAGTACAATACAGAACGTCCAGAATGCTATTTCTCGGGCAGGTGAATTGTTTAATGCCGACATGGGCGCACAGCCAACTATTAAACCGATCGTTGATTTAAGCAATGTCAAAACTGGAGCTAATGCAATAAGTGATATATTTAGCTCAGAGCCGTCAGTCGGTGTATTGGCAAATGTCAATGCGATAAGCTCTGGAATGAATCGTCTAAGTCAAAATGAGAGTAATGCTGACGTTGTTTCTGCAATTAATAAATTGAGTGGTAAATTAAACAATATCGGCAATACGTCTTACAACATTAACGGCGTAACTTATGATGATGGTTCTGCTGTTTCTGAAGCAGTTGGAACGCTTGTGCGTTATGCTAAAATTGGAAGGAGGGTGTAATCTATGGCGGCTGTAACCATAACTACTTTTGGTCTGCAGACTGGTACTGACCGAGTGGTATTCGCCACTTGGAACTGGGCTCAGGAAAATACAAAAAGCTATAATGTGCGATGGTATTATGATACCGGAAACACGAATGACAGCGGTACGATATGGTTTGTTGGCGACGACCGTGAGGTTGATAAAAAACAGTCTACCTATAGCGCACCCTCTAACGCCAAACGTGTTCGTTTTGTTGTCAAACCTATATCAGAAACATACAAATCGAATAATTCTGACGTTAGTTACTGGACTGCCGAATGGTCGACTGAGCGAATCTATAATTTCACTAGTAATATTCCAAAGGTTCCAGCGACTCCTAGTGTTACTCTTAAAGACTATCTGCTCACTGCAACCCTGGATAATTTGGATACCGATGCGACATCAATCCAGTTTCAGATAGTCAAAGATAATACGACGATATTTAAGACGGCCGAAGTCACAGTCGATAGTGACTATAACTATGCAGAGTATTCTTGCTATGTTGACGCTGGAAGTGAGTATAAGGTTCGTTGCCGCAGCTGTCGAAATAGTCTTTTTAGTGAATGGTCGGCGTATTCAAGCAAAGTTAGTACGATACCATCAACTCCATCTGGATTTACAGAATGTAGAACAAAAACTACAACTTCTGTATATCTGAAGTGGGAGGCAGTTAATACTGCTGAAAGCTATGATATCGAATATACGACCAAAATCGATTATTTCGATAGCTCGGATAAAACACAGACTATAACAGGCATCGAATCAACTCGTTATGAGAAGACTGGTCTTGAAAATGGTGATACATATTTCTTTAGACTTCGAGCCGTAAATGGAAGCGGTAAATCGCCATGGTCTGAGATTAGTTCAGTTGCTGTAGGTAAGGCTCCGGCGGCGCCTACTACGTGGTCTTCAACAACTACTGTAGTTACCGGTGAATCACTAGTATTATATTGGATTCATAATTCTGAAGATGGATCCAGCCAAACTCGTGCAGAGCTTGAGATTTGCGCAGACGGCGTTACAAAAACTTACACTATAGAAAACTCAACTGAAGAAGATGAGAAAGATAAAACTAGTTTCTATACAGTTGACACATCCGGTTATCTGGAGGGGAGTAAAATTCTATGGCGCGTCAGAACTGCTGGCGTAACAAATTCATACGGCGATTGGTCTGTACAAAGAACCGTTGATATTTACGCCCCTCCTACATTAACTCTCACCGTGACGAATGCAGCGGGTAGTTCCTTCACTACACTTACATCCTTTCCGATTAAGATTCGAGGCACCGCTGGACCTAGCAGTCAAAAAGCAATAGGGTATCATCTGACGGTTACCGCTAATAATCTTTACGAAACTGTTGACGCTTTGGGTAATACCAAACTCGTAAATAAAGGTGAAGAATTATACTCTAGATATTTCGATAATGCAAATGAACTATCTACAACTTTGTCTGCGAGTGATATTCATCTAGAGAATAACGCCAGCTACACAATCACATGTGTAGTCTCCATGAACTCTGGGCTAACTGCTGAGGCGTCCTCGACATTCACAGTAGCGTGGTCGGATAGTCAGTACTGGTTAAATTGCAAACTCGCTATCAATACGATTACTTATGCTGCTGCTATAAATCCATATTGCAAAGATACGAAGGGAAAATTCGTAGAAGATGTAACCCTGGCAGTATATCGGCGGGAGTTTAATGGTAAATTCACTGAAATTGCCAGCGGCGTTGAAAATGTTAGGAATATGTTTGTTAGCGACCCGCATCCTGCCTTGGATTACGCTAGGTATCGAATTATAGCTACATCCAAAACGACCGGGCAAGTTATCTACTATGATGTTCCCGCACAACCCGTTGGAGCCAAGGCTGCAATTATTCAGTGGGATGAGGCATGGATTGACTTCGATGCAACAATAGATGATACATTGGCATCTCCGACATGGTCTGGATCGATGCTACAGCTTCCATATAATATTGATGTATCTGATAGCAATAATCGTGACGTTGAATTGGTCGAATATATAGGTCGCGAACATCCGATTACTTATCACGGGACTCAGCTTGGCACCACATCCACATGGAAAACAGATATACCGGCTACTGATGTAGAGACAATCTACGCGCTCCGCCGTTTACAAAACTGGATGGGCAATGTCTATATACGCGAACCTTCTGGTAGTGGATATTGGGCAAGTATTGATGTATCTTTTAACATTAATCACACTGCTGTAGTTATTCCGGTGTCCATTTCTATTACAAGAGTCGAAGGGGGCATATGATATGATCGATTGGCTGTCCTCAATGCAGCAAACATTCGAGTATTATACTGTCGACCCGAATACTTGGAAGGATGTCAAACGACTTGAGAACGTTCGAAGCTGTACGATCGACCGGGATTCAGAAGCTGAGACACTTGGATCTGCGACTATTAATATGTTAGAAGCCGTCAATGAGTGTTATATACGGATATATCTCATAGCAATTCAAAATGGCGTTATGTATAAGGAGCCACTGGGAACATTTTTGGTTCAGACGCCGTCATGGAGTTTTGATGGCAAGACTAAAGAACTCTCAGTGGATGCCTATACCCCATTGCTTGAATTAAAAGAGAATCTCCCGCCCATTGGATATTCGTTACTTAAAGGCGATAACGTCATGGACACGGCATATCGTCTATGCAGAGAACGAGTTAGAGCCCCAGTCATTGAGACTTCTTGCTCCACTACTCTGTATACCGATTTTGTTGCGAATTCGAATGATAATTGGCTGATATTTTTAACTGATTTGATAGCTAATGCCAAGTATGTATTCGACTTGGACGAGCTTGGCAGAATTCTATTTTTACCAGTTCAGAAAACGGCATCGTTGCAACCCGTTTGGACTTATACCGATGATAATAGCTCGATTTTATATCCAGACATATCGCTCGATAGAGACCTATACGGTATTCCAAATGTCGTCGAGGTAATATATTCGAGTGGCAGCGACACATATCATGCACGAGTAGTCAACAATGATCCCAATAGTCCGATATCTACTGTTAACCGCGGTCGTGAAATCGTTCATCGAGTAACTAATCCTAGCTTATATGGTGACCCTACAGAGAATCAAACACAAGAATATGCTGAGCGACTCCTTCGTGAGTTATCTACACTGGAATGCACAGTGACATATTCTCACGGCTATTGTCCAGTTCGTGTTAATGATTGTGTTCGTCTTAATTATACTCGGTCGGGTATATCTGGCGTAAAGGCGAAAGTTATTAATCAATCCATCGACTGTAGTGCAGGCTGTAAAGTTACTGAAACTGCGGTTTACACTACTAATCTATGGAGGTGATGCCGAATGAAATTGTCAAAGAAACTAGTAAATGAGTTTGTCAAGGTTACGAGCACCGCTGAAAAACCTAAGTCCGAGACTACTGTCTATGGGACTATTGTTAAAAATGGTGATTCGATCTATGCGCAGCTCGACGGTTCGGATATATTAACACCGGTATCTACCACTACGGATACTCTGGATGGTGATCGGGTAACGGTCATGATTAAAAACCATACTGCTACTGTTACTGGTAACATAAGTTCGCCCTCTGCTCGAACACAGGAAGTTAAAGACCTAGGCGGAGAGGTTGCTACCGTTACGGAAGACAACCTAACCATCGCCGGTAAATTAACTGCTGCTCAGGCTGATATCGAAAACCTGAAGACAAACAAATTATCTGCAAACGAAGCCGAGATTACATACGCCAAAATAACTAATCTGGAAGCCACAAATGCTGACTTAGAGAATCTTGAAGCTACCCATGCTTCATTTGAGACTGCGACTGCTAACAAATTCGAAGCAGTTGATGCCAAGATTAATAATCTGGTAGTCGGTGATCTCCAGGCAGTTTACGCAAACATCGACTTCTCGAATATCGGCAAGGCTGCAATGGAGTATTTCTACTCAGAGTCTGGCTTGATTAAGAACGTTACTGTCAGCGATGGGACAATCACCGGTAATCTTGTTGGTGTAACGATTAAAGGGGATCTTATCGAAGGCAATACTGTCGTTGCAGATAAGCTAGTCATCAAAGGTCAAAATGGGTTGTACTACAAGCTCAATACTGATGGTATGTCGGTAGAAGCCGAACAGACAGAGTACAATAGTTTGAATGGCAGCATCATTACAGCAAAATCGATCACCGCGACTAAAATTAGCGTAGATGATCTGGTTGCGTTTGATGCCACTATTGGCGGTTTTAACATCACTAGCGATAGTTTATATTCTGGTGTAAAGGAATCTGTAAATAACACCACTCGAGGTATATATCTTGGAAAAGATGGTCAGTTTGCTATTGGTGACTCACAGAGCTATCTCAAGTATTATAAAGCTTCGGACGGGACTTATAAACTTGAGTTAGCTCTTAACGGAGCGGCTCTCGAAGATGCCTCTAAGACTGCTACTAATTTCTTAAGCTATGATAATACCAATGGTGTACAAGTTGGTAACCGATCTGGCGGATCATGGAGCGGCTTCCGTACACAGATCACGACCACTGCGTTTAATATTCTGGATTCTGCAGGAAGTGTATTAGCAAGCTATGGCGCAAAGCTAATCGAACTTGGTAAGAATGCAACTGATGCAATAATCAAACTTTGTGGCGGTAAGGGTCAGATCGAATACGCCTCTGATAGTTACCTGGAAGTTTCTTCTGATAAGTTGCGTCTCAAAGGTACGAGTTCTGCAATGCTATATTCTGCTAAAACAAACTCCTCTGGGACATTGGAAAAATCAGCGGTCAGTGTCGCTCCTGATCAAATTTATGCGTATTCTGGGGAATCTAGTATAACTATATCCGATGAAAATATAGATCTAAACGCAAGTAAGAACATAACTATACATGCTACTGAAGTAACAGATAGTCATGGTCATTTCTTAAGCGTGATGGAAGGATCTTCTGGAATATGGTCTTATAAAAAGTGGTCAAATGGTTATGTAGAATTGTGGGGAAGTTATACAGTTTCTGGGCTTGCATGCTCAACTAGTTTGGGTAGTATGTATCGTACAGATGCGTTCAGTGTGACAGCATTCCCGTTCCAAGTCTACTCGCCAAATCTAACAGCTAGTTATGAAAGCGATGGTTATGGCGGAATTCTCTGGGCAACGTCCACGACAACAGAGCAAGGACCTCCTAGTTATTATCTTCTGCGTCCGACCAGCGCTACAATTGTAAGCGGAAAAATTAATTTCCATATATGTGGAAAATGGTCAAAATGAAGGGGTATAACAAATGAGCGAAACTATAATTGTCGCAATTCTATCACTTGCTGGTACAGTAATTGGCTCTCTGCTTGGAATCCTTGCATCAAATAAACTGGTGATCTATAGGATTGAGCAGCTTGAGAAGAAGGTCGAGAAACATAATGGTGTTCTCGAACGAGTATATTCTTTGGAAACGAATAACGCAGTCGTTGAAGAGGATCTTAAGGTCATTAATCATAGGATCGATGATCTTGAGAAAGGACAAAAGAATTCTACAAAAGTTGCACATAATTAAAAGGAGGATATTCTATGAAAATCAACTGGATGGTAAGACTTAAGAATAAGGCTTTCTGGGTCGCGATTATTCCTGCGGTTCTTCTGCTGGCTCAGCAGATCTGTGCTCTGTTTGGCGTTGACCTGAATGTTGCTGGACTGTCCGATCAGCTTATCGCAATCATAGGGACCGTGTTTAGTGTTCTGGCGCTCATCGGAGTTGTGAATGATCCTACGGTTGCAAGTCTGTCTGATAGTAAACAGGCCATGACTTACACCGAGCCTAAGAGCGACAAGTAATAGAAAAGAGGGGCTAGCAAAAGCTACAACCCCTCTTCTTTTTCACCCAATTTTATTTCTCTGTCCAATTATTTGTATTCCATAGTTTCTCCGTTTCTCCGTGCCGCGAGTTCCAAAATCTCCGTAGTATTTGTCAATGGCATTTTGGGCACAGTAATGAGTCTTATACAAATTATCATCGTCTTTTATATTTACTTCCCATCCATCGGGAGAACCAAAGATGTAAACTTTTCTATATTTAATAGGCTTATACTCTTTTGTTTTAACAGTATCTTTCCAAATAATCCTCATGATGCGTCGTCCTTTCTACCAACAATAGTAATACCCATCTGATGTCTTTTAGGATTGGCTTTACGAGTTTTGCCTCCTAATGTTTCATCGATAGCATTTAAAGCGCATTCTCTAGGCATGTAAATATTGTAGTCGCCCGGCATATTGGTAACCCAGCCGTCTTCACACTGACTTACAACATACTCTCGATATTGTAGTGTTATCCAAGGTTTTGTTTTAGGCGAACTATCTTTCCATACGATTCTCATTTATATTTCCTCCAATGGTATCAACGGTTTAATGTCTATCCCGTCCATATCTATCGTGAGGGCGATATAAAAGTAACACACTAACGATAGATATATGGGGCAAAGACTAACCCACACGTTCTAGTGTAGGTTTATATCGAGAATGAATTCAGAGTTATTTTCTCTGCTAAACTCAATTGTGTTTATGATTCGTTTTAGATACTCGTTCTTGATCTCGGCATCTAATGTATCATCATTAATTGCTTGCAGTGCTTCAGATAGTAGAACAATTTTTTCCTGATATTCTTCCTTCTCGGGGATGCTATATTCGAGATTTTCGATTTCTTCTTTAATACTTTCGATCCGACGGTTATGAACGGTCTTGCGTTTTACAAATTCGTTGTCTGTTATTCTCTCATCCTCCCAAGAATCGAAAAGTTTAGAAAGCTTCCTTTCGATTTTCTGTATTTCTTTTCTCATTAGTTCTATTTGTTTACTAATCTCATTTTCGTTTGAGTCTGGTATATTGTCAAGTTTCAACTCGAAATCTTCAATGTATAATTTTAAAGCATGTATAACGGCTTTGAGAACATCATCTACTACAACCGATTTCACTTTGCATCTCTGAGATGGAACGTGGTTATATCTAGGCGGTGTATATGTTTTACGAGATTTATATGACTGGTATGCTAGCACTCTTCCACAGTTCTTGCACTTTAATATCCCTGCTAATGGATTAGCAAGCTTAAGATTTGACTTTGTAGAATCGGTGGCGAAACGAGATTTGGCTTTATGAAATGTTTCTTCATCAATTAGAGCGTCTTTCAAATGTTTACCATCGTATTCCATATAGTGATCAGTATGGTTTGATCTAGGGCGCGAAGTAACAAGCTCCCCATTGGACATTGTCTTAACTTGCATACGGTCATTCCAACGTACTTTTCCGATATAGGTCGGATTCGTCAAAATGGTTTTAATGGTATCTTTTGACCACTCAACATCTCCGTAATAGGTCGGCACACCCATATTATCGAGACGCTTAGCTATTTTATATGGGGACAAATTTTCAACAACGGCCCATTCATAAATCTTTTTAACATATGGCGCTTCATCTGGATTCGGTATAAGAGTTCTGCTCGTCTTAGTCTTAAGAATGTTATACCCATAAGGTCTGTAACTACCCATGAAATTACCCTCAACGACAGCTTGTTTACGGCCACGATCCATACGCTTCTGAATCATTTTGTATTCTCGACGAGACATAAATAACTCGAACTCCATATATTCCTCATCTTCTTGAGAGTGCGCCACATCATATGTTTTGGTTGGTGTAATTACTAAAACGCCATTATTACGATTAGAGTATTTTAGACAATCGAGAATAATCTGGGCGTCACCTTGGTTACCACGAGACAATCTAGTCACTTCAACAATGATTATCCCTTTATATTTTCCATCGTAACACTCTTGGATCATCTTTTGAATTTCGGGCCTAGCTTCGATAGTTTCACCAGAAACGATTTCCTCATATATTTTCTCAACATACAAACCTTTTCTTGCCGCCAATTCTGTAAGTATCTTTTTGTGTCTGGCTAGGGTTTCTCCCTCGCCTAATTTTTCAGCCTCTACATCTGCACGAGACTTACGTAAGTAGATTACGTATTTATCCATATGTGTGGGTATGGAGCTCTCGACGATGTTGTTCTTTTCAAATGCTGTCATGTTGTATTCCTCCTAAGTTTGTCTTGATGCAGAATTATATTTCGCCTGGTATCACCCCCTTTATTCTTTAGTTTTATCTACTTCTTTCTTAACGAAATGAGAAACCTGCCATATTCCATCAGTTTTTCATGTTCTTCATCTGTGAACGGATCCATACCAAACTCTTTATGCCACATTTCAACGTGTTTTACATACGTCTGGTTAACCGATAAGTAGATGGACTCTTCGTTTCCGTCTGATATTCTTGTAGACGTCATTTCTTTAGAAGTCCAACCCAATAAATCGGCTGGTGTAGTATTTAAAGCTGCTGCGAGCGGGTCAAGTATGCTTAACGGCAGATTCTCTATATCTCCGTTTTCATATCTATACACAGTCGTCCTGTTCTTCTCGAGTTTAGCTGCAAGTTCATCAATGGACATCCCTTGCTGAGTTCTTAAAAGTTTTATTCTTTTACCTATTGTCATTATTCTGTCTCCTATTAGCATTATTTTATCGTTCATCCCCCTTCTGCCTATATATAATATATTATTATGTGCATACGTGCAAATAAATTGTGAACTAGTTTTTGAAAATGATGCATATTATGCGAATTTTGTATTGACAGAAAAATTAAAACGGTGCTATCTTTTATTTGTTGCATGACACGCAATCAAAAGGAGGTTCTTGCATTGGATGCAAATAAAATATTAGACAAAATTATTGAAAAAGAATTAAACATTAGGGAGGCGCTAGCTGTATGCGAGCGTATATGCGAACCAGATAGCATAACGATAGGCGACGTCATGTGGGTTAAGAAGATTCTTTGTTTGAGTGATACTGAAGCTATAGAAATCTTTCTTTAGTAGAGGTCATTAGCAATGAAAACTTACATAATCGAAAACGCTATCGTCAATGTTTATGGCGTTGTTGATCGAGAGAATATTGAGACAGCGACAATTGCTTTTCTAAAGAAAGCGGAACAATGCAGAAAGAATAAAAAGAGGGAGAACGGTCAAAATGACAACTGTAATTAGAGCAGAACTTTCAAAAAAGAATAAATATTGGATAAGTAAGCATCGCTACTACGAATTAAAACACTTCTGTTTACAATACCCCGAATGGCAAAAGGAATATTCCGCTTTTTGTAATAAGAATGTATCTTTATCTATGATAGACACTACTCCAACACAGCATTTACCCGGAGATTCTGAGATGAAACGAGAATCAATGAAGAATTATTATTCTAGTTTGATAGCTCTTATTGAGGAGACTGCTCGAGAAGCAGACCAATACTTGTACGATTACATTATCAAAGGAGTTGTCGAGGGTCGCTCATATACATATTTGAAAACGGTTTTAGACATTCCCTGCGGCAAAGACATGTATTATGACAGGTATAGAAAATTTTTCTGGCTGCTTAATGAGTCAAGAGAGCGAGGTGTTTGCTATGACTCAACGAGAATTGTTGGATAATAATTTATACAATATAATCTCAAAGTGCTTCATAAATAATAAACGACAGAATATGTCTGAAATATTTGTAGTTTATGTAAACGGTGTCCGTGAGAAAATCTGGACGTTTAATCCTATGCGCCACACATTTGATTATCAAGATTTTATAGGAAAAACAAAAATAGAAGCTGTGTTCTACTGCGATAGGAAGGGCAGCAGTATTATTTAATTCGCGAAATTTACAGTCCCTATTATGAGAGGAATAGAATGTTAATAACTATTAAAATAAAATTATTTTTATGGAGGAATTAATAATGACTAACACTACTACTAACGTGAGAACTAATGACTTTGTTATCACCAAGGACGGACTGAGAGTCAGCTACGAGGAATACATAGAGATGGTTATGGCTGAACGAAATTAATGTCTATAATCTCAAAGAGAGGGAGCTCTGACAAGGGCTCTTTCTCTTTGGATTCGAACATAGTAAGAAGCCGTTGGATATGACGAAATTCGCGAAGAAAACAGACTCTGTAATGGAAGGAGTGATTGACATGACATGGAAACAGATCGAAGCTAGTCGAGAAGCTCGCCTGTGGCTTAGCCAAATTGTAATACCGGCAATCTGTATTACAATGATGGTTCCTGAAGCTCGCAAGGCGGTGGTGGAAAAGGCTCAAGATGTTAAAAAGTCTATCAAGAACACATTCACAAAGGCATAAAAGATTGGGGGCTCTGATTGAGCCCTTTTTCTTTTATATTTATCCTGCACAGAAAATATTTTAAGGAGGTTATAGAGTATGATCTTGGCTACTATTTTAATGTTCGTATTATTTATCATGGCTGTTACGGCATTGGTTGCTGCTATTATGAGCGGAATCAGTTTCGTTGTCGTTTTTGGCGACGTAATCGTGTTTGGACTAATTATATTCTTGATCGTCAAGGCATGCAGCAAAAAGTAAAGTCTCTTCTTTTTCTAATCTAGATTAAATTTTTCTATTCTAGGTTAGAAAACCCGAATGCGGGTTACCACAAACAATGATATTTTTCTAATGTAATACTCATAACTTGAAAGGAGCAATTTATGGAAGTTTTGGTATCTGTAATCATTCTGCTGGCTGGAATAATCATTGGGCTAGTTATTGGTCGGGTAGTCGCAACTGGAAAGGCAATGGGGCGATTGAGAATCGATCATTCAGAGCCATACGCGCCAATGCGAATGTTTGTTGAACTAAAGGGCGTGACCCCAGACATGATTGCCCAATACAAGTTCGTAACATTTGAGGTTATTGACGAGAGCTATCTTTCGCGTGATTAACAGACTCTATTATGGACGGATGGTTCAATATTATATTTTAGGAGGAATGCTGAAATGAGTATGGAAACTATGCTTCAGGTGGAAATCGAGGATAAGTTTAATGCTTTGGCTAAGATGGATCCTGGTACTAAGGAGTATGAGTGCGCGGTTAACAGCGTTACAAAGTTGATGGATAAAGTTATCGAGCTTGAGAAACTTGATACGTCTGAGACTCAGAACGAGAAACAGATGGAGGAGGAACGTAAGGCTCGGTTGACAAAGAATTGCATCGATATTGGAGCAGTTGTTTTGCCGTTACTTGTGACAATTTGGGGAGCAAGGGCCAGCTTCAAGTTTGAGGAGACTGGAACGATTACTACTGGAGTAGGTAGAAAATTCATGGACAAGCTTATTTCATTTAAGAAATGAGAACTGACGTGCGAAGAGGGGCTGTGGAAACATAGCCTCTTCTTTTTCTTCATTACCTTCGCGAATTTAACAGGTCCTATTATGGAAAGAAAAGGAGGAAATGGAGATGGATGAATTGAAACTTAGCTTATCTACAAAATTCATGAGAGGTATTGTTACCAAAATCATATCTAAAGCTATCTACAAGAAAACGGGATACGACGTAAGTATTCAGTTGAATGAGATCAAACTTGAGACGGTGGATGGTAAAGTATGTCTTCATGCAGATGTAGACGCAGAGGTCAAGAATGAAGATTTCATGAACATCATTAAATCCAATGGTCTAATATAAGTCTGAGGAAACTCGGGCTTATATTTTTCACAATATCTTTTATTTATGACAAGGTGAGGTTTACTAATGAGATATCACTATGAGAAACCGGCTGCGTATTCGACTCTCTATGGAACCATATATAGATGCGATCACCCAGTTTACAACAGATGTACTTTATTTAAGATAAATAATAAAGGTTTGGCAGTGATACAACAGCGATATGATTAAATATTAATTTAAAACTGAAGACAAAAGGCCTGTGCTCGTGTGAATCGAAACAGTCACTACTTATTTTTCTTTTATTTCTTAGCAAATACCTAAACCCGAGGAGTGGAGAAGAAATGGATTTACAATCGTTTATTAAACGCAATGCACCAACTATATTAACTTGCTTAGGTGCAGTCGGCGTGGTCGCAACAACTATTATGGCAGTAAAGGAGACGCCAAAAGCATTAACTTTGCTTGAAGCGGCAAAAGAGGAGAAAGGGGAAGATCTTACTAAGTTTGAAAAATTCAAAATAGCAGGTCCTGTTTATCTTCCATCAGTAATTACAGGAACGGCAACAATCGCATGCATATTTGGCTCTAACATTATGAGTAAGAATCAGCAAGCAACTCTCATGAGCGCCTATGCATTACTGGATAACTCATACAAAGAGTATAAAAAGAAAACGGACGAGCTGTGTGGAGAAGAAGCTGGGCAACAAATTCGTGGAGAGATTGCAAAGGATAAGTACGTAGGTGACGTAGTTTTATCAGATGATGATAAAGAATTATTCTATGATTTCTATTCCGGAAGATATTTCGAGTCTACTAAAGAGGCGGTCTTGCGAGCTGAGTATGAAACGAACAGGTCCATGTTTGTTAACTACTCAGTTGGGCTCAATGAGTTCTATGATCTCTTAGGATTAGAGACGAGTCCAGAGTATGAAATGCTAGGATGGACTTGTGGTCAAATCGAAGAGATGTATTGGCATCCTTGGGTTGAATTCGACCATGAGGAAACCATTATCGAAGCGGGTTCCGAGGAACATGAAGGTTTAAAATGCACAATTATTTATATGCCATTCGAGCCATTCATCGATTATTTGGAATACTAATTCGCGAAATTAACAAGTGCTATTAAGGAAGGGAAGTGAATCTATTGGATAAAACTAAAATAATGAAATTCGGTCTTAGCGCACTTGGCATGTTGCTGACTATCGGATCTACACTGGTCAATGACAAGGTAAAGGATTCTAAGATGGAAGAAACTATTGAAGAGAAAGTCAAGGAGGCACTTGACAACCAGGCGAAGGAGCTCTAATCGAGCTCTTTTGCTTTTAAATTTAAAGGAGGAAAGTTAATGAACAAACCAAACATGGCGAATCTGTTCAAAAGCGTCAAAATGGTAGTATCCCAGCATAGTCCAGAAATACTCACAGGCATAGGAATCGCCGGCATGATCACGACCACTGTTCTAGCAGTCCGAGCAACCCCAAAAGCGCTAACACTTATCGATGATAAGAAGGCAGAACTTGACTTGGATCCAAGAGATAACCTGACACCAATGGAGACAGTTAAGGCTACATGGAAGTGTTATATTCCTGCAGCTGTAACTTGTGCGACTTCTGTAGCATGCTTGGTGGGTGCAAGTTCAGTTAACTCAAAACGTAATGCAGCGCTTGCAACTGCGTATAATCTGACTACGGCGGCGTTTAATGAGTTTAAAGAAGCAACTCGAGAAGTTGTAGGGGAGAAAAAGGAGCAACTTATTCATCATAAAGTTGCAGAGGAACGAATTAAGAAAGAACCGGTTAATCAGTCGGCTATTATCGTGAGTGGCAATGGAAACACTCGTTGCTTCGATACTATTACTAAGCGCAGATTTACATCCGATATAGAAGCGATTAAGAGGATTGTAAATGAACTTAATCGACGAATGGTTAATGGTGAAGATTATATTTCGTTGAACGATTTCTATTACGAGCTTGGACTTGATGGATCTTCTATCGGAGACGAGCTTGGCTGGAATGTCGCTGATGGTTTGATTGAGCTAGAATTTAGCGCTCAGTTAGACTCAGACGGCACACCATGTATAGTAATCGATTATGCGATTGCGCCAAAGCGTGGTTTCCAGTTCTATAGCTAATTCGCGAAAATAACAGACCCTATTATGGCATGATACTAAATCTATTATAAAAGGAGAATTATTATGGAAAACAATGAAGTTATGAACTATGAGGAGACTATGGAGATGGATCCTGAAGTGGAAACTTTTGAGACTGATGCCGAGGAATCCGAAATGGGAACTGGCGTAGCAATGCTTATTGGCGCAGGCCTGGCGTTTGCAACAACTGCGATCGTTAAGCTGGGCAAGAAGGCATATGCGACGTACAAGACCAAGAAGGGTCTTCGCAAGTCTACCGAAGAAGAAACTGAGGACGAAACCGAGTCTGCTGACAAGGAGTAAGTCGTTGTCAAAAATAACTCATTATTATGGGTTAGTATTTGCAAGATGGAGGACATCCGTAACAGGGTGTTCTCTTCTTTTCTTTGATTTATTAATATGAGGTTTGGAGTATGAATGTATACGCCTATAATGGCCCAGTCCTTGAGTTCGACAGGGTCATAGCAGATCATTGGATAGCAACGACCCGAGCAGAATCCGAGAAAAAGGCCAGGTGTAATTTGGCATATCAATTCAAAATGCAAAGCGGACGAATAGCTCGAACCAAAATAACTATTCCAGGAAAATTAACACTTATTGAAGGAGATGAACGGTAAATGGCTGAGGTTGATATTAATAAGCTCTACGAAAATCTTCCCGACAATTCGCACAAAGGTCTTGCCGAGAAGAAGGAAGTCGCAGAAGAAAAACGAGCTGAGAAAGTTGTTCACGGAAAGGTGAAAACTCAGAAAAATGATGTACGCAAACTCACAGATGTTTTCATTTCAGAAGACGTTGCGAACGTTAAGAATTATATTTTGCTGGATGTGCTTGTCCCGTCTATAAAGAAAGCAATCTATGACATTGTAATCAATAGTCTGGATATGACTCTCTTTGGTGGACGAGGCGGCGGCAAGCGTCCTACGGCAGATAAAGTCTCGTATCGTGACTATAACGGGGTTAGTCGTCGTGATGATCGCAGTTATGGTGGTTCCAGGACTACAACAGGTTATAGCTATGATGATATCGTGCTTGAAACTCGTGGGGAAGCTGAAGCGGTCTTGTCCCGAATGGATGAAATCATGGAAGAATATGAGATTGTCAGGGTTGCCGATCTGTATGACCTGGTTGGTATAACCGGTGACTATACAGATAACAAGTACGGATGGACGAATATTCGTAATGCAGAAGTTGTGCGAGTGCGTGATGGCTATAAGATCAAACTGCCTAGGGCACTTCCTATACGTTAATTGAAAGGAGAAATATTATGAATAAAATCTTTAAACATATGCCAAACAATCGAAAGGGCGTTTATGTTGTAGCAGCATTATCTGCTATAACTACGGTAGTCGTCATGGGTTGCATCATGGCTATTGCGGGGGTAGGAATATGATTTTAAAAGATTGTAAGGCTACTCTCGATATGCTGATATCTGAGTGTGGAATAATCAAGGTTATGTCTTCTTTTGGGGGAGGCTTATCCTGCGCCATCATCACGACAATAGTACTTTTTAACGTATTACCAGATAAACCTCAAAATATTCCGCAAATTCCGCTTGAAAATAATATTGTAAAGGAGAATAAGATTAATGAAGACTGAAATTGTTAATAAAATGACAAGATCTTTTCATAAGGTCGGCTGGACCTTGAAGAAGCATAGTCCTGAAATTCTGGTTACCGTTGGTGTCATTGGCACAGTTGCGAGTGCTGTTATGGCATGTAAGGCGACCCTTAAGGTAAACGACGTCATAGACGAAGCTAAAGAGACTATCGATACTATACACGATTGTGTCGGTAAGAATCTCCATACCTCTGATGGTGAGGAGTATACTCAGGAAGTTGCTAATAAGGATCTTACTATCGTCTATGTTCAGACTGGTTGGAAGCTTATCAAGCTTTATGGCCCTGCTATCGCACTTGGCGTTGCTTCGATAGGCTGCATGGTAGGATCCAATAAGATTCTGCGTAAAAGAAATATTGCTCTTGGCGCAGCATTCAAGGTAGTTGATACGAGCTTCAAGGAGTATCGCGGACGTCTGATTGACAAGTTTGGCAAGGATCTCGATCGCGAGCTTCGATTTGGTACTAAGGCTACGACTGTAGAGGAAACTGTCGTTGATGAGAATGGTAATGAGACTACCGTTACTAAGACTGTTGAAGTTCCTGATCCTAATGCTGCTCACAGTATTTATTCCGCTATATTCTACGAAGGTAGCCTTGGATGGACTAAGAACGCAGAGCTGAATAAGGTTTTCTTGCTTCGACAGCAGAACTATGCAAACGACAAACTTAGACTTAATGGTGTTCTTACTCTGAACGAGGTCTATGACATGCTTGGTATCCAGAAAACTGCATTCGGTCAGATTGCTGGATGGGTTTATACAGAGGATAGCTCTGTTGGTGATAACTTCGTAGACTTTGGTATTTTCGACACTAATGATCCTTCGAAGTGCAATTTTGTCAATGGGTTCGAAAGAAGTATAGTTCTTGACTTCAATTGCATAGGCAACGTGCTTGATTATATTTGAAGTGTGCCCAGCCTGAGTAATCTTGGGCTGACAGGTACAATGCAAGACCTTTACGATTACCCTTGGCTATTTCCAATATAAACCAAAGGAGAGATGTTGATGACCGGCAAGGAATTGATGCTTTATATTCTGGAAAACAATCTGGAAAACGAAGTCGTTATTAAAGACGGCATCTTTGTATGGCTGATGAATGAAGAAGAGGCTGCCGTTAAGTTCGATGTTGGTGTAGCAACAGTCAAAGCATGGTATATTTGCGGCATGCTCAACGGTACAAAAATTGGCGATCATTTATATTTCTTACGAAATGTTAAAGATCCGCGGAAGGATGAAAATAATGACTAAAATATCAAAAGTAACATCTTATGTACTAGCTGCTCTAGCAGGAGTGTGCTTTGTTACAGGAGTAGCGCTTTTAACTGACGAAGGGAGCGCTATGAAAAATGGATTACGCGAAGAGACTAATATCGACGCTTGAGCAATTAGTAGACACGAGAAGTAAGAAACATATTGTTGGAGGAGTACTTCTTAGTGCTGCTGTATTTTTAAGCGGTCTTGCAGTTACAGCATTATCGATAAAAATTAAGGAGGAAAGTAATGAACCGGAATACGCTGGTTAAAGCAGTTATATTTGTCGCCGGTGCCGCTATCGGATCTGCAGTGACTTGGAAGTGTGTTAAGACCAAGTACGAGCAGATAGCGAAGGATGAAATTGATTCTGTGAAAGAAGAGTACGGTCGTATTAACAAGCTTATGCGCAAAGAAATCGATGCTTGTCGTAAGCTCAGAGAAGCTCATAAAGATGAGATAGAGGATGAAACCGAAGACGAGACCGATGAGGAACTGGTTGACGATGATTCCGTTGATGATGACGACCGCGACTTTACTGAGCACGAGATGGAACAGATCAATTATTATAAGCTGACAAGTAAATATCGCAGTGATTCAAATGACGATGAGAATAATGAAGAAGGAGACGGAAATGAAGACGATGAGCTCCAGTTTATTGACGGCCCCTATGTAATTTCGCCGGAAGATTTTGCAAGTAGTCCTCCGGGTTATAGCGCATCCCCCTTGGACTATTATGCGGATGGCGTCCTTGCTGATGGCTGGGGCGTGAAGCTTGATATCGAAGAGACTATCGGTGAAGATGCGCTCGAACATTTCGGAGAATACGTAGATGATATAGTCTACGTACGAAATGAGCGAACTGAGATCGACTACGAAGTTACTCGCGACCCCAGAACTTACGAAGAGGCTGAGTGGGCTTATTCTGACCCAAGTTCCCACTATGCAAGATGAGAATTGATGAAAGAGTAAAACTAAATTATTTCGATTGGATGTATGATCTCATGTGTGATGGTAGATTCGGCCGTGGTATCACATATCGACAGCTATTTCGATATCTTCATGACACAGAGTTCACGCATTTTGTTCCTCATGACGAAAATCGAGCAAAGGATGGTATTAGTTTAAGGCATCGTTATTGCTCGGAGCATGATTGCTTGGATTTGCAACGCTATCTCGATGGACCTTGTAGCGTCCTAGAGATGATGGTAGCCTTAGCAATTCGCTGTGAGGAATATATTATGTGTGATCCAGACAAAGGTGATCGCACCGCTCAATGGTTTTGGACGATGATATTGAGCCTCGGTCTTGGATCAATGACAGATTATAATTTTGACGAGGAGTTCGTTGAAAGTGCTATTGATCGTTTCCTGAATCGTGAGTATTCGCCTGATGGAAAAGGTGGCTTGTTCACAATAAGAAAATGGAATCGTGATGCACGCACAGCTGAAATATGGCACCAGCTCCTGGCATATCTAACCACTTTGGGATGAACTAAGCAGAAAGGAGGCTACAGAATGTAATGCTCGATTTTTTCACAGTAGCGACTCGCGTTAAGAAACCTGGGTATACCGAGATCTATCCTAGGTTCCAAGTAAAACCGACTGAAGATCTCATGATCCGAGGCGGAGATTTTTATGCGGTGTGGGTCGAAGATCGAGGCTTGTGGTCTACTGACGAGTATGACGTTGTGCAGCTGGTGGATCGCGAACTTACTAAATATGCCGAGGAGCATAAAAGCGAAATTGATGGTAACATCAAAATAAGTTATATGTGGGATGCTGAATCTGGGATGATAGATGCTTGGCATAAATTCTGTCAGAAACAGCTTCGAGATTCCTATCACATGCTCGATGAGAAACTCTTATTCGCCAATGATGGAACGAATAAGAAAGACTATGCTAGTAAGAGGCTTAGTTATCCTCTTGAGCCTGGTCCTTGTCCGGCTTATGAAAAGATCATCTCAACATTATATTCTGAAGAAGAACGTCGTAAACTCGAATGGGCCATTGGAGCAATAGTGACTGGCGATTCAAAGACGATACAGAAGTTCATTGTGCTATACGGTGGACCCGGTACAGGTAAGTCAACTATCTTGAATATTATCCAGGAGCTGTTTGACGGTTATCATTCGGTCTTTGACGCTAAAGCACTTGGCTCTGCTAACGCTCAGTTTGCGCTTGAACCGTTTAAGAAGAATCCGCTCGTTGCTATTCAGCACGATGGCGACTTGTCTAAAATTGAAGATAACACCCGTCTTAACAGTGTTGTATCTCATGAATGGATGAGCGTTAATGAAAAGCATAAAGCTCAGTATGAAAACCGTTTTGTATGTTTCCTGTTCATGGGTACGAATAAACCGGTTAAGATTACTGACGGTAAATCTGGTATTCTTAGACGACTTATCGACGTGACACCATCTGGAAATAAGATTCCTGTGCGTGAGTACAACAAGCTCATGAAGCAGGTGCAGTTCGAGCTAGGTCCGATCGCTTGGCATTGTAAAGAAGTATATTTGTCTGATCCCGGCCGGTATGACGAGTATATGCCTACTTCAATGATGAGCGCATCCAATGACTTCTATAACTTCATGGTTGATTCTTACCATATATTTAAGAGAGACGATGGAGTTAGCCTGAAAGCAGCTTGGGAGATGTATAAGAACTATGTTGATGAGGCAAAGGTTCCTTATCCACTCTCAAAGATGAATTTCAGATCAGAGCTCATGAACTACTTCCGAGAGTTTAACGAACGGTTTACTACAGAGTCTGGCGAACGAGCAAGAAGTTACTATAGTGGTTTCCGTACAGAGAAATTTGAATCTGACGATGAGAAACCAGTGGAAGAATCCGTTACTGAGACAAAGAAAGATCCCGAAGAAATTGTCATTCCGGATTGGCTCAAAATGAAAACCCAAGAGTCGATATTTGATAAAGAATGCGCGGATTGTCCTGCTCAGAAAGCTACTTCCAAAGAAACTCCTTCTCGTAAGTGGGACGACGTAAAGACTACACTATCCAAATTGGACACTTCTAAACTACATTATGTTAAAGTTCCTGACAATCATATTGTTATAGACTTTGATATTCGTGATTACTCGGGTAAGAAGAACTTCCTGAAGAATCTCGAAGCGGCAAGGGAGTGGCCGCCTACATACGCAGAATTGAGTAAAAGTGGTGAAGGTATTCATCTTCATTATATTTATACTGGAGATGTTAATAAACTTAGCCGCATTTATGATGACGACATTGAAATCAAAGTATTCACCGGCAAGAGTTCGCTTAGGAGAATGTTGACCAAGTGTAATAACCTTCCTATTGCGACTATAAGCTCTGGGTTGCCATTGAAAGGAGATGACAAAAGTTTGGTCAATTGGGATGGTATTAAAAATGAAAAGATGCTGCGGACTATGATTAAGAGAAACCTGAATAAGGAGTATCATGCTGCAACAAAGCCCAGCGTAGATTATATTGCTAAGTTGCTAGATGATGCGTATAACAGCGGAATCGGCTACGATGTTAGCGATATGAAGAATGAGATCTTCGCCTTTGCGGCTGGTAGCACAAATCAGGCGGACTATTGTATTAAACTTACGAACAAGATGAAGTTCAAGTCGGAAGATCCTAATCCTACTATCGAGGCATATAAGGATGAATTGGTTTTCTTCGACTGCGAGGTCTTTCCCAATCTATTCCTTGTCAACTGGAAGGTTGCAGGTGAAGGAAAACCCGTTGTTCGTATGATTAATCCTAAGCCGCATGAAATTGAAGAGCTTCTTAAGTTTAAGTTGGTTGGATTTAACTGCCGCCGATATGATAATCATATGCTTTACGGTTGCTTGCTTGGTTATACAAACGAACAGCTTTATGAACTATCTAAGAAAATCGTTGGTGCTGAAAAAGGCGGAAGTAATAGAGCATTCTTTGGCGAAGCATATAATCTTTCATATACTGACGTCTATGATTTTGCTGCAAAGAAAATGTCTCTTAAAAAATGGGAGATCGAGTTAAATATCGGACATAAAGAGCTTGGTCTTCCTTGGGATCAACCAGTTCCTGAAGAAAAATGGGAAGAAGTTGCCGCTTATTGTGACTGGGATGTACTGAGTACGGAAAAGGTATTTGAGCATCTTAAAGGTGATTTTACAGCTCGGCAGATTCTAGCAGATTTGGCTGGTGGTACTGTCAATGATACCACCAATAGCCTTACTACTAAAATCGTGTTTGGCAAAGAACGTAAACCTAAGCTTGTTTATACTGATCTTGCTACTGGGGAACAGATCGGTGGAGATGGTGTCGCAAAACCGAGTAAAGTACTTAATGCCTTCCCCGGCTACGAATTCGTCTTTGATGAGAACAATAAACCTCACAATATGTATCGTGGAACTGATATTGGGTTCGGCGGTTATATTGTTTCCTTCCCTGGAATCTACATCACCGTTGCACTATTAGATGTTAACTCTCTACATCCGAACTCCATTAGAGCAATGAATTGCTTCGGTGAGTATACGAAGAATTTTACTGATATTTTGGATGCTCGTGTTGCAATAAAACATGGCGATTATGAGACAGCACGCAAGATGCTTGATGGTAGACTCGCTCCTTATCTGGAAGACGAATCTACAGCAAAAGATCTTGCTCAGGCTCTCAAAATTGCGATTAACAGTGTCTATGGGTTGACTGCTGCCAGCTTCGATAATCCGTTTAGAGACATTCGAAACAAGAATAACATCGTTGCTCTGCGCGGAGCTCTCTTCATGCGAACTCTTCAGGATGAGGTCGAAAGTCGCGGATATCAAATAGTAGCCATCAAGACCGACTCTATCAAAATCGCTAATGCGGATAAAGAGATAGTAGATTTCTGCATGCAATTTGCGGCGAAATATGGCTACAAGTTTGATCACGAGGCTACCTATGACCGAATTTGTCAAATCAACGATGCTGATTACATTGCGAAGTACGCCGATCCGAAATGGTGTGAGTCTACGTACGGTTATATCCCTGGTGATAATGCCAAGGCTGAGAAAAAGGGCGAATTCTGGACAGCAACAGGAAAGCAGTTCCAGATTCCGTATGTCTTTAAAACGTTGTTCAGCAAAGAGCAAATCAAGTTTGAGGATCTCTGTGAGGCTAAGGAAGTCAAAACTGCTATCTACGTAGATATGAATGAGTCACTCCCTGAGGGCGAGCACGATTATCACTTTGTCGGAAAAGTTGGAAACTTCTGTCCTATTAAACCCGGCTGTGGTGGTGGAGTTCTTGTGCGAGAAAGCAAAGCTAAAGACGGCACTACAAAATATGATTCAGTTACTGGAACCCTCAAACCCGACAAAACTCCTTATCGTTGGCTCGAAGCCGAAGCGGTCAAAATACTTGGCAAGGAAGCTGATATCGACAAGTCTTATTATCGAACTCTTGCCGACAAAGCGGTTGACTTCATTTCCGAGTATGGCGACTTTGAACGCTTCGTAGCAGATGAACCCTACACAGGAACCCCAGGAGTGGACTTTCCCCCAGATGACGACGATCTTCCTTGGTATACCGAGGAGGAACTCAAAGAAATTCTCGCAGCACAACAAGAAGAGCAGGATGACCTGTTCAACAAGCGTTAAAACAATAAAGCAATAAAACTACAAAATTTATATTTAAAAGGAGATTAATAATCATGCATGTAACATTCGCACCTAAAGGAATTCTTCAGATTGATGACGCAAGAATCATTTTCAAGAACTTTGAAGGTAGAGGTGATAAGTTTAACCGTGAAGGCGACCGTAACTTCTCTCTGCTGATTGAAGATCCGGATACTGCCGATGCTCTGATCGCGGAGGGCTGGAACGTTAGAATAAAGCCGGGTCGTGATGAGGACGAGAGTCCTTTCATGCGACTCCCTGTTAAGGTCAAGTTCACTGATTATGGTCCTAATGTATATCTGGTAACTGGTGACCGTAGAAACGAGCTTGATGAAGAGAGTATCGCTTGCCTCGATAATATTGACATCGAATCTATCGATATGGATATTCGTCCTTATGACTGGGAAGTGAATGGTAAGACTGGTCGTACGGCTTATCTGCAGTCTATGCAGGTGGTACAGCGTATCGACCGCTTTGCTGCTCGGTATGCCGGTATGAGAGGAAATGATATCGACGGTGAGCGCGACTCCCTGCCGTTCTAATAGATAGAAAGGAGATTTATATTTTATGAACAAGAAGTCTAATAGTGTAGCTAGTCTTGGCATAACTAATCTTACTACGATGGCAGCAAGCAAGGGTGTAACCTTCGTTGGAGCAGTACTCATGTTCATTGGTGTTGGTGGTATGCTCTTGTCCAATAAGTCTCTTACTGAGACTGAAGTCAAGTATCTGCGTGAACATATTAGTCTGAAGTAAAGGGGAATTAGAGACCTGGTAGAAATACTGGGTCTCTTTTATATTTTAATTCGCGAAAATTACAGACCCTATTATGAGGAGAATATACGGAATATCTAAAAAGGTCACGTTTGGTGCGAATAGACGCAACTGAAATAAGAGGTTGATTCGGTCATCGATACGCATTCTGTATTCTTTCTCTTTTATATTTTAATTCGCGAAATTAACAGGCCCTATTATGGAAGAGATGACGGTTAGCTCAGAGGGTAGAGCGCTAGAATAATCTAGAGGAGAATGGTTCGAGTCCATTACAGTCTCTCTTCCCTTTTATACAGAGATGTTGCCAAGCGGTAAAGGCACAGGACTTTGACTCCTGTATTCGTAGGTTCGAATCCTACCATCTCTGCCAATTAGACATAGCAGTCGGCTTCAGCTATGCCGGGAACAGGTAGTGCTAGTTCCTTATCACATTCAGCCTCCTAACAATGCACAAATGAGTGGCCAACAAAGAGGTTTAAGCCGAGGGTTTCTCTATAATATAAGCTTCGGACCTAGGACTAGCCGCCCTACATGTATAAATAGCGGCTTTTATATTTGCCGGAGTACTCGAAAGGCACAGAGAACGAACTTAAAATTCGTCGGCTTAATTGCTTGCGGGTTCGAATCCCGTCTCCGGTACCAAAAATAACCCACAGGGAGTGGAACAAATGAACGAACAGTTTGGGAGAGAAATTAAATTATACGGTGGCAAAGCTTATGGACATGAAGTATCTAGGTATGGAAGAGAAAATGGATATTTAGACTATCTTACTCTTTCTAAAATTATTGGTGATTGTATTTTAAACAACACAGTCCGAGAGGAGACTATGACAGATTGGGATATTGTTGCTGGCGATTTCGACGAAGCTGTTTTTCAGGATTATATTATCTCTGAAAGTGGCTATAAGTTTCTAGAGGAGTATACTGACGAACTCGTCTTCTACAATTATATTCTTGACATCTATGTATGGGCAATCACACATTATGGAACTAGCTGGGATTACGTCTTGACTGATATCAAGTTAGTAGAAGGAGATGTAATCTGATATGGAAGACTGGACTAAATACAAACCAAATTTTCGTTATATGATGCTTAGTCGTTTAAAGCAGGACTGCGATTATTATTTAGGTAATGGTAATCGATCTACAAATGCTCTTTGGTCGCACAATGAAGCAAACCAGATCACGAATATGTTAGCACTTTGGAATACTTTTGATGTAGAAGATAAACCAGAGTGGTTAACAAAAGATGATATAGCAAACTACGCTCAACAGATGGGTGTCGGCCATGAATAATCGCCAAAGATGGAGTTGTCAAGTAGACAAGCATACAGCCGAGGAGTATAAGCAGTATTTCAGAGAGAATGATATTTACTTTGAGCCAAGTGAGTTTTATGACTTGGTTCATATTTCTTTTGACGTTTCTGAAGAAGAATTAAAAGCATTAGATTGTTGGATTAGGAAAGAATTATTTAGATGAGGAAGAGGAGTTGCTGCTAAATGGCACGACGATTAATAGTGATAAGTAGATGTCCACTATGTGGAAAGAATGTTGAACAAGTTTCAGATGCAATATTGAAGAAGAATCCACACCAGCATAACGTCGAGATGGTTGTGACTAAAACCGGACTCAAACAGTATATTCACACTTCTTGTTGGTACAGTATGATTGAAGAAAAGCGTCCATATAATGGCGCATTATATTTATAGGGAGTTGGTTGCGATGCCTAACCTACAACGAGAGGTTTGGGAAGGTTGGACTGTGCAAGACTTTATTGATGAACTTTCGGGACAAATCGGTATGATTATGTGCGGAGAATCTTGGCATAAACCATTTCAAACCAAAGAGGAACTTGCTAGATTCATAAAAGAAAATCAACCATATTATAAGAAAACAATCCCGGAAGTCAATTCTTATTTTGCCGAGAAATATTGGTTGAGATAGGTATGTTTAGGGCTCGTCTACGGACGGGCTCTTTTTGTTTTAGATTTGAACAAAGTGAGGAGCTGTTTGAGTGAAACGAAAACCGAAAGGAGAAATAATCAGTGAAAAAGATTCCTGCTCTGTTTACTCGTATTTACAAGAATCATAAAATTGTTGGAATTACGGATGAGATTACTCCTGGTTGTGAGGAAGCATTTAAGAATGGTGTAGCAACCATTAAGATTGATGGATCTTGCTGTGTAATTATCGACGGAAAGTTTTACAGGAGATACGATGCAAAGAAAGGAAAGAAACCTCCGGTAAATGCTATTCCCTGCTGCGATCCAGATCCTATAACAGGTCATTGGCCTCATTGGATTAGAGTCGACGAAGACAATCTTGGCAATAAATGGTTTTATGATGCGCTGATAAATAGCGAAGTTCTAAATTATGGGCCACTTGAAAATGGAACTTACGAAGCGGTCGGCCCTCATTTTCAAGGTAATCCTTACAACCTTAGTAATGATATTTTAGTAAAACATGGTACCTGGTTAATCGCCGTAAAAAGGGACTTTGAATCTATTAAATCATGGCTTAATGAGCACCATGAAGAGGGTATTGTCTTCTGGCTCGATGGAGAGCCTGTTTGTAAAATTAAGAGAACTGATTTTGGTTTTGAATGGCCGGCTAAAGAGAAATGAAACTGATATTTGAAAGGAGATAATTAAATGAGTATTGACTACGACAATTATTTGAACGAGCACAGAGAAAATGTCCGTAAGAGTGCTGATTGGATCAGACATAACTTGTCTGGTCTGTTAAGTGGCTATGAGGATTTTTACCAGCAGATAGAATGGGAACATGATCGATCTAAAGACGATCGCGAAGAATACAACGCTTATGATAATTATTTTTATGGCGGTCGTCGTACGCAATCTGTTGAGGAGGATTTCAATAGAGCCTGGTTGCACCACATTCATCACAATCCTCATCATTGGCAGTATTGGGTATTGATTAATGATGAAGCTAAAGAAGGCATAATTACTCTCAGAATACCGTATCGTTATGTCATCGAGATGATCTGCGACTGGTGGGCATTTAGCTGGAGTAAAGGTAATCTATATGAAATTTTCGACTGGTATGATAACCATAAGGCTTACATGAAGCTCCATAAAGATACTAGAGATCTTGTTGAGGAGATTCTTGGTGAAATCAAGGCTAAGCTGGATGAAAACGCGGAAGTGAAGAGGGATGAGTGAAGCTAAGCCTTTTCTTTACGATTTCCAAATGGCCGCTGTTAAGAAAGCTAGGAATGGCTCGATACTTAACGGCAGTGTAGGGTCTGGTAAATCACGCACCGGCCTTTTCTATTATTTCAAAGAGCAGGGTGGTTGGATCGAGGGTTCTGACTACACTCCCATGAAGAACCCCAAAGACCTCTACATAATCACCACAGCCAAAAAGAGAGATTCTAAAGAATGGGACCAAGAATTAGCTTGGTATAGATTATCTACTGATCCTGAGACAAACTATTACAAGAATAAAGTAGTGGTTGATAGCTGGAATAATATTAAGAAATATGCTGATGTCAAAGGAGCATTCTTTCTCTGGGATGAAGACCGCGTAACCGGTTCTGGAGCTTGGGTTAAAGCATTTCTTAAAATCGCCAAAAGCAACAATTGGATTATTCTCTCAGCAACCCCAGGTGATGTGTGGATGGATTACTGGGCAGTGTTTGTAGCAAATGGCTTCTACAAAAACAAAACAGAGTTTCAAAGAGAACATGTCATTTACTCTCGCTATACCAAATACCCTCAGATCGACCGCTACATTAACACTCAACGCCTGGAACGACTCCGCGATAGAATCCTCATCGACATGGTCGTCCAGCGTCATACAAAACCTCATCACGAAGACATTTACTGCAACTACGATATTTCCTTCTATAAAGATGTATTTAAGAAACGCTGGGATCCGTTTAAGGACGAACCTATCCAGCAAGCCTCTAGTCTCTGTTATATTTTGCGAAGGATAGTAAACACCGATGAATCTCGACAGGTAAAACTGTTGGAGCTACTCGAAGATCACCCTAAAGCTATTATATTTTACAATTTTGACTATGAGCGAGACATTCTTATGAATCTTGGCTATGCAGAAGGAACCAAAATTGCAGAATGGTCTGGACATGCCCATCAACCAGTTCCGACTGGAGAGCGGTGGATCTATCTAACGCAGTATATCGCTGGCTGTGAAGGCTGGAACTGCATAACTTGCGACACAATTATATTTTACAGCCAGAACTATAGCTATAAAGTTATGACACAAGCAGCAGGGAGAATCGATAGGCTCAACACTAGATTCATCGACCTCTACTACTATCACCTCAAATCACGCTCCGGCATCGACCTCGCAATCAGCAAAGCCCTTAAAGAGAAGCGCCAGTTTAATGAGTCAAGATGGGTCCGTAAATGGATCTAGTTTCGCCAAATTAACAGACGCTATTATGGAGGTGTTGTAATATGAGAACTATTATATTTGATGAAAACACGATACATTGGACTCAGAATCGCGATTACAATCTGTCATATGTGAAAACACGAGGAGAATATCTCAATGATATACTTGCAATCCGAGGCTACTTATATCTAAACCAGATATATGAAAAGTTCGGTGTTGAATGGAATCCTGAGGATGTTAATGACTTGTATTTGATAGATGATGGAGAAATCACGTTCAAGTTCGAACCTATTGATGAAAACAGTATATTGATTCGCATTAAGCAATAACCACAAAGGAAGACGTCTGAGACATGGCGTCTTCTCTTTTATATTTTAGATTTCACGAAAATGAATAAAGGGAGGAAACTCGTTGTTAAGACTGAGTCATTATAACGACGGCAAGGAAAAGAGCCAATCGCATGAGATTATCATCCCCGATGCTTACCCATTCTATAATGCAGAGTATGATATTTTCTCACTTAATCCGTTTGACATTACTGGATATGGGTCTACAAAAGAAGAAGCTCTGACAAATTTCAAATGAAAGTTCGATTATGTTATGCGAGAATGGCGTGCATTTGAAGAGATGTTATTCGAAACCGACGTTGTTGAGGACAACATTCTAGACGTGGATTGCTTCGGAAAAGCGGCGAAATAATAATCGTAATTCGCGAAATTTACACTCACTATTATGGAGGGGAGGTACCGTGTATCTCTCTTCCTTTTTATTTTTTGTCTGACAAATATTAAAGGAGGAATTTTTATGAGCAAACGATTTATTAGCAGCGATTATCTGTTCGGAGTATGTGGATGTATTGCAGGACTGCTGGGAGTTGGTTATGCAATTGGAACGCATACTAAACTCTCGAAAATCAGTGAACGATTGAACAAGAGTATTGATGACCTCGCTGACAACATGGAGATTGATATTCCAGAAGAGCTGGTGAATAAGGCGATTGACGAAGCGGTCAAGGTTAGTTCGAAGAAGGCTGTGGAGAAGGCTACGAATGAGTCTATTTCTGCACTGAAGAAGGAAATCAAGTCTGAAGTTCGGAATGCCGTCGACAAGGAGTATGAGACTCTGAAAGATTCCGTCCTTAAGGAGATCGCTGTTTCAGCAGGTAAGATTGACGTTTCTCGAGTACGTAGAGATGTTGAGGAGGCCGCTAAAGAAGCTGCTCTTGAGAAGTTCGATGACAATCTCGATGATATTCTCGAGAAGTTCAACAACAGTCTCGACAATACCTCTAAGATTTATAGTTCTATCCGAGAGGCCATCACGAAAAGCTCGGATAGTGGTAAAGAGTTTGTGGTCAGACTTAATTGATATTTGAAAGGAGAACTAAAAATGGACAACACAAATTATTACGATTTCATGACTGTAAGAGATCTCAAAGATATTCTCCGCATTTTACCAGATGATATGCCGATCGTTATTCCGGTAGTTGACGAAGATGATGTGAACTGCTTGCGGGGCTTTCGTAAAGTTCGGACTGCTGGTGTTCTACATTGCGAATCCGAAGAAGATAAGGACGTGTTCAGTCTCAACGGAGCTACTGAAGACAACGATATTGTAACGCAGGTTTATATGAGCTCTGCAATCAAAAACATTGATGTAGCGCAGATTCTTTATGACGGTGACGGCACTTTTGTTCTTACTAAAGAAGGACCGCTAATGACGTCAACAGAGTTTGCTGACTATATGACGAATATTAAAAAGACTAGTCATTGTAAAGAGAGTAGACATGTCTGGATGGATGAAGTAATGTGCAAATTGCTGAGACAGCTCGGCTATGGCGATGGAATTGATATTTTTGAAAACACTGACAAGTGGTACGCATGAAAGGAGATTGGTAATTAAATGTCTTTGTTTTTATGGATAGCTATTTGGCTTGTGGGTGCGACTATTCTAAGTACATTACTCATCTGCCTTCCTGAATATATCTCCACAAAAAGAATAATCGACAATCTATTCATACTAAACGACCCCTTGTGTTTTAGTATGAGAGGTATTATCTTTACCGTTTCAAGCATCAAAAAATATTCGGACAAAAATCTTTGTGTAACCGAAATTTTGATCAACGGTGAATGCGTGGCCAAAACTTACGAGCTTATAGGACTATGGACTAAGAAAAGATATATCAGTTATTATCATGGTCGGCAACAAAAAGAAATTATCGAAATATTGAAGCAAGCTGATAAAGTCTACTGGGATGAATTTCATAGAAAATGTGAAGCGGATATCAAAAATAAATCATATTTCGAAAAGGAGAACTAAATGAACAACAACCCGAACGACATCACAAATATGCCTTATGCCTCGTGGCTCGAAGAATCTCTTCAACGAATCTCTTCGCTTCCTATGCGAGCGCTTGTCATGATTGGAATCACTGAAGATGGTGATACATATAACGATTATTATAATGCGACCATGGGTGACAAGCTTTTGATTGCTGGGCTGATTCAGCAGGATGCAATGCTGGATACGCTCGAGGCGAATGGACTAATAGCTACTACGGATGAGGAGGACACCGATGGCGAAGAGGAATAATGATGATATTTTCTACGGTTTTGTACTAAATGATGATCAGAAGAAGTTTGTAGATGCAATTATGAGCGATGATTACAACTTCATTCTTGCCGATGCTACAGCAGGATCCGGCAAAACCCTTCTTGCCGTTGCTTGTGCTAATATTCTAGTTAACCGAGATCATAGATATGACTCTGCGACATTTATATTTCCAACCGTCGAGGAATCCTCGCTTGGCTACAGGCCTGGCTCTGCATCCGAGAAAGAAGCTGATTATCTCGGTCCTCTCTATCAAGCCCTCATCAAATGCAATGTCATTCCTTCCCAAGCAATCACTTCTGATATTTCAAATAAGAACGGCACTTCCTGGCTTGAAGCACACTCTGCTACATTTATGCGAGGAATAAACATTGAAAAGCAGGTCGTGATCATCGATGAATGTCAGAATATGAGCATTCCCATTATCAAGCGAATTCTTTCAAGATGCTACGACAATTGCAAACTTATTGTCATTGGGTGCCAAGCCCAAACGGATGTACCAATCCATAAATCCGGTTTCAAGCAGCTGATGGATCATATGGAAGGATTCGACGGCTACATTAAATGCGAACACCGTCTCAGTGAGCACAAGCGAGTATTCGAGGCTCTCGGTAGCAAGCTCGCAGTCACTAGCGCTGACGATCAGCTGTCCGGTCTCGGCTTCAGTGCAACAAGGCGAAACGATCTTATCGTCAAGGTCAAGGGTGCTACTGAGCGTATCATGAAAGTTAAGTTTTAATCAACAAAATTATATTTTAAAGGAGAATAAATTATGAATAGATCGTTTTGGTGGTTATCATATTGTTATCCCTAGAATGAAGCCTATCGCTAAACCCTTCTTCGCAGCTGGACGAGCATTTAAGAAATGGTTTATCCCTAGACGACAGAGAGATACTGTAGCATGTCTTGCGGGCATTCTTTTAGCAATCATAAGCTGCCGTTATATTCTGCCCGAGTTTCATGTGCAGACAGTTGAAGTTCCAATAGAAGTGAGTTCTGAATCAGAACAGGTAGTCGACATGGTTGACACAGATGCTGCTAATATGGCTAGGGTTCTGTATGGACTGACACAGTACAATCTTTCAGACAACGCTAAGATTGCTGTGTTTGAAACTATCGAATCTAGGGCCCAGTGTACATATGGAGAATTCGGAGACACAATTAGTGAAGTATGTCTTAAACCAGACCAGTGGCAGGGTTTCAATAAAGACTCAAGTTATCTTCAGAGCGACTATGAGCTTGCCATCGCATATCTGAATAACGATAGCTGTGCTAGGTTGACCCCCGAAGGATGTTATTGGCTAACTGTGTCTAATAGTGGCGTCTCAGTACGCAACAAATTCGACGGCGGTCAGGTGTGGAAAGTGAATTGATATTTTGAAAGGAGAGTAAATGGTTCGCAAAGAAACGTTTGAAATCATGCGCAAAGGGTGTCCAAGATATTCTGGCGGAAAGTGTGTTGGTTGGGATGTTAATTATGGCAATTCAAAATCGTGTGCTTACGAAAATTGCAGACATTGTATGGAAGACTCGAACAATGATTGTCCACTTGATACTCCGGATGAATTTGCAGATAAGCTTCTAAATATTTATAAAGTATGCTGTACGGATAGCGGTGCTGAAGAGGATGTTGATGACGCTTTGGACGCACACATAGAAATGAAAGACGCGATCTGCGAGCTTCTGTTTTCTCTTGGATACGACGAAGCTGCGTGGATATTCTGGAGTACTCCAGAGTTGTATGAATGAAAGGAGAATTTAATGCTTTGTTCAGTATGTGGCGCTAAAACAGTAGTACTTGACACTCGCAAAAAACCTGAAGATTTTGAGATTTATAGACGCCATCGTTGCACCAATCCGAATTGCGGACGGGAGTTCTATACAATCGAATACGAGATTGATAGCGATGATAGAACAGTAAAGATGTGGCGATCTATTTGTAGAGGCAAAAATAAATAATTTTATTAAAGGAGAAATGCCTATGATACTTACTAAACTCGACAGAAATGACCTCATCGCAAGATATATGTACAAAAGCGGGTCTGAGACAATAATAAATAATTTTATTAAAGGAGAAATATCTATGATACTTACTAAAGTTGACGTTAATAGTATGAATACGAGATATATGAACAAAAGCAGCGCTAAGACAATCCTCACCGAATTCCTCAATATGAATACTCCTGCTGTCCGAATAGATGACGTTACCGGATATTACAAAACATTACACGGCGCCTATAATTCTCTGTATAACGCCATACGTAAACACAATCTGCCTATACAAATAATGTGGGCGGATGACTCGATATTTCTGATGAGGATTGACGGGGTGGAAGATGAACCGAATAAGTAAGACCGATTATTACCTCCGAATAGCCGAGGAGGTTGCTCAGCGCAGTACATGTCTTCGTAGACAGTATGGCGCGGTCATTGTCAACAACGATGAGATTGTCTCGACCGGTTACAACGGAGCGGCTCGAGGTGTTGCGAATTGTTGCGATACTGGAGAATGCTGGCGAGAAGCTAATAATATTCCTCATGGTGTGCAGTATGAGGCTTGCGTGGCAGTCCATGCTGAACAGAATGCTATTATCTCTGCTTCCAGGCGTGAGATGATCGGCGCTACTTTATATTTGGCAGGTTTTGAGAACGGTAAGCTTATGACTACCGGAGTCAAGCCCTGTCCTATTTGCATGCGCATGATTCGGAATGCTGGAATTTCCCGAGTAGTAACAGAAGAGAATAAGAACGACTTTGATATTTCAGGAGAGTAATTAATATGCCAGAAGAAACTAAGAAGACTAGCGATACTTGCAACGGCTGCAAATACTATTGGCCGCTATTCAGTCACATGTGCTTTACCGTGTGTAAAGACCGGGACCATTATGAGAGTAATGAGGAGGAGAAGAAGGATGCGAAAGAATGAGAAGCTGACCGACGTCGAAGTGGCAAGAGATGAAATGGGAACGCCCTATTTAATTCTTACCTATACATACGAAGATGATAAGGGGCTGCACTCCGTCGTTTTCCCAGAAGTACATCTTCCATTTCTAATTAATCGTGTTCCAGACACCGACATGGAGCGTAGATCGTACGGCCCCGATTATGGATCTGTATGGATTCCCTGTGACGATCGAATGTTTTTATATAAAGGAACAGCAAGCTTTATGGTCGAACGAGATGGTGAAAAAGAAGAGGTTAAGTGTGAAGATGTCTACTGTGCCGACTGTGTCATTAAACCTGCTGTCCGTGAAATGACTCTTAAAGAAGTTGAAGAGAAGCTCGGTTATAAGATTAAGATAGTGAGTGAGAAGAAACGGAGGTCAAACATAAATGAAGATTGATATTTCTACACTTACGTATGAAGAACTTTTCATTAACGACGACGTTGTCACCATGTATTTCATAGCCCCTAAAGAACTTGTTGCTGAGAAATATCCCGAAGCAGAATTCGCAACTATATGCATAGAGTACTCCAGGGTAACGGGAATTCGTTCTTTGAACGCGAGCCTATTCTCGTTGAGCGACCAGTTTTTGAATGCTTGGAAGCAGTAGTAAAAGATGATAAGGAGAATAACAATGCTTAAAATTGAAAACACCGAAGTTATGGGTTGGGAAGCCGCAATAAGAGGGATGAGGAATCCGAAGAACTCTTGGGAGAAGAGTGATAGTGGGCGTTGTCTTACCCATGGACCCGCACATTGTTCAGATTGTGCCTATGCCAATGCTGGTTGTAATGCCTCTGAGACCGATCTTGATACTCGATACATTATCGGCCCCAACGACCTCAAACTCATGACTACTCTTCGTAACGCCGGTACTGATCATCGTAAATTCATGCGGATGATTACTGTGTATGTTGATCTGACAGGTCCGCTGTACTGGTGGAAGGAGTTCGACACGTACAAAATTGGAACAGTTGCAGACTCTTGCTCAACTATGCACAAGATCGCGGATAAGGAATTTGAAGAAAGCGACTTTTCCACAGAACACCTTTTCGATGCTGAAAGTGAGGATGTAGAATTCCCGATTATTTATGGTGAAGAGCATTCCCCAATCTGGTCTTTGCACATGACCGTGAAGATGCTTAACTTTTACAGAAAAAAGTATCTTGAAACCAAGAGCAAGCCGATGAAAGAAGAAGCAAAGCGAGCACCTCTTATGAAAAAATACTGGTGGCAAATGATCCAGCTCCTGCCGAGTTCTTACAACCAGCGCCGAACGATTATGTGCAACTACGAAGTCCTGGCGAATATTTATAAGTCTCGTAAGAACCACAAGTTGGATGAGTGGCATACGTTCTGTGATTGGATCGAAAGCTTGCCGTACTCTGAGCTGATCACTGGCGAATTTGATATTTCAAAAGGAGAGTAATTATGACGTATCCTTGTGACTATTGTGGCGAATGTCCTATTTGGTTAGCTGCATATGATGACGAACGAGTTGATACTTACGAGAAAATCCTAGCCGAGTGTGAGAAACGCAACTGCCATTTGGTTGGTAAAGAAGTAATTGATGAGTTTAATAATATCGGCAACATATATCTGACTTCTTCGAAAGAACTAAGAATAATACTTAATAAGGAGAATTAACTAATGTCTGAAGCTGTACGAGAAACAATATGCACGCATTGCAGTCATCGTGAAGTGTGCGCTATTGAAATGACTTATCTTGAAACCCTCGAGAGACTCCCACTCATCAGCCCCCAGTTTGATCTAACGTTGACCTGCAAACATTATCAGAAAGAAGTACCCAATCCTAGATTTGACGAAAATACACTCCCTCCGCCGCGCCGTTACGCATGATCAGGAGGATAAACAAATGATTTGGCCAGATGATGTATCATTTGATGGATATTCGCAAAAGAAAGCCGAGTGGTTCGATAACCCTGATCATTTTCTTGGTGATCCTCCAATCTCAGCTCAGTATGCGCTTGACTTGATATTTAAAACCTTGGTAGACGATAAAGAGAATTACCCCTATCTTACAACCCTGCCAGAAAATACAGAGCAAACAAATTCTATTATGCTTGATGTTATCCTGGAAAAGTATAGCAGGAAATATCGTAAATATTTGAGAAATTTAAGAAAGGAATAAACATGATTAAAAAGTTTGTTAAAAGACCAGTCGTGATCGAGGCTGTTAATTGGGATGGCTATAACTATGAGGAAATTAAGGACTTTGTCGGAGAAGACAAGTTAGATCTTCTTGGAAGTTTTAAGAATCCCGATCTTGTTATTTGCACTCTCGAAGGCGATCATCATGCGCTTGTCGGCGACTGGATTATCCGTGGTGTAAAAGGCGAGTTCTATCCGTGCAAGCCTGATATTTTCGAGATGACTTATCAGGAAGCTTAAAAGGAGTTCTATATGGCTTTTGGAGATTTTGGAAAAATCGAAGTCGAGTATAAAACACGAATGTGCAAGGTCGGTGACGAGATCGGATCCTTTCAGTGCTGGGAACAGTATGCAGACGTGATTGCACCTGGACTTACTGTTGGTTCGCATCCTGGAGGTCAGTTTTCACGAGTATACGCCATTGTCGAATTCTCCGATCGAGTAGAGCGAGTCGACCCTTCGAAGATTAAGTTCGTTGATGAGGAGAATGCTGTTATTGGTGAATGGAATAAGCTCGCGAAATAATCAGTGCCTTTTATGAAGGGAGTTGATACTCGTGCCGAAACTTAAAATAATGATTTCAAAACTGATATGGAAGATAGCTGGTATTTCACCGAAATGGGGAAATCGAGTTATGGATATTCTGGGCGAGAAACGTTACTGCAAGGTGATGCGGTATCAGCGGATGTGATGAATTAGGAGATCTGTAACAAGGTCTCCTATTCTTTTATATTTTTATGAAGGAGAAAACTATGTGCGACAAGGAAAACGCGTACAGTCAGTATCTGTCTCAAGCCGAGTTAGCAAGAGAGCTTAAGGACATCGTCGATTCGCTTTATGATCCCGAGCGCTTTATCGGATTTAACAAATACGTGAAGTATATGAGAGCGGTCACAGATAAAATCATAACCATGGACGAGTATAGACTCATTAAAGAATTTTACTAGGTAATTATCGATGAATAAACTTCAAAAGATATTTAATCCAACTTTGGATGAGCGAATTGAATTCTTTCAAAAACTTGTTGAATGCCATCGCGAACTCCTCGGAGACTGTGCCACTTGTACACATTATCACGAATCAACCATGCCGGGATTTGTGACCGATTATGGATATTGCGGTGTTGACAATCCCGTGTTTGATGAAAAGGTACTTAGTCACTATCCGATTATTTGTCTTCGATGGAAAGAAGACACTGGCTGTATAAAGGAACTCAACAAACTGCTTAAGGAGCGTGAAGGAAATGGCCAAGTTTGATATTTCACCAGCAGCACTTAAGATCATTGAAGAAGCACTTTGGGAAAGGCGAACAGTCTTGACAAAGAAGCTTACGGAGTATGAAGAAAAAGACGCTCCGGAGTATATAATTGATTTAATCAAAAATAAGCGAAAGGCAATAATTAGCCTTGGTATTAAACTCGGTTGCATGATGTGAGGAATTCAAATGGACTTTACTTGTGTCGGTAGGGACTCAAATGGAGAATATTATATGAAATACAATAAGCCCTTTAGTATTGCTGAGAGAATCCAGCTTTTAGAGCGTAGTATCCTTGTAAACTCATTCGCGTATTACATGCTGAACGATAACATTCTATCAGATGTTCAGTATGATGCTAATGCAAGACAACTGGCGGAGCTTAAGAAGGAATATCCTGAAGAGTTCAAGAGAAGCTGTTACCATAGATATTTCGGTGACTATTGCAGTGAGGATGACGATACAGTTTTCACGAGCGGATTTGACCTCTTAGAGAAGGTGCGAAAGAATGACTATGATTTGTACGATCGACTTTATACAGACGCTGCATTAGCTCTGAGGTTGAAGTTTGAAGAATCCGAAGATTGATATTTTAAAGGGGAGTAAAATGATGAATATTGTCGGAGGCTATTTCTATGACGCGTCTGGAAATTTAATAGGCCCAGGTTTTACCGACATTAGTTTTACAGAAGATTTGGAAGCCACTCCGAATTATATTTCGAGCCTAGGTTTTCCAATATCTACAAGCGCCGAGTTCGAAATGACAGCAGATGTTGACATTCCTCTCTTCGGGAAGCTGTGCGGTATTGATCTCGCACATGGACGCGATATGACCGCTTCATTAAGTTTTCGAGAGCCTTATCAAGTCCAGGTAAAGCGACATAAGAAGCGCCGCATTAATAAGAAATGGGCTAAGCGATACGGTTATGTGACTAAATATCGCGATGTTCAAATCGAGAATGCTCGTATTGAAAACGAGTCTGAGAACTCATTCAATATTATTGGTGAACAGATTAAATATATTGTTCATTGAAAGGGAGAGTAAAATGGGACAGCACAAGTATAATCCAACTGCTATAGCTGCAAAGAACGGCGAACTTGATCCTAAACTTAGAAGAATGGGAAAGCGCGAACGTGACAGACTAATTCAAGCGATGATAACTAGCGCAATGCTGGACAAGACAGGCCTTGCTCCTTCTTCAGATGGAGGTATTTTGGTTAAAGATCCTACAACTGGTTATATCGACAGAATTGGTGGTTCAGATGTTAATTACGATTTTTAAAATATGAAAGGAGAATAAATGAGAACTGAAAAATGGTACGGACACGACATCCGTTTCGTAGAGATTGACAGTGAGTGGTACGCGATTCTGAAAGATATTTGTGACGCTCTTAAACTAAAAACTTTTGACGTATCAAGAAGGCTTTCTCCTGAGATGATGGAAAAAGTACGAGTTAACACATGTGATATGGGTTCAAACGATATCAGATCAAGAGCTAGAAAGACGCAAGATATGATTGTGATAAACGAAGCAGGCATCTATCAAGCTCTGTTTGCTAGTCGTAAACTTGAAGCTCGTAAATTCCAGATGTGGACTTTCGATGTCCTGAAGAAACTCCGTAAGAGTGTCGGTCTCGAAGGATATGAAGTTATGCGTATGACCGAGCCTGATATTCAGGAGGAGATTGATTGGATTCTCGATAGTCTTTACTGGGATGAAGAACGTGGCTGTGTAATGCAGTCGATAACGGTTTCTGGAGGAGATACAGACCAGATTCCGTTTGAGGGATGAAAAAGTTGTTATACCTTAAAAGTATATGAACAAAGGGGAGAACGAGAATGAAAAATTATAAGAAACTCACTAAAAGGGAAATACTGCTGGTTGGAGCGGGAGTTGTATGCGCTTGTGCAGCTGGATATTTTGGGTATAAGTATTTTAATGATAATAAAGATCTTAGAGATTCAGTTGACACATTGATGGCTGCAGCAAGCGAAGGTGTGTTTGAGGAGGCTCTCGGAACTGTGAATCATAAAATTACCTATCGAGCCGATAAAGAACAGTATCTGATGGAATACCTAAAGTCTCATCCAAACGAGAACAAAACAAAGGACACATTGGAAAAGGTACGGATTGAACTAATTAATCTGTACAATAGAAAAGACAAGATCGAAAAAGTTCAGCAATTATACGAGATTAAAAGCGAAATTTAACTTCGCGAAAAATACAGACACTATTATGGAGAAGGATATGTGATATTCTAAAAGGCCACGTTTGGTGCGGATGGACGCAACTGAAATAAGAGGTTGATTCGGCGTGGAGCATATAGGACTTGGTGCGGATGGACGCAACTGAAATAAGAGGTTGATTCAGTCATTGATATGCATCGCATATTATCTGGAAGACTAGGAGGCTCTAATTAGAGTCTTTTAGTCTTTTATTTTTGAAAGGAGACTTAAATGACACTCGAAGACTTGAAAATTGAAGCTAAGAAACATGGATATCGCCTAGAAAAAATTCCCGAGCGTATTGTTCTATTGCCGTGTCCGATATGCGGGAAGAAGCGAACTTCAACATGGTACTCGCCATACGGACGAATTGTGCAGTGTTCTAGTTGCGATGGATTCAGAGGTGGCTATGGACGAAATGAGAGAGAAGCCAAACTTAGATGGAACGAAGCTGTAAAGGCAGCGAAAGGAGAATAACTAAATGTCCAGTACAATGATTATACTTATCGTTATTGCGGCTACTCTTTGTTTAGGGATTACGATCGCCATATGCATGATTCGACATGTTGAGAAATCTATATTATGGACTATGAAAACATATATTACAGAATGCAAGCAGAATTATTTTGAACTTGAACGCAACATTTATTCGATTGACGCAAACCTCGAGACTATAACAGATGAGCTAAAGAAAACCACACAGGTAAGCAATGATCTATTAAAGGCCATTGATATTCTTACCAACGTTACGAGGAATAATACAAGTAGGTTTGACAATGTAATAGATGCAATGGTGATGCTTACTAACATTACGAAAGACAACACAGTTAAACTTAAAGATCTTCGCGATTGCATGGGCACGATAGATGACACTGTCGTCAATACAATCAGAGATAGTTACAGCCTTCTCGACGAAATGAAAGACGAACTTACATATATTTATACTAAGGAGGCAGCAAATGACAATTAATGAGTACCAGCAGTTGGCTCTTCGCACCGAGTCGCCCACTCTGACAGAAACACTTCGTATACTTCAGGGTGCTATGGGTCTGTGCAGAGAGTCTGGCGAATACATTGATATTCTGAAGAAGCATATCTTCCAGGGTCATGACCTCAACAAGGAGCATATGGCTAAAGAGCTTGGGGATATCGCTTGGTATCTTGCAGTTAGTGCTGCAGCTATTGGTTACGATCTCGAGACTGTATTCCAGATGAATATAGACAAACTCAAGGCACGTTATCCCGATGGTTTTGAAGCTGATAGAAGCACTCATCGCAAAGATGATGATATTTGAAAGGAGAATAAAATGACTATAGGTTGTTGGATAGGATTTATATTTTTTAGTATATGTATCATTGGCGGTGCAATAGCCATCGCACAGATGTCTAATTCCGTCATTGGAAAAATACTAATTATCCTTGTTGCTATTATTTTGGTTTTTGGTATGTTCGCTGGTTTGAGATGGTATTTTACCAGTACCGCAAGTGGACAGCGAGCTCTTACTGATCAGAAGAGTGAATATGCGGGCGGCCTTGACCGAACCATCACAATATATACAGCAGATGGCGAGATTATAGCTCAATATGAAGGACGGATTGATATCGACACTAATGATGGCGGTTATGTGAAATTCGACTTTGAAGGTAAGCGGTATATTTATTATAACTGCTTTGTCGAAAGTATAGCGGATATTGGATGATATTTGAAAGGAGACGAAATGGCTTTCGTTAAATGCGTTTATTTACTTATAACGGCTGGTCTTAGTCTATCCGGCATTATGTGTATGCAGGAACTCGTTGATGCCTATGGTAAACCGCCAGTTATAAAAACTTTACTCACTATTTTGGGTTGGGTGCTGTGTATCTTTGGCGCATGGTTTATGTTTAATATAATAGGTGTCGTTTGAAAGGAGTTTTCTATGACTGATAATGTTGCTAAGATCATGCATGATACTGTATGCGTAGCGGCTTTTGTAGCAATGGCTATTGCGTTCAGTCGCTGGTGGCTTGTTTTCTTCGCATTGATATTCTTCATGTGGCCTTCAAACATATCAAGTGTGCAGATAGCTGACGAGAATGAGGAGGATAACGATGGCTGATAATCCTGTATCTTGGATGATACTCACAGGGGTTGTGATATTTCTCGCGGCTAGATGGATTAAGAACGTCATAGCTGAACTTGACCGAATTGAAAAAGAAGATAGGCGTGAATGGCTCGAAAATGAAAGTAGGAGGACATACTATTGAGTAAAGTATTTGAACTGATTCGTAAAGAAGAGGAGCGGCAGGAAAACACCGTCGAGCTTATAGCAAGCGAAAATTTTGTATCTAGGGACGTTCTGGAGGCCCTAGGAAGCGTTTTAACCAATAAGTACTCAGAGGGATATCCTGGCAGAAGATATTACGGAGGATGCCAGTACGTCGACGAAATAGAGTCTTATTGCCAGAAGAAATGGCAGGAAGTGTTTAAGACGGACTATCATGTTAACGTGCAGCCTCATAGCGGCAGTCAGGCAAATATGGCTGCTTATCAGGCAGTGCTGAAACCCGGTGATACAATTCTCTCTATGGGTCTTGACGAGGGTGGTCATCTTAGTCATGGTTCACCGGTTAGCTTCTCCGGCAAGCTTTACGAGATTGTTAATTATGGACTGACCAAAGATGGATATATTGACTACGCAGACCTCGAACGCAAGGCTTTGACTGAACATCCTCAGCTTATTCTCGCAGGTGCAAGCGCTTACAGTAGAGCAATTGACTATTGTAAGTTTAGGCAGGTTGCAGATAAAGTTGGAGCATATTTCATGGCTGATATTGCGCATCCGGCAGGACTGATAGCTTGCAGTAATCTTCCTTCTCCGTTTGGCTCTGCAGATATTATCACGACTACTACACATAAAACGCTTAGAGGTCCCCGTGGCGGTCTGATATTCTGCAAACCCGAGCTCGCTAAGAAGATTGACTCAGCTATATTTCCGGGTATTCAGGGCGGTCCGATGCAGAACATCATAGCAGCTAAGGCAGTAGGTGCTGAGGAAGCTCTCACTATAAGATACCAGAATTATATTGACAGGGTTCAGATTAATGCTTCAGCAATGGCTGACGAGTTTATTAAGGGCGGCTTCCATGTTGTAACTGGAGGTACTGATAACCATATGTTTGTGATAGATCTCTCAAAGACTCATCCGAACGTGACCGGAAAGATGGTTCAGGACGCTCTCGATGAAATCGGAATAACTCTGAACAAGAACTGTGTTCCTGGTGAAAAGCGTAGTCCTACTGAGACATCTGGTGTTCGAATCGGCACTCCTGCTATGACAACTAAAGGCTGGAATACGGAAGAGTTCTGCGATTGCGCCAGGAAGATCATGGACGTAATTAATCATCTTTAATTGGAGGGTTTTATGAACGACGTAAGAATTGTAAAAGCATACGGAAAAGGCGAGGATGCAGCATACGATGTTTACGTAGATGAGCATCTCGTTCTTGATTCAGTAAGCATTCTTGATGTGCTGGCCTTTCTTGCTTCTTCTGCGAGGTGACTATGAAGAATTTATATTTGATTATGGGTCCTTCTGGAAGTGGGAAGACCGAGCTTGCTAACGGACTCAATAGGGAACATGGATTGAAGCCTGTCGAAAGCTACACTACACGTCCTGCTAGATATTCTGGAGAGCCCGGACACATATTTGTAACAGATGAAGAGTTCGATAAGCTCGGAAAGATGTGTGCCTATACAGAATACAACGGCTATCGCTATGGTGTGACAAAGGATATTCTGGACGATGCTGATGTCTATGTCATCGATCCTGCTGGTGCAATCTACTTGGCCGATCATTACTCTGGCAAGACTCTCCGTTATATTTGGCTGGCGACTTCTCCTGGGGTTTGCTACGAACGCATGCTCTCTCGAGGCGATGATGAGGAAAAGGTCAAGGAGCGGGTTAAGTACGATGGCAAAGCATTCGGTATGCTTCAGTTGGTTGATGTACGTACAAAGATGCGTGGAAACTTTCTTGTTACGGATAACTTTGATGCTGGGCAGATGCTGAATATTGTAAAAGACATAATCGATAATCTCGAGCATCGCGATGACATTGATATTTGTGAGCGGGATTGCTCTGGGCTTTTGGAGGACGAATGAGTTACTTTGATTGTTGCCGCTTTTGCGAACCGCCTAAAAGATATCCTGGCTGTTCTGGTAAATGTGAAGAGTATAGGTCTGAGCGGAGACGATATGACGCTGACATGGCTAAGAAACCCGGAAAACATCCCGCAGACGATTACTGCAATGAACGAATCGCCAATGTTAAAGATCACATAGCCAGAGAGAAGAAGCGCCGTCCCAGAAAGATTTACTATCGTGGAGGAGACTGCATATGACAAGAAAGGAGCTGGGATATGAGCCCAGTTATTTGTTGCAGTTGTGGCTGCTTATCAAAACCTTATTTTTAAGAAAGAAGTAGTGAGGTAAAAGAAATGCAACAGCGACGCGAAAAGCTTAAGAAATTCAAAGTCTACTATTTTGTAGGAGATTTCTTCTCTAGTCAAGGTGAGGAAGAGAGGTCCGTAATAATCAAGGCACGAACCGAAGAAGAGGCAGAACTGATATTTAAGAATCGTCCTCCAAAGCCTTGTGATAGCTTTGGTTGGGTTGAAGAGATTTAAAAATTTGAAAGGAGATTTAATTATGAAAAAGTTTATTGCACTTATTCTTGTAATCGTTATATTTGCTGGTTTTGCATGCGGATGTGGAGTCACCAATGCCAAAGACGAAATCATTCTGGAGGAAGTCGATACTACTCAGTTCCCGGATGCTGAAGAGTATGATATTTATTCTTGGCCGACTCTTGGCGTTGCTAGCCAGATTCCAGTACCTACATGGAGCAATCGTGGTCTCATTATTTATGAATCAGCAGATTGCTTTAGTTGCCAGGTGGGTTATACTACTGTGGACGATTTTAACAATTATATCGAGGAGCTTCAGGATTTTGGTTTTGTTTTGAACTACCAGGCTTCTGTTGGTCAGATATATTATGCTGAGACAGAAGATGGCTGGGCAGTATTACTTATGTATTCCGAGCCAACTTCTATGATGTCTCTTGGTATAACTCAAGATTATACGAAGTTAGGTATTCGTCAGCCTGACGCAGAAGTTGATGAATCTAATTGATATTTCCTATTAACCTTTTGAAAGGAGAAACTTCATGAGTTATCTAACCAAAGAGGGCATTTCCATCAATGTGATGATCAATGAGAAGATGCATTGTCTTGATGACTTCGGGATATGTTTCTACGGTGATTCGGAAATGCGTAAGAAGCTTAAGGACGTCATAAAAGAGAATCCTGGTAAAGATCCTCAGCAGGTCATCGACTATTACTGCCGGCCTCTGATCTACAACAAGGTTTGGAGTTGGACATGATATTTCGGAGGTTGTGTGAGGATGGATGAATTGAAGCTTACTATAAACACTCCCTTCACGCGGGGCATTGTCACAAAGATTCTCGGTAAAGTTATCGAGAGGAAAGTCGGTTGTAAAGTCGGCATTCAGATAAATGAAATCAAAGCTACCTCAGATGGAGGAAAAATAAAGCTGCATATAGATTTGGATGCTGACACAACCTCTGAAGAATTAACAAAGCTTTTAAAGGCTAATGATATTTTGTAAGGAGTTTAACAATGAATAACGACCAGATAAATCAGCTGGTTAATGGTATCGGAGCGCTTACAGAATTGTGGCTGTTTACGTATCAACAGTTTAAGAGTCATAATCTGAATGACGAAGAGGCGCTCCAGCATACCGAAGCAATAATGTCCGTTTTGGTAGGCTCGATTATAGGCAGCGGTAGCAAGGAGGGAACACGATGATTCGTCTCGAGGTTCAACCTTATTGCTCAGATTGTTTTGACTTTAATCCGGAAGTGAGTGGTCCAGATAAAGCTATATTTTCAGATGGCAGTATATTTGTTGGCGACACTATTGTTCGCTGCAAATATGCTAAACGTTGTGAAGCTATCAAAAGATATTTGTCGAAATGTATGGAGGATGGCACAGAATGAAAAGATTTATCCTGTTTTTTACTCGTGTATATCTTGGCCTGAGAAAGTATGAAGGTTTTCAGTTTGTTAACCAGAAGTCAGACGCGGTCTATTGTTTCGGCGATGATGCAATATATAAGTTCTATAGCTACGGTCCTGGTTATGGCGGTAGTATAACTAAATCCAATGTTAGCTTTAATTGGCTCTTCGACGATGAATGCGAGATTATAAAAGTCGGCATGACTGGATTGGAGTATTTCAATGTCGAGACTACCTGACGAGCAGTGGCTCATGATCGAGGACAGCATCAACAAGAAAAAGATTGCTCGGGGAAGTCGTAACCGTAAGACGCATTGCGGTAAGGGAGGAAGCGCAAAGTTTCCTTCCGATTATATGACTAGAAAGGAAATAAACGCTGTGAGGGTACTCTTAGATTTGAGTCGGTTACTGCAGAAGAAGCATTAAAAATGATTAAGGCAATACTTGGCGAAACTAGAGTACGTCTCAGCCTAAATTGGAATACTGTTAGGGAACTTACTTGCGTTAAGGAGGACCTCACCGTTTCTCGGATCAACCATACTAAGGAGGATTGATATTTATGATGAATGAAAAGATAAAGGATTGGCTTCTTGCTAATACTTCTGGCGCGAAAGTCGGTACTGTTTGCGGTCTGGTTGGGATTGTATACGGAGTCGTTAAGGCGAAGTCTATTGCAAATAAAATACGGTCGCGAGAGTTGCCAGTATATAAGGACGATCTCACCGACTCTCGGATCAACACTAAGGAGGATTGATATTTATGGCAACGGGATTATGCGAGAGCTGTATCTACAGTATTTGGTGCCCGACTTGGTCAGAATGGAAATGCAAGACCAGTGAGAGACGAATCTATGGCACGGTGACGACTTGTCATAATTACTCAAAGCGTCCGAAGGATTTTAAGGAGCCTAAGTGTCAGTGCAAGAGTTGCTTGGAAAACGAACTTCTTGTGGAAGAGATGTACGAGGAAATAGATAAGAAAAACGGAGGCTGATATTTAGTGTTTGGAGAAGACATAACCTTCTGCGCTAACTCTGACTGTAAAGATCTGACCTGTAAGCGAAACATGAAGAATATTAAGACGGATATTCCGCATAGTTTCAGCATATTTCAGGGTTGTCCGAAATGGCGAGAAGCTAATGCTATTTGGTTGACTAAGCAGATGGAGAAAGAAGAACAGTGCTGAGTTCTTCGGTTCGCGAATAAAACACTCTCTATAATGAAGGGAGTTGATATTTTTATGAATAAAAGAAACTGGACTCAGGAGATAAAGGATTGGTGGAATGAAAATAAGGCCGCCATTAAAGCTGGTATCACTTTTGGTGCTATCGGAATGTTCTATGGACTGGCAACAGGCATGAGCGCCACAAATAGATTGTGGATGGATCATGGCTATGTGCCGGCACCGGATGTTTCCGAGGAACCTTGTGACGAGCTTGGATTGACGGACGAAAACTGCGACGATCCTGAACTCGCTGAGATAGTAAAATTCGAGATTGAGAACTCTTGATAACATTAGGGCATCTGAAACATGGTGCCCTTTTGTTTTTAGATTTGAATGGAATGAAGCGGTAGTGTGATTAGCTTGTGATTGATATTTCATGGAGGTGAGTAACTTGTGCGAGGCGATCAGAAAGATTTGGCTAGAGGTCCTGGGAGACCAAGATGGAGCGGAAAATACAGAGACAAATGCGACGTGCGTTTAAATAAAGAAGAGTCTGCTATGCTGGATCATCTTAGCGAGCTTAACGATGTGAGTAGATCTGACGTGATGAGGAAAGCTTTGAAAGAGCTGTATAAATTCAATACTGGTGAGGAGGAGAAATAATGAATCTTTTACCTGATTACGAACACATTTACTGTAATTGTGGCGGGGTAATAGGAGCGGGGGACAGAGAGCATTTTGTTTGTGAGCGATGTTCCAGACCGTTTGATTTGTATTCTTTAGCTTACGATTATCTAAAGATAAATGACAAGACCGGATGGATATTTCCAGTGAGATATAGAAAGGATACAATATGATTATTATAGAAACTTGTCCTGTGTGCGGACACGATTTACGCGATAGTATGATTACTACTTATCAACCTATCCCGAAGAAGGAATGTCCGAGTTGTGGGTGGTATTGGGAAGGCGAACCAGAGGAAATTGTAAGAGTTCCTTTTGGTGGGAATAGTTATACGTCCAATAAGACCGATTATATTTGGGAGCGCTACATGCCTATGCAGCCCAGTGATGCAGCTTTCGACAGTTCACCCTGTAAGCATTGTTCTAATAATCCTATTAACGGTGGAAGCGGATTTTGCAATTGTGTTTTAGGACAGAGTGCAATTTATTGAGGAGGATTGATATTTTATGAAGTTTCTTGTTGATACGTTACCTTATTATGGAGAGAATTGTCCGTTTTCTAAATATTTTAACAGGGACACTTTCTGCTATGGCTCAGTAATAACCTGTCCTCGTTATTGGGATAAACACAAGATATGTTCTGATGAGAATCCGCACGAATGCGAGTTGCTTAAGGAAGTAGATATGGATGCACTGAACCAAGCTTTAAATGATCGGAGGAGTGAATAGATTTCCTGGACTATATTCTCGAAGACAAAATCAAGAAGTTCTTCGCGAAAATAACATTCTCTGTTATGGAACCGAAAGGTTACTACTTTATATTTTGGAGGAATATTTCATGAGTATGGAGAAGATTAAGAAGTTCGTTAAGGATCATAAGACGGAAATCATTTATTTTGCCTTGATCGGAGCGTCCAGCTTTGCTCTGGGTGTTGCTGGGTTTAAGCTGCATAAATGGGCTGTTGCTAAGAATTTTAAAGCTAAGGATGGATGGTTCATCCAGTTGTGTAAAGATTTTGATGAAGCAGCCAAGGATTGCAATGCTTATGTCTTGGCAAAACCCGAGGAACTGTGGGCCGCATTCGACAAAGATGGAAATTTAGTCGATTGCGTCAGGGATCCTGATGGAAAACTTTTGAACCCTAAAATGCTTATGGTGTTTGGAGATGAAGTGAAGAAGTAACTTAGGACAAAAGTGAGGGGCTCTGGAAACAGGGCCTCTTTCTTTTTGGGTTTGAACATAGTGAGAAGCTGTTGAATGGAATGAAACTCGCGTAGAAAACATTCTCTTTTATGGAGGTGTTAATAAATATGATTATCAAAGACAAAGCTTATTACGAGAGGTTTAATCGAGATATTGAGTTGGCCAATCTAGATGTTAATTATCATATTAAACAAGCGAATAATTGGACAAAAATGTACCGCGTTACAAAGGATAGACGTGGTTATGGCTGGCTAAACAAGTTTGCTAAGTATATGAATAAGATGCACGTTAGAAAAGGGACTAATATTGCGATTGAGGCTATGAATAGCTGTGAAGAAGAAATGGTCTGTTTATGCAAGTACATATCTAATAAAGATGGGGTAGTTTAAGCGCTGCCTCTTTCTTTTATATATTCTAATTCGCGTAAATAACAGCTCCTTTAATGAAGGGAGTTGATAAATATGTTTGGATACATATTGGTAATTTACTTGATAATCGGAATAATAGCGGTGGCACCGTTGGCGATCTATGGTGTGTATGCAACTATTGTCGATGAAGAAGATATAGATCTTTTCGGCGATAGTTTGCACATGCTCGGTATGGGTCTTGGAGTGCTGTTCTGTGTTATTATCTGGCCTTATTATGTAGGTTACGTTGGTTGGAAGACATATTTTAAAGACTGAACGGACTTTTAAGAGGTTGTGTGTAATGACACGACCTCTTAAATTTGGATATTTTTGAAAGGGGATTATTTGAATGATGAGAAATATTGAAATTGCTGAGAAAAAGCTACAGGAGATTGAAGAAAAAATTGAACCTGATAATATATATGGTTTTGCTGATGGGTTTGACTTTTCTATCTTTATGCAAAGGTTACTTATCCAAGCAGGCGGTTATGTCATAGATACTGGGAATTGGGAGAATGTTAATTATGTGTGTGCTTATCGTCTGCTCGATAAAATTAAGAAGCATCCGTTAATTTGGAAGTGGTTCTTTATGGTTGGATAAGGTTTGAGGCGACGATTTTGGAGGATAAAATGAGGCGATAGACACAGGAGGTGGTGATTGTGGATAGTGATATTAGGCGTGGGAGAGGGAGACCTAAGCTGACTGATAGTTTTGATATGAGGTTTCGGTTTTGTGGAAATGACGATCACGAATATATGAAACGTGCTTTGGAAGATGAGCTTGGCAAAGGTGGTGGGGATATTTTGCGAGAGGCTCTTGAGACTTTTTATGAGTTTGAGACATTTGATTAAGAACGGGGGCGGTAGAATGTATAGTGGTCGTGGTAGACCTACAAAGGAAAATAGTTTTAATAGAGTGATTATGTTCCGAGGAAGCAGAGAACATGAGAGAATGCTGAGTGAATTGGAGGTTAAGCTTGGCAGAAGTCGAGGCGATATTTTACGAGAGGCTCTTGAAAAGTACTACGCTTTTAAGGTTTTGGGGCAGATGACGTACTTTGACTGAGCGAAAATGGCCGATTTATTATAGGACAAAAAATAGTTTTAGCCGATTTATTATGGGACAAAAAATAGTTTTAGCCGATTTATTATGGGACAAAAAATAGGTTTTTGGGCGATTTTCGAATTATTGTCCCATAGAAAATAGCCTTTTTGAATTATTGTCCCATAGAAAATAGGACGAAAAATGGAAGTGATGAGGACCTTTGAGATCTACTATAGTGAATTGGCTAGAACTTATTCCCCGAATTATTGTCCCATAAAAAATAGGTAATTGGGATAAAAAACGCGATTTATTATGGGACAAAAAATAGTTTTTGGTGTATTTTTGGGTAAAATTGAGACACTTTGGTCAAAAGTGTAGGTTATTTCTACCTACCTATATATTACTCATAAGAGAGTTCATTTTAGTAGATTAGTTATATACATATTATACTATAATGAACGCGCTATAGATTTTATAGAGACTACCCCAAAAAACCTACTTTTTTGGCCAGCAAAATTTAAGGAGGAATGAATATGAATAAACAGCATTATGATTCGATATTAAACGAGCTACTTCAGACTCATCCATACATAGCAAACGATTATCTTGACTATCGTCCAAAAGGTGATCGAGGTATAAGAGTTACTCTAAATGATGGAAGTCAGTACGACTATGATATTATCAGTAAAGCCATACGAAAAGTCAATGATGATCGAAAACTTACAAAAGAAGAAATTACTGATGAACAGTGCCGCAACTCATTTGCCTATCATTTGGCGTATCTAATGGGAGTTCGAGGATATACGCAGCGCACTCTGTCCGAATATACCCAAATATCGGTTGGATCCATAAATGCATATCTCAACAAATCTAAGACGCCATCGATAACAAATATGCGAAAAATTGCATATGCATTAGATTGCTCGATCGTAGAGCTACTTGATTGATATTTTTAGGAAGGAGCTTTAACTTATGGTAGATGCAAAACTTATTTTACAATGGTTTTCTAGAGAGCTGGTCGAACGGATGGAAACAAAAGGCGTAACACATCGACAAGTAGCATTTAGGTCTCGAACTACGCCACATAGTGTTATGGGGTATATACAAGGAGATAACTTTCCGAATCCATTAACATTAATATTGATGGCAGAGTACTTGGATTGTACTGTTGATGAGTTGCTAGGTTATAAAGATGTTGGTTTCATAAAGAAACACCGAAAAGAATCCGCGTTCGATATATACCCTAATGAAGACTCGTTTACTCCTTACCTTCGCGAATGCATCATCAAGCAAATGAAACTCGAAAACATGACTGCTGAAACGTTAGCTCAGCTCTCAGGAGTTAATTTACAAACCATAAAGCGATATTTATGCGTGCATTCCGGGATGCCCCAAATGTCAAATTTATTACGAATGTGCGATGCTTTAGGATGCACACCAAGCGAACTTATTGGATATTAAGGAGATGATATTGTTTGATTAGTATTGAAGACACTCGAGAGTGGTTTGCTAAAACAATGCGAGAGGAAATGGATTTTCATGAGTTGACTTTATCTGATGTTTCACGCGATTGCATGATAGATCGGAATAAACTTAATAATTATGTTCAAGCCAGATCGTTGCCAAATCCATATGTTCTTAGTAAATTAGCCGACTATTTCGAGTGCACTGTTAATGACTTGCTTGATTTTGATGAACCTGATGACGATTCCCTTCTAGGTTACGATTTATCATATATTTTTGAAGATGAAGACGAGTTTGTAATGCATATCCGCAACCGTATAGAGCAACACATGCTAGATTCACGGATTAGTATCACAGATCTGTCAGAAAGAACTGGTTTTAATAAACATACTATCAAATACTGGCTCGGAATGCTGAAAAAACAGCCAACACTTATTCGTACTTCAGATCTTCTCCGCATCTGCGACGCCCTCGATTGCACTCCAAGCGATCTCCTCGGCTATTGATATTCTCGCCAATTCCAACACAATTCAACCCTCGCGAAATAAACAGCTCCTATAATGAAGGAGAGTGATATTTAATGAAAAAATATTTCATCATCGGAACTGGTATACAGTTGGCAATAATTGTTGAGCGCTTTGCGCGTTTGCCCGAAGTCAGAGAAGCTTGGAAGAGCTGGACGACTTGGATTACGGCGCCATTGCTCAGCATCATTAACATTATTATCTGGCCGATAACGATAATATGCGAAATCATTAATATCAAGAACGGAAACTAAAGATCGGGGCTGTGGAAACACGGCCTCTTTCTTTTCGCGCATAGAACCGTATACGGGTAACCAATTTATAAGCTAAGATGAATAATTGATACTTTAGAAAGGAGTAAAGAGATGGAAGTTTGGAAACCCTTAAAGAATTTTCCAAGCTACAACGGAAGTAGCGAAGGCAGAATCATGAATATTAAAACGAGGAGAATACTTAAAACATTTTTGAATGAGAAAGGTTATGAAACTGTTTGTCTTAGAAGGAATGGGCAACGGTATATGGTTAGAGTTCATAAGGTCATAGCTGAAACTTTTCTAGGCGAATATCCTGGTATGGATATTTGGCATAGAGATCTTAACCGATCAAACAACCGAGTCGATAATCTCGAGTGGCGTACTAGAAAAGATATTGCTAGAGAAGCATTCGATAGCGGAAGACGACATGCGCCAAGAAGCACAGCAGTTAAAGTTATTGAAACTGGCAACGAATACGAGTCAGTCACAGAATGCGCAAAAGATATTTGCTGTGATAGATCAGAAATCTTCAAATATCTTGCCGGACAACGTTCGCATGTTAAAGGCTATCATTTCGAGCGTCAGTGACCACCTATTGAAAGGGAGCGCGTTTTCGCGTAACGAACAGGCCCTTTTATAGAGAAGAATGTAACGTTTTCTTTTGCTTTTATTTTTCAAGGAAGGAGGGCTCACTAATGACTAAGCTCGAAAGTAAATTCCAGAAAGAACTGATAGATGAAGTCAAGGAAAGATATCCTGGCTGTATTGCGTTGAAGAACGATGCTAGCTATATTCAGGGATTTCCCGATTGGACTATTTTGTATGAAGACAAGTGGGCCACTCTTGAAGTAAAGAAAGAGCGTGGCGCCCATAGGCAACCGAATCAAGATTATTATGTAGACAAGCTTAACAAGATGTCTTTCTCAAGATTTGTATTTCCTGAGAACAAAGACGAAGTGCTTGATGATTTGGATGCTTTATTTAAACGTAAACGGAGGCGCGTATGAAATTCTATGATCATAAAAATCTAAGTGGATTGCATGCACCATTTACTGCGTCGCAGTCTAGTTGGTTAAGATATGACGATGAAAAAGTTCTCGAGGTCTATGCTAATACGAAAGCCGCTGAGATGGGAACTCGTCTTCATGAATGGGCCGCAGAAACTATTAAGTTAGGACTTAAGCAACCTAAGTCCAAGAAAACCATTTGCGCATATGTTAATGATGCTATTGGTTTCAAGATGGACACCGAAGTTGTTCTATATTATTCCGATAGATTTTTTGGTACAGCAGATGCTATATGTTTTAGAAATGGCATTCTTAGAATCCATGATCTTAAAACTGGAAAAGTCGGAAAGATAGAATCACATATGGAGCAGGTTGAGGTTTACGCTGCTTTATTCTGTCTCGAATATAGAGAAACCTAGCGATATTCAGATTGAGCTCAGACTTTACAAAAATGATGAAGTCATTGTCTGGAATCCAACCGCTGAAGATATTGTTCCTATCATGGATAAGATTATACATCTTAATAAGCTATTAGAAGAAATAGATCGCGAGGAGGAGTAAATGTGAGTTCAGTATTAGATGAAATGCGCGCCGTGCTTGATGGTAACACTGATGAGCTAATGCATTATGGAACCAAGTATCATTCTGGAAGATATCCTTATGG
>ERZ824488.183-NODE-183-length-86449-cov-7.511968_pt1 | contig 86449 bp, 67 predicted proteins | sample MGYA00519936_ERZ824488 | MGnify/ENA primary metagenome ERZ824488 (study PRJEB31778, sample SAMEA3449153) | human gut metagenome | biome: human gut; feature: human-associated habitat; material: faeces | place: United Kingdom | collected 2010/2012 ...
TATGAAGAAATCATCCTGCGTCAATATAGCAGATACTTAATTTTCACTGTACTAGAAAATAAGGGGCTTACGTCAGACTGGTAGTGCGTGAAATGATGGATGAGTGGATGGGGATTGACTTATTTTGGAGTTTTGAAGTTTGCGGTCATGTGTTTTTCTCTGTTTTATTGACTGTATTTGGAATTTTTGAATTTACGGTCATACATTTTCTATGTTTTTGTTGACTTCATTTGGGAGTTTTGGGATTTTCAGTCAAATATTTATCCAATTTTTTTGACCATATTTGAGATTTTTTAATTTTCAGTCAACATATCCTTTCATTTTTATTGACTTATTTAAAAATTTGGGGATTTTCAGTCAACCTGTACCCTCATTTTCATTGACCTATTTTGATATTTTTCAATATGCAGTCAAGTCAGGCTTCTATTTGGCCATTTCTGCCATATTTGGCCATTTCTTCCACCCGAATCACCATTCTTTTCTTACAACTAACTCCAAAATATCCAAATTCCCTCTCTTCAATATGATTCTACAACCACCCGCCACTTCACACAATTCCCGTCTGACGTAAGCACCACTATTTTTTGACCTTCCCATCCAGAACCCCCCGTCATTTCACGCACTCCCAGTCTGACGTAAGCCCCTTATTTTCTAAGCGGGCCCAGTGGGGAGTGCAGAGGGGCGGCGGGCTCGCGACTCCGAGCCGCCCCTTTGCATATTTCTAGAGCGGGTCCACCAGGGGAGCGCGAGGTGACAACGGCCTCGCGACTCCGAGCCGCCCCTTTGCATATTTCCAGAGCGGGCCCACCAGGGGAGCGCGAGGTGACAACGGCCTCGTGACTCCGAGCCGCCCCTTTGCATATTTCTAAAGCGGGGCCTTGGGAAGCGGTCAGCGAGGAGACGACGACCTCGCGCATGCATTTCCCACAGCTTTCGTCAAAGCTTATATTATCCGCTTTGCGAAAACCACCGGCTCAATAGTCCCTTCCATTGCCACCGTAAGCAAATCCACATTCCCTTTCTCCCGTATCTTCCTCACCACCGCTACATCGGACAACACCGACGTAATGGATGCCAAGCCATCCAATATAATCTTCTTCCCCGGCACTTCGCTGAAGTGGACTTCGATCTTCTCTTCCTCAAAGAAAATCTTGATTCTCCTCCGGATCGCATCTTCCAGGTAATAAATGGTCAACGCCAGCACCTCTCTCCCATCCTCATCGGAGGCAAATCTTCCTTCCACCGCGCAGAGATAGGGTTCGCCGTGGAAATCGATGCTCGCATATTCTGCTTTTCCAAAGCCCACCGGAAGAGCCACATTCTTCTCGCCTTCCCGCACATCCAGGTAAAACCGTTCCTTTTCCATATGGAAGCCCAGCTCCCGGATGCCATCGGTATAATTATTGTGGAAAACCTGTCCCATCAGGGTAAAGAGTCCTGCCTGCGGCGTCATCATCACATAGCGCCTGCCGTCAAGAACGCGCTGTTTACAGCTCAGCTCGCCGGGATCCAGCCATCTTTTTTCCCGTTTCCAGCTGTCCGTCTGGGAAAGTCTTCCTGCGGAAGCTTTTTTCCGCCGGTTATCCCGTTTCCAGCCTCCATACCGGAGAGCCGGCGCTGCCGGTGCCGGATGCGAAAGCTCCCACTGATAAGCCAACAGACTCTGATAGGCCCGCTTGTCCTCGGGAAGCGGCGGCAGATAAGCGCTCTCCGGAGGCAGATGCTCCTCCAGCACATCCTGCAGGGCATTGCTGTTGAAAAGCACCTCATTTCCCGCCGTGGTCACTACCACCATGTCCACATCGGGATAAACGAACACATTCTGCCCCAGCATGCCGTTGAAGGCGAACTGGCCCGCTCTTTTACAGGCCCAGATCTGATAGCCATAGCCCGGAAAGCCGGTATCTTCCGGCGGCACGACCTTTGCATCCACAGACTCTCGTACCCAGTCTTCAGGAATCACCTGCTGCCCTTTCCATTTTCCGCCGTCCAGATAGAGCTGGCCGAGCTTCGCCATATCCTCCACACAGAGAAAGAGTCCCCAGCCGCCCTTGTTTTTTCCTTTGGGGCAGGTCTCCCAGAAGACCCTCGTGATGCCCAGAGGCGCAAAAAGTCTCGGCTTTAAGTAATCCAGCATGGTCTCCCCTGTGATTTCGGTGATGATCGCGGAAAGCATGTATGTATTCATGCTGTTGTATTCAAAATACGTTCCCGGCTCGTGGTGACAGAAGGCTTCCAGATAGCCCTTCACCCAGTCGTTTCCGGAGATGGCCCCGGTCTCATTGAAGGACACGCCGCTGGTCATCGTCAGAAGATGGCGCACGGTGAGATCTTTCTGCCGGATAAAGCCAAAAAGGCTTACATTTTTCCGGAAAACATCCACGATTTTTGTATCCAGAGAAAGTTTTCCCTCCGAGATCAGAAGCCCGATAGCCATGGAAGTCACACTCTTGCACATGGAGTAAGTGGCATGCCAGAGCTCCTGTCGATAGGGATAAAAAGCCGTCTCCCCAATGACTTTACCGCCTTTCAAGATCATCACCGTATGCATGTGCAGTTCTTTGGACGTCTTCAGAGCCCGAAGAAGCTCCTCAATCTGCCTGGAAGGAAGGCCTTCGGCTTCCGGCGAGGTGCGTTCAAAAGGCTGCTCATAGGGAAGATCTGCCGGAAAAGCCGGTTTCTGTGGAAAATACTCCACCCGGCTGATGTCGTCCGTTCTTCCTCTCATCAGGTCCCAGATCAGTTCAATGGTTGCTGCTTCTTTTGCCATAAATATCCCTCCTAACCAGATTCCGCTGCAGCGCCAAATAACCATGCAGGCATGGTACCCGGCTCGCTGCTCACGGAAATCAAATCAGCTGTTTCGCCGAACCCCTACAAATACTGCTGCAGATCTCGGATGAAGCCGGTACTCCGTAATAGCTGCTTCGCCATTCTCTTCTCCGGTTCCATCCAGGGACGTATCTGTAAAACAGTTCCACTCATAACCTTCCGGGAGCTTTGGCAGCTCAAAACTCTGCTCCTCCCAGTAGACATTCAATGCCATATACACCAGATCTTCTCCCTGATCCGTCTTTCCCGCATAGCAGACCGCAAGAGCCTTTGTCTCCCGGTCAATAGAACAGTCCCAGGCCCGGTCCGTATGAATGCTCACCGCCGGGAAACCAGTTTCCGAAGGCTCCTGGTCACTCCGGATCGCCGGATGTTCCCTCCGGAACCAGATCATTTTCCGGAAAAACCGGTAAAGTTCCTGGTTGGTTTCCAGCCGCTTCCAGTCCAGCCAGGAAATCTCATTATCCTGACAATAAGGATTATTATTTCCAAAACGGGTGTCCCCGAATTCATCTCCTGCCAGAAACATGGGCGTTCCCCGGCTGCACATCAGGGCCACACAGGCGTTTTTCATCATCTGAAGACGAAGGGCGCGGATATCCGGATCCTCCGTTTCCCCTTCCACTCCGCAGTTCCAGCTCCGGTTGTCGTCATTTCCGTCAGAATTATTCCAGCCGTTGGCCTCGTTATGTTTCCCGTTATAAGAATAAAGATCCCAGAGCGAAAAGCCGTCATGGCAGGTGAGGAAATTGATGGAAGAATCATAGCCTTTATACTGACCGGTATAGAGATCCAGGGAACCCGTGAGTCTGCTGGCCGCCGCCTGGGCAAACCAGTAATCTCCTTTCAGAAAACTTCTCATGTCATCCCGGTATTTTCCATTCCACTCCGCCCAGCGGGTGAACGCCGGAAAACTGCCCACCTGATAAAGTCCGCCGGCATCCCAGGCCTCCGCAATGAGTTTCACATTCCGGAGAATGGGATCTTCCGCAAGATTTTTCAGAAGAGGCGGCTGATTCATGGGGGAACCGTCTTCATTCCTTCCCAGAATACTTGCCAGATCAAACCGGAATCCATCCACATGGTATTCAATGGTCCAGTAACGCAGGCATTCCAGGATCAGCTGCTGCACCACCGGATGATTGCAGTTCAGCGTATTGCCGCAGCCGCTGAAATTATAATACCAGCCTCCCGGCGTCAGCATATAATAAATCCGGTTATCAAAACCTTTAAAAGAAAAGATCGGCCCTTTTTCATTTCCTTCCGCCGTATGGTTGAACACTACATCCAGGATCACCTCGATCCCGCTGGCATTCAGTTCCCGGATCAGGGCTTTCAGCTCATCTCCCTCCCGGTTAAACTCTTTTTCCGCGGTATAACTGGTGTTTGGTGCAAAAAAGCTCACCGGATTATAGCCCCAGTAATCCAGAAGCATCCTGCCATTGACTTCCCGCCTTCCCATGGTTTCGTCAAACTCAAAAATGGGCATCAGCTCCACGGCTGTGATTCCAAGATCCTTCAGATAAGGAATTTTTTCCCGGATTCCCGCAAAGGTTCCCGGATGCGTCACGCCAGAAGAAGCGTCTCTGGTAAAGCCCCGGACATGGAGCTCATAAATGATCAGATCCTGAATCGGCCGGACCGGATCCACATGGTCTCCCCAGTCAAAATCATTGACCACCACTCTGGCCCGGTATTCATGATCCTGATTGGGCCGTTCCCCCCAGACGCTCTGACCCGTAACCGCCCTCGCATAAGGATCCAGAAGCGGTTTGGTCTTATCAAAAATCAGGCCATTTTCCGGCGCATAGGGGCCATCTACCCGGTAAGCATACTCAAAATCGCAGATATCCAGGCCAAATACAATCATGGAATAAACGCTTCCGATCCGGTAGTGTTTCGGAAAAGGCAGCACTGCATAGGGCTCTTTTTCCCCTCTGTGGTACAAAAGAAGCTCCACGCCCGCCGCTTCCAGGGAAGAAACTGTAAAGTTCACGCCCTCCCTGAGCGCCGTTGCCCCGTTGATTCCATAAAAACCGGGTCTTACCTCATAACCGTTGACTTTATCCAGCGGTATGAGATGTTTTTCCTCTGCTGCAACCATCTTTTTTCCATCCATCCTTCAGCCTCCTTCTTCTCCCTCGTTGGCTTCCTCCGTCAGAATCTCCTCCCCGACAGGCTGGTCCACGAAATTCACCTGGATCACAGCCTGAGGCACATTCACCGAAAGCCGCACATGCTTTTCCTTGGCCGCTGCGGCTGCTTCCGCTTCCTTTAAGATTTCCTCCAGAATGGAGCGGTTCAACGCCCCTCCCCGCCAGTGAAACACAAAACAGGGCTGCTTTTTCCTCAGAACTGCTTTCAGCCGTTTGCCCACCTCCTCGGTCTTGGTGAGGGAAAGGCGGTTCACCCGGTAATAAAAGGCGTCGCTCTTCGTGCAGGCCGGCACCAGAGCGATCAGCGGCTGATGGTCCCGGAAAAGCTGACGGTCTTCCAGATTATAATAATCGTACCTTTTTGTCCCGTATCGCTTCAGGGAATTGTCAAAAGTGGCGTCCAGATGCAGCCAGAAACCGCCGATTTTTACCAGATTCCAGGCGTGACGGTAGCGGACTCCATGCTCCGGATCCGCCTCGCTGACGGCAATCAGGCAGTCGATCCCCAGCCGGTCGCAGAAAAGTTTCACGGTCTTGGCAATGCCCTCGCAGACGCCAATCCCCTGCTGGAGCGGCCCGATGATCTCATGGGAGTACTGTTTCTGCAGTTTGTCATAGGTCACATTTTCCAGGATAAAATCATGGATGCTCTTTTCCTGTTCCTCCGGCGTCAGTTCCTGCATGGGCCGGAGAAGCCGGGTGATCCGCCCCTCCAGCGCTTTCTGATGTTCTTTGATCTTTTTCTTCTCAAAAAGGTATTCCGGAATCAGATGGACGTAGTCTGCCTGGTCGAAAAAGCGATAGGTGAAACTGCTCACATAGAAAATCGCGGGATGGTCCAGCCGGAGTCTGAAAAAAATCTCCGACAGCTCTTTTCGCTCCAGCCGAAGGACCGGGAATTCCGGCGACAGCGCCGTAAAGCCATCGTACATAGCCCGGTAAACCTGCTTTTCTTCCCGGTTCATCTGCTGAAAATAGTATTCCTGTTTCATTCTTTTTTCCTTTTAACACCTGTGGCGCAGGAGGTTTTGCCCAGACTGCGCCACAGATATGTATTTCTTATTTCACGTTGTATTTTTCTCTCAGGGCTTTCACCTTCTCATTATAAGCAGTATTCTGCTTCATATTCAGAAGGTTTCTGCGGATGGATTCTTTTGCCTCGTCGAAGGAAGCAATGGTTTCCTCTGTACGGTTCTCCACTTTGATGAGGTGATAACCGAACTGGGTCTTCACCGGACCGATGACCTTGCCGACCTCGCCGTTGAAAGCTGCATCCTCAAACTCTTTTACCATTTGGCCTCTGCCAAACTCTCCCAGGTCTCCGCCCTTCTGGCCGGAGGGGCAGGTGGAATATTCCTGAGCAGCTACCTCGAAGGCTTTGGTGCCGTTCTCGATCTCTTCCAGGATCTCCTTACATTTGTCCTCGCTGTCGGTGAGGATGTGTTTTGCGCGGACCTTTCCGCCTTTGGTGAACTGATTTTTGTTCTCCTCATAGAAGGTGCGGATCTCCTCGTCGGAAACGGTCACATTTTTCAGAGCCTCTGCCATGGACATCTGAGCCAGAATGTCGCGTTTCGCGTTGGCAATCATGTTCTTAAACTCCTCAGTCTCATCCAACTTCTGATCGGCTCCGTCCTTTGCAAAAAGATGCAGGGCGATGAGCTGGTCCAGATAATGGCTTCTCATGGCCGGGTTAGAGAGATAAGCCTGCTGCTCTCTGGGCACATTCTGTAAAAATGCGTTGAATTCTGCTTCTGTGATCTCTTCACCTGCTACGGTGGCTAATACCTTATTTTCCATTGTTGTTCTCCTTTTTCTTGTTCTTCCAAAAGTATAACAGACTCTGGAGAAAAACAACAGCTTTATTTTCTCGCCTCAACCATTTTCAGGATCCGGTCGCAGCCGGTGAGGGTGCCGCTCCGGCTCTTCCGTCTCCGGCATGCTGTCCTCAATCTTGAAAATACGCTCCGCTGCGGCATAAGTCTCCAGAAGACTCGTCACCACGAAGGTCAGATTAAAGGTCGAAGAAAGGGAAGACGTCGCCGCAAAGGAAAGAGGCAATCGTCTGCCGGTGCAGCGTCAATCCTAAGGCCGCCCGTTTTACCCGATCATTGGCCTCGGAAACCTCAGTAAGCCTCCGCTCTCTCTCTCCGAAAATCTGAATGTCACGGATGCTGTAAACACTCTCCAGAATTTTGGATTTCAATACGCCCAGCCGCTCCCGGTAACGCATACCAATGCCCCGGCCCGCTTTCAGCGCTACGAAGGGCAGAACCACGCTGATCATCAGATAAATGGGAATCAGTACCCAGGCATAGAGCGGATTGACGCAGTAAGCCAGCACCACCGTCGTCACCGGTAAAAGAATTAATTTACTTTTGTCTACATATATTTTAGAACGAAGACTTCCACGAAATGAAAAATTTCCCGGATTCAGATAACTGCCCATACAAATTCCTCCCGTCAAAGTTTCATAAAATATATTATACTTAATTCTCTCAATAATCACAAGAACCATTGGGGACAGTGTTTTTAGCTTTTTAGCGTCCCCAATGGTTTCTATGTAATTTTATATTTACTTGTCGGTTCTATCACTCATAAAACTTCGCATAAGAAAAGAAATGCGTCCCGGATTTTTTTCGTCCGGAGCGCATTTCTTTTTTATAATTTATGCATCAAGTCCTGCATGGTAGCCCATGTAGATGGCGCTGGTGATGTTGCTCGGACGGACGCAGTCGCCGATCTCGCGAACGACGGGCGCGCAGTCACGAAGCTGGTCTACAGCGGCGCGGTTGGCTCTCTGGCCCACAGCGCAGATCACGGATTTTCCAGGCACCAGCACTTCTTTTCCTTCGGGATCTTTGCAGATCACGCCTTCGGAAGTGACTTCCAGACCCCGATAGCCGGTATGTGCCTCCACATATTTTTCCACCATCTGCATCAGGATCGGACGGTGACGAATGTTGGCATCCGGCGCAAGCTCGGGGCGCATCTCCACGAGATGAACCTTTTTGCCCTCCTGGGCCAGATGAATGGCAGCCTCACAGCCTGCCAGACCGCCGCCGAGAACGACCACGGAATCCCCGACTTTTTCTTTTTCCAGATAATAATTGTTGACGATGACCACATTGTCCCCGTCGATACCCTTAAGGGGCGGAACGATGGGATTGGAGCCAACAGCGAGAATCATGACATCGGCATTTTCCTTCTCCGCATACTCCGGGGTAACTTCCGTATTGCAGCGGATCTCCACACCGGCCTCCTTTGCCTGTGCTTCCAGGGAAAGACCAAGCTGATACATTTCCTGTTTGAAATCGATGGCCTGCTCGCATTTTAAGATACCGCCGACCTTGTCGCTCTTCTCACAGAGCACAACCCTGTGACCGCGGAGCGCTGCAGTGACAGCCGCTTTGAGGCCTGCCACGCCGCCGCCCACAACGAGAACTTTCTTTTTCACAGCTGCCGGAAGAAAGTCCTTTGGTAGACAGTTAGTTGGATTTAGGTAAAAGCTGTTGGAAATTTCTGGCGATATGGTATGATAAAAACAGGATTTTTATACGAAAGAAAGAGTGAATTTAGATGAGAACTTTAAAATATGCAATTCTTGGACTTTTGAATCAGAAGGAAATGACCGGGTATGATCTGATGAAGCAGTTTGAATCTACTTTGTGTGAGTTCTGGTCTGCCAAGCACAGCCAGATTTATCCGGAACTGAAGAAGCTCACGGAGGAGGGCAGCGTCGCTTATAAGACGGAGCCTTCTGACAACGGAGCTGAGAAAAAAATTTATCATATCACGGAGGAAGGGCGGAGGGATTTCATCGACTGGCTTTCTTCTGAGACGAAGCCGCAGCCTACCCCGAAGGATATCTCCCGGCTGAAGATTTTTTTCTGTAACTGTCTTCCGGCTGAGGACCGGAAATTTCTCCTGGAGGACCAGCTCCACAAGCATTCCTCCCGCCTGAAGCACCTCAGGAACAACCAGACCAAATTTACCGCCGTACCGGACAGTGAGGCGGATGAATTTGGCGATTATCTCGTGCTGATGGGAGCTGTTATGCGGGAGGAGATGGTGATTGAGTGGCTTAAGAAGTGTCTGGAGCTGTTAGGCTGATGGTAAAAATACGTCAATTTTCCAAAGAGCCCATTGGGCTCATTAGGGAAATTGACGCATTTTTGACAGTGTAGGATAGCTATTTTAATGTGTCTTGAAATACTCATCGCAAAACTGATACCACTTTTTCTCATACTCACTATGACTTACCATTTTTATGTCTTGTGGCGTATAAATCTCGCGCTTTTGTGCCTCTTTCACAAAATCAAAAATATACACATCTGAACTTTCCACAACGGCCCGGACGGCTTTCCATTCATTTAACACTGCATAATATAAACGTGTATGACCATCTAGAGAGATATAGCGCCCTTTATATGGCATTACCGGAATTATAATATCATTTGCGCTATGAACAAATTTTTGAATTGCAAAAATCTTTTCCTCATCTACATAAAACTGTGAAGGCTGAATTTCTTCAAGTGAAATCGTTTTTATAAAAACAGTTGAATATTCTTTTATTATATTTCCCCGGCTATTATAAAATTTTGTAATGTGAGGAGCGTAAAATCTAAATTCTTCGATGATTTTCAAATATACTTCTTTTTCTTCTCCTCGAACTACCGCTTCAAAATCAGAAATAATTTCTATTTCATAAGGTTTTCCCTCTACAAGGAAACATCCATGCTGAAACAACGCACATTCAGAAAATCTGCTATCCGCGTATGTATCAATTCGTTGTATTTCCATTCACTATTTTTTCCTTTCTAGTACAGTGTATATTCTTTTTATTTGCACACATCCACCCAGCCCGTGGCTCCGGCGATCTTTTCCAGTTCGTCCACGGTGAGTTTCACGGCGCTGTGGTCGTCGCCGGCGGCGGGGTAGACGTTTTCAAACTGCCGCAGGCTTTCGTCCAGATAGACGATGACATTTTCGTTGATGCCGAAGGGGCAGACGCCGCCGGGAGCATGACCGACCTGAGTTTCCACTTCCTCGAAGGGAATCATTTTGGCTTTGATATGGAAGGTATCTTTGTATTTCCGGTTGTCGATCTTTGCGGTTCCTTCGGTCAGAATCAGCACCGGCTTCTCTTCCTGGAGAAAGGAAAGGGTCTTGGCGATCATTCCGGGTTCCACGCCGAGGGCTTCGGCGGCCTCCGCCACCGTCGCCGTGGAAGCTGCCAGATGGATTACGCGATCCAGCATTCCTTTCTTTTTGAGATCTTCTTCCGCTTTTACTAATGACATTTCTTAGTCCTGCCTTTCTTCGTTGAGAAGCGCAAGGAACGCTTCCCCGTATTTTCTGAATTTATTCTCGCCCACGCCGCTTACCATAAGCATTTCTTCTTTTGTCTTCGGGTGGAGCTGGCACATCTGGGTCAGGGTCTTATCCGTGAAAACAAGATAAGGCGGCACTCGGTCTTTTTTCGCAAGCTCCATGCGAAGCCCTCTGAGTTTTTCAAAGAGGTCGTAGTCCACCTCTCCCTCCTCGGCCAGCAGGCGTTTCTTCGGCTTTTTCTCTTTGATTTTTTTCGGCTGTTCTTTGGCGGTCTTCATGAGAAGCGTGCCGCCATTCAGGATTTCTTCTGATTTTTCCGTGAGCTCCAGCACCGGATATTTGTCGTCCGTGAGAAAAAGATAACCTTCCACCAGAAGATGGTTCAGGATCTGGCGAAGGCGGTAGATTGGCTCCTCCTCACAGGTACCGTAGTAGGGATTCTGGTCCATGCCCACCTGGATGAGCCGGCTGTTTTTGCTGCCGTGGACCGTATCCACAATCAGCGTCATTCCGTAGCTCCGTCTGGCTGTCTTCACACAGCCGATGAGATTTTTCGCCGTCTCCGACACGTCTTTTTCTTCAAATTGTGTGAGACAATTCGAGCAATTTCCGCAGTAATTATCCCCGTACTCCCCAAAATACCGGAGAATATAGGCCCGGAGACACTCGTTGGTAAAGCAGTAAAAGGTCATCTTTTTCAGCCGTTCCCGCTCCCGTTCCTGAACCAGCGCCGCCGTCTCCTCATCCATGCCTTCCGCCGCTTCCATCCGATCAATGAAAAACTGATTCGTCACCACATCCTGTCCGGAATAAAAAAGCACACATTCCGAAGGGAGACCATCACGACCGGCTCTTCCGGCTTCCTGGTAATAGCTTTCCATATTTTTCGGCATGTTATAGTGGATCACATAGCGGACGTTGGACTTGTCGATGCCCATGCCAAAAGCGTTGGTAGCCACCATGATCTCCTTTCGGTCGAAAATGAAATCCTCCTGATTTTCCCGGCGCTCCTCATCGCTTAAGCCCGCATGATAACGGGTGGCCGAAAAGCCACGGCCCACCAGGGCATTGTGTACCTCCTCCACAGTCTTTCGTGTCAGGCAGTAAATAATGCCGCATTCGTCCGGGTGCTCCATGATGTAGGCCAGGGTGGCCGCCATTTTATCCGCAGGCTGTTTTACGGAAAAGCGGAGATTTTTCCGGTCGAAGCCCGTGACCAGGGTGACGGGGTCCTGGAGCCCCAGAATAGCCGCAATATCCTCCCGGACCTCGGCGGTGGCGGTAGCCGTGAAAGCGCTGACCACAGGCCGCACCTGCAGCTGTTCTACAAAATCCGGAATTTTCAGATAGCTTGGCCGGAAATCCTGTCCCCACTGAGAAATGCAGTGGGCCTCATCCACGCTCACCATGGATATCTCGATCTGGGAAGCTGCCCAGAGAAAGCTCTCCGTCAGAAGCCGCTCCGGAGCCACATAGACGATCTTATAGCGGCCCTGGATCAGGTTCCGAAGCGCGGTCTGGTACTGGCCCTGGGTCAGGGAGCTGTTTAAATAGGCCGCATGGATTCCGGCCTGATTGAGGGCTGTGACCTGATCCTTCATCAGGGAAATCAGAGGAGAAATAACCAATGTGATACCCGGCATGAGAAGGGCCGGGATCTGGTAACAGAGGGACTTTCCTGCTCCCGTGGGCATGATGCCTAAGGTGTCCCGGCCGGAAAGAATGCCGTTCACCAGGGTCTCCTGCCCCGCCCGAAAGCTGTCATAACCGAAATATTTCTTTAAAACTTCTTCTTTCGTCATCAATACGCCTTTCTTTTTTATAAAGAAACGGTGCAGCTCCGAAATGGGAACCACACCGTATTCTTTTATGAAATCTTGCCGCTTATTTGCTGCAATTCGGGCACTTGCCGTTTTCATCCAGCGGAGAACCACATTCCGTGCAAAAGCGGGCTTTGGGGCTGGCCGGTGCTTCCGGAGCGGGTTTGATTTTCGAAGCCGGTTTTGCCGGAGCTTCGGTTTTGACCGGGGTGCTGACAGGCTCGGATGCCGTCTCTGCCGGAGCAGCTTTCTCAACGACCGGTTTTGCCGGAGCTTTCTTCACCGGCGCCTCAGAAGCCGTCTCTGTCGGAACCGTTTTCTTAACCGGGGCCGTTTTTACCGTAGTCTCTGTCTCTGCTTTCACCGATGCTGCTTTCGGAGCCGGTTTGGGCGCTGCGGGCTTTGCTGCTGGGGCCGTTTTTTCTGCTGCGGGCTTTGCTGCCGGAGCCGTTTTCTCTGCCGCGGGTTTTGTCGCCGGGGCAGCCTTCTTTACTGCCGGTTTTGCCGGAGCAGGTGTCGGTGCGGGCTTTTTCGGCTCACGGCTTATAAATTCCGGATCAGCTGTTTTCGGTTTCTTATCGACTGTGTTCTGATTTTTCAGCTTGTTGTCGATCATGATCACATGCTTGAGAAGCAGAACCGCCATCATCAGAAACTCATAGATCAGACGGATCGCGATGGGCATGATGATCGTCAGGGCCAGACCTACCCAGAAGTTGTGAACCAGGGTATAAAGACCCATAAGAATAGCAAAAACCGTCAGGAAAATGTAGAGTGCCTGCAGGATTTTCTCAATCAGCAGATAGTTGAAATTGCAGGTATCATGGAGAAACTTGCCAAAGGCATTCAGTTTCTCACGCCGGTTCTCCGGCACGATGAAGATAAAAGCCAGTACGGTCAGCACCACCGCCAGAAGCAGAAGGATAGCCATAACCGTTCCAGCCGAATTTCCTCCCCCAGTATAATAACCTCCTGTAAATCCCATTTTCTCTTCCTCCTTTGTCTATACTGATTTCTTCCAGTGTAACTCAAGCTTACCATTTGCACAAGTATTTTTATCTGATATAATGAAAGAAAAATGCGTTATATTTTTTCAAGAAAGGAGTCTCTCATGCAGTACATCGACATTCACGAAAATCAGATCTACATCCGGCTCGCCGTCACCGACAGCCAGGATCTGAAGCTTCTCCATTTCTCTGCGCTCCCTCTTCATGAGGAGGACCTGGTAAAGGAGGCTATTCCCGAGGGCTTCCCCTTCCTCAGCATGAACCTCGCCGGTTTTGACCGGCCTTATGAACGCCACGGAAACAAATTCATCGTCACTGCTCCCGGCTATCGAATGAAATATCTCTCCCATTCCGACGAGCGAAATGAATTTGGCCGTCTTCTCACCTTCCATACCAAAGATGAAGAGACCGGCGTCACCGCGGCCTCCTTCTGGCAATTCTACGATGATCTCCCGGTGATCCGCACCTGGCATACCGTGACAAACAACGGTCACGAGACCCAGACCCTCGACTACATCGCAAACTTCCATTATGAGGGCATCGAAAAAGAGGGCAAGCTTTCCCGGGATGAAAAGCTCAAAGTCATGATCCCCCACAACGGCTGGCAGCGGGAACTCAACTGGAAGGCCTACACCTTCCCAGAGCTTGGCATGGAGCTCGTTCAGGAGCCTTCGATTCAGCGCTCCTCCAACCATCTCCACATTTCCAACACCGGAAACTGGTCCGCCAAGGAATATCTCCCCATGGCTTATCTCGAGAACACCGAGGTACATACCGGTCTTTTCTGGGAAATCGACCACAACGGCTCCTGGCACTGGGAGATCGGCGACCAGAACGGCCATTTTTACCTGGCTTTGGGCGGCCCCAATGAGACCTACTCCCACTGGTTTAAGGACTTAAAACCCGGCGAGAGCTTCACCACCGTTCCTGCCGCCGTCGGTGTCACCGGCATTGGCTTCGACGATGCCATGGGCACGCTCACGGACTACCGCCGAAAAATCCGCCGAAAAAATCAGGACAATGAAAAACTGCCCGTCATTTTCAACGATTATATGAACTGTCTCTGGGGCCGTCCCACCGCCGCTGAGGAATATCCGCTGGTGGACGCTGCTGCCGAGGCTGGCTGCGAGTACTTCTGTATCGACGCCGGCTGGTACGCCGACGGCGACTGGTGGGACAGCGTCGGCGAGTGGGAGGAGAGCCGCAAACGCTTCCCGGAAGGCGTCAAGAAAGTCACCGATTATATCCGGAGCAAAGGACTGGTTCCCGGCGTCTGGCTGGAGCCGGAGGTCATGGGCATCCGCTGTGACCTGGCGAAAAAGCTTCCCGACGACTGGTTCTTTGTCCGCCACGGAAAACGGGTCTACGACCGCAGCCGTTTCCAGCTGGACTACCGCAATCCCGCAGTCCGCGCCCATATGGACGAGGTTGTGGACCGGCTCGTCAGCGAATACGGAGTGGGCTATATCAAGACGGATTACAATATTGAGCCCGGCATCGGCACGGAGCTCTCTGCCGACAGCGTGGGCGAGGGCATGCTGGAACACGAGCGGGCTTATATCTCCTGGCTGGACGGTCTTTTCAAGCGCCATCCGGAGCTGATCATTGAGAACTGCTCCAGCGGCGGCCTCCGTATGGATTACGGCATGCTCTCCCGTTGTAGCATCCAGTCCACAAGCGACCAGGAAAACTATCTCCAGTACGCCGTCATCGCCGCCAATGCTCCCACCGGCGTCACCCCGGAGCAGGCCGCAGTCTGGGCTTATCCCATGAACCATGAGGAAAGCATTTCCCCCGACGCTCTCCGGGAGGAAGTCATTTTTAACATGGTCAGCGCCATGCTTCTCCGCATCCATCAGAGCGGCCATCTGGCCAAGCTTGATGAGGAGCGGAAAGCTCTGGTAAAACAGGCCCTCAGCGTCTATAAGACCATCCGCCCGGACATCCGCGTCTCCCGCCCCTTCTGGTCCCTCGGTCTTGCAGGCTACAGCGACGAGATCGTGAGTCTCGGCCTTTTCGTCGAAGGAAAAGCCTACCTCGCTGTCTGGAAACGAAGCGGTGCTGCCGAGAGCGTAACCCTTCCCATCTCCGATGCCGTCCGTACTGCCCTGGACTCAGAAAAAATCGCCCTCTCCTGCATTTATCCGGGACCTGAGACCGCTGAAGCCTCCTACGATCCTCTGGAAAAAGCAGTGAAAGTTGCTCTTCCCAAGCCCGTGATGGCCCGGCTCTTTGAGCTGACCCCCGACCGTTAAAAAAATTTGCGGCCCATGTTTTTTTCACATGGACCGCTTTTTTATTCTTTATGTATCAGTTCATAATAGAAAATGTACTGTTGGAGCACACCTTCCATTCCCCCATACCGCTTCGCCGGGAAACCGCCTGGATAATGTTTTTCCAGGGCTTGGCGGATATGGGTATCCACTGGAAACGCCGAAAGCTCGTGAAGGGCCATAAGGCAGATGCAGTCCGCCACTTTCACGCCGACGCCGTAAAGCTTCAGAAGCTCCTCCCGGGCCTCCGGGTAGGTCATTTTCCGGATTACAGCGAGATCTACTTCACCGGATGCTACCCGAAGGGCCGTGTCCCGGACATATTTTGCCCGGTACCCAAGGTTGCAGTCCCGAAGCTCCTCTTCCGTGGCCTGACTTAAGGCCTCCGCTGTCGGAAAAGCATGATAAACGGTCCCGTCCGCGGCTCTTTTTTCCTCGCCGTATCTTCTTGAGATCCGGTCGATGCATTTTCGGATGCGGAAGATGTTGTTCTGCTGGGAGATCAGAAACGAGACGATCATTTCCCAGAGGTCCTGATTCAGAATCCGGATACCGCTTCCAAGCTCCGCCGCAGTTTTCAAATAGGTGTCTTCCGGGTCAATCGCTTCTATATAAATGCCATAGTCTCTTTCCAGGTCAAAATAATATTTCCAGAACGTCTCGAACTCTTCCTCGCTGCAGTCAAAGCGCACGGTCTCACCTTCCTGGGTGGCTCTCAGGTATTTATCCTCTGCACGGATCTGAAATTCATTTTCCGTTATCCGCTCCATCCGGAAACACTGGCCGGAATCGCAGATCTCCGAAAGATCAAAATACGGAATTTCTTTTACTACCATCTTACTACTCCTCTTCTATCATTCTCACCCCGATTATAGCCTCCCTTTTTTTGAAAAACAACTGGGATTTTCTGTTAAAACAGTTGACTTTTGAAAAGTGAATCCTTATGATGGTAAAGGCAAAAAACTGAATTTTTATATCTATTTTACGGAGGAATTTATGCATACAATCAGCGTGGAAGAACTGGAAAATCTGGATCCTTCCAATATCACCATCCTGGATATCCGTTCAGAGGAGGATTTCCGCCGGGGTTCTTTTCCGGGAGCCATCAATATTCCCATGAAAAAAAATCTGGACGAGGACAGCGCGGAGGAAGGCTTTTTTGAGCCGGGTTCCATCGAAACACTGGAAAAAGACCTTCCGGCAAACAAACCGGTCTATATTCTCTGCCACACCGGAGAGCAGAGCAAGGAAGCCGTCAAAATCCTGAACGATGACGGCTACAACGCTTCCAATATTGATGGCGGCTACCGCTCCTGGCTCCGCCTTTCCCTGGAGCGCATGGTTTCAGAAGCTTCTGTGACTGAGCGTACAAAAGAAATTGAACGGTCCCTTATCAAAAAATTCCGCAAATCCATCTGGCGGCCTTTCACCAAAGCCATCCGGGACTACCAGCTGATCCAGGACGGAGACCGGATCGCCGTCTGTATCTCCGGCGGCAAAGATTCCATGCTTCTCGCCAAGCTCATGCAGGAGATCCAGAAGCATGGCCCTGTTTCCTTTGAGCTCGTCTTTCTCGTGATGAACCCGGGCTACAACGCTGACAACTGGAAAATCATCCAGAACAATGCCCGGATTTTAGGAATTCCGCTGACCGTTTTTGAGACCGAGATCTTCGATGTCGTAGCCGGCATCGACAAGAATCCCTGCTATCTCTGCGCGAGAATGCGCCGCGGCTATCTCTACTCCCACGCCAAAGAACTCGGCTGCAACAAGATTGCCCTGGGCCACCATTTTGACGATGTCATCGAGACCATCCTCATGGGCATGCTCTACGGTGCCAAGATTGAAACCATGATGCCCAAGCTGCACAGCCAGCACTTTGAGGGCATGGAGCTGATCCGCCCCCTCTATCTTGTGAAAGAAGCTGACATCAAGGCCTGGAGAGATTCCAACGATCTTCATTTCATCCAGTGCGCCTGCCGTTTCACCGAGAACTGTGCGACCTGCGGAGGCGGCCGCGGCTCCAAGCGTGACGAGATGAAAGAGCTCATCGCTCATTTCCGCGAGACCAGCCCCTTCATCGAGTCCAACATTTTCAACAGCGTACAGAACGTCAATCTCCGGACGATCATCGGTTATCACAAAGACAACGAGGCCTACTGCTTCCTCGATGATTACAACGAACGCGGAAAACGAAAGGAGTAAGGCTTCCTTCTCTTTTTAGCAGTATCTACCATTTTTTCTTCCTACTTATGAAAAGTAGCGCTCCCGGATATACTTATGGCAGTCAATGGATTTGTAATATCCGGGAAGGCAGGAAGATTCCGCATGGAGATACGAAAATCAGAAATTGCCAACGAAGTGGCACGGCTCTGCAAAGAGCGCGGAATCACCCAGTATGAGCTGGCCAAACGCTCCCAGCTGCAGGAAAGTTCCGTCCGGAACATGTTTCAGAAAGGCACGACTCCTACTTACCGCACCCTGTCCGCTATCTGCGGAGGACTTGGCATCACAGTTCCCCAGTTTTTCACCGCTTCTTCTTTTCTTGAGAAGCTTCCGCCGGAGGAAAAAGAGCTGATGACCATTTATCTCAAACTGGATGAAAAAGATCGCTCCCGGCTCCTCTCCTACGCCCGCAGGATCTTCAAGCAAAACGAAAAAGAAACTACCTTGTGAAGGCAGGCAATCTTTGTTATACTGATAACGGTTCAGAAATCATTTCTGGGCCGTTATCCTTTTATTACGACAATCTGGAGGTTTTTATGATAGATAACAGAGACGGCCAGGCCTATCTGGACGCAGTTCTGGAAAAAATCCGGCAGCGCATCCTCTCCATCAACGAATCCCTGCTGGAAGGCCAGAAGGAAATTGATGACATGCACGAATACTACTGGCAGAACTACACCGAGATGGATGAGTACGGCTATGAAAATTTTGACAACCAGCAGGCCCTTCTCCATCAGATCAACGCAAACCAGGAACAGCTGATTCTGAAGCACCGTTTCCGGAAAATGCTGGATTCTCCCTTCTTCGGGCGGGTGGATTTCTGCTATGAGGGGGACGAGGAACCGGAAATTTTCTATATCGGTATCGGAAACTTTGCCGAGAAAACCGGCGCCCTTCCTCTGATCTATGACTGGCGCTCCCCGGTGAGCGGCCTTTTTTACGACTATGACAAGGGGCCCGCTTCCTACCAGGCTCCCATGGGCGAGCTTTCCGGTGAGATCACGGCCAAATGGCAGTACAAGATCCGCCGCGGAAAAATGATCTACGCCTTCGAGAGCGACACCAAGATCGACGATGAGATCCTGAAGGCCGAGCTTGGAAGCCACGGCGAAGTCCAGCTGAAAAATATCATCCGCACAATTCAGAAGGAGCAGAATGCCATCATCCGCAACACCAGCGATAAGATTCTCGTGATTCAGGGTGCTGCCGGAAGCGGCAAAACTTCCGTGGCCCTCCATCGGATCGCCTACCTCCTTTACCATGACCGGAAGCACCTGAAATCTTCCAATATCCTGATCTTATCCCCAAACGGCGTTTTTTCCGACTATATTTCCCACATTCTGCCGGAACTGGGTGAGGAAAACATTCAGGAAATGAGCTTCGATCTCTTCGCCTACCGCCAGCTCAAGGGAACCGCCGCCGACTGCGAAGACCGCTGCGACCAGATCGAGCGGAATCTTTTATCCGAGACGGAGGATCCTGTGGCTCTGGAAAAACAGTCCCAGCGCTTCATCACCCATATGGAAGGCTTCCTGCTCCGGCTGGAGGATGAACTCATGGATTTCACCCCTGTGGAATACAAAAACGTCACCATAACCGAGGCGGAGATGCTGGATCTCTTCTATAATAAATTCGGCGAGATCCCCCTGCTCTCCCGCATGGATGCTGTGGCAGATACTTTTATCGATGAGGTCGAGACCCTGAAAAACAAAGACCTTCCAGAGGAGGAAAAACAGGAGCTGATCGAGCGTTTCCGTCAGATGTACGACACGCGGGATTTCTATGTGCTGTACAACCGTTTTCTGGAGGAGGAAGGGCTGCCCCTGCTGCCAGACCTTCCGCCCGAAGAACGGAAGCTTGCCTACGAGGACGTTTATCCCATCCTTTATCTCAAATACCGGCTTCAGAAGCGCCAGGGCCGCCAGGATATCAAACATCTGGTGGTGGATGAGATGCAGGATTATTCCCGCCTCCAGTATCTGATCCTAAAGCAGATGTTCTCCTGCCGCATGACGATTCTAGGCGACCGGGCCCAGACCATGGCCGATGAAAAGCAGGACTCCCTTACGTTTCTGCCAAAGATTTTCGGGAAGGATATTCGCCGCATCGTCATGAACAAGAGCTACCGGAACACCGTGGAGATTTCCTCCTATGCCAATGCCCTCACCGGCGTGGATGATGTGGAGCTCTTCGACCGGCATGGAAAACCGGTGACGGAACAGAATTTTGCTTCTCTGGATCAGGCCCTGGATGCAGTTGTACAGGAACTTCGTCTCGATCCGGAGCTGGTAGCTGCGACTTCGGATGAGGATGCGCCAGCTTCTGAAAATTCTGCCTGTCCGGATGAACAATCCGCCGACAACGTTCCCGCTTTCGAGACCGCCACTGTTATTCTACGCACCGCCGCGGAGGCCGAGCAGGCTTACGAGATTCTCCGTGAAAAACTCTCCGCCAGAGGTTTCGATGTAAAAAATACCCTCTCCCTTCTTCACCGGGACAGCACCACGTTCCGAAAAGGTCTCACCGTCACCACCTTCTATCTGGCGAAAGGCCTGGAGTTTGACCAGGTATTCTCCATTTTCCCGTCGAAAGACCAGCGGCCTCTGGTCCGCCAGGCGAGATACATCGCCGCTACCCGTGCGCTTCACGAGCTGTACGCTTACGAAATTCAGGATTAAAGAAAACGCTGTAAGACAGATTTTCCGTCTGTTTTACAGCGTTTTTGTTATTGTTCGATTTTTGCAGGCAGAGGCTTTTTTACCCAGCGTCGATAGAGAATAAAACCCACGCCGCCATAGGAATCCGCATGTTTCCGCCTGCCTGATGCACCTTCGCAAAAATGCTCTCAAGGAAAATTCCCAGGCTTTCCACGCAGACGATGAGGCCGTAGGTCATGGAGTATTCCACCGCCTTAGGCGATTTCGCGGAAGTCCATATCTTCATAAAAGAACTGCCCCGCAGGGCAGTTCTTATTTAATCAATCAAATCATTCTGGAACCGCGACAAATGCTCATAAGGCAGAATCAATCGCCCCCGGTAAAGGCCGCAGCCATCGTTGATGAGGCTGTTGTTCTCTGCGGAGAACATGTTGACGTCCAGCTTGGAAAGTTCCAGGTTAAGGAGACGCATTCCCCTCTCGTAAGCTTCATCAAAGTAACGGTTTTCGCCCACGGGAATGAGTTCCCGGCGACTCATCTCATTTTCCTGGCGTTTCTCGTAGCCCAGGTGGTTGGCCGGACCGATCTCCGCCACATCGTCCATGGCCTTCGTCCGAAGCTGGACTTCCATGTAGCTTCTGGAGCTGTTGTCATAGAAGGTGATGTGAAGGGACTGATATTCATAAGGACCGTGGTTCGATATGTAATCCCGGTAATAGGGACGGATGGTCTCGTCCATCAGGTGAGAGGTGCTCTCCTGCACGCCGTTGGCCGGCTCCGCAGTAAAGCCCCTCTCCTCCAAAAAGCCCGGCAGAATATTGGCAATATCATAAAGACAGTGGATCTCCGCTGCTTCCCGCTCCGCCTCATCCTCATAATGACATTTCGGCATGGAAATCACAATCCGATAGGCGATAAGATCCCGAAAGCAGCTCAGGCGCTGTTTCAGCTCGGCTATCGGCGGATAACTTCCGTTTTTCTCATAATAATTGTAAATATCTTCTACGATATAGCTGTTGAATTTTTCCTCCGCCCGGATCAGGGATTTGATCCGCCCCCGAAACGTGAAGGCAAGGAAAGGATACTCCCTGGCCATATATTTATAAAACTCCCGGATCTGCTGGGACTGGGCCGTCAGGAAATCATTATGAGCCAGAAGCTCCCGGATCTGCAGGAGAAAATTACAGTGGATCATATCGATCTCATTGCGGTTCTTCTTGGCTTCTTTCCGAAGATCGTCCATATAATTCTGCAGAATCCGAAAGATCGTATCTCCCGAATATAAGTAATCATTTAGTGTGATCATAGGCTGTACCTTTCCATCGCATTCTCATAACACCGGATCTGGTCGTCCAGCTGCAGTCCTTTTCTCCATAATCCCGCATGCCTCCCGCTGTGCGCCGTACCGGCGGAAGCATGCCCACCCGCTCAGTCTTTCATTGCTTTTTTAATCGCATCCAGAAGTTCCCCGTAGGTCTCATAGGCCGGAATATTTGGATTTTCTGCCTTGATCTTATCGGTGCTACGGAAAAGGAAACCGGCTTTGCTGGCCCGGATCATGCCAAGATCGTTATAGGAGTCTCCGCTGGCAATGGTCTCAAAGCCGATGGACTGCAGAGCCTTCACCGTCGTGAGCTTGGACTGCTGCACCCGCATTTTGTGACCGGTGATCTCGCCATTTTCCGCCACTTCAAGAGAATTACAGAACAGCGTCGGCCAGCCCAGCTTCTTCATCAGCGGAGCGGCAAACTCCGTAAAAGTATCACTGATAAGGATCACCTGTGAAAAGGTTCGAAGCTCATCCAGGAACTCCTTTGCTCCCGGCAGAGGATCGATGGTCTCGATGGTTTTCTGAATCTCCTTCAGTCCAAGACCATGTTCTTTCAGAATATCCAGCCGCCATTTCATCAGTTTGTCATAATCCGGCTCTTCCCGGGTGGTTTTCTTCAGCTCCGGAATCCCGCTGGCCTCCGCAAAAGCGACCCAGATCTCCGGTACCAGCACTCCCTCTACATCCAAACAGGTAATATACATATTCATCCGCTCCTTCCTTATACACTGCATCGCGTTACTGTAGTCCATCATACCATACTTCCGGCCACCATGCAAGACAAGCCTCAGCTCTCTTTCAGCACTTCTTCGCAGCTCTCTTCCGGCATGGGCCGGTAATAATAATAGCCCTGAAGCTCATCGCAGCCCTAATCCAGCAGGAATCTGGCGGTCTCCATCATCTCCGCGCTCACCACCTTATATATATGCTAATGGTTAGTTTTACACAACCATTATGCTTAACATGGATGGAAAAGGGCGTAAACGGTTCTTATTTGTCATTTTTTATCAATAAGGAACAAAAAAGCGTTCCACAAAGCCATTTTCACAGCCCTGTGGAACGCTTAAAAAATCATTTCTTATTTCGTTTTCTTAAATACCGGCATGGAATCCAGCGGAGCGTCAGCGAGAATCATCTGACCGCCCTCATAAACCTTTCCGTCTCTGGTATCGATCCAGCGGCTTCCCTCGGGGAGGTAAACCTCTCTCTCAAACTGATTCAGATGGAAGATCGGCGCTACCAGATACTCGTTTCCAAACATGTACTGATCCTGAAGCTCCCAGCACTTCTTATCCTCCGGGAACTCGTAGAACATCGTACGGATCAGCGGAGAACCGTTCTCGGAAGCTTCCTTATAAAGATCACGGATGTAATCGTGCATGGAGATCCGGATGTCATAATATTTCTTCATGATCCGGTAATTCTCCTCGCCGTAGCTCCAGAGCTCGTTGGGCTGGCCGGTGTGGAGGTATCCGCCGCCCCAGTCGCGGTCATCCAGGGCCGGAATGTTGTAGGGGCCTCTGTCGCCGTGCATACGGAGAACTGCGGAGTAAGCGGCAAACTCATACCAGCGAATCAGAAGCTGCTGGAAATCCGGATCGTTCACATCGTCGGTCATGAAGCCGCCGATATCGGTGGTCCACCATGGGATTCCCGCAAGGCCCATGTTCAGGCCTGCCTGAAGCTGATCGTAGAAAGCCTCAAAGGTGCTGGGCACATCGCCGGACCAGACCACATTTCCGTATTTCTGGCTTCCGGCCCAGGCGCAGCGAAGCAGGTTTACGACAGTTCCGTCGCCTAAGTTTTTCATCTCATCATAGAAGACACGGCTGTAGAGCTGCGGGTAAATGTTGCTGCAGGAGAGAGCCGGTCCTTCTGCATAGCGGTAATTGTCAAAATCGTAAACGCCGTAATCCGGTTCGGAGTTATCCAGCCAGAAAGCGTCGATGCCAAGATCGTAGTAGTTCTTCTTGCAGACCTCCCAGACATATTTCCGGGTCTCGGGATTGAAAACGTCGATCTCCACGCAGTCGCCCTGATAATCGTAGGTCTGGTCAGCGCCGCGCTCGGTGCGGATCAGAAGGCCTCTGTCCATCATGGGCTGGAAATTCTCACTTCTGCGGTCCACGGAAGGCCATACGGAAACGATGACTTTGATTCCCATGGAATGAAGCTCGTCCACCATAGCCTTGGGATCCGGCCAGTAGGTCTTGTCGAATTTCCAGTCGCCCTGCACGGTCCAGTGGAAGAAATCGATGACGATCTGATCGATCTTGATACCTTCCTTCTGGTACTGTCTTGCCACGGAGAGCACTTCCTCCTGGGTGCGGTAACGGAGCTTACACTGCCACAGGCCCATCCGGTCCTCCGGGAACATCGGTGCGCGTCCGGTAACGGCCGTATAATTTTCCACGATCTGCTTCGGTCCGTCCGCAACGGTCAGCCAGTAGTCCATCTGTTTCGTGGAACGGGCGGTCCACTCGGTATAGTTCTTTCCGAAGGTGGCCTCGCCGATGGCCGGGTTGTTCCAGAGTATACCATAACCAAGGCTCGATACAGCAAAGGGAACGGAAATCTGGGAGTTTCTCTGGGCTAGCTCCAGCACACAGCCCTTGAGATCCATGTAGGGCTGCTGATACTGTCCCATTCCGAAGATCTTCTCGCCATCGTTGCTCTCGAATTTTACATTCAGCTGATACTCGCTGCCGCCGATGACCCCCTTCCACTCACGGTTTACAACCTTCAGGCAGCGGCTCTCTTTACAGAGGGTTCCATCGTAAAAACGGAAATATTCGCGAAGGAACTGCTTGCCGTCACGATAATAGGTGATGATTCCGCGGAAGTTTACCACTGCCTTGATGCGTCCATTAGTGATGGACGCGATCTCTTTTTTATCGATGGTGCCGTCACCAACCCAGTGGTCCTCCTCGCCGATCTCAACGACTGCCTGACATTTTTCCGGTGTCTCTATAAGCGCCCAGTCCTGATCGGTAAATTTTGAAAATCTCGTTGCCCGCACACGGAGGGAATCTTTTCCCCAGGGCTCAATACACAGTATCTCACCGCCCAGACGGGCAGTCAGAATGCCATTTTCTCCACAAAACTGCATAGTGTCCTCCTTTTCCTCCGGAAAGCCTTCCGGAACACTTTCATTTTCCTGATAGTTGTATTATACTAATCCCAGAATGAAAATACTTGACGTTTTTTCACTATTTCTAACACAGATTTGACATAATAGTTCAAAGCATCAGCAAAATGAAAAATCAGACTATGCAAATTTGTTTGCAATAGGATGGATTTTCATTTTGGGATGGGCGGAACGCCCATCAGCCTCAGACAAAAGCTGCGAATGCAGCGATAGCACATGCAATGTACGGGGTGCTGAGTCCCAGTGGGACTCGTTTAGCACCGACCGAAGCAGCGCGTAGACCTGTGGCCTGTTGCTTTGAACGGCCTGAATAATTAAGGAGGCTTCCATGAAAACACCGGACATCAGCACGATCCACGAAACCGTCCTCCACGGCGACATGCGCTTTCATCTCATGGTCCACGAATTTGCCTCAGACCCTTCCCGCTCGGAGCGCGTGACTTCCCACTGGCACGAAGAATACGAGCTACTTTTTCTCACGGAAGGAAACGGAACTGCCCACGTCAACGGCCGGGCGCTCCCGACTTCTGCCGGCGATATCCTGTTTTTCAATTCCGGCGAAGTCCACTCCATCTCTGCCCCTCCCGGCGTTCCCCTGACCTTCTACGCCGTGGTCTTCGGCCTGGATCTCATCAGCAGCTACGGAAACGACGACATCCAGCAGAAATACATCCACCGGCAAACCTCCGGCGAGCTGCTTTTTCAGACGGTCTTTCACCCGAAAAACCCAGGGACAGAACCGCTCCGCCAGAGTTTAGAGGCCATCCGCTCCCTTTACCAGGAGGATTTTTCCTCCCATGAACTCCTCATCAAGGCGGAACTTCTCCGGATCTGGCACTATCTCTGCCGCTATCCCGCGACACAAGCCCTCTCGGTTTATCCCAAAGATGACTCAAAAATCCTCCTCACGAAAAAAATCCTCCGGTTCATTCAGGAGCATTATAGCTCCGTCCTGACTCTCGAAGGACTTTCCGCTGCCTTTCACATGAGCGAAGGGCAGTTCTGCCGTTTTTTCAAATCCCAGGTCCATATGACCCTCATCGAATACATCAATTATTACCGCATCGGAGCGGCCTGCGACCAGCTTCTCTCCGGCTCGGACCCGGTAAGCTCCATCGCCACCGGCTGCGGCTACAGCAATATCAGCTATTTCAACCGAATGTTCCGGAAATACATGCACTGCACCCCGAAGGAGTACCGGAAAGCTCACAGCGAGACTCCCGTGTAAAAACGGATCCGGAAGCTTGTGCCCTTTCCTGGCTCGCTTGCCGCCTCGATGGTCCCGTTCTGCTGGAGAAAAATCTGCCGCGCCATAGCTAGACCAATGCCCACGCTGTTTTTGGAGGAATTCTTTCCTTTATAAAAGCGCTCGAAAATGTGAGGCAGTTCTTCCGGCGGAATTCCCGGTCCATCGTCCCTGACGGTCAGAGTCACAGCAAAATTGTTTTCAGCCACAGTGATCCACACATGTTTCCCTGCGTCTGTGGAAACGTGCTCGATGCAGTTCTTGATCACATTGGAGAGAGCCTCCGCCGTCCAGGCCCGGTCGCAGGAAAGTTCTATCCCCTCCGGTATCTTCATCTCCAGCTCCACACCCTTCAGCTCCGCCAGAATGTTCAATGGGCCGACGGCTGTTTCCACCAGCTCCGCCGCCGAAACTGTTTCTTTTTTCAATTTCAGCATATCCGCTTCCAGCTGGGCGAGAGTCAGAAGATTCCGCACCAGCCAGGTAATTTTCTCCGTCTGCCGGTCTATTTTTTCCACAAATTCCTCTCTTTTTTCCTCCGGAAGCTCCGGGTCTTTCAAAAGATCCGTCATCAGAGTGATCCCCGCCAGCGGCGTCTTGATCTGATGGGAAATATCCGAGAGCATATCCGCCAGATAATGGTTCTGCCGCTTACTCTTCTTTGTCTCCTCATCCAGAAGAGAGACCATCTTGTAAATCTCACTCTGGAGTACTCCCAGCTGCCCTTCCTCAAAACTCTCAAAAGGCGGCAGTTCCGCCCCGTCCTGAAGTTTCAGAAGATAGAGGGTCAGCTCCTTCAGCTTCCGTTCCCGTCTCCGGTAAAGCAGAAACTCCACCAGGCAGAAAAATGCCCCGCAGCCCAAAAATATCTCCATTTTTTCTCCTCACTGCCGCAGCCGGTATCCGGCGCCCCGGACCGTCTCGATGAGCGGCTCCTTTTCCGTATCTCCCAGTTTCTTCCGAAGCCGTCCCACATAAACCGTCAGCGTATTGTCGTTCACAAATTCTCCCGCACCGTCCCAGATCTGATCCAGGATCTGCCCCCGGGAAAGGACCTGCCCCCGGTGATTCAGAAAAATCAGAAGCAGCCGGTATTCCATGGCCGTGAGAAGCACTTCCTCATTTCCGCAATAGACCTTTCCGATCCGGAGATTCACCTGATTTTTCCCCACGGTCACAAGCTGGGGAGCCTCTTTTTCCGCCCCGGAAGTCCGCCTTAAGATGGCCTTCATCCTGGCCAGAAGCTCCCGGATCCGGAAGGGCTTTGTGATATAGTCGTCCGCTCCCAGTTCCAGCGCCCGTACCGTACTCACCTCGTCGTCACAGGCGGTAAGAAAAAGCACCGGCACTTTGCTTGACCGCCGGATCTCCCGGCAGAGCGAAAAGCCATCGCCGTCCGGCAGCATCACATCCAGCAGGCAGAAATCCGGCCTCATTCCAGACCGCCAGATTTTCTCCGCCTCCTGAACCGTCCCCGCGCTTAAGACCTCGTAGTCCTCGCTCATCAGCGAAAACCGAAGCCCCTCCGCAATCATCTCATCATCTTCCACAACCAGCACTCTCATCCTTTTTCCCGCCTTTCGGACTGATTATACACTGTCTCTGCGGATCTCTTCAAGGAGATTTTCTCCATGGACCTTTTTCAGGCGGAGAGAAATCATGGCAAACACGGCTCCCCCGGTAAAAAGAACGGCGGCCAGCGTCCAGCCCAAGGGGAATGAGAAATGCAGATAACCAAAGATCCGGATCAGTCCCAGCTGAAGACCACGGATCAGAAGCACCGCCAGCAAAAGACCAAGGACCAGGCTTCGTCCAAGTAGAAGTGCCGCCTCGTGATAAAGCTCCTTCTGAAGCTGCTTTCTCGTCATGCCCACGCTCAAAAGCATGGCAAATTCTCTTCGTCTCTCGTCGAAATATCCCCGGATCGAGTTGTAGAGATTCATCAGGCAGATCACAGAGGTGAGAACCACAAAGCAGGCCAGCAGAATCCGGATCATGCCAAGAAGGGCGTCTGCCATCGTGTAAACCAGCTGGGTCTGCTCTCTGGATATAAAAATCACCTGCTGCTCCTCCTGATTTTCCCCCGGAGCCAGGCTTTTCAGGCGCTCCATCAGTTCCCCCTCCGTGTTTTTCAGCTGCAGATGGCACTCCGGCTCAAAGCCCCGGCCCTCCATAAGCTCCTCTATTTTTTCCCGGGTGCTGCTGCTGACGATTCCGCAGAGGAACTGCTCCTCCACCGAAAGCCAGGGGGCGATCTCTTCTCTCGTAAGACAGCCCGCAACCGTCAGGGAAAGATCCCTCTCCTCTCCCTGGGTCATTGAGTAAAGCTGCATCTGAAAGGTGTCTCCCGGCTCAAGGTCCGTCATCTTCTGAATATCATAATAGCGGTAATGATCCGGCTTCCCCTCGTTTGCCATGAGCGTATCCGTGGAAATATTTCCGCTCTGGATCAGCAGAATCCCCGGCTGCTCCGGATCTGTCAACGTCTTCTCATCGATTCCTGCGACCCGGGCAATCTCCTTCAGCACTTCATCCTCTGGAGACAAGAGACTGATTCCCAGCCCGTAATCCCAGATGGAAAGCTCCTGAAACTCCTCATCCGATAAGGTTCTGTGATAATACTGGTTAAAAATGTCATGATAGGCCGCCCAGAATTCCTGGCTGTAGACGGTATGATCCACCTGACCGATCTGAAAGCTGGTATACCATTCCTGCGTATTTTCGGTATCCGGATTCTGACGGATCTCCTCCACCAGTTTTTCATAAGTCTCCCGGCCATCCTCCAGGGCCAGAGTATTTTCATAGACTGTTCCCGTCTCATCCCCGGAAAAGCCCTTGATCTCAACCACGTCTCCTGTCCCGACCTTTTTCTCCACCACCTCAGAAAGGGCGCTGGAACCAAAAGCCGTCACCAGAAGGATCACCAGAAAAACGCTCACAGCCCTTCGGATGCTTCCGGACCGTTCCGGCTGTCTTCTGACAAAAGCCTTTGCCAGAAGCTCTTCCGCTCTCCGGAAACGGATGCGTTTTCTTTTTCCCTGCTTCTTCTCCATATTTCCCCGGATGCTGTCGATGGCTCCGATCTTTCCTACTTTCTTCGCCGGCCCGAAGGCTGCCAGAAAGACGGTAAGAACGCTGAAAAGAGCCGTTACTACCAGAGCCTCCGGTGAGACAGAAAGCGCAATCGGGATTTCTTCCCCACGGCTTACCCACTCCATGAAATGGATCAGATAGGGTTTGATGAGCTTCATGCCGCCTAAGATCACCCCAAAGCCCGCGAGGATTCCCAGCGGCAGCGCCACCAGAAGCAGGCTTCCCGCTTCATAATAAACGCTGCTCCTTTTCTGCCGCCCCGTGGCTCCCACGGAAGAAAGCATCCCGAGATAGAGACTCCTCTCCCGGAAGGAAAGCTGAAATACGTTGGCAATGAGCACCATGGAAGCCGCCATAATAAGAATTGTGAAAAAAACTTCCGCTCCCTTCACCATGAGATTAAAGGTATCAATAGAAGAGTTGGCGCTGAAAATCAGGGCCCGGTTGTTAAAGTCGATCTCCCTGTCTCCTGCGATTTCCTGCAATTCCCCGTAGAAATCATCCGGAACCTCATCGAGATTCAGCCGAAGTGCCAGATTCACCCTGGCCTCCTCCGGCGCGTCCAAAAGCGTCAAACCTGTATAACCGGCAGCATAACTGTCCTCAAAAAAGGGCATTTCCATGATTCCGACGATTGTATACAGGACCTCTTCCCCCGTGTATACTTTATTCTCTGTGAAACTGTCGTTTTCTCCATAATAGGAAAAGCTTTCCGGGACAGCTGCTGTCTCCCCTTCTTTCACAGTCAGAGAATAAAACGGAAAAACTACGTCCGCATCCTTCGCCGTGATGGTCCGGTCGAAAATTTTTGCCTCTATCTGATCGCCGACCTTCAAGGAAGAGCCGTCTGTCAGGGCCGCATTGCTCACCACCAGTTCTCTCTCATTCTCAGGAAGCCGCCCCTCTTTCAGCTGAATGTTCATCCAGTCAAATTCCGGCGTCTCATAAGCCTTGATATTGAGATAAGGCCGGCTCTCATTCCCGCTCTCCGGGAAATCCGCCATTCCGATCTGCTTCGACCGGGCGGTCTCTTTTACCCAGGAGATTCCCCGTACCTTTTCTGCCTCCTCCGGCTTCAGATCATACATGGCGACATGCCATTTTCCTCGATCCAACACCGCCATCCGCTCCAGAAAATCGAAAGCCGTCTCTTTTCCCACAAACACGCAGGTCATGAGCATAACCATGAAGAAGATTCCGAAAAAAGCCGTTAACGTCCGCTTTCTGTTTTTCTTCATATACTGACGGGTCACATAGAAGACCACATTTTCCCTCATGAAAACTCACCTCCCGCAATCCGGATCCGCTCATCCCGAGTGATCCGTCCATCCTCGATGGCCAGCATCCGGTCCGCCTGGAGGGCAATGCTCTCATCGTGGGTGATGACGATGAGGGTCTGCTTCTGCCTCCGGTTGGACTCCTTCAAAAGCCGGATAATCTCCTCGCTGTTCCTCCGGTCAAGATTTCCCGTCGGCTCATCCGCCAAAACAATGGCCGGATGGTTGAAAATAGCCCGGCCAATGGAGACTCGCTGCTGCTGGCCGCCGGAGAGCTGGCTCGGAAGGTTGTTTCTCCGGTCCGCCAGCCCCATCTCCGCCACCACCTGATCCAGCCGCCCCTGATCCTTCGGATGGCCGTCCAACAAATGCGGCAGCATGATATTTTCATCCACAGTCAGCACCGGAAGCAGGTTATAAAACTGATAGACAAGACCGATCTGCCTTCTCCGGAAAATAGCCAGCTGATCTTCCTTCAGAGAATGAAGCTCCGTCCCGTTGACAAAGACTTTTCCGCTGGTGGGCCGGTCCACTCCGCCCAAAATATGAAGAAGCGTGGATTTTCCGCTGCCCGAGGGACCGATAATAGAGACAAACTCGCCCTTTTCCACAGAGAAAGACACATCATCCAGCGCTTTTACACAGGCATTTCCCGTTCCATACTGTTTGCAAAGATGTTCACATCGTAAAATTTCCATATTTCTTACCTCCTGTTATACTTTTACCCTACCATGCAAAGCTGACTCCCATATGAAAAAGAAGGTGACAAAATCGTCACCTTCCTTCCGGAAACACAGATATTTTTTATGCTGCCGCCCCTTTCCTTCGGAGGCTTTCATGCACCTTTCTTCTCACAAACCAAAAACAGATCACCTGCATCAGGATCGTTAAAAGCCAGGATACCGGATAGGAAATAAACAGGATATCCAGGGACCGATGCTGAGGGAAGATCAGGAAGATCCAGACCACCCGGGTTCCCACAGTTCCCAGCACGGAGAGTATCATGGGCACGGCGGAATGACCCATGCCCCGGAGCGCTCCCGGGAAGAGATCCATGAGGCCGCAGAGGAAATAGGTCAGCGTCGTAAAGGACAGAATCTCCATACCGCTTCGCACGACTTCCTCGTTATCCGTATAAATTTTCAGAATCTCCGGGCCAAAGCCATAGAACGCGCCGCCGATCACCAGCGCCACGCCCGTCGTCAGGATCATGCAGTCGATAAGCACCCGATCCATCCGCTTCCATTTTCCCACGCCGTAATTCTGGCTCGTGAAGCTCATGCAGGCCTGGGTGATGGAGTTCACCGACGCATAGAGAAAACCCAGCAGGTTGTTGGCCGCCGTGTAACCCGCCATAGCGATGGAGCCGAAGGAGTTTACCGAAGACTGGAGCAGCACATTAGAAAAATTGATGACCGTACTCTGGATTCCCGCCGGAACCCCGACCTGAAAGATCTGCTTTAAATAAACGCCCTTCATCGTAAGCTTCGAGAGACGAAGCTGATAGCTGCTCTCCGCCCGGTAAAGACAGATCAGCACCAGCACGCAGGAGACCATCTGGGAAATCACCGTGGCAATACCGACACCGGCCACGCCCATATGGAAAACGACTACCAGAAACAGATTCAGCCCGGCATTCAGCACACCGGAAATAATCAGGAAAAACAACGGCCTTTTCGTATCTCCTACTGCCCGGAGCACCGCGGCTCCGTAGTTATAGAGCATGAAAAACGGCATGCCCACGAAGTAAATCTTCATATATAAAGTGGAAAGATCGATGACATCATCCGGCGTATCCATAAGCTCCAAAGCTCCCCTGGAAAAAAAGAGCCCCACGAAGACCATGAGAATTCCGCTTAATAATGCCAGCATGATCGAAGTATGAACGGTCTCCGAGACTTCCTGATCCCGCCCCGCCGCATAAAACCTTGCCGTCAGCACGCTGGTTCCCAGCGATACACCGATGAACAGGTTTGTGAACATGCTGATGAGGGCCGTCGTGGACCCGACAGCCGCCAGCGCCTCGCTCCCCGAAAACCGTCCCACCACGATGATATCCACCGCATTGAACATCAGCTGCAGGATTCCGGACAGCATCAAAGGCAGCGAAAACGAGATCAGCTTGTCCATGATCGATCCGCTGCACATGTCGATTTCATATTTACTTTTCTTCACTTCTATTTTCCTCCCAAAGGGCATAAACGCCCTGTATCTGGAAACTATTATAACAGTTTCTGCCAAAAGTGGCAATGGGCGCCCTTATTGGAAATTTTTTCCCATTTATTATTGACTTTCTTGCGTCTTGTGATATAATAAAGTCATCGAATATAATAATAGTTACTGTTATGAAAATTATTTTAAGAAGAGAGGTTCCATCATGAAAATAACCGATGATATTCTTTATGTAGGCGTCAACGATCACAAGGTAGACCTATTTGAGGGACAGTATGTGGTTCCCAACGGCATGGCTTACAACTCCTATGTGATCAAGGATGAAAAGATCGCCGTTATGGACACCGTAGATGCCAATTTCACCCATGAGTGGCTGGACAACATCGCTACCGTTCTGAATGGAGCGAAACCCGATTACCTCATCGTTCAGCACATGGAGCCGGACCATTCCGCAAACATCCACAACTTCATGAAGGTTTATCCGGACACCACGATCGTGGCTAATGCCAAGACCTTCGGCATGATGGAGAACTTCTTCCGCGATATGCCCCTCGAAGGCAGAAAACTGGAGGTACAGAACGGCGGCACCCTTTCTCTTGGAAAGCACACGCTGACCTTCGTTTTCGCTCCCATGGTACACTGGCCCGAGGTTATGGTGACTTACGACAGCACCGACAAAGTCCTCTTCGCAGCCGACGGTTTCGGTAAATTCGGAGCCCTGGACGTTGACGAACCCTGGGATGACGAAGCCCGCCGCTATTTCATCGGTATCGTTGGAAAATACGGCATGCAGGTTCAGAAGCTCCTGAAAGTTGCCGCTACTCTCGATATCCAGACCATCTGCTCCCTGCACGGTCCCGTTCTGAAAGAAAATCTGGGCCATTACATTGAGAAATACGATATCTGGTCTTCCTACTCCGTTGAGGAAGAGGGCGTCATGATCGCCTACACCTCCGTTTACGGAAATACCAAAAAAGCCGTTGAGCTCCTGGCGGAGAAGCTCCGTGACAAGGGATGTCCGAAAGTTGTTGTCTATGATCTCGCCAGATGCGATATGTCCCAGGCTGTTGCCGACGCTTTCCGCTATGGCAAGCTGATTCTGGCTACCACCACCTACAACGCAGAGATCTATCCCTTCATGCGTACCTTTATCGAGCATCTCACCGAGCGTAACTACCAGAACCGTACGATCGGTCTCATTGAGAACGGAAGCTGGGCTCCTCTGGCTGCCAAGATTATGAAGGGTATGTTCGAGAAGAGCAAAAAGATCACCTGGCTGGACACCACCGTCCGGATTCTCTCCTCCTTAAGCGCTGAGAACAAAGACGAGCTGGAAGCAATGGCAAACGAGCTCTGCGAAGAGTATATCGCCCGCTCCGGTGAGGTGGAGAAAAAAGTAGATCCCACGGCGCTCTTCCGCATCGGCTACGGCCTCTATGTCGTTACCTCCAACGACGGCAAGAAGGACAACGGTCTCATCGTCAACACCGTGATCCAGCTCACCGATCAGCCGAATCGCGTGGCTGTCAACATCAACAAGGAAAACTATTCCCACCATGTCATCAAGCAGACCGGCGTCATGAACGTCAACTGCCTCTCCGTGGAAGCTCCCTTCCAGGTATTCGAGAACTTCGGCTTCCAGAGCGGCCGTCAGGCAGACAAATTCGCGGGCTGGGAGACTCCGCGTTCTGAGAACGGACTGGTGATCCTTCCGAAATACATCAACGCTTTCATGTCCCTGAAAGTCGAGCAGTATGTGGATCTCGGCACCCACGGCATGTTCATCTGCTCCGTTACCGAGTCCAGAGTCATCAACAAGAAAGACACGATGACCTACACCTACTACCAGGAAAATGTAAAGCCGAAGCCCCAGACTGAAGGCAAAAAAGGCTTTGTCTGCACCGTATGCGGCTACATCTACGAAGGCGATGTACTTCCGGATGATTTCATCTGCCCGCTCTGCAAACACGGCGTGGCGGACTTCGTACCGATTGAGTAAATAAAAAACGATTCCCCGGCAGGAAGTGCGATTCGCTTCCTGCCGGGGATTTTTTATGCCTTATGATGTTGTCGTTGTATTCGGAAACGGCCTGCCCGGAACGGTGTCCGGCGCATCATTCTCATCTCCAAAAACCATTTTCATAACCCAGCGGAAATCCGACTGCTCTTTCACTTCGGTATGGATACTCCAGCCGCCGTTTCCATTGTCTCCCTGACAGAGAAGGTGAAACAGCGGTTCAATCAGTTCCTCATTTTCCATATAGGTAGGATATTCACTGTAAAGCTCCATATCATTCAGCGTAGACGGGAAGCCCAGGACAGAAAATCCATAATCGAGGGCAATTCTCACCGAGATATCCTCATTGAAAAAGATCTTATCTTCTGTATACATCCGGAACTCTCCGTCTCCCTGGAGCACCGTTTTCCGCCATTTTTCCTCTCCTTCTCTCTGGAGAACGGAGTAAGCGATGCCGCTGCTTCCGCCGTCGCTCTTGCACACACTCATGCAGGGCCGGAAGGCTCCGTCTTTTGCATACTCGTAAAAATCATAGCCCAGATAAAAACCATTTGCAAACAGAGCATTCGAATAGCTCTCTGTATACAGATAGGTCGTTCCGTCGATTTCCGTGATTCCTGCTGCGAGCCACTCTCCCGTAAGGCCGGAATAGCTGCCTAAGGCCTGTCTTCCCGCCAGGAAAATTTCTCCGTTTTCATCCATCGAATAGAGTTCCGCAATCAGCCTGTTTTCTCCTTCCAGAATGATCCTGCGTCCTTCCTGATTTCCCAGGGCATCGCCCTCCATCGGATCTCCATCCCAGTGACCGAAGCGGAATACCAGAAGATCCTCCACCTCGTCTCCGTTCAGATCTTTAATCGCCGCATCCAGGATTCCATCTCTCCGATCCCAGTTTTCATTCTGATAACCGTTCTGATACTCCAGGAAAATCGAATTTTCCCCGATGTTTGCATATCCATATTCCGGAAGCAGTTTCTCATGGATAAATTCATAGTAATCCGTGAAATTCACCAGCGGAAGAAGCGTTACCTCCGGAGCCGCCAGCGGCCGCTTGGAATACTGGTAGATTTTGTCCACTTCCATAAGCGACGGATAGAGCAGCATGTCATAAGAATAATTGGAATCGCTGTTTGCCACCGTATTGGGAAGGAGACCGTAGCTCCTGGGGATCTTGTCCAGCGTTTTCGTATCCTCCGCCCTCCTAAGCTGCATCAGCAGCTGTGTGAGCAGAGCTGTGGTCTTTTTCAACTTCTCCTCCGTCGCCTGATAAGCCTCGGAGTTCGCGAAATCGGAGCTCTCCATGGATTTGAGCCCCGCCTCCTGCGTGAGGGCACAGGCTTTCAAATAATTGGCCGCCAGATAACCGCACTCTTTCAGCGCTTCATAGCCATCCAGTCCATCCTGGAGGGCGATTCCCTGGTAGCTCCAGACCAGTTCATTCCAGGCATCGCTCTCATAATACATGCCATAAGTAGCAAACTGCATGGCCTCCGGTTCCTCCACCTTCGGCAGAAAACTCTGATTTTCCTCAAAAACGCTCCAAAGCATCTTTGTCATCGTCGGTACCAGAGAGTAGCCCGTTCCCAGCGCATCCAGTGCAAAATCCGGGATCAGTTTATTGTATGCATTGGACGTCACCTCTGACATACTGAATGCTATCTGACTCTTCAGGAGCGCGTATTGTGTATCCAAAGCCGATCTGGCGGTCTCCGGCATCAGAGAATGTTCTTTGGAAGCCGATATGTAACGGTCCATGGCTTTCATCATCTGTTGATCCATATTTTTTGTCTGGTCCAGAATCTCAAATCCGGAGAGGATAAAATAGGCGGCTGTAGTCATGGTGCCCAGCGTCTCTGAACCATCTGAGAGAGTATCGGAAAGCTTTTTATAACTCTCATTCGTTTTCTCAAATTCCTCGATAGAATCCTTGAAAACATTGAAATATTTGCCATCCCAGGTCCAGTTGTTGATAAGCTCCGCCAGCTGTTCCGGACTGTTGACCAGATGTTCCTTCACATCATCCGCATAAACCGAGATAATCGGAAGAATGGAGCCTGCCAGGTTATCGGAAAGCTCTGCGATAGAATCGCTCTGTTCCTCCATCGGCTGCTGCATGGCTGTCAGAAACTTCCGCATAAATTTTCCATCATACCAGGAGCCCGTCTCCTTCCACTCCGTATCGAAAAAGGTGTTGGAAAGTTTTACGATATTATTGTAAAAATCCGTAAAGGGCTGTGTTCCCCAGCTCAGAATCGTGTCCAGATCCAGTGTCACCGTACCGTACAGGCTGTCCGCCACCACCGCCGAAGCCGCCAGCTTAAACTGATCCATACTCGTGAAACCGAAATCCTTCGCAAAACTGAACATCCAGTTCTGGCCGTTGTTCTCCTTAAAAAGATCCGCCAGCGCGTCCAGGAGCGTATACGCCGGATCACCCACCACCAGAAGATCTTCCTTCGGCTTATAGGTCTCCTCCAACGTTATCGAAAGCGGAAGAACCTGGCAACCCAGATAATAGAGCAGGTCCTTTGCCGGAACCCAGAGCTGTTTCTTCCAGAGAACCGCCTCCGTGGACATCGAAAAAAAGCCCTCGCAGCCGCTGATCTTATAAGCTGTGACATCCGAGCCCGCATGGAAAGCCATCCTCCGGTTATAGAGCCAGATTTCCCCGGACCGATCCTCCTGATCAAAGGTATAAGAATAATTCGGAAAGATTCCAAAAAAGGCCTCTGGATTTACCAGAACCGTATCCTTCTCCTGGTCATAAAGGACCGGCAACTTCACCGGATCGTGATATTTCGTCGGGTACAGCGTCCGGATATAGCCCGGCCGGTAACGGACCTGCGTTATATTTTCGGAGCTCTCAGCCGGTTCTGAGGCCTGCACTCCCAGTCCTCCAAAGCTTCCGCAAAGCACCAGGCCGGCACACAGCAAACTCAAAAATTTTTTCATTCGTTTCATAACCCACTCCCTTTCTTTAGTAAACTGTTATGATCTATTGTAAATCTCTTTTTGGGAATGAGCAAGGGGATTTTATTATCAGAACACCCTCCGGAATCAGGTTATCTTCCTGCCAGCTCAATACAGGTAAGCTTAACTCCTCTCCGCTTCCGGTCCGCCAGTTCCAGAGGTCCAGAAGCGTTACAGGTACCAGTTCACCACTCTCCTCCCCTGCCGTATGGTTCTTATAATAGGCTGCCAGCTCCAGGCCCAGTTTTTCTTTCTTTTCATCCGCTCTCCGGAGTGTCTCCTCGTCCCCCGTAAAAACCAGGAGATTCCAGGCAAATTCCGGGCGGGAGAGCAACGTCTCCAGCACGTTGTCCAGCTGCTCCGGATTCTGCGTCAGAGTTGTATCAAGGATCACCGCCTTGGTATGGCTGTAATCCAGCGTACAGGTGCTCGTTCTCTGGCGCTCTGCCAGCAGGCTTTCCGTATCACCATCCGGGACCGTCAGCACCGACACAAAATCCCGGGCTTCCAGCTCCTGGGCGGAGCAGCCGGAGAGAGTCAGCAGAATCCAGCACGCGACAAACCTCGCTGCTCCCAGATGCCTTCTATCATTCAATCCCCTGATTTTCTCTGTCCGCTTTTCTGTTCTTTTCCACACGAAACCGCACCCTTCCTTTCTGTTTTTCTCCCAATACACCGTACCATCACCAGAAACGCCACGCTCACCGGAACCGCCACAAAGCTGTTCCAGATCACATAAATCTTTGCCGCCTTTCCGTTTTCCCCGCACCAGAGAGCAACGAGAAACACCAGCACAGCCAGACCGCCCCAGAGAAGTTTTTTCCCCACTTTTGGAAAAAGCAGCTTTCCAATCAGTCCCAGATAAAAAAGCGAGCTTCCCGCACTCACCAGAAGCATCGTCTCCAGAAGCCCCGCAAAAATCACATCCCAGCGCTCCAGAAAGCCTCCCGGAACCCTGGCGCTGCTCATAAACGACACCGCAGGCCAGGGAAGAAGCGCCATTCCCCGCTCGCCAAAAGCAGCTGCCACCAGAAGAAACAGGGCTGCAAGAGCGGCCGCCGCCCTCCATAACCCTTTCCTTGCCAGTCCTTTTTCCTGTCCGCTCACATAAGGCGCCAGAAACACATAAAAGCTTAACCCTCCAAAAACACTGAACATCTTCAAAAGCTGCCCCAAAGCCTCCTGATATTCACCAAACACCAGACCCGCCTCGCTGATCCCGGGCTGCTGATGAAAGGCACTGAGCAGCATCAGAAGCAGAATCGGGAAAAAAAGCAGCGGATAGAGCACTTCCGCCGTCCTGGCCCGGACTTCCGCGCCGCCATAGGCCATGCAGACACCAGCCACCAGCACCATAATCATAAGAACTCCTTTTTTCTCCCCCGGCAGGATAAAAGCCTGTCCTACACTTCCAAAGGTATTCAGAAGATACACCAGATTCCAGAAGGCATAGAGAAAAAAGAAAACGAGAAAAATTTTTACTGTTTTTTCTCCCATTTTCTGCTCCGCGTAAGCTTTAAAGTTCCCGCCGCAGTCTCTTCCTATCCGCTCCACCAGTCTCCCGTAGGCGAACACCAGCAGAAAAACGATGAGCAGGCAGCTGATAAATTCCCGGCTGGTCAGCCCTTCCGCAAGAGCCGGAAGAAGCAGGGCTCCTTTTCCGAAAAAATCCAGCGTCAAAAGGCAGCGAAGCTGTCGCGGCGAAATCTTTCCATTTTCTGAGAACACCCTCACTCCCCCTTTCCGGTCCGCACCCGCCGGCCGGCTCTGGCAAACACCGGCCGCCGCTTAAGGAAAATCAATGGAAAGCGGAGCAGACTGTCTTTCCGGTCCGCTCCCCGGTTGAGCTCCCAGGCGGAATAGGGCGCCAGGTAGGAAACGCCGAAGCTTTTCAGATTCGCCAGATGAACCAGCAGAAAGACCAGACCCAGGAAAAAGCCCATAATCCCTAAGCCTGCACAGAGAAAAAGCATGGCGTATTTTACCAGGCGAATGCCTTCGGAAAGTTCCTCTGAAGGGATCGCAAAATCTCCCAGAGCCGTCAGTGCCACAATGACCACCACCATCGGACTCACCAGATTGGCGCTCACGGCTGCCTGGCCGATAATCAGCCCGCCCACAATTCCGATCGTGTTTCCCACTGGCCCCGGCATCCGAAGCCCCGCCTCCCGCAGAAGCTCAAAGGCCAGCTCCAGAATCAGCACTTCCAGCACACTGGGAAAGGGCACTCCCTCCCTGGCTGTTTTCAGCGCCAGAATCAGGTTCGTCGGAAGGATTCCCGGATGAAGCGTCGTCACCGCCACATAAAGCCCCGGCAGAGCCAGCGCCAGAAAAGCCGCCGCATACCGGATCAGCCTTAAAAACGAAACGATTGCAAAATGCCGGTAAGCGTCGTCGCTCGTCTGAAAAAGCGTATTCAGCGTGGTCGGCAGAATCAGGGCCTCCGGAGAATTATCCGTCACCACCACCACTCTGCCATTCAGAAGAGCCTGGGCTGCCCGGTCTGGCCGCTCCGTCACCTGATACTGCGGAAAAGGTGAGTACCAGACATCTGCCGTCAGCTGCTCCAGCACACCGGAATCCAACACACCGTCCCGATGGATTCCGGCCATCTTTTTTTCAATAGCCTTTAAAAATGGCGGATAGACCAGATCCTCCATATAAAGGAGAGCCGCCATCGTATGAGAACTCTCCCCCAGCGGCGTCTCTTTTACCTTCAGCCCGGTGTTCCGAATCCGTTTTCTTATGAGAGCCGTGTTCGTTTTTTCCGATTCCGAGAAAGCCTCTCTGGAGCCCCTGAGAACCTTCTCCGACTCCGCCTTCTGCACGCCATTTCCCGGATAGCCTTTGCTTCCGATTTTCAGTGCGAAATCCAGACCGTCCGCAAAAAGCACGGCATTTCCCGCCAGCATGGCTGCAAAAGCCGCCTCCATATCCCAAAGTTTTCCCGTATCCGAAAGCCCCATGCCATCTTTTTCCAGAGTCTCGTAAAGCTCTGCCTGCTCCATGGAGCGAAGCCCGTTCAAAAACCTTCCGATCACCGAATCCTCCAGCATGAGATTGCTCACAGCCGTCTCAATGTAAATCAGAAAACAGGCAGTTTCCCTGTCTTTTCCCAGCATTATGGGCCGAAGCAGTATATCGTCACAGCCCCGGAGCCGCTCCTCCACAATCCGCTGATTTTCCGAAATCTCCTTTGATAAATGTTCCATCGTTTCCCTCCCTGAACAAAATGAAAAAGGATAGGCTATCCACCTATCCTTCTTATGTTTACTTTATCCAGTTATGGGAAAATCATACATTATTTAGAGTTCTTCGTCCTCTTCCTTCTCCGTCAGGCTCTCCAGAATGGAGCGCTTCTGATTGTCGATATGGACACGGATCGCAGCTCCGGCTTTGACTTTATCATGCTTTTTCAGAGCCCGGCGGATGGCATCGTGCTCCTCAATGAGGGTCTTGTGAGTCCGCTCATCCTTGAGATACTCCATGCGGTAACGATACATCTGCTCGCTTAAATTGTTCAGCATCTGAATGAGACGCCGATTGTTGGTGGCGCTGAGGATCACATCATGAAAATGCATGTCCGCATCCGCACAGGTGACGAGATCTTTGCCCTCCAGCAGCGCTTTTTTAAACTCATTGGAAGCCTTCTTAAGCTCGGAAAGCTGGGCATCTGTGATGTGATCGCAGGCATCCTTCACAGCCAGCTCCTCCAGAGCGGTCCGGACCTCCAGCACATCCTCCATATCCTGACGGGTGATCTCGGCAACCTCCGCTCCCTTTCTCGGGATCATCAGTACCAGTCCCTCCAGCTCCAGTTTCCGGATTGCCTCACGGACCGGTGTCCGGCTCACGCCCAGCTTATTGGCCAGCTGGATCTCCATCAGTCTCTCTCCCGGTTTCAGTTCCCCTTTTAAAATCGCCTGCCGTAAGGTGTTGAACACCACATCTCGCAAAGGCAGGTACTCATCCATACGGATTTCAAGCTTGTCCGCCATAGTTGTATCTCCTCCGTTCTTTTATCGTCTGTGCATTCGGCCGCAAATCTCTTATCTTCCGGATTTCCGGTTATTGAAAAAGGTCGTCAGATACACCTGCTTCGCCAGCTCTCCGCCGTAAAGGTTCTCATAGACCGCTTTGGCCTTCTCTCTGTCGTCAAAAAGGCCAAACACGGTCGGGCCGCTGCCGCTCATGCAGGCGTTCAGAGCGCCGCCTTTTTTCATGACATCCTTGATCTCCTCGATTACCGGATAAGCCGGAATCGTCACGCTCTCCAGCACATTTCCACAAAGCTCCGCCACTTTTTTCAGATCACCGGATCGAATCGCCTGAATCTGGCCGTCAATATCCGGGTGGCTCTCCAGCTCATTTGCCTTCAGATTCGTGTATACAAACTTCGTGGAAACATGGATTCCCGGTTTCGCAATCAGCACATAACCAGCCGGTGCCGGCGGCAGATGCGTCAGTTTCTCACCGATCCCCTCTGCAAGAGCCGTTCCTCTGAGTATACAGTATGGAACGTCTGCGCCGATCTTCACGCCCCGCTCCATCAGCTCCTTCTGGGAAAGATTCAGATGAAAGAGGCGGTTCACACCCACCATGACAGCAGCCGCATCTGAGCTTCCGCCCGCCATTCCGGCTGCCACCGGGATGAATTTCCGAAGCCCGATATTCAGGCCCTTCTTTACATCAAACTCATCCATCAGAAGCTTCGCAGCCTTGTATACCAGGTTGTCCTCATTGGTCGGCAGATAATTCAAATTGGTGCTCACCCGAATCCCCGGCGCCTCCGTGGGTTCCAGTTCGATCTGGTCATACATGCGGATCGTCTGCATAATCATCCGCACCTCATGATATCCATCCTCTCTCTTCCTCACCACATCCAGGCCGAGATTGATCTTTGCCATTGCTTTCAACCGAATCTTCTTCATCACTTGTTCCCCTTAGCTCTAAAAATCGTTTGGTACTTTGTATACAATCTGCCCATATTGTATCATTTTTTATGCAAAAGTCAATGAGATTTTATTTGCAGGTTCAGCCTCTCAACAGTAAAGGTGAGGTTATTCTCCATCAATCTTCCCGCTCCTTTTCATCAAAAGTATATCATTTCCCGCAGATATTTCTGATTCTGCTCCAGATCAGGCAGCAGTACTTCCATTCCGATAGTCAGAAGCACTCTCTCCGAAGCCTCTTCCGTCGGAACAGAGCATTCTTTTATATTATTTTTATCGCAGGCCATAAGCTCCTTCACATATTTCAGAAAGTCAAGAGGTCCCAGATCCATCACCACATCGGAAAGAAGTTTGTTTGCCAGCTCCAGAACTTCTGTCGGCGTTTTCTTTTCCAGCAGCGGAAGAATTGCGTTTATACACGCTATTTTCTCCTCTACAGACTCATGCGGCGTTGTTTTCAATTCCGGGAAAAAACTCAGGATTGTATCAAAATCCATGCCCAGATTGTGGGTGATGGAAAGGCCCAAATTTTTCTCAATGGTCTGATCCAAGAGCTTCATGCCGCCGATCTGGTAAGCCGCGCCGATCTTGTTGTCCTGATAACCCGGAATCTGCACATAGAGATCTTTTTCTATGGAAATCAGAGTCAGTTTTTTCGATTCCAGGTTGAAACTGCATACCAGAATCAGATCTGCTGGCTGCCTTTTCGCACCTTTTTTCTGCGCCTGATCGATCAGAAGGAAATTGATGAGATTCTTGTCCTCAATCACCGAAAGCCTGTCACTTTCCCAGACGATATCCTTCGGATCTACAATTCTGAGCCCGGAATACTCATTTTCCGTCTCCTCCTGATTCAGCACCTGTACAGCCTCTTCTGCTCCCGCCGTCTTTCTTCTGGCAATCTCGTCCAAAATATCCGGATCCACCTCCAGGGCCGCTTCCGGATCAGCCATCAGTTCCACATCATCAAGATCCAGGCGGCTGTTTTTTACTCTGGACCACCCCAGATACCCCACACCACAGACTGCTACGAGGAGCAGCAATAAAGTAACTTTAAAAATTTTCCTGATCATCTGTTACCTCTCCAATATTTTTTACAATATTATATCCCGAAAAATGTGTGATTGATAGGCTTCATCTGAAAAATGTGTTATACTATCCCAAGAAAAGGAGACAGAAAAATGGCAAAATTATATTTTCGATATGGGGCTATGGGAAGTTCCAAGACAGCGAACGCTCTGATGGTCGCATACAATTACAAAGAACGTGGGAAAAAGGTGTTGCTGGCGAAGCCCAAACTGGATACGCGGGAGGTTGGCGTCATGCACAGCCGCATCGGCCTTGAACAACCCTGTATCTATGTGGAAGATCTGGTAGAAAAATCCCTGGATGAATTAAATAAATATGACTGCATTATCGTGGATGAAGCGCAGTTCTGCAAAAAAGAAGACGTAAAATTTTTTACCCGCCTCGTGGATGATCTCGATATACCGGTGATCTGCTACGGCCTTAGAACCGATTTCCAGATGAACCTTTTTGAAGGAAGCATGTGGCTGCTGGCCTGGGCTGATAAGATTGAGGAACTGAAAACCGTCTGCTGGTGCGGCCGCGGTGCACGCTGCAATGCCAGAATCGATGCCGACGGCAATATGGTTTCTTCCGGCGAGCAGGTGGAACTCGGCGCAAATGAGCGCTACATTTCCTTATGCCGGAAACACTTCACCGAAAGAAAAACCGGTCCTGTTTAATGCCAAATAGATTTCCAGCCAAAAGTGTCCTTACACTTCTGGCTGAAAATCATTCTGCTTCTGAATAATTAAAATCTGATCTCTTTCTCAGAGATTCTTTTTATTGCGGATAAATACAGATCTTAGCCCCTTTATCCACCGTCTGCATAATTCTGATCATATTGCTCTCACTGACTGCCACACAGCCGCCCGTATAAGGATTACTTCCCGTACAATGCAGAAAGATTGCAGATCCCTTTCCAAAAATACATTGCGGATTGTAATCAATTGCCAGCACATAATTATAATGCGGAACATATGAAATCAGATGTTCACCGGAACATTCATGATGAATCTCCCTGACATCCACCAGGGTATTGTACCACTGCTCATCCCCACACCAGTAAAGATAGGGATTCAGTTTCGTATAAGGAAGCTTCGCTCCGGGATTGTCTTTGATACCGAACGCTTTTGTGAAACCAAATACGCCTGTAGGCGTTTTGCGGTCTCCTTCCTTCACTTTATCGATTCCATTGCCACCAACATATCCCTGACAGGAAAAATCCTCTTTCCAGCTTCCATTTTGTTTTTCATAAAGGATTACCTGCGCATTGCTTCCACCCTGATACTGTACAAAGATCAGCTGATTCACTGAACTGTCATTTTCATAAGTTTCCAAAAGCTGGTTCCATTTATCCTGTTTCAATGTCCCTACTCCTTTTTCATCAAACGTATAGGTCTTTCCATCAATTGTCTGCTCACCTTCAGCCATAACAAAGGTCTTTGGATCAAAATATCTCCTGTTTCCAGCCTCATCTGTAATCCAGCCAGAACAGGCCACACCCCTATCCGGATCGAAATAATACCATTTTCCCCTGATCTTCTTTAAACCTTTACACATGATGCCGCTGAATGGCTGAAAATATCTTCTCTCGCCCTTCGTATTTCTGACCCATCCAGTCACCATATCTCTGGTCGTATTCCGAAAATACCGGACATTGCCACTTTTCGCTGTCCAGATTCCTCTTCGTGACCATCCCGTCCGGGGCTCAAAATAATACCATTTTCCGCCAACTTTGGCAAATCCCAGTTTCATGGCCCCGGTCCTGCTATCAAAATATCTTCCTGCGCCATTTGAAAGCCGGAGCCAGCCTTTCACCCTCTTTCCATTCCGGTAATAGTAGGTTTTTCCGTTTATTACCCGGAAACCATCTTTGGCAGCCAGCTTTTCCTCTGCCATTATCTCAATTTTCTCCGGCTGTTTCAACTCTGCCGCCTGACTTTGCAGTCCGTTTCTCCCCAATATGACTCCGGTGACAACAAATCCAAGGCAAATGATACTCATCCATTTCTTCATACACGTTTCTCCTTATACCCATCGGAAACCAATCTTCACGGTTATAATGCTAAAAAGTCCTGTGAAAAAACTCTGCAGCAGATTTTTTTCTGTCGCAGAGTTTTTATTTAAAACTTAATCACTTTCGGTTCATGGTTAAAAGCAGAAATTGTTGCTGTCGCATTTTTAAAATAGAAGACTTCCGTATTTCCATCATCAGCGGAATACATTTTCTTCAACCCCGGATAATCATCCAGCATGGACTGTCTGGCCTCTCTTCTGTCATCCTCAACAAGCTCTCCGGCAATCCGGATCCACTCACCGCCCTTGAAGGCACAGATCTCTGCTTTCGGATTTACATGGAGCTGTTTGGAAACTTCTTTCACTTTTCCTGTCTGAATATAGAGTTTTCCTTCAAAAATGTGGGCAGTTCCGAAAGGACGAACTCTCGGCTGATCGCCCTCCACAGTTGCAAGATAATAAGTGTTCGCATCTTTTAAAAATTTCACAACTTCTTCCATGATGGTTTCCTCCTATTATGTCTTTACTTTTAATATAGCACCACAGGGGTAAAAAATCAAAAGCTATCTTTTCGAAGTATCTTCCTATATTTCCTGCTCAAACATCTCCGCCAGTTTTCTCGCGCTTTTGGCCAGTTCTTTCACACCCTTTAAGACTTCATCCTTCGGGTAATTTTCCAGATAATAACTGGCCTCCAGGGTAAAATAGCCCTGATAATGGATCTCTTTTAAGGCAGCGACAATCGATTGGAAATCGATAGCCATAGAAAACGGAATCTGGTGAGAATCATGAATTTTATCCGTATCGTGAATATGTAAAGCCTGCAGGTGAGGGCCAAGCGCCCGGATCATATTGACCGCGCCAGAACCGACTCCTCTCATCTCAGCGTGGCCGATATCCAGGCAGGCCACAAAAGAACTGTCATTCACAGCGTTCAGATGCTCCAAAAAGCTCTCTGAAGTCGCACAGGCTGCAAAGCAGGCCTCTTCCGTTTTCTCATTCCAGTTCCACATGTTCTCCGTGGCGATCTTCACGCCGCACTCTTTCGCAAAGGGCAGCAAATCAAAATACATCTCAGCGTTTTCCTCGGCTGATTTATCATTGTCCGGATGAATGATGCAGATTTTACCGCCAGCCTCCGCCGTACATTCGATCGCACGCTTCAAAAACGGACGCATGGGCGGGATGGAAGGAAACGGTGCATGGGACTGGTTGCATACGATGCCATTGTCCAGGCCAATCTGCTTTAATTTTCTGGCAAACTTCAGATAATCGACGGATGCCAGCGGATGATCTGACGGCACCAGGACCTTTTTTCTCCAGTCATATCCGCACATATCGAACATCGAAAAATCCCAGGCATCAAACCCTGCCTTTGCAACATACTCTACTGCTTTTTCCTCGCCTACCAGCTGGGCGGCTGAACCAATTTCTGTAGATATTTTCATAGAAAACCCTCCATTTTTCATACTTTTTAATTCTACCCTATCACAAAAACAGACTTTATACAACTATACATTTATTTAAAATCAACCGGTAACAAAACAGGGATGAAATCCACAAAACAGATTTCATCCCTGGCTTTTTCATTGTTCCATCTGCCGTCCCAGAAAACCGGCGGCACAGCGGGTCAGTGTTTTTTCTGCTTCTCCCATGCGGCTGCGGGTATCTTTGTTCAGGAGAATCACGGCTCCGATGGCATCTCCCTCGCTTAAAATCGGACTGATGGCCTCGGAGGTGGCGCCTTCTTTTTCTTCGACGGTCACTGCAATGCAGTTCTGGCGGTTCTGGCTCACCAGGAGCTGGTCCCGGTTCTGGATGAGATTCTCCAGCTGACGGCTGATAGCTTTCCCGGCGTATTCTTTTCGGTTATTTCCGGCGGCGGCCACCACCTGATCGCGGTCGGTGATGCAGACGCTATGCCCGCTGGTCGCCGCCAGAGCTTCCGCATATTCCCGGGCGAAGGCGCTGAGTTCACCGATGGGGGAGTATTTTTTCAGGATGATTTCGCCCTCGCGATCCGTGAAGATCTCGAGGGGATCGCCCTCCTTGATCCGGAGGGTGCGGCGAATTTCCTTTGGGATGACGACCCGGCCGAGGTCGTCGATTCTCCGAACGATTCCTGTAGCTTTCATATAAAAATTCCTCCTGCTTCTTACATACTTTCCATAATTTATGATGTATGGGTAGTATGTGAGAAAATGTAAAAATTATGCTTTTATTTCAAATTTTGACGCTTTGGGAAAGCGTAGGGAAAGCATTATTATTCGAGGGGGCGGCTCGAAGTCGCGAGCCCGCCTCCCCCTCGAGCTCCCCCTGCGGGCCCGCTTTAGAAAATAGGGGGCTTACGTCATACAAAAACTGCGTGAAATGACGGATGTTTAGTGTCTCATTGTGATATAGTACAGTGGATATTAAGTAACCGCCATATTGACTTGTCTGACTTTTCATCTGCTGCGTCAATATAGCAAATACTTAATTTTCACTGTAATAGTATATAGTGACGCTTACATTATACAAAAAAGTGCGCGATGATATGATAATTTACCACGTCTCAATATGAGACGCTAAATACCATATCATCGCGCACTAATAGTATGACGTAAGCCCCGCTATTTTCTAGCGTGCCCTGGAAGGGGGTGCAGGGGGAAACCAGGACTGCAAGACTCTGATGGTTTCCCCCTGCAATATTTTTATTTCTTAACTTTAGGATTAATAGCAACCCCTCTGTTGATATCTCCTTCGAGATTCTCACCAAACTCATAATCATTACCCGGCAGAATCGCATTCAGCAGAATACCTGCGATAGCTGCAATAGCCAGTCCGGTAAGCGTTACCGAAGTTCCGAACACATTGAAGGTGAGTCCAGCGGAAAAGCCAAGTCCGCAGACAAGAATCACAGCCGCAATAACCAGGTTACGGGATTTCGTCAGATCTACGCGGTTCTCTACTACGTTACGAACACCAATTGCAGAAATCATTCCGTAAAGCATGAAGCTAACTCCTCCAATAATGGCAGAGGGCATGGAACCGATGATATCAGCCATTTTCGGGATGAAGCTTAAGATGACTGCGAAGACAGCTGCGATACGGATGACGCGCGGGTCATGGACACGGCTGAGCTCCAGAACGCCGGTGTTCTCGCCGTAAGTGGTGTTTGCCGGGCCGCCTACCAGAGCGGAAAAAGAGGTTGCAAGACCGTCGCCAATGAGGGTTCTATGAAGACCCGGATCTGCGAGGAAGTTCTCTCCTACCGTTGCGGAGATTGCAGACATATCACCGATGTGCTCCATCATGGTAGCAAGAGCGATCGGAGCCATTACCATGATGGCGGTAATGTCAAATTTGCAGAGCTGGAAAGGAGGAAGTCCTACCCAGGCTGCAGATGCGACTGCGGAGAAATCCAGGATGGCGCTGCCGTCCGGATTGGTCATTCCGAGGAGGTGCATCACCAGAGCTACTGCATAGGAGATCACAACGCCCATGAGGATCGGAATGATCTTGAACATGCCTTTTCCCCAGATGTTGAAAACGATGATTGTTCCAAGAGCAATCAGGGCAATGAGCCAGTTGGTGGACGCATTGGAGATTGCTGAGGGAGCCAGAGAAAGTCCGATGCAAATGATGATGGGGCCGGTTACAACAGGCGGCAGATAGTGCATAACGCGCTTTACGCCTACCAGTTTGATAACCAGTGCCAGAATCAGATACAGAAGACCGGCTACCACGATACCGCCGCAGGCGTAAGGAAGTTTCTCGCCCATGGTCATATCAGCAAAGATGCCGGTATCCAGATTTGCCACGGTGGAAAATCCGCCGAGGAAAGCGAAGGATGAACCCAGGAAAGCAGGTACCTTCAGTTTGGAGCAGGCATGGAAAAACAGGGTTCCAAGGCCTGCACAGATCAGAGTTACCTGGATGGAAAGTCCCTCACCGTTGAAGTAGGTGTTGACCAGAATCGGTACCAGGATTGTTGCTCCGAACATCGCAAACATGTGCTGAAGTCCGAGAAGCAACATCCGCGGTATTCCCAGGGTACGGGCATCTTTGATCGTTGCATTTTTTTCGTTCATGATGTGCCTCCTCAAAATATTTTTTGCAACAGTTCAGAGCATATGCAACAAGAAAAAACAGACTATGCAAACCTGTTTGCAATAGGCTGTATTTTCTTGTTGTTATGGTCGGAACGGCGCTGAGTCCCAGTGGGACTCGTCTAGCGCGGACCGAAATGGAATGTAGATCCATAAGCCTCAGACAGAAGCTGCGTCAGCAGCGATAGCGCATGAAATGCGCGGGGTGCTGAGTCCCAGTGGGACTCGTTTAGCACCGACCGAAGCAGAGCGTAGACCTGTGGCCTATTGACCTGAACGTCCTGAACTGCTACATAAGCTATCCTTACAAGAATACCTTTTTTGACACCATTCGTCAACGAAATTTTTATATTTTTTTAAGATTTAATGCTTACCCATAGCACAGCGCCACCCAGCGATTCCGCCCGTTTTTCCTGTGGAGGCAGAGCAGAAATTCTTGGCTCTCCAAAATCTGTGTTATGAGCAAAAATCCATTGTCTGAGCGAAGCGAGTTCCGGGTTTTTGTGAATGCTCTTAGCAGATTTCGGCAAGCCTTAGAATTTCGCTCCGCCGCAACGGAAAGCCGGACGGAACGCCGGGCGGCGCATCCTCGAAACCATTTATTCCTTAACCAAACCCTCCACCGCGTTCGTATACCTTCCGGTACACACAAGGCTCACCGTGGACTGGATAAACGCACCGATGCTGCTGATTTTTTCAGGCGGGGCTGCGTAAAAAACCTGGAAATCATTTTCTTCAAAATATTTTACCATCTGCTCGATACGCTCTCTGGAAAGAGCCGAAAAGGCCTCGTCGATGAAGGCCAGGCGGGCGCAGCAGCTGTTCTTCGGGTAGCACTGGAGAAGACTGGCAGCAAGAATGATAAAGTAAGGCGTCTGTTTCTCGCCGTTGCTGGCGGAACCCTGCTTTTTCGAGAGGTTGGCCACGATCTCCTGGTCGCCCTGCCTGCTCACGATTTCCATATCATAGGAAAAATACCGGCGGTAATCCGTGTATTCCTGCTCGTCCTCCTCGGAAAGGATGATGTTCATAAATTCCTTGATATCATGCTCCATCTCCTCGTCATCCCGGCCGGAACTCATGTAGGCCTCAGCGGAGCTCATATAATTCTGAAGTTTTCGGCAGATCCGGAAGAAAATCACCCGGTCCGGCCGCTCCTTCATGACAAAGCGGTAGGTATCGCTTCCGAAAGGAATCTGCTTCAGCTCCTCATTGATGGCCTCCATCTCCCGCTTCGCATCCCGGATGGACTCGTCAATCTCGGCCACGAAATCGTTCATAAAGGCGCTCTCCAGCTTTTCCGCCTGCTCTTTCAGCTTCTGGCTGGCTTCCTCAATCTTCACATGGGCCAGATTCCGGTATTCCTCCCGGTAAAAAGCAATGTAACCCACGCCGCGCTGATTGATGTCAAGCTCGGAAAGGCGGCAGTATTCCAACTGGGCGCTTTCCAGATGTTTTTCACATTCTTTGACATCACTCCTGGAATTATCCACACTTCGCTGGGTAATTACCTTGAGGGCTCCGTCCTTCTTTTTACGAAGCTTCTCATACTCTTCCAGCATCGGCGTTTTAAGCTCCAGATGAAGCTCGCATTTTTCCTCATATTCCTGTTTTCGTAAGGCAATGGACTCCCGAATACCGATGAGCTGCTTGCTGTAGCTCTCGATAGAGTTACCGCATTTTCCCATTTTCAGGGAATTTTCCGTCACCGCCGTGTTGGCTTCCTTCGCCTGCTCCCGGGCAGACTCCTGCTCCTTTAAGACCGCGGTAAAATCAGGATTGTCCCGGATAGCCTGAAGATCAGCCTCCAGCTTCCGTTTGGTCTTTTTGCTCTTTTCCAGAGAGTCGGCGGCACTGAATTCGTAGTGGCCGGGATCCCAGTCGATGCTGACGATCTGACGGCGGCAGTCCAGAATCCTGGCCAGGGCGTCCTTATCTTTCCGCTGCAGCGCTTCCTTTTCCCGGCGCTCCTCTTTCGTCTGCTCCAGCTGAAGGCGCACGGCATCCTCACCCAGGCAGAGCTCGGTTCCGGTGAGATCCATCGGCGAAACAGCGTAGCTTTTTGCCAGCATGCCGTCCCGGGTCAGACCGCCTTTCGGGTAATCGTGAAGCTCCTCCAGATCCTCGCAGAGATGGATGCCATTTAGAAGAGAATTGGCATATCTTCTGGCATAAACATTCGGAATCTTCAAAACCTCCGCAGCGGAGCCTCTTTTCACCTCGGTCTCAGGAAGCTTGTCCGTGAGTACCAGATTGGCGGAATAGAGTTTTTTCTCCTTCAGAACTTTCATGGCCTTGCCGCAGTATTTCCCATCTATAATAAGGTAGAAACGCTTGCGTCCCAGAAAGGTCTCCACGGCTTTTCGCCACTCCGGATCCAATATTTCCTGGACGAGCTCCGCAAAAATGAAGACTTCCGTGTCGATGCCCTGATTTTTCAGCTCCTGGCAGATCAGCTTTCTGGCCCGCTCGATCTCCGGCGGGAAGACCAGACAGTTGGCTTCCAGTTTCTTGATCTTGTCCGTGAGCTCGGCCATCACTTTTTCCCGGGCCCGGATCTGGTCCTGGAGATGGATCTTGTTCTGCTCGTAAAGGGTGTCCTGCTGGTCCACCTTTTCCCCGTATTTCTTGAAAACGGAAATCTTTGCTTCCGTGTCCATGCCGGTGCCGGAAAGCTGGCTCAAAGCCTTCTTTTCCTCCTCATCCACAGGCAAATCTTTTCGGAGAAGGATGCCAAGCTCTTTGATCTTTTCTTCCAGAGTCTCCAGTTCTTTGAGGCGGCGCTCCCAGACACGGCTTTCCACACTGGCCGCGTCGATCTGGCGCTGCAGGGAATCCATGGTCTCCTTCATATCCTGAAAAACCGTGCTGTTTTCCGCGATACGGAGACGCTCCTGGGCCGCCTTCTGAGACTGTTCCAGCTCGGACTGGCGTTTTTCCAGGTCTTTCAGCTGCTCCTCCAGCACGGTCCGCTGGCTCTCTACCTCTTTCTCTTCATTTTCCAGCATCTGAAGATCCTGATAGCAGAAAAGCATCTCCCGGATGTGAAGGGTGCGTTTCTTTTTCTCATAATCCTGGCTCCGCTTCTCGATGACCTCCAGCTGGGTCTTGCCCTCGCTTAAACGCACATAGACGTCCTGCAGCCGGTCAAACTGCTGCCGCTGCTCCCGAAGTTCGCTTAAGGACTCGATTTTTCCCGGTTCCAGCACACATTCCTGAATAAACTGGTCGATGTTGTTTTCCGGATGGAAAGCCATCATTTTCAGAAGCTTGCCGCGGTATTTGCTCACGCCGCAGCGAAGACCAAGGGTCCGGATCACCTGCTCCGTTCCCCGCTCTCTTCCGAGGAACGCATTACCTTTCAGCCGCTCGCCACGGACCGTCAGTTCATTTTTCGGCGTGATCCAGAGCGTATTCCCTTCCCGCCGAGTGAAATTGATCTGATCCATCGTGGTTCCCGGGAGAACAAACCAGCTGCTGGCGGGTTTTGCCGTCTCATTGGGAGACTCGATGCAGACGCCTACCACCAGAGGAGCGCCCGCCACCGGATCGTCAAACTCCATGGCAATATAGCTGATGACCTCACCGGAACGAAGATAGCGGGCAGCGCCGTTGCTCTTCGTGTCGCCCCGGACATAGCCCAGTACTGTACGGTCCCGGTCTTTTGCGGCCTTGTTAAACTGGGTATTTCCCGTGATCAGGTAGGTCACGGCATCCAGAATCGTGGATTTTCCGCTTCCGTTGATTCCTGTAAAAAGCGTGGAGCCTTCCAGTTTCACGGAAACGTTCTGAAACTTGGACCACTGCACCAGAAGAAGTCTGGTGGCTGATTTTCTATTCATCGGTGTCTGCATCCTGCTCCTCCTCATCCATCTCACTGTCTGTCTCGTTCCACCGCTCCTGCATGCGTTTTTCCGCCGTATTTACAAAATTCTGGAACTCGTCGGGATCCAGCGCAAACTGCATTGAGGGCAAAAGGCAGATTCGGCAGTCGTCGTCCCCGATCCGGCCCACCACCTGCAGAAGCTGGTATCTGGAAAAAAGCGACAGGATCGCCGTCATCGTGCTTTTGTCGATCTGGTCTTTCACCTTATATTTTTCCAGTTCAAAGCGAAGGTCAGCCATCGTGATTGTGATGTTTTTCGACAGGCTTCCTGCCCGGATCCGGTCGGCATACATGGCCCAGAGGCAGCAAAGCACAACGCTCTCCATTTTTTTCAGGGCCACATGGTTGATCTGGAGCCGGCCATTTTCTCCCATATCCCGGCAGTTCCGGAGCATGACTACGCCGTTTTCCCTGTCCGTCAGCACGTCAAAACCGATATAGCCTAAGTATACGGAAAAAGGCTCGGGATTTTTGGAGATAAAATAGTAGGCACGCTTGCTCTCCTCGTCCCGGTCGCGCACGATAAATGTCTGTTTCAAAAGTCTACGGCAGCTTTTCTGAAAAAGATCTTTCTCAGATGAGGTAAAACCCTCCCAGAATTCCTCTATGTTCATTCGTTTTTCTCCTCTTTTTCTATGGTAAATCGTCGGATCAGCATCTGCTGCATCTCCATGTAGCCGTCCTCTACCCGGATCTCAAAGCCGTTTTCCCTGCCGTAGGCCACGGCGGAAAGGGCACTCAAGAGCTCGTTTTTGCTCTCCAGAGGCAGGTCGTCGCTGGAAACCTCGGTGCGGTTTCCCATGACGTGTTCCACATAGGATTTCATTTTTTCCTTGGAATAGGGGTTTTCCGCCTCCCGCTCGTGAGCCAGGCGGGCCCGCTCGATATCCTCCTCCGTCATCTCCTCCACTTCCACCTGGGAAGCTTTGGCAATGCGCTGATTCTTCCGGGGATAGCGGATGGATTCCAGATCCAGAAACTCGTTGCTCTCCAGATCGAAAAGCGGGTTCATCTCCTCGGGAAGCTCGTCTTTCCAACCCAGATCGTCCATTTCCTCCGTCAGAATACGGATCGTCTGCTCCACATTTCCGCGGATGTCGCGGCTCCGGTTCCGGATAAAACGGGCCCTTCCGATGGCCAGCTGAAGGTAAACCGTGATCTTGTGCTTGATATCCCGCATGATCTCATCGTATTCTTCGGTGAAGAACTGGCGGATCGTGTGGAGCATATCCTGCACCACGCCCTTACTCTCTTCCAGGCTTCGATTTTCCTCCAGGCGGCAGCCTTTTGCCAGAAGCTCCAGAAGGGCCGCATCGTTCTGGATCTCTTCCAGCCGCAGCCGGATGTAGGAACGATAAATATGTATGTTCTGCTGCTTGGTAAGACGCGCGTATTCCTTAATAAAATCGCCCTCGCAGTATTCCAGAATGTTCTCCGTCAGGCTCTCCATGGTCTCTTCCTGGACCATCCGCTCGATGATCTTTTTGATAAACGTAGCCAGGCGTTTCAGCGCCTTGGAGAGGAGCTTGGCGTTCCGGTAAACGGCCCGAAGCCCGTTGATATAGGGATCATTTTCCCACTGATCCGGGTCTTTTAAGATGTTGTAAACGTTGAAAATATAGCTGGAAAATTCTTCCCGCTCCGGTTTCATCAGCTGCTGGAGAAACTCTGCGAGAACTACGCCCTGCTCTGTCATCATGATGTGTTTTTCATAGGTGGCATCGTCGATGTCCTCCTCCAGCCACCCCACTTCCCGGGAGCAGAAACGGCGGATTACCGCGTTGGCCATCTCGTTGTAGTTCGTATTTTCCTCCGGTTCGTCCTCCAGCTTTTCCACCTGATGCTCCATCAGATAGACGGCAAGAGCGTCCCGTACCTGGCTTCTCGGGATCCGGTAGGTAATCTCCCGGTCGTACTCGTGATAAATGAGAAGCAGGCAGTCCGCATAGACCCGGTTCGTGCTTCCGCTGGCCAGACAGTTGAAAAAGCTGCCGGGGAGCGTGTCAAATAGATTCATATGGTGAAAACTCCTTATGTCAAACTTACAATATCCCCCCGTTTCCATACGAAAAGGAGGGATAAAACAAACGTTTCTTATCTTGTGCAAGTATACCATAATTGACAGCTTTCCTTCAAGAAAAAAATCCCCGCCGGTCCGGCGGGGTGTGGTATCAGAGATACTGTTTCATGGTCTCTGCGTGGTGTTCTTCCTGTTTCAGCTGTTTTTCGGCAAAGCTTAAGACTGCTTTGTCTTCTCCGTGATAGTCGTTGATACCTTTGGTCAGCTCCGTGATGCCCATGTTGCTTCCCTGTAAGACCATCTCTGCCAGTTTGGATGTGGAGGGATCTGCCAGATTTTTCGCCCGGGTCATGACGGTACTCATCATTTTGGCCACAGGTCCGGCTTCTTTTCCCCGGGGGATGTGGCGCTCTTCCAGAAGGGCTTCGCTTTTCTGGAGGGCCGCCTCGTAATCGCTTTTCTGATGCTGGAGCTCTCTGGTAAAGGACGGGTCGGAGGAGAGGGGGATCACCTGATTCAGCCCGCTTAAGCCCATATCCGCGTACTCATGGATCGTGTTTAAAAGGTCAACTTCCGTAGTCACTGTACATTCCTTCTTTCCTGCAGATTTTTCAGGATTAGGATATCCGGAAAGCGGACTTTTTATTCATTTTTGATTCAAAAGCAGCTTTCTCTCCCGCCAGTCCGGCAAGAATTTGTCCATCAGGCCATGAAACCTGGCATTGTGGCTGGGCTCCAGAAGATGGCAGAGCTCATGGACCAGAACGTATTCCAGGCAGGCTTCCGGTTTTCGGGCCAGGCTTAAATTCAGCCGGATTTTGCCGGTCTGCACCGTACAGCTTCCCCAGCGGGTCTTCATCTCGCGAAGCTGCCAACCGGTACAGTGGACACCCATGAGCGGCTCCCAGTATGCGGCCAGACGAAGGATTTCTTTTTGCAGTTTTTCGACCTCTTCCTTTGTATAAGGAAGGGCGGCTTCTCCCGGCGTTTCCGCGCTCTTCTGCCGGCTCCGGACTTTTTCTCTGGCAGTTCGGATCCAGTTTTCTTTGCTTCGGATGAATTTGATCGCATCCGCCTCCCGCATCCGCCAGGGGATTGTCGCCAGGACACGGCCTTCCGGCGGCTGCACATAGAGGTTTAAGTTTTTTACTTTCCGGCGCTCCATCGTAACGGGAATATCGCCGAGCATAAACTCTTTTCTCATCAGTCGATGACTTTGATACTCTCAATGACGGGCTGATCGGAAGCACTGACGGTTCCGTTGCTGTCCTGCACCGGCGTATCCTTACAGATCTGATCCACGATATCCATACCCTCGGTCACAGTTCCGAAACCGGCGTACTGGCCGTCCAGGTAGGTGCTGTCGCTCTGCACAATGAAAAACTGGGAGCTGGCGCTGTCCATATCCTGGGAACGGGCCATGGAGATCGTTCCTCTCACATGGGAAATGTTATTTTCCACACCGTTGCCGGAAAATTCGCCCTTGATGGTCTCATCTGAACCGCCGGTTCCGTTTCCTTTTGGATCGCCACCCTGAATCATGAAACCGTCGATGATCCGGTGGAAGGTCAGACCGTCATAGAAGCCGTTCTGAGCAAGTTTCAGAAAATTTGCCACAGTGATCGGAGCGGTATCGCCGTCCAGCTCCACCTTGATGGTACCGTAATTTTTTACCTGGATCTCCACATGATGCTTGCCTGCTGCGTCAATGGTTTCCGTGGTGCTCTCTGTGCTCTTCTTTCCGCGTACAGAAAAAACAATGATAATTGCCGCCACAATGACGACAAGCACGATCAGAATCGCCGCCAGGATTCCTGTGGTCTTTTTGTTTTTCTTCATGAAATTAAGTCTCCTTTACTTCTGAATATCTTTCGCCAGCTCTTCCAGCAGATTTTCCTGATAGCCGGCTTTCTTTTCTCTTCTGATGTATTCTGCCGTTTCTCTTAAAACCGGATGCTTAAGCTGTTCCAGCTTTGCAAGCCCGAATCTGCCTACTGCCTTCCCAGACAGACTTTTTTCATAGTCTTCCGGTCCCATCCGCCAGATATGGACGGAAGCCTGAAATTTCTGCCAGAGTCTGTCCGCAATCCCAAGTCCATCGGGATCCGTATCTCCGCTATAATAAACAGAAGCTCCGCTTTTCACCAGTAAATCAAGTAGCTTCACTGCAGCGCTCCGAAGCTGTCCGGAGGTACAGAGAATCGTACAGGCTTTCTTTTTCTCACTGCTGGTAAGATAGGAAAAGACCATTTCATTTTCTACCACATACACCTGATTGTCAATGGCTTTTGCCTCTGTGATATCTTTCAGATTTTCCATTGTGACAACACAGGGCTCCCCGTTTTCATAAAAAGCCTCATAAGCCGGATGCCAGCTTTCCCCTTTTTTCAATCTGAGTCCACAGACATGAACCTGGGAAGAAATATTGTCCGGTACAATTCCCACATCCTCCAGAAGCTCCCGCCACTCATGGGTATTTTCCGGCAGTCCCCGTTTCTCCCTGAAACAGATGGCATGCACAAGAAGAAGTCCCGCTGCTGTTCCCCGGTCAAAGTAGTGCGGATTATCAGAAAGCTCCGCTGCAAACACAGCCAAAGGAAGCTCTTCCCCTGAAGTTTCCATCTCTTCCAGTTTTATGAGTGCCCTTCCTGTATGGCGAAAGATTTCTTCTGCCTGCAGCGCGTCTTTCCCATATTCCCGCATAAGAAGGGAATAGCCATATTTTTTACCGGAAAGCAGCTCTTCTATCCACTGAAATGCAAGGGAGTCAGCACCGGCTTTTTCACGGAAATAAAACTGATTTGTTTTTAAAAATTTCTCCCTCCGGAACTGATCTTCTTCCTGAAGTTCCCTGTTTGTTTTAAGGCTTTTTCCGGCATAGGCTTCCAGCATTTTTTCAATATTTACCGGTGCAAAACGGGTTTTCTGAAGTCCTTTTTCAAATTCAGAAAAAGAAAAATGAATCGTTTCCTCATAAAACGCTCTGCCGACGATCCCGCCGATGGCCCGGCGCTCCTCCTCTGTAGTCTGCTTCAGCGTAATCCTTCCGGCTGTTTTTCCATAGGATTTCCATTTTTTCAGGAGTTCTTTCATACATCGCTCATAGGCCTTCCGGCTCCTGAAATAAGCCGCACACTCTCTGTCATTATTCATCCAGAATCCTCTCATAGCCATTCCAGCGATAGTGGATCACGGATACCGTCTGGGAATTCCGGGGGCGGAGAAGCTCTGCGATCCGAAGACCTTTCACCGTATCGTAGCAGCCCCAGAGTGCCTGGGAGTTCATGATGTAGTCGAAATCCAGCTTGTGGACCAGCTCAAACATACTGCTGATATTTTTGTCATCCACTCCTGCAAAAGCCTCATCCAGCGCAATCATCCGCGGATGATCCTCTTTCTCTGCCTTTTTATACTGAGCATTGACTGCCGCAAAGAGCGGCACATACATCGCCATGGCTTTCTCTCCGCCGCTGAAACGGTTGAAAGCCGCATTGGTCAGAGGTTTTCGCAACTCTTCCCCTCTGCGGAAATACATATGAAACTCGAACCATTTTCTGTAATCCAGAGCATCCCTCACGAGATCCATATAGTTGATGACAGCGCCGTTTTCTTCCATTTTCAGTTTTTCCGTACGGATCTTGCTTCGAAAGTGGGCAGCCACTTTTTCGATATCTTCCATAGTCAGAAGCGCCCGGTCACGAAGAAGAATCTGTTCCAGATCCGCCGTATCGAGCTCGCTGTCATTTTCCGCTTTTCTGGGCTTCCAGTCCAGAGAAAAGCTGAGTCCCATGGAAGTATCCATTTCTTTCATGAGACGTGACATATCTTCCACCCACCGCCTGCTTTCCGCGATCCGGTCCGTGAGCTGCTGGCTGATGGTCTGGGAAAGAATATCCTCAAAAAGTTCCCGATCCTTTTTCTGGATCAGAAGCTCCGTCTCTTCAATAGAAGCTTTCAGAATTCCGTAAAATTCCTCCAGATAAACTTTCTTTCCGTTCCAGACAGATGCAATGCGGACTCTCTTTCTGAGAGCGCTCACTTCCTCCTGAAAATCCCCGTCAAAACAGTCTTCCAGGGAAGTTCCGTAGTTCGTCAGGCTGCCGTTATGCCCCTGATATACCCGATATAATGACTGAAAGAGATCGGAAGGCTCCCTGTTTTTGTCGCTCTCCCGCAAAAGACCGAGCGCTGCCTGCGCGCAGTCCTCCAGCTTACGTCCTTCCCGGTCAAAAATCAGTTTTAAGGAAAGTTCTTCCTCAAAGTATTTTCTGAGATACGTCTCTGTCCGGATCTCCTCCTTCAGTTTTTCCTGCTGCTTTGGTTCGTTCTCCTTCAGCTGCTTCAGTCGGTCGTTAAGAACCGCCAGGCTCTCCCTCAGCTCCTTCTCCTCTTCTGCAAGATTTTTCAGAATTTCCCGAAGTTCTTTCAATCGTTTTGCTTTTTCAGCAATCTCCGGTCTCTTCAGATAATCTTCCAGCTGACTGATCTGAATTTCCGCTTTTTTTACCTCGGTGCTGTAATCCCGCTTTTCCACAAAAGCATCATCCAGAAGCTGTTCATCCTGGGCCAGACCGTCTTCTTTCGCCTGTCTGCTGCCCCGTTCCGCTGCGATCTGAAGAAGATTCTGGCGCGCTTTCTGCCAGAGACTGAGATATTCTTCAAGGGCATTGTTTGCTTCCTCGTAGGCTTCCTCTGTTCTTCCATAGGGAAAGGGCTTACATTTCTGAAGCACAAGTTGGTACTGCTGATTTTTTCTCTGCATCAGTTCTTCTTCTCTGGCCTTCGTCCTGTTGTATTCGCTCTGAACCAGCTGAAGCTTAAGTCCCCATTCTTTTTCCTTTTCCAGTGCCGCCTGGAGCCCAGAAAATCCAGGAAGGCTCTGATATTCCTCCTGCAATTTTACAAGCTGTCTCTGTATTTCAAAAAACTGCCTCTGTATTTCTTCCAGTTCTTCTTTTAATCCGGCAGCTGCTGTTTCCAGTTTCTGAATCTTCTGTTCTTTCCTTCTCTTTCTTGCCAGAGTTCCCACAAATTCCGCCTCGCCGTTTTTGTCTGCTCTTCCAAGAAGGACTCCCTGGTGAAACCAGCCGTCCGTTTTCAGTAAAATTCCGGAAAGTTCTGCCTGATCCTCATTCATATGGCTCAGAATCCGTTTCACACTTTCCTTCAGACCAGTTTCCAGATCTTCCCTGACGGTCAGCCCGCTAAAAACAGAGGTCCCTTTTTCCGGAGCATAAAGAACCGTGTCCAGAAATTCCGGAAAATCCCTGCGTACTTTTTTCAGATCCTCATCTGCAATCACAAGAGCATCGAGAATTCCCGCTTTCTGAAGCTGTGCTTCCAGTCTTGCAGAAGCTTTCGGATCCATTCCTTCGGTAAATTCTACTGTTTTATAAAAAGGCAGCACAGAAATTCCCGATTTTTCCAAAGCTGCTCTGGTGTTTTTAGCCGCTTCATCCCGTTCCGGCTCCAGATCTTCCAGATTCTGATAATACGCCAGCTCTTTTTCTGTCTCTTTCAGAAGCTCTGCCTTCTGCTTCTTTTCCTGTTCTTTTTCATTTTTCAGATCCAGTAAGATCTGTCGCTGCCGCTCATAATCCGCCCGGAAAAGTTCCTGTATTTTTCCGGCATTCTTCATGGACTCATATTGCCGTATTTCTTCCTCTGCTTCCTGAAGAATCTCTTTCTCCGGCTTCCAGACTTCTGCCTGTTTTTCCAGTTCAAAAACGGCCTGAATCCAGTTGTCTGTCTCCTGGATAACCTGCTCTTCCGCGTCATGCAAAGAGATCTCCATCTCTGCTTTTTCCCGTTCGATCCGCTCCAGCTCTGATGAAAGTTCATCATACTGAAGTGATAACTCTCCGTATTTCCGAATGGCTTTCCGGCATTCTTCGATCTCCCCCTTCAGCCGTTCCAGAGTTTTGCGGATTTCCTCCGTACCCGGGTAATCTTCTGCTTCCAGAATCTCCACGGCTTTCGGATGCTGCTCCCACTGAAGGATCTCCTGCTGTTCCGCAAGTTCCTCCCGCTCCTCTGACAGTTCCTCCAGTTTCAGCTCCAGACGATTCTGAATTTCTTTTAACTGCTGCTCTTCCTCAAAAATCCGTCCTTTATATTCCTGAATCCTGTCATCCCAGCGTTTTTCCCCTTTTAATGCCTCCTCTTTCCGGGCATGCAGCTGTTCCAGCTTCCGATCGATTTCCTCCAGGTTCATGTCCAGAAGGCCGTTTCGCTCTGTTTCCGCCAGCTTCTGTTCTTCTTCGATGGCTTCTAAGCGTTTTGTTTTCTCCTGCTGCCGCTCTTCTGCCTCCTGCATTTTCTGTTCCTGTTCATCCAGCTGTTTTCTGGCAGTCTCCACTCGCTCCTCTGCGGAAAGATAAGCCTGCGCTTTTCTGGCAAGCATATACTGATTATAACGGGTGTATTCATTGCGTATAATTTTTACATCATCAAAAGCCCGGTTCAGCATTTCCAGACTTTCTTGGATCTCATCCAGCTTTTCCATGGCGTCAACCATGGCCCGGAGATCTTCATCCGTCAGAGTCTGGAGTGAATCATTCAAGATCTCGTAGACTTTCGTCGGTTTAAATTCCTTGGAAAGCTTCGGCGCACGGACCTTTACCAGCAATTTGATAAACTGTTCGTAGTGTTCCATTTTCCGAAAGCCGAAAATGGACTGGTTAACCTGCTTTTTATATTCACTCTGGCTGTCTGTGAAAAAGTTTTCTTCTCCCAGCGCACTTCTCATTTCCCTTTTATCATAAGGAATTCTGGTACTGCCTACTTCCTTGTAAAGCCAGATATCATGGCCGATCCGCCGACCATCCAAAATGACAAACCCCCAGAAATCCATGGGTTTGCCGCGCTTCGCTTTCTGTCCAATACCGATGGTCCGGTATTCTTCTGTATCTTCTTTTTTAAACTCCAGAAACAGATAGCCGGTCGCCTCGTCTCTGCCTTCCTCTCCCAGAAAATAGTATTCCATCCGCCGGTCGCTGGAGCCAAAGGGATCCAGTCTGCTTGGCGTACGGTCGCCATCCAGCACGAAGGGAATAAAGCTCTGGGTCGTGATGGATTTACCGGAACCATTCTGTCCCCGGAGAAGCAGTTTTCCATCCTCAAACTCAAAATCTTCTTCATCATACAGCCAGAAGTTCACAAACCCGATCCGGTTCATTTTCCAACGGTTATTCATTCTTCCATCCCTCCTTTAAAATCCTGCGGATAAATACCGGCCATTCTTCCCACCGCCGGAAATACGGTGATCGCCTCACCCTTTATCCGGATCATCAGCCAGTTTTTCATATACTCCAGTACATTTTCCAGTATTTTCTCTTCCTCCATTTCCCGGTATTCCTTACTCCAGCCCTTTTCTCCTTCTCTCCGGCATTCCTCAAGAAGGACGGAAAATTCCTCCATTTTCATAAGAATGCATTCGTTTTCCTGTTTTTTCAGCCGTCCTTCGGAAAGCCAGTCCTGAATCTTCGCCGTCACCAGAAGCACCAGCTCCGGAAGCATGGCATCCCTGGGATGGACGGTTCCGTAGGTGTCTGAGGCATCCAGTGTGAGTAACGCTGTATTTTTGCAGATCTCAAGCCTTCCTCCCAGATTCTCCTGCAGATATCTGGCCACCCACTGGCGCTGGTTTTTCACATAATAGCCGTCTGCATCCTCGTTTCCCTCCCAGTACATGGACGGGCAGACAGCCAGCTGACGGTACACCCGGTTGACACGGTAACTTCCTCTGTTTTCTTCCACTTCCTCAAAATCCGTCCGCTCAAAATCTTCCCATGATTCATAGGAAGAAATATCCGTCGGGAAACTGCTGGCAAAATATTTGGAATAACCGGTGTTTTCATAAAGGACTTCCTGGCCTTCTTCTGCTCCGAAAGCCTCGCTTTTTCCCTCATACACCCGGAGCATCTGAAGCCGTTCCATATACTGCAGCACCCGAACCAGGGATTTCCGCTGGGAAAAGGAGGTCCAGTCCACAGGAAGATAGACTTTCAGCTGCGTTTCCACATAATCAATCAGCTCCGATAAAAGAAACTGCTCCTGCTCTTCTTTATCCTCCAGATACATCAATACCACACAGAGAATGCAGTAATCGCGAATCTCCGTAAATTCTCCGATCCCCATAAAAGGCTCTGCATGGGCCGGCTTTTTTTCCAGCTTCAGTAAGTTTTCCGTATGGATCAGTTTCCAGCCAAGCTGATCCCGGACAAATTTCTGAAAGTTGTGAATATCCCTTTTCACCTTATAATAAGTCTCTTTATCTGTATCCTTGCAGATCCAGAAATTTTCAAACAGTGTTCTGATCTCATTCATACTTCTTTAAACTCCAGTATATAATTGGGCATCGTTAAAGTTCCATCCTCGCATCGCAGCCTGCAGTTTCCTTTTCGCCGGATCAGGCGGTATTCCTGGCCGTATTCTGTCCTTCCGGTTTTAGCGGAGCTCATATTGGCCTGCGCGATCCACTGGAGAAAGATGAGTCTTGTCTCTTCCGATACGGTCTCTTCTATTTCAGAAAAGCAAATTTTATGATCTTTGATATAATGAAGAACAATCTCTTTCTGTTTTCTGGTCTGCCTCAGATACGCTTCTCTCTGAAGCATCTTTTCCATGGCTTTATTCTCAAAACCTCTTTTGTCCTTGCGCTCCCGATAATTCCTCGTATGGGGTTTCAGCAGGAAGAGCGCCGGTTCTTCCTCATAGATGCTGTTGTTGATCGAATCCTCTTCTCTTGGTTCTATGGTCTTAAAGTGCTGGATTCTCTGAATGCCGAAAACATGGGCGGACAGTCTCCGGGCCTCATCCAGATCCTCACATTTCAGAAAAAGCTGAAGAAATTTCCGGTAATCGTCTTTCCGGCTGATGCCCCAGTTCTGGATCTGTACCAGGAGAGCTGCGTTCTGAATAATGCTTCGAATGACATCATTGGTGATCTTGAGAACTTTTTTACATTCGCATTCCCGTTTCGAAGAATCGATAAACCAGTTTTTCAGAGAATTCCATTTTCCCTGAACGTTTTCCCGGATACTCGGCTCTGCATTTCCGTGAATTTCCAGAAGAGCGTGGGGAATATCCAGCTCGCTCTGTATTACTTTTTCCAGAATCTCGTTTTCCATAAGAGGAAGATTTTTCCTGAGAATCTGCTCGATCCTTCTGGAATGACGCTGCAGCTCCTGGACAAATTCATTCAGATACTTAATGAACTTATCTTTATGCACAATAAATTCCACCGATTTCATGAGCTGTTCGCTTTTTCCGGAATAGAAATCCCGAAGATAATCCTGGTAGTTCTGATTCAGCCTTTTAAAGTCCTCTTGAAGGAGACGCCACCATTCATTTACTTCTTTTAAGGAAGCGTTTCGCATATTTTCCGTCTCTTCCAGGCTTTTTTCCAGGCGGACAAAAAAATTCGTTGAGAGATTTCCCGATTCCAGAAAAAGATTTTCCAGGCGGACCGTGAGGCGCTCGATTTCCACCGCATATTCCGACATGGTGTACTGATACTGCTTATTTTTATAGTCCGCTATGGTGTAGACACGGCCCGGATCCTGAATCGGCGTCAGATTTTTCCATTTCACCAGCGCATTCAGATCGAGCACCAGCTGGTCCATGGAATAATCCTCAAATAATTCATCCTCTTTCAAAACTTTGAAAACATCTTCCTTATAAAGCTGAAAGTTCATTTTTTCATATTCCCGGTAGAAACAGCGCATGATTTTGCGGTAGACCTGTGCGTTTGGCACGGACAGATAGGAGGTTTCATTGATTGGTTCCAGATATTCCATTTTCTTTTTCCTTCCCGCGTCAGAGTTGCTTTCTCACCACCCGGTACTCGTCGCCGTTCCGGTAATAGGGGCAGTCGTAATAGGCGTCTGAAAGGAAGCGCACCAGCTCGTCCTCGTCCAGATCCATCTCACAGGTGTAACATTCGTAATCTTCGTCGTAGGCATAGTAGGCGCAGCTTTCACAGCTTCCAGTGGTTTTCTTTTTCTGCATGTTCGTTTCTCCTTCTATTTAAAACATATTTTTGCAATCTTTTTCTTGACATTTTTCTTTCTCTCTGATACAGTATAGGAAAGCATTTTTCACATCTTTCATTCTAGCATAGCCCTCTTTATCGGGCAACGTCTCTTTTTTCTTTCTGGAGGTTTTTCATGTCAGAATTTTTTCCCTGTTGGATCCTGAAACCTGATCTTTTTTTCTCTTTTTTTAAAAAATATCCCGCCGCACGAAAGCTTCTCGCCGCCGCACTGACTGGTTTTCCGCCTAAAAGGCTGGTATCTGTTCTCTGGTATCCCGGCAGCCTGTATGAAGGTGGCTTTTGTCTCCAGGTACGACCGGACAACCGGGCCTCTTTCATTCTGGAGCTTGTTCCTGTCTTTTCCGGTCAGCTTCCCTTTGCCGTCTCTGAAAGTCCGCCCGAAAATGCCTCTTTTACAGTTCCACGCGGAAATTTCCTTCAAGTCTTTCTCACTTTTCAGGAAGCCAATCAACAAAATCCTTTTTTCTATGGAAATTTCGACGCCTCCTCTCTGCCCTTTTCCCGCCGTGTCCTCAATCTTTCTGCCCTCCAGCCCTCTCTTTCTGCCTTTCCGGATCTCTATGCCTTTTCCCGTTTCCTTCTGGTCCGCCATTCCTCCGAACTGCCTTCCCTCGCCCGGCGTTTTCCCGCCCTCTCTTCTGTCTCGCCGATCTTGGAAGAAGTTCTCCGGGAACAGGAGCTACGAACCTTATTTGCAGAAACACCTCATTTTTCCCCGGAAGCTTCCTGCGGAATCTCTGCCATGTGTTCCGTCAACCGGCTGCTGCTCCGCGAAAAACGCTTCGATGAACTCCAGAAGGTCTCCGATGATCCGGAAGCTCTGCGAAATTTATTCCGGGAGTTTCGGGCAAAGGGATTTTTCGCATACAAAAAGGACCCGTGCCGCTTACACAGGTCCCAAGAAAAGAGAGAAAAGTATATATGAAAAAGCATCACTGCTTTGTTGGAACCTATTATAGATTCCAATTGTGATGAGTCTGTGTCGGAAAGGGGAACTTTTTTCGAAAAAGTCCTAAGAAATTCTAAACTTTTTCCTGTTATTCCAGAAAATACGCCTTAATTTCCTCTCCGTCAGCCATCAGCGTTCCCTGCACCATGGAGGGCTGACCGCCGCCTTTTCCATTGAATTCCTCGTTGAGGGCTTTTCCCAGCTCCCGGACATCCGCCTGGTTGCTGATGAGAACATACTGGCACAGACCTTCACGGATCGGAAGCAGGCCCAGCACAAGCTCCGCCTTCACGGCTGCCTTATTGCACATCTCCCGAAGCTCATCACTCTGGAAATTTGGCTCCAGGAAGCAGATCTTCCTGGTTCCTTCCGGAACCGCAGCGGCCTTTTCCTCCCCGATCTGCCGCTGGAAAGCGATGAGTTTGGATTTCAGAGCCGCATTGGCATCCAGAAGCTTCCGGATTCCGCTGTCCACCTGATCCGGCTTCACAGAAAGAAGATGGGTTGCCTCCTGGATCATGGCATGCTTCTTCTCATAATCTTCGATCGCGTCTCTTCCGGCCAGCATGGAGATCCGGACACCACCCTTATAATTCTGGATTCCCAAGAGCTTTACCAGACGGATCTCTCCGGTATACTCCACATGGGTTCCGCAGCAGGCGCAGGTATCGTAAGAGCCGATCCGTACGATCCGCACCTGACCGGCGATCTCTTTTTTGCTGCGATAATCGATCTTCTCCAGCTCTTCCCGGCTGGGATAGAGAATCTCGATCTCGACATTTTTTTCGATGACTTCATTAACCTGACGTTCAAATTCCGGCAGCTCCTCCGGGACGATGACGCCGTCGAGATCCAGCGTCACTGCGTCGCTTCCCATATGGAAGCCTACATTATTATAACCATATTTCGCGTGGATCAGTCCGGAAAGGATATGCTCTCCGCTGTGGTTCTGCATGTTTCTCAGACGTTTGTCCCAGTTCAGGCGACCTAAAACTTCCGTTCCTTCGGGAATCGACTTGTCCGTCACATGATAGATCGCACCGGCTTTTTCTCTGGTATCCAGAACCCTCACCGGCTCGCCATTTTCATTCAAACCCGGAAAAAGTTCTCCCTGATCGCCGGGCTGGCCGCCGCCCTCGGGGAAAAAAGCCGTGGCATCCAGTTCGATGCGGTATTTTCCTTTCTCTTCCGTACAGGAAAGTACTTTCGCTTCAAAACGCTGTGTTTTTACATTTTCTTCAAACAGTCTTCGTGTAGTCATAGTTTTGTTTCCCTTCTGATATAACTCAAAAGCCCCCGCTCCTTTTGGGTAAGAAGCAGGGGATGAAAAAATCTTATTGTTTTTTCGGAATCAATGATGGAACAGGCGGATGCCGGTGAAGGCCATTACCATGTTATATTTATCACAGGTTGCGATGACATCCTCATCACGGACGGAACCGCCCGGCTCTGCGATATACTGAACGCCGCTCTTGTGAGCGCGCTCAATGTTGTCGCTGAAGGGGAAGAAGGCATCGGAACCAAGGGTAACGCCGGTCAGCTGATCCAGCCATGCGCGTTTTTCTTCTCTCGTAAAAATGGAAGGCTTCTCTGTGAAAATCTTCTCCCAGGCGCCGTCCGCGCAGACATCCATATATTCCTCACCGATGTAAACATCGATGGCGTTGTCTCTCTCTGCCCGCTTGATATCCTCGCGGAAGGGCAGGTTCAGAACCTTCGGGCTCTGACGAAGGAACCAGTTGTCTGCTTTCTGGCCTGCCAGACGGGTACAGTGTACACGGGACTGCTGGCCTGCGCCCACGCCGATGGCCTGTCCGTCTTTTACGAAGCAGACGGAGTTGGATTGGGTGTATTTGAGGATGATCAGAGAGATCTTCATATCTCTTTTTGCTTCCTCGGTAAGCTCTTTATTCTTAGTCACGATGTTGGAGATCAGCGCATCGTCGATGGGCAGCTCCTGACGGCCCTGTTCAAAGGTTACGCCGTACACCTGCTTGTGCTCGATAGGAGCCGGTACATAAGCCGGATCGATCTGAATCACGTTGTAGTTTCCTTTTTTCTTCTGATGAAGGATCTCCAGAGCCTCCTCAGTATAGCCCGGAGCGATGACCCCGTCGGAAACCTCTCTTTTGATCAGAAGAGCGGTATCTTTATCGCAGGTATCGGAAAGGGCGATGAAATCTCCGAAGGAAGACATACGGTCTGCGCCTCTGGCTCTCGCATAGGCACAGGCCAGCGGGGAGAAGTTTTTCCAGTCCATATCGTCTACCCAGTAGATCTTTGCCTGGGTCTCGGTAAGAGGAAGACCAACAGCAGCACCTGCGGGAGATACATGCTTAAAGGAGGTAGCTGCCGGAAGGCCGGTCTCTTTTTTCAGACCGCTTACCAGCTGCCAGCCGTTGAAAGCATCCAGGAAATTGATATAACCCGGTTTGCCGGAAAGCACCTGGATCGGAAGCTCACTTCCGTCTTCCATATAAATGCGGGACGGTTTCTGGTTGGGGTTGCATCCATATTTTAAAGCAAGTTCTTTCATGATCTGCTCTTCCTTTCTTATTTGTTCTTGTTGACGATTCTGGTCTCGTAGTTTCCTGTAGCGATGTCGATATAACGGACAAAGAGGGAAACTTTGTTTTCTTCGTTGAGGCTGTTCCATACCAGCTCTGTGAAAGCATCAATATCTCCGGAAATAGCTACCGGCTTGGGCTCGCCCTCGAAACTCGGAAGCGGGTTGCCGTCGCATTTGTAGGTATGGATGAAACGGCCCTCGCCAGCCTTCGGCTTATCATAGGAGAAGGTGAAGCGCTGACAGCAGTCCGGATCGCCGTTGTTGCTCTTTAAGATGGACATGGCAAAATCATATCTGCCATTCTCGATATGCATCACACCGGAAATACGCGGGGTGTAGTTCGGTGCGTCCGGCTCAAATTCCCGGCATCTTAAACTCTGCTCAAAGGTCAGCTCCTGATCCATTCCCTCATAGATCGTGTCAGTCTGATCGCCGTTTGTCACAATCGTACGGTTTCCAAGTACACGGACGGGAGCATAGATGATAAGGCTCGGATCAGTAAGTTTTGATGGGTCAAATGCCTGGGTACGGATTCCCTGTCCTTCTTCCACAAATACGCGGTTTCTGCTGTTCTCACTTCTTCCCATGATAAAGTAGGCGGTCACCGCTTTGGTTCCATCCTGGCTGCGTCCGATCACGATTCCTCTTCCAGGATAAGAATTTTCCTTCAGCTCCTTTTCCAAAGATAATAATTCCATGGTTTCGTCTCCTTTTTTTTACATTTTCCGCAAAACTTTTTATATGTCAGGTAATTCCGCAGGAATTTCCTGACATATAAAAAACCGACACTCCGGGTTCTTCATGCCCAGACGGTCGGCTCATCTCATCCTTATACTCCCTGTGGTCAATTCCACTTCCGTCAGTCGTATAATTGTCTTTACCTTAACATCCTTTTCCGGCAAAGTCAAGTCTCTTGCGACAGAAAAAATTTTTTCTCTGCATCTATTGACATATTTTTTCAATGGTCGCTATAATGGTGCCAAGAATTACTGATACTGCATCATAGCGAAGCAATCCAGTTCTATTTACTATCCAGGAAGGAGAAAAAGAAATGAAACAGTCTCAATCTCAAACTGGCTCTCCCTATGAATTTTATGGGAAGATCCCTCTCCGTCAGGCCATTCCTTTAGGTCTGCAGCATGTCCTTGCCATGTTCGTCGGCAACCTGACCCCCATTCTGATCATCTGCGGCGCCTGCGGCATCTCTGCTACCTCCGGTGATGCGGAGCTGGCAGCTCTCCAGGTCACTCTGCTTCAGAATGCCATGCTGATCGCCGGTATCGTCACGCTGGTACAGCTTTTTGCCATTGGTCCGGTGGGCGGTAAAGTTCCCATCATCATGGGTACCAGCTCCGGTTTCATCGGCGTCTTTCAGAGTGTTGCCAAAGTTATGGGCGGCGGCATCCTCACCTACGGCGCCATCATGGGGGCTTCCCTGATCGGCGGTATTTTTGAAGGCTTCTTAGGCTTCTGTCTGAAACCTCTCCGTAAATTTTTCCCGCCCATTGTCACCGGAACGGTTGTACTCTCCATCGGTCTTTCCCTAATCTCCGTTGGTATCCAGTCCTTCGGCGGCGGAAGCTCCGCTTCGGATTACGGCTCCATGGAAAACCTGATTCTTGGCCTTATCGTTCTCGTCACGATCATCGTCCTGAAGCATTTCTGCAAGGGAATCTGGAGCACCTCCGCAATCCTTTTTGCCATCATCATCGGTTATATCGTTTCCGAAGTCATGGGAATCTTCCTTCCCACCACCGACATCACCGCCGAGGGCGTGGAATTTACCAAAGCCTGGGTGCTGAACTGGTCCAAAGTAGCCGACGCTTCCTGGTTCGCCGTTCCAAAACTCATGCCGGTAAAACTGGTCTTCGATGCCCGGGCAATCCTGCCGATCCTGATCATGTTCGTTGTGACAGCAGTCGAGACCGTCGGCGATATCTCCGGCGTTATGGAGGGCGGTATGGGCAGAGAAGCTACGGATAAAGAGCTCTCCGGCGGCGTGGCCTGCGACGGCTTCGGTTCTTCCCTGGCTGCTCTGTTCGGCGTTCTCCCGAACACTTCCTTCAGCCAGAACGTTGGCCTTGTCACCATGACAAAGATCGTCAACCGCACGGCTCTGGGCTTCGGAGCAATCTTCCTGATTTTCTGCGGCCTCTTCCCGAAGCTGGCGGCCCTGATCTCCATCATGCCCCAGAGTGTTCTTGGCGGTGCGGCCGTCATGATGTTCTCCTCCATCATCATCAGCGGAATCCAACTGATCACGAAGGAGCCCATGAATTCCCGCTCTATCACAATCGTCTCTGTAGCACTTGGTCTCGGCTATGGCCTGGGGGCAAACAGTGCCGTGATCTCCGGCCTGCCCCAGCCCGTACAGCTGATCTTCGGCGGTTCCGGCATTGTACCTGCAGCCCTGGTAGCCATCGTGCTCAATATTGTTCTTCCCAGAGAAAAAGCGGAGCAGAAATAAAATTGTTTAAAAAAAAGCGTATCACACCGGCATTTGAAAACCGGGGATACGCTTTTTTCTTATCCCAGCGCCACATCCAGTACCATCATGAGAGCAAAGCCCACGGCAAAACCAATGGTTCCGATGTTGCTGTGTTCGCCCTCACTGGCCTCGGGGATCAGTTCTTCGACTACCACATAGAGCATGGCTCCGGCAGCAAAGGAAAGAAACCAGGGCAGGACCGGCGTGAGAAGGTCTGAAAGCAGGATCGTAAGGAAAGCTGCAATGGGCTCCACCACACCGGAAAGCATTCCTCCTAGAAAGGCTTTTCCTCTGCTCATATCATTCTCCGCTTTCAGCGGAAGGGAAATGATGGCTCCTTCCGGGAAGTTCTGAATGGCAATACCAATAGCGAGGGCAAAAGCCGCAGCCGTGGTAATATGCGCATTTTCTGCCAGCATGCCGGCAAAAACCACACCAACCGCCATACCTTCCGGAATGTTATGAAGAGTAACTGCCAGTACCAGCATGGTACTTTTTTTTAGCGAACAGCTGGGTCCTTCCGCCTTCTCTGCTCCCATGTGAAGATGCGGGATCACCCGATCCATAAGAAGCAGAAAAGCCATGCCGGCCAACAGCCCTCCGCAGGCCGGGACAAAGGCCAGTCTTCCCATGGAAGCAGACAGATCCATAGATGGGATCAGAAGCGACCAGACAGAAGCTGCCACCATAACTCCGGAGGCAAAACCAAGAAGTGCTTTCTGCACATTTGCCCCCAGCTCTTTTTTCAGAAAAAACACGCAGGCCGCACCGAGGGTGGTGCCTAAAAACGGAATCATAAGTCCTAAAAATACTGTCATAAAACAATCTCCTCTTCATCTGCCGTTTTTAGAGCGGCAGATTCTGTTATATTCAGTAAATGCAGTTTCAGGTAAAACAGTTCCAACAGCTTTACTTTATCACAGGGGAAGTGATTTTTCTATTGAAGATGTGCTTCTTGACAGATTCTATCTATAAGCTCTTAATCCCACATCTTTACTTTCTCCATCAGACCGTTTTCATCAAAGGTAAGATCCGCAATACAGGTCTCCCTGTGAAAGCCCTTTCCCTCGGGATAGCGCTCTGTCGGCGTTCCGAAACGGTGGTAGGCGATCTTCCAGCAGTCGCTTCCCGGCAGCTGCACGATGGAATGATGCCCTGTCCCGTAAATATCCCTCTCCGCCTCTTTCGTAAGAATCGCATATTGATATTCCACCGGCCCGTACAGCTCTCTGGAAGTTCCGTAATTGATATGATAGTTTTCACTTCCGGTATCATCGCAAGACCAGGTAAAATGATAAAGATTACCTCTTTTTTTTACGCTGACCGCTTCCCGGAAATCAAAAAGTCCTTCGAGATTCTGTATGGTTCCCGGAATCAGACCATCCATATTCTCGTTGAGTTTTCCGATCGCCGGATGACCATTTCCGAAGAGAAGGTAGAACTCCTCTCCCTCCTGATAAATCGAGGGATCGATGGTCTGACCGCCATAGCCCATCTTAAGTCCCCATTCTCTCGCCAGAGGCATCGTGATAAAGGGCTTTTCACAGGCTGTAAAAGGCCCCTCCGGGTGCTTCGCCCAGGCCATTCCGATACAGGATTCCCCGTTCTGGTCTTTAGCACAGAAATAGAAATACCAGGTATCTCCTTTTCTGGCAATACAGGGAGCCCAGGCATAACCGGTGGCCCAGGAAACCTGCTCCGTCGCCACATCCAGAAGCAGCGGCCCTTTCTTGAAATGGATGCCATCCTCTGAGGAAAAGACATAAAACCGGCTTCCGCTCCAGTTGTCATAGCCGTCACTCGTGGGATAAATGTAATACTTCCCGTCAAAAACGGCGATATCCGGATCTGCAAAAAGGCCCGGAAGAATCGGATTGATCCGGTCAAAGTTTTTTTCCAGCCGCTCATATTCCTCATCTGTGATGGGAAGGATTCCGCCATGACGCTTCTTGGTACTTCCCATATCGTAGGCGCTCTCCGTCAGAATCTCAAACTTTCCTCCGGCAAGATCGGCAGATACCAGCGGAAGATAGCCGCCGTCCGTCATAAACCGGTCTGCAATGAGGCAGTATCTGCCATCCGGCAGCCGGTAAATCTCCGGCCCTTCCACGCCGGAAAGCTTTGTCAGAGTCTCGCTTTTGATCTCCTCATAAGGCCCTTTCGGGTCAGACGCCCACTCCATGCAGACTCTTTTTGTCACATCGTTCATCGTAAAGCGATACCAACGGCCTTCCGCCTGAATCATCGTCGTGTCGATGACATCCTTTTCCCGCTCCATAAATTTTTCCGGCGCAGTAAAGTCTACAAAATCCTTTGTCCAGGCGCAGTCGATCTGAAACTTCCCGCCTTTTCCGTCCAGCGTATTGATGTGTGAGGCCCAGAAAACCAGAAAAGCCTCTTTTTCCGGCACATACACCGCTTCCGGCGCCCAGACGCTGCCCGCGTTCTCTCTTCCGACGGTCACGGCCCTGGCCTCGGACCAGTGAACCAGATCTTCCGATTCCCAGACAATCATATCCCGGCTTCCGCGGAAAATGGCGGTTTCCCAGCCTTTTCCCTCTTCGATCCGAAGATCCGTGGCAAAAAGGTAAAACTTTCCATTTTTTTCATCCCGGACACAGAACGGATCCCGGGCTCCTTTTTCCCCGATATCCGAATACAGCACCGGCCGATGGCCGTTCAGATCCTTCCAGTGAAGGCCGTCCCGGCTGATGGAAAAATAAATCTGCTCCCCATACTGCTGCTCGCCCGTGAAATGTACAAACAAATATCCTGCCATACTTATTTACTCCTATTTTTCTGTATGATAAAGGCCAATCTCTGTGAGATAAACGGTCCCGCGGCTCTCCAGAATCCGCACCCGTACCCGCTCTGTCTGAACCGGCTCGATCCTTCCAAAACGCTGATAGCCGATGGTGGTCGCCTGATAAACCTCCTTCCACTGATCCTCTCTCCAGATATCCACAGCAAATTTTTCCACTCGCTGCCCCTTTTCAATCGTTTCTTTCAAAACAATAAAGTCAATCGTGTGTTCACCCTGAAGCTGTATCTCTATCTCCTGGCATTCCCCTGCAAGTTCCACAAAGTGTGTTCTGTCTGCATCCAGTATAGCCTCTGCATTACTTCCATTCTTCTGAAAGGCTTTTGCCCCGGTTGTCTGTGGTCTGGAAAACAAACCACGAATCGCTTTGCCAAGCTCCGCAAGCCGTTCTACATCTTCCAGATCAAAAAGTCCCTCTTTATTTGGTGGTACATTCAGAAGAAGCGTTGCATTGCCGCCCACTGCTTTTTCATACATATAGAGAAGCCTTTCCAAAGAATACAGCTGTTTTTCTTCTCCCTCTACATACCCCCAACTCGGTCGTATGGAAACATCCACTTCTGCCGGATACCAGATAAGTTCATCGTAATCCTTGATAAAATCCCGGCTTCCGATATCTTTCCATGTAGAGTTCGGCATGGTATCCAATTGTCTCCAGTAGCCCGGATTCCTCTCTGTAACCATGATGCTCTTCGGTACTACGCTCCACTCTTCTTCACGACTTTCTCCCGCCTCGTTTCCAATCCAGCGTACGTCTGGTCCGCATATGCTGATGCAGGCATTCGGTTGAAGTTTACGGATCAACGAATAGTAACGATCCCAGTCGTATCCCTGTACCTTATCTGCCGTACGGCAAGCACCGTCAAACCACACACAGAAAAGTTCTCCATAGTTGCTGCAGAGTTCCGTCAGCTGGTTGCAGAAATAATCATTATATGCCGGTGTTCCGTATGTCTCTTCATGAACATCCCAGGGAGAAAGATAAACACCAAATTTCAGGCCTTCTTCCCTGCAGGCCTCAGAAACTTCTTTTACAATATCACCTTTTCCATCCTTCCAGGGGCTGTTTTTAACGGAAAATTCCGTGTATTTGCTGGGCCACAGGCAGAAACCCTCATGGTGCTTGCAGGTCAGTAGAAGCCCAGTCATGCCGGCTGCCTTGTAGGCCTTCACCCACTGGCGGGCGTCAAAATTCACCGGATTAAAAATCTCCGGACCGGTCGCAAATTCATGCTCCCTATCAAAGGTATACAGCCCAAAGTGTACAAAACCATAAAACTCCATGCAGTTCCAGGCTACCTGTCTCGGGCTGGGTACGATCTCAGCTGCCTTCTCAATCCATGTTTTTTCCATTTTTGCTCTCCTTTTTTTAAAAAAAGGGCCGACACAAAGCTGTGACGGCCCCTCTGTTTATCTTTCTCTTATTCAGCTGCGCTGTATCTGTCATAGATACCCTGTTTTACTTCCAGGTAATGACTCAAACCGATATTTTCCAGTTCTTCCAAATAACCATCCCAGTCAGCATTCACATCACTCTCACCGGAGATCCATTTTGCCAGCTGATTCTTGGAATAATCCTGAAGATCTGTTTCTGTAGTGGAAATATCATCTTTCTCATCCAAAGTCATGTATGCATTGGGCCAGCGCTCCCATGTTCCGTCTGTAAATTTACCTGCATATTCTTTCATGCTGGCAGTAACTTCATTTTTGAACGGATCACCAAGGAATTCGCCTACAGTGTCGTTAAGGATTGCCGGTGCGAACGGAAGCTGCTGCTGTCCACGTACATACTCGTCAGGAAGATCATCGCCGGATTTGAATACGATCTCGCCGTTCTCATCATAGTACCATGCTTTGTCTTTGTCCGGCCCAATGCCATATGTTGCATTTAAGCCAACTTCCATGCTCTCATAGAAGCGATCGATCCACTGCATAAGGATTTCCGGATTTTCTGCCTTATCGGTGATCATAAATCTGCCTTTATAGAAACCGGTGATTCCTTCTACCAATGCGTTCTGGTCACCATCCGGTCCTTTGAGCGGCATCAGGGCTACATAATCGTCTGCATACTCACCAGCCGGAGATCTGTCCCAGGAAGAGAATACGCCAACGGTTCCTTGAGAAACTTTTGCTGCCAGGCTGCTGTCGTCCTGTGTGAAGGCATCGCGGTCAATCAGCCCTTCGGAATACAGGGAACTCAGCCACTCAGCACCCTTCTTATAGCTCTCTTCTGCGCCAAGATATTTTACTTCTTTGTTATCGATCATCAGGTAGTCCGGAGACAGGGGATAGCCGAAAGCTCCGAAGTAGGGGCCGTGGTCAGATGCGCCCCAGTCAGAGAAGATAAAAGTCATCGGAATCTCGTCTGCCTCGCCGTTACCATTGGGGTCATTTTCTTTGAAGAGACGGAGCACTTCTGCAAACTCTTCTGTGGTGGTAGGAACCTCTGCTCCTACTGCATCCAGCCATTTCTTGTTGATGAAAGTGTTGTTATAAATGTCCGGGTTGTAAAGAACGGACGGCATACCGTAGATATTTCCATCTGCACAGGTGATCATTTTCATCAGGTCCGGATATTCCTCTTCCACTCTCTTCTTGAAATTCGGAGCATACTGATCGATAAGATCATTTAATGGGATGTAGATTCCTTCATTTCCGTATGTGATGATATCGTTGTCACTTCCGCCCAGAGCTCCCATGAAAGCATCCGGATACTCACCGGAAGCCATGAGAAGTTTAAACTTCTCCGTTGCTTCGGATTCCAGATAAGTTACCCATTCGATGTGAACGTTGGTTTTCTCCTCCAGCCACTGCCAGAATTCGCCTTCTGCCGGATTTCCCCAGTTGGGAGAGAGCTGGCAAGCGATAGTGTAAGTCACCTTCTCATCCGTTACCGGCGCTTCCGTACTCAGTTCCTGCTGATTTTTATCCTCGGATGCAAATGCTTCCACCCCAAAACCGGTCATTAACATGGAACTTGCCAGCATGGCACACATCAGTTTCTGCACTACCTTTCTTTTCATTCTCATTTCCTCCTTTTTCTTTTTTTATTTTAGCCTTTTACAGAGCCTACCATAACCCCTTGTACGAAATACTTCTGTACAAAAGGATAGAGTGCGATCATCGGTACGCTGGATACCACTACCAACGCATATTTCAACATTTCCGTCTGTTTGTAAAGTTCCGCCCGGTCCGTCATGCCTGCCAGGGATGCATCCGGCTGGCTGGAAATCAGGATATTTTTCAGTACCAGCTGCAGTGGATATCTGCTCCTGTCTGACAGGTACAGAAGAGGCTGCATGTAAGAATTCCAGTGACCTACCGCATAGAACAGAACCATAACGGCAATTAAGGCCTTGGACAGCGGCAGGACAATCTTCAGGAAGAAGTAATCATTCCGGCAGCCATCGATCTTGGATACTTCCAGCAGTTCTTTGGGAATATTTCCCTCAAAGAAGTTCCGGCAAAGGATCAGATTCCATACGCTCATGGCATTTGGAAGAACCATGGCCCAGAACGTATTCAGAAGTCCTAAATTTTTCACCAGCATATAAGTCGGAACGGTTCCACCACTGAAAAACATGGTAAAAATGAAAAACAATGTAATTGGCTTCCTGCCTCTTAAATCCTCTCTGGAAAGCGCATAACCTGCTGTCAGTGTCACGAAAAGGTTAATCAATGTTCCTACTGTAGCATACAGAATCGTATGAAGGTAACCATTCATTACCTCTGAGTTGGAAAATACCGTTTTGTAGCTTTCCAGCTGAAAGCCTTTGGGAAGAAGAAAAATTTTTCCCGTCAGCACCTTATCCGGGTTACTGAATGAAGCAATCAGCACATAGTACATGGGGTAAAGGATAATTACAAAGATCAGTACCAGAAGCAGCGTGTTGATGATGTCAAAAGCACGATCCCCTGCTTTTATTTTTTTTCTTTTTCTTTGTCCACTCATCTTTCTGTCCCCCTACCACAAGGATGTATCGCTTAATTTTCTGGATATCTTATTGATCACAATCAGGATCACAAAGTTGATTGCTGAATTGAAGAGATTGATTGCCGCTGAAAAACTGTAGCGCGCATCAATCAGTCCTACTTTGTATACATAAGTTGCAATGATCTCTGATACGCCAGAGTTCCGGTCATTCTGCATCAGGTAAGCTTTCTCGAAACCGATACTCATAAGGTTTCCAGCACTCATGATCAGCATGATGATTACTGTCGGCATGATGCTCGGAAGATCAATGTAACGGATTCTCTGAAGCTTGCTGGCTCCGTCCAGTTCTGCCGCCTCATAAAGCGTCGGATCAATGCCTGAAAGAGCTGCAAAATAGATAACAGAAGAATATCCCATACCTTGCCAGATACCAGACCATACATACATGTGCCTGAAACTTTTTTCACTGGACATAAAGGAGAATGGTTCAATTCCAAGTGCCTGAAGCACTGTATTGACAACACCATAGTTGGTGGAGAAGAAAATATTCATCATACCAACCAGTACCATAACAGAAATGAAATATGGCATATAAGTAACAGTCTGAACAATTTTTCCGAATCTCCGATTCACACAATAATTCAGCATCAGAGCCAGAATTACAGGAAAAGGAAAAGATGCCAACAAAGAATAACCGGAAAGAATCACGGTATTGCTGATGATCTGCTTTGCCATATAGGTACTGAAAAATTTTTTGAAGTGCTTCAGCCCTACAAAATTACTTCCTATAATGCCTTTCACCGGGCTGTAATCCTGAAAAGCCATCAGTACACCATACATGGGAATATACAAAAAGACGGCTGTATAAAGGATTGCCGGAAGAAGCAGAAGGTAGAGATCGTAGTGACCTTTCATATAGGCCTTAAACGACTGTTTCTTCACCGCTGCCGGAACTCCCTGTTTTTTCTTTTTCATAGATCTCCCCCTTTTCTCTCTTAACCGAATATTTCAAAGTTCCTGATTCTTGGCTGCCCAACGCTTTTGAGAATATCCAGACGAATCTTCTCTGCCCGCAGTGGTTCCAGCCGGATCAGACGTTTATGTCCAATGGTTTGTGCATGGTAAAGCTCGTGCTCTCCTTCTGATGTCTCAGCGATCAGTCGAAACTCTCTCACCCTTTCACCTTCCGCAATCTCTTCCATCACAGAAATAGTTCTGGCAACCACGCCTTCCGGAAGCCGAATAGAAAAAGAATTTCCTGTGCCGGCGGTTCTTCCCAAGTTTTTTTCATAGATGCTACAGATCTTTTTTCCAAGATTTCTGAACTGCTCCGTGTCTTGAAATTTTCCATCATCTGCAATACACTGACCAAGAAGAAGATTGCTGTTTCGCCCAACGGAGGTATAATAACGTTCCAGAAGTTCTTCCGGCGTCCATACGAGATTTTCTTCATCCGGAGCCCAGCCCCAGCCGACACCCCGTCCTTCCGGTCTTCTGTTCGGGATATCCGTCTCTGCCGGAATCCAGAATTTTCCTCCGGCAATTCCTTTTCCAACGAGTTCATCTTTTTCAGTTCCATCGTAGAAAAAGGTTCTCTGATCCGTCGTGGACCAGGTATCACAGGCCGCGATTCCGTCCTCATTTCCGATCCAGCGCAGATTTCTTTCATGGGAAGCCGGTCCCTGAAAGCAAATGGCCCCGGGCTGATATTCTTCCAGAAGTCTTCCAACATCCAACCCGGTACGTTCCAGGCTGTCAGCCCCTCCGTCAAACCAGATTTCAAAAAGAGAACCGTATCTCGTCCAGAGTTCTGTCAGATCCCCTTTTGTGACCTTCAGATATCTTTCATGTTCCGGTGTCCCCGGCGTGCGGTATTTCTCTTTCTCAAAATAGTGGCCGCCATAGCCGGTCTGATAATAAAGTCCCGGAAGAATGTGATATTTTTTACAGGAACGAATAAATGCTTCGACACAGTCAAACCTTCCATTCTGATAGGGCGACTGTTTCAGCGAATATGGATTGGATGAGGACTGCCAGAGTGAAATTCCCTGACAGTTCCGCTGGTTTGTCACAAACACGGCGTATTTTGCTCCCAGCTCTGCCGCGCTGGCCAGCCATTGGTCTGTATCCAGACACTCCGGCGCCAGCTTCGATGCATCTGCCGCCTGGTCGCAGGGTACGCCTTCCAGGTTCTGCATTCCCAAAAGTCCACGGCTGTAATGAATGATTACGCCGATCTCACAGTCCGCCCAGAGCTGCTGTTGTTTATCCGGCCTGCAAAGTGTTTCTGCCTCCATGTCCTCATCTCCTGTCTTCTGATAGATCCATTATAGCAGTCGTTTCTTCCCGGCTGTATGAAACAATTTCGGTATTTTGGTATTATTTTTTGCAGGTTAATTCTACTTCGATGACTGTGTCCACCGGATCGGGCAGGATCGGGTCATTTCCAAGATCCGCAAAGGTAATATCCGGATAATTATTGCTCACCCAGTTATTGGCCACGGGAACTTCTGCTCCTGTGGATACCATACGGATTTTTTTCACCTCATGTTTTTCAATCCCAATCAGTGGAATCGGGCCAATCGTATTGTCGAAGATATGATAATAAAGCAGATTTCCTTTCTGAGTGATCCGTCCAAAGTCCGGTCTCGGCATACTGGACATTCCACAGCCGTAAATACTGTCCCCGTTCTTCTGCATCCATTCGCCAATCTCTTTTAAGATTGCTACAGACTGTGGCGGAAAGTTGCCCCGGGCATCCGGTCCCACATTCAAGAGCATATTTCCGCCCTTGGATACACACTCGACCAGCTTCTTGATCAGCATAGGAGCCGGTTTGAAAAGCTTGTCCGTCATCCGATATCCCCAGCTGTCGTTCATGGTAAAGCAGGCCTCCCAGATTAAAGGTTTTCCGTTTACATCGCGGATTCCTTCCTGCGGAATAATCTGCTCGGGACTTACAAAGTCTCCGTGATACGGAAGCGGATGACCGGATGCCAGGGATCCGAGTCCGGCTCCGCTCACTTCCAAACGGTTGTCGATAATCACGCCCGGCTGAAGACTGCGAACCATATTCACCAACTTGGTAGCACCCCATTTTTCTCCGGAATACTCTCCGAAAGAATAATCAAACCAGAGAACATCTATTTTCCCATAGTTCGTACAGAGCTCTCTTACCTGATTATGCATATATTCCAGATAGCGATCCCAATTCCGGTCATCATCCTTATAGACCGGATTCTGATACATTGGATGAGCTCCGTCGCTGAAATGCGGATAATCCTCGTGATGCCAGTCAATCAGTGAATAGTAAAGCCCCACTTTTAGTCCTTCTCCACGCACTGCATCTACATATTCCCGGATCAGATCTCTGCCGCATTTTGTGTTGGTTGCCTTAAAGTCCGTATACTGGCTGTCAAACAGGCAGAAACCATCGTGATGCTTTGCCGTCAGAACCATATATTTCATGCCGGCTTCTTTTGCCATCCGTGCCCATTTTTTCGGATCATAGTCAACCGGATTAAACTCATTGAAATACTTCTGATACTCTTCATCTGTAACTTTCTCGAAGCTTCGCATCCACTCGCCTCTTGCCGGGATTGCATAAAGCCCCCAGTGAAGAAACATGCCGAATCTCGCATCCACATACCATTCCATCCGTTTCCGGTATTCCTCTTCATTAAACTGATACATAGAAAAAGACCTCCTTTCCAATATGAGACTATTGTAAAAGAAGGTCCTAAAAAAAAATATGGGCTATTTTTTCTGTTTTGGTACTATTTTCGCTTCATTTTCTCTGTCCGGTCCGCTTCCAGTTCGAAAAGGCCGGCCTCCTGAAGCTCTGTGAGAAGCTTCTCATAGGCGGCGTCAAATTCTTCGTCATTTTCTGCCCAGAGAACGCTGTTCACGCCCCGGCTGAAGCTTTCCCGGACCGTTGCCTGGATATCACAGATCTTTGTAGTATCCCCAGCCGCATCTATCAGTTCTCTGTCATAGGTTTTCGGCCCGGAAGCTTCTTTATAAGCACAAATCAACTGTTTCCAGGCGTTCATTTTCTCATCTTCATCGGAAAGCTGACAGTAATACCAGTCATCATTTCGAAGCGGCCACCAGCTTTCCCCGGATTTCAGATAACTTTTCATTCCTTCCTGGGTTGTCAGAACGGTAAGAAAACGGGCCGCTGCCTCTGGAGCTTTACAATTTTTAGAAACAAATGTTGTCATTTCACCCAGAGAAAATTCTTCTTTTTCCCCGAAAACCGGTTCTTCTCCACTGGCAGAATGAATCGCACCGCTGGAAATCCATTCCTCCGGATTGATTCCGGAATGTTCCACATCCCCGATAAAACAGAGGACCTGACCGGAGTTCAGACGGCGTTTGATATTGTAAGCCGTCAAAATAGTCTGTTGATGTTCCGCATATCCCAGTCGAAAGAGCTTATTTAAAAATTCCAGGGCATGGCACCCCTCTTTCGTAGAAATCCTCTCCTGATAAGCTCCATCCGCGGTCACACAAGATGCTCCAAAAGTATCTTCCAGAAACGCCAGTGTAGTCCGGCTGTAATTTTCCCCATCCACCAGAACCGGAGTCACCACTTCTTTATTCACCGTGATCTCCCTCTCCTGCACTTCCTTAAAAATTTTTAAGACAGCTTCCTCTGTCTGAAGATCCTCAATCTCATAACCCAGCCTCTTTAATAGAACTTTATTCCAGATAATCCCTGAACTCTGTTTTTTCCTCTGAAAGGTCTGGTAAAATTCCGAAGCCTCTCCGTATTCCTCCTGATTCTCTTGACTATGTATATCTCCGCTCAGACCGTACCAGCCACCGTCCCGCTCCATAAGAAGAGTCTTCAGATCCTTCGGATAATCCACCAGCAAATGAGAATCCGGCAGATATTGCTGCAATAACTCGTCAAGATTCCATACGGCATCAGAAGTGATAAGATGTCGAATCATCTGCTCATCAGAAACAGAAAGAATATCCGGCATATTTCCGTTTATCATCATAAGACTGAGTCTTGTATCTCCATTGTCCTCCGGTATCAGATAGCGGATCTCTACACCAGTCTTCTCTGTGATTTCACCGGTTCCACTTTTCGGATCCGCATCCCAGTTTCCCGGACTCCACCAGCTCAGATCAGAAAACCAGGTGAGTTCCTCGCTGTGCTCTGCCTGATAGCCGTCCTCACTTTTTCTGCAGCCGGAAAGACTCAGTCCGAGAAACAATGCTGCTCCTGCATAAACCGCTGTCTGAAAAAATCGTCTTATATTTCTCATTGGCCTTTCCTGTATACGCTGGGCGAAACTCCCGCATATTTCTTGAATGCTTTCGTAAAGTAAAAATAGTCGTGATATCCCACCTGCTCTGCCACTTCTTCCACAGAAAGATTTTCCTGACAGAGGAGTTTTTTGGCATCTTCCATCCGCTTGGCTGTCACATATTCAGAAAAAGACAAACCGGTCTCACGGCGGATCAGAGTACTTAAATGACCGATGCTTAAATTCATAGAGTCTGCCAGTTCTCCCAGCGAGAGTTTTCCCGTATAATTTTGGTCGATCTCTTGAATGATCTTTCGGATCCTCGGATCGGAAACTTCCGGATTCAAAGCCACAGACTCCATAGAACGCGGCACATTCCGCTCTTTTTCCTCACGAAATCTGGAAAGAATGGCGGTCAGACTTTCCTCCTCAATGGGTTTTAACAGATAGTCAAAGGCTCCCAGGCTGATAGCCTCCCGGGCATATTCAAACTCCGCATAGCCGCTGATAAAGACTACGCCCACCGGATTTTCTTCCGCTCTTAATTTTCTCATAAGCTCCAGACCGTTAAGCCCAGGCATCCGGATATCCGTGATAAGAAGATCCGGCTGTTCTTTTTTTACCATTTCATAAGCCCTTATCCCGTTTGGCGCCTCCCCAATCACGGTAAAGGGCTGACCGCTCTTATGAATCAGCTTCTTGATTCCAAAGCCGATCCAAACCTCGTCGTCCGCTATAAGCACTTTGTACATTCTTCCATTCTCTCCTCTGTTTCTCTTGGAATCTTTATGATCACCCGGGTTCCTTTTCCTGGACTGCTCTCTATGGTAAAGTCAGCCTTATCCCCATAGAAAAGTCCCAGCCGGTGACAGATATTTGCTAGTCCGATACTGTCTTTCTGGGAACTACGGTGGAGACTCTGTCTTTTTATCTGATACAAAAGCTGATCCACTTGCTCCTGTTCCATTCCGCAGCCGTCATCCTTTACTTCGACTTCCAGCATATCATTTTCATCCACCCTAGCATGCACTGTCACAAGACCATTGTCAAGCTTCTGCTCCAGACCGTGAAAAATACTGTTTTCAACAACGGGCTGAATGATAAGCTTCAGCATATTTCGCTTTTTCGCCTCTTCCTCCACTTCGATACCTACCTGGATCCGACCGCCAAAGCGGTAAAAAATAATTTTGGCGTATTCCCGGATATTCGCTATCTCCTCTTCCACCGTAACAATATTATGGCCTTTAATAGCATAACGGAAAATCCTTGAAAGCGCCATTGTGATCTCCGCGATCTCATCTGCGTCATAATAAAGAGCCATGGCCCGGATACATTCAAAGGTATTATAAAGAAAGTGTGGATTGATCTGATTACGATAAGCCAGAACCTGCATCTGCTGTTTGGACAGCTCCGTCTCATAGAGATCACGCTGAGCATGGCGAAGTTTTTCACTCATCTCATCCTTTTCATCCAGCATATGGTTCAAATTGTCCACCAAAATGCTGATCTCATCTGTCCCGTCAAAGCCTTCCAGGCGTTCTGTAGAAGAAGCTGCACTATGCCGCACAAAAGCATCTACCCGGCGAATAGGACGAATAATGATGAAATAGCAAAAATAGAGGAGAAGGCTCAGCCCCAGAAAAGCAATAGTCATTACCAAAAAAATTGAAGTATGAACAATGCTCAGACCACTGTAAATCTCCCGTACCGGAATCACACTGACGATCCGCCAGCTTGTTTCCTCCTGGTCTACAGTCTGAACAAGACTGTTTTTATCTTTCTGAAGACCTTCGACATCCAACTCGTAGAATTCCTTATCCTGATCTCCCGCTATGACCATATTTCTCTTATCCACAAGATAGACATGCTCGTTTTCTGTAATTGCTGTATCCTTCAGATAGCTGGAAAACCAGCTTCCTCTCATAACCAGCACGATCATACCAATCTGCCGGTCATAATTTTCCCGTGGAAGATCATAGACCGGATAAGAGATCGTAAAGTAAGCTTCACTGGAAGAATTAGGCCGAAAAACATTGGAGTAGGCAAAATTGGTTTCCACCGGAGCCCGGTTAAATACTTCAAAATCCTTTCCAAGTGTTGTGAGTTTTCCTCCTTCTCCGTCATAAAGGGAGATTCCGGCAATGTCATTCTGGATCATCATCATATTGGAAAGCAGGATCTGAAGGTCTTCATAGCTTCCAAGACGTTCTCTCTGACTCTGTGTAAAATACTGATACGTTGTCTGCTCGTAAGCCAGAAGGGTCAGCATATTATAAATGGAATTGTGAAACTCCTTTGTTTTAGCATCGATTTGCTGAAGGATTTTCTCATTAGAGCTAAGTGTACTGCTTTCTGCCATTTTTCGCACTGTATAATCTACAGCCAGAAAGCTCCCTATCATACAAAGCAAAAGTATCACTACAATCATAAGAAATCTCTTAAAAAGACTATGTCTGACTCCTTTTCTTTGTTTTTCTGCCTCTTTCATCAAATTTTCCTTTCAGTTCAGATGTTTTTTTGTTAGATATCACTTATTTTCTCTATTATTGCATACGTTGAAAGGAAAAGCAATTCATTGTACATGAAAAATCAATTTAAAAAACAGTTCCCATCGTTTCTCCTCGAAACCAGGAACTGTTTTTCTCTCTTATCGTCTTATATAATTTTCCAGTACATTTCCCTTCAGGAACACCAATACAATCTTATGATACCAGTGTCAAAAGTTCAAAAAGCTGTTCGTGCTTGCACGATAAGGCTTTTGAACTTGGGACACGCCAAA
>ERZ824488.185-NODE-185-length-86398-cov-19.224234_pt1 | contig 86398 bp, 76 predicted proteins | sample MGYA00519936_ERZ824488 | MGnify/ENA primary metagenome ERZ824488 (study PRJEB31778, sample SAMEA3449153) | human gut metagenome | biome: human gut; feature: human-associated habitat; material: faeces | place: United Kingdom | collected 2010/2012 ...
AACACCAAGAAGATCATTTCCCTCGTTCTCGCCATCTGCATGCTCGCGTCCCTCGCTATTTCTGCTTCTGCTGCCAATACCGTTGACGCTTCGGGAGGCACCGGCACATCCAGTGTCACGCTCTCGTCTACCGCTGACGGCAGCATCGGCGGCGACCCGGCAGCTACCAAAATGTCCGTAGTCGTGCCTACCGTCCTCCCGGTTGCTGTTGGCACTGACGGCACTGTTTCCACCGCGACCGACGCGAAGATCCGCACGGCGCTGCGCGAGACGCTCCCCGGTACGACGAAGCTGATCATCGCCCAGCGCATCACCTCCGTCATGGACGCGGATCTGATTCTCGTGCTCGACGACGGCAGGATCTCCGCCGCCGGCACGCACGACGAGCTGCTTGCCGGCAGCCATATCTACCGCGAGGTCTATCAGTCCCAGCAGGAAGGGGTGAGCATCGATGGCTGAAAAGAGAACACCGCGCGGTCATGGCGGCCGCGGGGGTCCGCAGGGCCACGGCTTCCAGCGCCCGCAGAATCTGAAGGGCACCGTCAAAAAGCTCATGGGCTATATCGGCCGGTATAAGGCGCTGCTCGTGGTGGTGGCCGTCTGCCTTGTGCTCAGCTCGCTCGGCAACGTCGCCGCCAGCTACCTGCTCAAGCCCGCCATCAACGACTATATCATCCCCGGCGACTTCAAGGGGCTTTTTCGCCTGCTCGTGCTGATGGGCGCGATGTTCGGCGTCGCGGCGCTGTGCTCGTATGCCTATTCGCGCATCATGGTGCGCATCGCACAGCAGACGGTCGCCACGCTCCGCCAGGATCTGTTCGACAAGCTCCAGACCCTGCCGCTGCGCTATTTCGACACCCACCAGTCCGGCGACCTGATGAGCCGCTTCACAAACGACATCGACACCGTCTCCGAGATGATCACGAGCAGCCTTGCGAGCATCCTTTCGAACGTGGTGACGTTCGTGTGTACGATCGCGATGATGCTCTACCTCAACTGGGTCCTCACGCTCATCACCTTCGCCTTCCTCGCGCTGATGCTGCTGGTCGTCAAGACGATCGGCGCGCGCAGCCGCGTGAGCTTCCAGCGCCAGCAGCGCGGAACCCTTGATGACCGGGATTTCGTCGCCCGGGAAGCCGTACTCGCTCAGAAGCTCGCGGACTTCCATCTCTACCAGGTCGAGCAGCTCCTCGTCGTCAACCTGATCCGTCTTGTTCATGAACACGACGATGTACGGTACGCCAACCTGACGGGCAAGCAGGATGTGCTCACGGGTCTGGGGCATCGGGCCGTCCGCAGCGGACACGACCAGGATCGCGCCGTCCATCTGGGCAGCGCCGGTGATCATGTTCTTTACATAGTCGGCGTGGCCGGGGCAGTCAACGTGCGCGTAGTGACGCTTTTCCGTCTCATACTCAACGTGCGCGGTGTTGATCGTGATTCCGCGAGCCTTCTCTTCCGGCGCCTTATCGATTTCGTCGTAGCGCATGGCCGTCGCATGGCCCTGCTGAGACAGCGCGATCGTGATCGCAGCCGTCAGCGTCGTCTTGCCGTGGTCAACGTGGCCGATCGTGCCGATGTTTACGTGCGGCTTATTGCGCTCAAATTTTGCCTTGCCCATTGTAGCTCAACCTCCATATCAATTCGCTTGGCAAACCTTTACTGGTTTACATAGTTTGCCGCGCCCAGAATCTTGGCGGCGACGTTCTTGGGAACGCTCTCATACTGAGCGAACTGCATCGTGAACGTGCCTCTGCCCTGACTGCGGGAACGCAGGTCGGTCGCGTAGCCGAACATCTCGCTCAGCGGCACCATCGCGTCGATCACATGCAGATCGCCGTTGGTGTCGGTGTTGACGATGCGGCCGCGGCGCGAAGCCATATCCGCGTTGACGCCGCCCAGGTACTCGTCGGGAACGACGATTTCCACCTTCATAACCGGCTCCATCAGCGAGCAGTCGGCCTTCTTGATGGCCTCCTTGAACGCCAAAGAGCCCGCGATGTGGAACGCCATTTCGCTGGAGTCGACCTCGTGGTACGAGCCGTCCAGCAGCGTACAGCGGAAGTCGACCACTTCGTAGCCGCCCAGGCAGCCGGAAAGCGCCGCCTCCTTCACGCCGTCGGAAATCGGCTGGATGAATTCCTTGGGAATCACGCCGCCGACCGTCTTGTCGACGAACTCGTAGCCGCTGCCCGGCTCGAGCGGACTGAGCTCGATCACGCAATGGCCGTACTGACCATGGCCGCCGGTCTGGCGCACAAAGCGACCCTCGCCCTTCGCGGGCTTGCGGACGCACTCCTTGTACGCAACCTGGGGCTTGCCGACGGTGGCTTCCACGTGGAATTCGCGCAGCAGTCGGTCGACGATGATCTCCAGGTGCAACTCGCCCATGCCGGCAATGATCGTCTGTCCGGTGGTTTCGTCGGTGTAGGTTTTAAACGTGGGATCCTCCACCGCAAGGCGCATCAGCGCATCCGTCATCTTGTCGCGGCCGGCCTTGGTCTTCGGCTCGATGGCCACGCGGATAACCGGATCGGGGAATTCCATGCTTTCAAGAATAATCGGCTTGTTTTCGGTGCACAGTGTGTCGCCGGTGGTGGTATCCTTGAAGCCTACGGCGGCGGCAATATCGCCGGCGTAGATCTCGTCGATCTCCTCGCGGTGATTGGCGTGCATGCGAAGAATGCGGCCGATGCGCTCGCGCTTGCCCTTGGTGGCGTTGTACACGTAGCTGCCGGACTTGATGCAGCCGGAGTATACGCGGAAGAACACCAGACGGCCGACGAACGGGTCCACCATGACCTTGAAGGCCAGCGCGGCAAAGGGTTCGTCGTCGGAGGCTGCGCGCTCAATTTCTTCGCCCTTGTTCTTGGACGTGCCCTTTACCGGGGGCACGTCCACCGGAGAGGGCAGATAGTCCACAACCGCGTCGAGCAGCGGCTGAACGCCCTTGTTGCGATATGACGTACCGCACAGAACAGGGTTCATCTTGCCCGCGATGGTCGCCTTACGGATCGCGCTCTTGATCTCGTCGATCGTGAGCTCGTGTCCTTCAAAGAACTTCTCCATCAGCACGTCGTCGGTCTCGGCGACGGCTTCGACCAGCTGGTTGTGATACTCTTCCGCCTGCTCGCGGTATTCCTCGGGAATATCGTCCACTTCCATCTTCGTGCCGAGATCGTCCTGATAGATCTCCGCCTTCATCTGAACAAGGTCAATGATTCCCTTAAATGTGCTTTCCGCGCCGATGGGCAGCTGGATCGGCACCGCGTTGGCGTGCAGCTTTTCCCGCATCATCTTTACAACGCGGAAGAAGTTCGCGCCCGTGATGTCCATCTTGTTTACATAAGCCAGACGCGGCACGGAGTATTTGGTGGCCTGACGCCAAACCGTTTCGCTCTGCGGTTCCACGCCGCCCTTTGCACAGAACACAGCCACGGCACCGTCGAGCACGCGAAGGGAGCGTTCCACCTCCACGGTGAAGTCTACGTGGCCGGGCGTGTCGATGATGTTGATCTGGTGTCCGCGCCATTCGCAGGTGGTGGCGGCAGAGGTAATGGTGATGCCGCGCTCCTGCTCCTGCTCCATCCAGTCCATCGTGGCCATGCCCTCGTGCACCTCGCCAAGGCGATGCGTGCGCCCCGTATAGAACAGGATGCGTTCGGTCGTCGTGGTTTTTCCGGCGTCGATGTGCGCCATGATGCCGATGTTGCGTACATGATCAAGTGAATGCGATCTCGCCACAGGTGTTACGTCCTTTCATCAATTTGCGGGGCGTCGCCCGCCGTTGCGGTTTTTTCATGCGGAAACCCGCCAAAATTCATAAGCGCGCGGCGTATGGAACAAGTGCAGTCGCACATTGCCGGCCGCGCGCAAAACGCCATACGGGCGTCTGATTACCAGCGGTAATGCGCGAACGCCTTGTTCGCCTCCGCCATCTTGTGCATATCCTCGCGACGCTTTACGGCGTTGCCGGTGTTATTGGAAGCATCGATGATCTCGCCGGCCAGACGGTCAGCCATGTTGCGCTCGCCGCGCTTTCTGGAGAACATGACCAGCCAGCGCAGAGCCAGCGTCTGACGACGCTCGGGGCGGATCTCAACAGGTACCTGATAGGTAGAACCGCCAACGCGGCGCGCCTTGACTTCCAGCGCGGGCATGATGTTGGCGATCGCCTGGTTGAATACTTCGTTCGCGTCCTTGCCGGTCTTCTCGGCGACCTGCTCAAAGGCGCTGTAGCAAACGGACTGCGCGACGCCGCGCTTTCCGTCATACATCATCTGGTTGATCAGCTTGGCGACGATCACCGTGCCGTATACAGGATCCGGAAGCACATCGCGCTTCGGGATAAATCCACGTCTGGGCATTATAGTCCCTCCTCAATGTTCAGCGGTCGAAAGGTTCATTCAGCAACAGGCAAACGCTCCGGGAATCGTTGGCGCTCTTCCCTTCGCCCGCGGCCGCACCCTACTTGCCGCCCCGTCCGCGTTCCTTCAGACGAAGCAGGGTTCAGACGCTGCGCGGCTTGCCGGAAATTACTTCTTGGGCCTCTTGGCGCCGTAAAGGGAGCGACCCTGCATGCGCTTGGCAACGCCGGCGGTATCCAGCGCGCCGCGGATGATGTGGTAACGCACACCAGGCAGATCGCGGACCTTGCCGCCGCGGATCAGCACAACCGAGTGCTCCTGCAGGTTGTGGCCGATGCCGGGGATGTAGCAGGTACCTTCGATGGAGTTGGTCAGACGAACACGGGCGATCTTACGAAGCGCGGAGTTCGGCTTTTTGGGCGTCAGCGTTTTGACGGACAGGCAAACACCGCGCTTCTGCGGGCATTTCTGCAGAATGGGCGAGTTGGATTTGCTGGTCCTCTTTTCCCTACCCTGACGGATCATCTGATTGATCGTGGGCATGGAAGCACCTCCTCAATCACGAGTCAAATTTGGAATATATACGCTTCCGCAACCCTGGAAGAGTACATCGGTGGTTCAGGCGTGTCGTTTGATGGCCGCGCACGCCGTGGGCACCTGCACGCCGCAGGCCTCCCCCAGCTCCTTCATCGTCCGGATCCGCTCGTAGGGCACGTCCTTCTGCTGGCACAGCTCCTGCACGCGGCGGGTGATGAAAACGTCGGCGTCATCCGCAAGAAAGGCATACACGGCTTCTCCGTTTTCGATGGCACGGATCGTCGTGCGCATGCCTACGGTCTTCGGATCGGTCTTCAGCTTTTCGAGCATGCGAATCATCCCTTTCTACGCATAATCAAACTCATATATCTTACCATCCGTTCCTGCGTTTGTCAATGATTCGAGCTTTTATTTTTCGCACGAACGGGTTAAATTTTGTACCGGCACCGGCTTTCTTATACGTATTCAAAGTCGTCCGGCGCGTCGAACCACTTGCCCTTGCCAAAGTCGAGCACGAACAGGATGACCACAGTCACCAGCCAGCCGATCATGTAGGGGGAGGTGATGTAGAAGCCCAGCGCCGCGTGGTGGATGAAGCCGAACAGCGACAGCACCGCGCCCGCCAGCGCCACGAAGGACGCGCTGCGCAGCTTCTTCTCGATCATGAACACGATGATGGAGCCCAGCAGGATGCCGATGATGATCGCGCCCGCCTTCACCGCCGGAACGCCGTTCCACATCACGCCGCCGGACACGAGCAGGTCGGTCACGTTCTGCGAAAAGCCCTTCACGCCGTTCGACAGCGTTTCCATCCAGATGCCGTAGCCGCCCTCGGCCATGGAGCCGGCCGCAACCGAACCCTCCACCTGCGTAACCAGATAGTCGGCGATCGAGGGAACCATCGCCACGGCAATCGCCGCGTAGTGCTTCGGCTTGCACTCCTTGAACGCCTGCGAAACCATGATGACCGCGCACCAGAGGAAGGTGACGGCGACGACCGCCGCGGGAACCGCGGAGCTCAGGAAGGAGAACAGACCGCACACGCCCGCCAGACCCAGCACGACGCCGCCGATCCACGAATAGCCCGCGCCCGCGCCGGACTTCTTCAGACCCGCGTGACCCAGCCACACGGTGTTGGGGATCACGCCGCCGAACACGGCGGAGAGCATGGTGCAGACACCGTCGGCGAACTGCGCCTCGCGCACGTTATACGCGTCGCCCGCGACGTTCGCGGATTCCACATTGTCCATCGTCTCGATGAAATTGTAGATTTCAACGGGGATGATGACCGTCAGATACGGTGCGACATGCACAAAGCCGTTAATCAGCGACTGAACGGTGTTCACGGGATTCGGGAAGTAGAAGCCGACGTTCGAGAAGTCAAACGACGTGCGGCCAAGGCAATAGGCGTACACGATGCCGCCCACGATGGCCACGAGGAACGGAGAAATCTTCTTGGGGAACAGATAACCCGCGAACAGGCCGAGCAGCGCGACCGCCAGAATCGGAAGACCCACGACCGGGTCGCCGAACACGTCGAACACGCCCTGCGTCGCCATCCAGATGAAGCCGATGCCGGCCACGGTGCCGAGCAGCGCCGCGCGGGGCAGGTGCTTTTTGACCCACGGGCCGATGAAGCCGCCGAGGAGTTCAACAAAGCCGCCGATGAAGCAGGCCGCCACGGCCGCGCTCCACTCAATCTCCGGGTCGCCGATGGCGTAGTGGAGCGGGGAAATCACGCCGTAGAGGATCACGAACATGGCGGGCGTGGAAATGCCGGAGGGCAGCGCGGTCACATTGCCGTGGCCTTCCTTTTTAGAAAGACGGTACGCCATGAAGGCATAGTACAGGCCGCCGAGCAGAAGGCCGATGGACAGGCCGGGAATCACGCGGCCGAAGATGATGTCGTCGCCCCATCCGAAGCTCTTCAGCGCCGCGATGATGATGATGTAGTTCACGATGTTGTTGGTGACCATGTAGGTCAGCCCGCCCACGTCCCCGCGGGAGAAAAATGGGATGGACTCCTTCTTGCGTTCGATCTGCATTGGGGGTTCCTCCTTATTTTTCCGTGTCTTCCGTTTTAAGGCAACGCCGCACAAATGAGGTGGTCGGCCGGCGAATGGATTTTTCGTCAGATGCAAATGCAAATTTCGAAGGTTTACTGGAGGTAAATCGAGGAATTTGCATGCCGCAGATGGCGGAAAAGACATCGCCTGACGCGCCGCCGAATTGTGCGGTGGCGCCTTATATATTCAGGCCGAGCTCGGCAAGCTCGCGCGCCACACGGTCGTACTCCGCCTGCCATTCGGGTCTGGGCGTGAGCGTGTTCACGTCGTATACCTGATCGAACGGCCTGCCCTCGTTTCCGGTCGCGAACACGTGCTCATAGCCGGAAAGCAGCTTCCGGATGATCGGCTCCGCGTCCCTGCGGGTCAGCTTCTGGCGCACGGCGGCCTCCGCCACCCTGCCGATCATGCGAACCTCAAGGCCGGAGCAATGCGGCTTCAGTCCGTCGCAGGAGCCGGAGCCCTCCAGATGTCCGCCGGATACGGTAATGGCCAGCGCGTTCGCGGCCACCTCGCGCAGAAGCTCCGCCGTGCCCGCGCCGCTCTTGGGATAGATGTCGCACACGATGATGTTCGGCGCGCACAGCGAGAACGCCTGACACACCACGCTCTGAAGCCACATGCACTCGCGGGTGGACGTGGCGATATAGCGCAGGTGGATGGGATGGCAAAGGTGATAGTCCGCGCGGCACACGAGGTTCGCCAGCAGCATTGACGCGATCATGCACACCGCCGCGCCCGCCGGGCCGCCCGCCATGCCGCCCACCAGCACGCAGGCCAGCGACGCGTTCAGCACCTCGGTGCCGATCGTGTTCGCCGCGCGCAGCAGGTTGTCCTCGGTAGTAATCAGCTCGTTGTTCAGCGCCACAAGGTGCGCGTCGCCCGGATGGAACCCGCCGGGCGCCATCGCCGCAAGGTCGCCGATCTGGGAAACGCTGCTCTCCGCGGCCAGACGGCCGATCTGCGGACGGCCGACGCGCGCGCAGATTTCGTTCAGATATTGCATCTCCCGGCGCACGGCGATCAGCTCGCTCGGCTCCGCGCGGCGCACGATGTGCCCGTCCACGTCCACGATCGAGCCGCAGGTCACCATGTTCACGACGCTTTCCTTCGCCCACGATTCCGTGGTGGCGCGGAACGTCTTTTCGTCCATCGGGCAGCCGGGATTTCCGGCCACAACGCCGGGACGGCGCGCGTCCTCCGCGCGGCGGGCATAGAACGTGAACGCGTCCGCGCCGCGGCCGACCATCATCTCCCGCTTCTGCGCGGCGGCGGCTTCGTCGATTTCCTTCTCGGTAAAGCGAATCACGCGGCCGGTGTTCTGGTTGTACACGCCCGTCTCAATGGCAAGCTGTCGTCCCGCCGCGTAAAACCGGCGCAGCATGTCCTCATCAAAGGCCAGCACCTCGCCCTTTTCGTAATTCAGGTCGAAATCCTCCACGATGTCGCGAATCGGCATCGCCACATGATCCAGATCCCAGTCGTTTTTGCTTACCGCCTCGCCGGTATGGGAACGTTCTACGATTTCAAGAAAATCCACGAATTCCCCTCCATTCATCGCGCGTATGCGTTTATCGTTCGTATATATCCGAACATTTATCTGATACATTCCATTATAGTTAGTGTTTTTCCAATTGTCAACCGATTTCCGGGTAATATTTCGGAAAACCCGCTTTCTCCCGCCGCGCAAAAACGCGGGCTGCGGCGGATTTTCATTTTCCGCCGCAGCCCGCGCTTTATAATGTTTTCACTTACACGAACAATGCGTAGATCATATAGCACACCGGAATGGCAAACAGCGCGCTGTCCACGCGGTCCAGCATGCCGCCGTGACCGGGAATCAGGTGGCTGTAGTCCTTAATCTGCGCCGCGCGCTTCACAGACGACGCCGCAAGGTCGCCCAGCGCGCCCGCCAGCGCGGACGCCAGCGCCGCCACGATCACCGCCCACATGGGAATCACACCGCGCCCAAACGCGTGCAGGATGCCATACACCGCGAAGCCGGACAGCGTGCCGCAGGCCAGCCCGCACAGAAGTCCCTCCACCGTCTTGTGGGGGCTGATGTGCGGCGACAGCTTGTGCTTTCCAAAGCGCCGGCCGCCGAACAGCGCGAACGTGTCGCTCACGATGGCGGGCACGATGCTGTTCAGGAACACCGCCGCCCAGATCGCGTCGTTCACGGAGATGTACACCATCAGAAGCAGCGGCGACACCGGATAGGCGCACACGGCCAGCGTGGAAAGCACGTCCTTCACACTGATCTTCCCGCCCAGTATCATCTGCCCGAACAGTGCGATCATGATGATCATGAACACCGGGAAGACGTATCCGGCCTTGCCGAAATACAGAAGCAGCGTGCTGGACACGCACAGCGTCATCACCGGCCACGCCAGCGGATGATAGCCGCACTTTTCCAGCGCCTTGCGCATCTCGTGCGCCGCAATCAGCGCGCACGTCACAAAAAAGATCACGCGCGTCGGCTGGCACAATACGATCATGCCCACCGTTATCAGCGCGAACAGCGTACCGTAAATCACTCGTTGCTTCAATCAAATCCACTCCCCGGGCAACTTTAACCTTTGCATTCTATTATATCGGATGGGAAATGAACTGTCAATGAAGAAATCCCGACACGAAATTGACAAATCGTCCGCGATCCTGTATAATTGCTAACCATATTATACAGGAGGCGACGAGAGATGCTGTTTGCGTTTGTCGGCTGCGCGGGCGTTGGAAAGAATACGATTATCCGGGATCTGCTGGACGCGCACAGGGACGAGTACGACCTGCTCCCCACTCTGACCACGCGCGCCATGCGCCCGGGCGAGAGCGAGGGCAACCCCTACTGCTTCGTATCGGAGGAGGAATTCAAGCGTCAGCTGGACGAGGGGCTGATCTACGAGCATCAGTTCATTCACAAAAGCTACTACGGCGGCAGCCGTCTGATTCTGGAAAAGAAGCTTCAGGAGGGCAAGGCGCTTCTGAAGGACATCGATATTCTCGGCGCAAACAACCTGAAAACCATCCTGAAGGACACGCTTCCCGTGCGTTCCATCTTCCTGTATGTGGATTCGTTCGACGTGCTGCTCAGCCGCCTGCGCGGCCGCGGCGACGCGGAAACCGACATTCAGCTGCGCGCAAAGCGCTTTGAAATGGAAATGGAGCTTTCCAAGACCAGCGACTACATGGTAAACAACCTCGACCGCGAAGCCACCGGCCGCAGCATCGACGCGCTGATTCGCGCCGAGCGCGCCGGAAAGGGCTTTGCCCGCGCGGCCTCCTGCGCGGAGCCGACCGAGGAAGCCGTGAATCAGGCCGCCGCGCGGATTCGCGCGGGCGAAACGCTCGAACCCGTGCTGCTGACCTTCAACGGCACGGAGCTGCTCATCACCGACGGCGCGGAGCGCTATCTGGCCGCCGAGCGCGAAGGCGCGTTCGTTCAGAAGAAGATTACCACCCTGCCGGATGAAACCCTGACGCGCGCCTGACGAAGCATTTATAAGGAGACTCTTTTTATGAGCGCATTCATTCGCCCCGCCGTTCCGGCAGACGGCGCGCGCTGCGCGCAGATTCACATGGACGCCTGGGTGTACGCGTACTCGGACTGCGTGCCGATTGAAATCATCGAACGGACGAACCGCCGGCGTCCCGCCCAGTGGCACACGATCGTTCCGACCGAGAACAACCGCTCGCATTACGTGATCGACGACGAAGCGCATGAGACGGTCGGCTTTTTCGTGATTCAGCCGTCCCGTGGCGAAGGCGCGGACGACAGAACGCTCGAACTGGTCAGCCTGTACCTCGACCCCTCCCGCGTGCGCAAGGGCTTCGGCTCCGCCGCCGTTCGCTGGATCGCCGGGGAAGCGCACAGGCGCGGCGATCGTCAGATCACCCTGTGGGTGCTCGACGAAAACACGCGCGCGAAAGCCTTTTACCTCAAATGCGGCTTTGTTCCGGACGGCTCGCGCAAGCCAAGCGGGCTGGGCGACACCTCGGAAATTCGCATGCGGATGGACGTGTGACGCAAAACATTAACCGAGCGGCGTTTGCAAACCATCGCCTCACGTGGTATCATGACACCTGATCATGACAACGTGAGGCGATTTCATATGCACCTGTTTACGAAGGACAAGGCCTTCTATCGTCAGTTCTTCTCTCTTCTTCTGTTTATCGCGCTTCAGAACCTGGTGTCCTACAGCGTGTCGCTGGCGGACAGCATCATGCTCAGCAACTATTCGCAGAACGCGCTTTCCGGCGTGACGCAGGCGAATCAGGTGCAGTTTCTTCTGCAAATGATCGTCACCTCCGCGGGCGAGGGCGTGGTGGTGCTCGCGTCGCAGTACTGGGGCAAGGGCGAGAAAAAGCCCATCGTACCCATCACCGCCATCGGCCTGACGGTTGCGCTCGTCATCGGCGTCGTATTCACCTGCGTGGTCAGCCTCGCGCCGCGGCCGATCATGCGCCTGCTGAGCGACGAGGAAGCCATTATCCGGGAGGGCGTGGACTACCTGCTCGTCATCCGGTATACCTACCTTTTTTATTGCCTGAGCACGGTCATCCTCGCCAGCCTGCGCAGCGTGGAAAGCGTGCGCGTGGGGCTTGTGATCATGGTCATGTCGCTGTTCGTCAACATCGGGCTGAATTACTGCCTGATCTTCGGCAAGCTGGGCTTTGCGCGGATGGGCACGACCGGCGCGGCCATCGCCACGCTCGCGGCGCGCGCGTTCGAGTTTGTCGCTTCGTGCGTGTATCTGTTCCTGATGGACAAAAAGCTGCGCATCCGTCCGAAGCAGCTTTTCCGCTTTGACCGCGCGCTCAATCACGACTACGCCAAGTACGCCACGCCCGTGATGCTGGCGGGCGCGTCGTGGGGCGTGGCCATGTTCGTGCAGACTGCCATCATCGGCCGAATGGGCACGGACGCCATCGCCGCGAACGCGACCGTCGTGTCGCTGTTCGGCATGATTTCCGTGTTCGCCTACGGCGCGGGCAACGCCGCGGGCGTCATCACCGGCAAGCTGGTGGGCGAGGGCGACGACCGGAAGCTGCGCGAATACGTGCGCAGCATGCAGGGGCTGTTCCTCGTGATCGGCGTTGTGACCGGCGCGGCGCTGTATCTTCTGCGCTATCCAATTCTCGAGTTCTATCATCTGGAAACCAAGGGCGCGCACGACATCGCCCTTCAGTTCACGACGGTGCTGGCCGTCACAGTCGTCGGCACGGCCTATCAGGCGCCCTGCCTGGGCGGCATTGTGCGCGGCGGCGGGCACACGAAGTTCGTGTTCTATAACGACCTCATCTTCCAGTGGGGCGTGGTGCTGGTTCTGTCGGCGCTGGCGCAGTTTGTGTGGAAGCTCGAGCCCGTGTGGGTGTTCCTGTGCCTGAAGAGCGACCAGGTTCTCAAGTGCGCCGTGGCGGTATACGAGGTGAACAGCTATCGCTGGATCCGCCGCCTCACGCGCGAGCCCGCCGCGGAGTGACGGCCGTAAATTAACAAACATATTGCTTGCCCGGCAACCGTTTTTCATGGTATAATGATGAGCGTGATATCGGGCGGTCCGCTGGCGAAAAGTCATCGTTTACGAACGCCCTGTGAGGAAAGGAGGATATCGCAAAATGAATGAAATCATCCGTTCCATCGAAGAGGCTCAGCTTCGCAAGGATCTTCCCAAATTCAACATCGGCGACACCGTCAAGGTGCAGGTGAAGGTTGTGGAAGGCACCCGTGAGCGTCTGCAGGCCTTTGAAGGCGTCGTGATCGCCCGTCGCAACGGTTCCTGCCGTGAAACGTTCACCGTCCGCCGCACGTCCTATGGCGTGGGCGTCGAGCGTACGTTCCCGCTGCATTCCCCGCACGTCGACAGCATCACCGTGACCCGTAAGGGCAAGGTTCGCCGCGCCAAGCTGTATTATCTGCGCGAGCGCAGCGGCAAAGCCGCCAAGGTCAAGGAAGCCTGACGCACCCCAAATAAAGGCCTCGCACGAGGCCTTTATTTTTATAAATTGATGCAGAGGAACATGCGCCATGCCTGAAATCAACTGGTATCCCGGCCACATGGCCAAAACGAAGAAAATTCTGGAAACGCAGATTCGCTCCGTCGACGCAGTGATCGAGCTGTGCGACGCGCGCGCGCCGAAGGCCACGCGCAATCCCGATCTCGTGCGCCTGACCGGCGGAAAAACGCGCATCCTCATTCTGAACAAGGCCGATCTGGCCAGCGACGCCGCCACGGCGCAATGGCTCGCCTATTATAAAAAATACGGCGTGACGGCGCTGAAATATCAGTCCGTCGGCGGCCGCGCGAAGGAAATCTTCCGCTTCATCGAAAACGCCGCCCGTCCCGCCGTGGAACGCATGAAGGCGCGCGGCGCGAACAAGACCGTGCGCGTGATGGTCGTGGGCATCCCGAACGTGGGCAAGTCCACGTTCATCAACCATCTGCGCGGCGCGGCCGTGGCAAAGACCTCCGACCGCCCGGGCGTGACCCGTTCCAATCAGTGGGTGAAGATCACGCCCTATCTCGAGCTTCTGGACACGCCCGGCATGCTCTGGCCGAAGCTGGAGGATCAGGGCAGCGCGCGCGTGCTGGCGTTTCTGGGCTCCATTCGCGATCAGATCATGGACGGCGAGGAGCTGGCGACACAGCTATTGGAAACGCTTCTGCGAATCGCCCCCGCGCAGACCCGCGCGCGCTACAAGCTGCCCGAGGACGCCGCCGGGCGCCTGCCCGAGGAGCTGCTCGAGCTCGCCTGCCGCGGGCGCGGCTGGCTGCTGTCCGGCGGCCGGTGCGACACCGAGCGCGCGGCCAGCCTGGTGCTGGATGAATTCCGCGCCGGGAAGCTGGGAAGAATTACGCTGGAAACGCCGGAGGAATAAGCCATGCCGCGTGAAACCGCAACGGAGAAACTGATTCGCATGACCGAAATCGAGCGCTCGCTGCTGGCGGACGAGCGCATTTCCTCCATCGCCGGAATCGACGAGGTGGGCCGCGGCCCGCTGGCGGGGCCGGTCGTCACCGCGTGCGTGTCGATTCCGCTTTCAAGGCTCGTGCCCGGCGTGGACGATTCCAAAAAGCTGTCCGAGAAGAAGCGCGAGGCGCTCTATCCCCTGCTGCTCGAAAACGCGGAATACGCGCGCACGTCGTGGATGGAGCCGTCGGTCATCGACGAAATCAACATCCTGAGCGCCACGAAGCGCGCCATGGAGGAATGCGCCGCCGGCTTCACGGGCGGCATGATTCTCGTGGACGCGGTGGACGGGCTGAAGCTGCCCGTGCCGCACCGCTCGATCATCAGGGGCGACGCGCTGTGCTACATGATCGCGGCGGCCTCGGTCGTGGCGAAGGTGGAGCGCGACCGGTATATGATTCAGCTTGCGGAGGAATATCCGCAATACGGCTTTGAGCGCAACAAGGGCTACGGCACGGCGGAGCACATCCGCGCCATCCGCGAATACGGCCCCTGCCCCGCGCACCGCATGAGCTTTATCAAGCATTTTCTGTAAGGAGCGCGCCATGTACAATCGGGAAAGCGGCATCATCGGCGAGGCGGAAGCGCTTCGCTACCTGACCGGACAGGGCATGAAGGTTCTGGAAAAGAACTATCGCCGCGCCGGCGGGGAGATCGATTTAATCGTCCGGGACGGCGACACGATCGTGTTCGTCGAGGTCAAGGCGCGCACATCGCCGCGCTTCGGCGCGCCCGCCGAAGCCGTTACGCCCGCGAAGATGCGCAGCATCGTGCGCGTAGCCATGGGCTATTTACAGGCCAACCGTCTGCTGGACAGCCCGACGCGCTTTGACGTGATCGCCATCGACGGCACGGGACTTCGCCATATTCGCGGCGCTTTCGACGCCACGGGCCTGATTTGAACCAAAACAGCGCGGAATTCGTCCATAAAAAGGAAGGAATTTCGCGCTTGTCTGTGGAATATGCAAGCGAGGCGTTCACAAACAACTATGATCAGTCGAGGTAATGCTATGCGTAAGGGAATTGCTCTTTTTCTGGCGCTTCTGTGCCTGCTCACCGCGCTGTCCGCGCAGGCGGAAAACCTGCTTGCCAACGCCGACTTCCGTCTGCTGGACGACAGCGGCTCACCCGTGAACTGGCGCACGGACGCCTACAACGGCGGCAACTCTCAGTTCGGCGTAAAGACGCTGGAGGACGGCGCGACGGCGCTCACCATCCTGAACTTTGACGACAACGACGCGCGCTGGGTGCAGACCGTGGCGGTGGAGCCGAACACGAAGTACGTGCTCACCTGTCGCGTGCTGGCGAAGGACTGCGCCGCGTTCCGCGAGTCGGACGGCAGCATTCTAACGCTTCGCGGCGCAAACCTGTCCATTCTGAACACCAACGCCTATTCCGAATCCGTCTTCGACACGGAGGGCGAATGGGCGACGCTTACGCTGTACGGCGTGACCGGAGACAAGCAGACGACGATGGACGTCGCGCTGCGTCTGGGCGGCTACAGCGGTGACGGCGTGGGCGAAGCGTGGTTCCGGGGTGTAACGATGGAAGCGCGCGAGCTAGGCGAAGGCTCGGTGCCCGTGTCGCTGGCCACGTTTCAGCCGTATAAGGCAAGCACAAACAAGACGACGACCGCCGCTTCCGCGCCGGAGCGCATCACCGAAACGCTGGCGCTGATCGCCTTCGGCGTCCTGCTGGCGGGGCTCGCCCTGCTCGCGCAGGCGCGGCGCATGAAGGCGCGCGGCTGCGAGCTGAGCAAATCCTCCTCCGCGCTTCTGCTGGGCGCGACGCTGCTGGCGGCGCTGGCCGTGCGGCTGTATTTCGCCGTGCGCGTGCGCGGCTACAGCGTGGACATCAACGACTTCATGATCTGGGGCGAAAATTTCCTGAACGACGGCTCGCAATTCTACGTGCGCGCTTCGTTCTGCGATTATCCGCCGCTGACGATGTTCCTGATGGGCGTCGTCGCCTTCGTTCGCCGCGCGCTGGGCGTGGAATATCTGTCCACCGCGCACGTGGTGCTGACCAAGCTGATTCCCATCGGCGCGGATCTGCTCCTTTCGCTGCTCGTGTATTTCCTGTTCGCAAAGAAGGCCGGGCGCGGCCGGGCGCTTCTTCTGATGCTCGCCGTGGCGCTGAACCCGGCGCATATCGCCGACGGCGCCGCGTGGGGACAGGTGGACAGCCTGCTGGCGCTTCTGCTCGCCGTCTGCCTGTACTTCGCCTCGGAGGGCAAGTGGCACTGGGCGCTGCCGGTATACGCGCTTTCGCTGCTTTCCAAGCCGCAGGCGCTGCTGTTCGGCCCCATCGGGCTTCTGATGTTCGTGATCGACCTCGTTCGCCGCAGAAACGAGAAGGGCTCGCTTTCAAAGATGCTGGCTGGGCTTTTCGGCTCGCTCGCGCTTCTGTATGTCGTCGCCCTGCCGTTCGCGCTGCAGGCGGCGCGGTTGGAGGGAAAAACAGGGCTCGCGCTCGCCGTTTATCCGATTTCGTGGCTCAAAACGCTGTTTATGGGTGCGACGACAAACGACACATACAGCTGCCTGACGCTGAACGCCTGCAATTTCCACGTGCTTCTGAACAACAACTGGGTGCGGCTGGAGCGCGAGCCCGGGCTGACGGCCTTCAGCTGGGTGATGTTCGGCGCGGCCTATGCCTACGCCGCGTTCCTGTGCCTGTATTCGCGCGACCGCCGCGCGCTGCCGCTGGTCGGCGCGACTGCGATGGCGCTGATCTACGCGTTCGCGCCGATGATGCACGAGCGCTATCTGTTCCCCGTGATCGCGCTGCTGGCGCTCGCCTACATCCGGCACACGGATCGCAGGCTGCTGTGGGCGCTGCTCGCCGTGACGCTGACGCAGTTTTTGAACATCACGCTGGTGCTTCAGGGCGGCACGGTCTCCAAATACGCGTACCTTGGACACCTGAGCGGCGACGAACTGCTTCTGAACACAGCCATTTCCGCCGTAAACGTGCTGACGGCGCTGTTCCTTGCCTGCACCGCGTTCTCGATTCTGGTGCTGAAGCATGAGCGGCCGCTGCCCGCGGCGCACCGGCTGCCGGACACGCCCCTTCAGCGTCTGCGCCGGAAGGGCGACTGGAAGCTGCGCCTGACGCGCGTGGACTGCCTGCTGATGGCGGCGGTGTCGGTCGTGTACGCCTGCGCGGCGTTTGTGAACCTTGGCTCCACCAAAGCGCCGCAGACGTACTGGCAAAGCGAGGATTATGAGGAGCAGGTCGTGTTCGATCTGGGCGACGTGCGCACGTTCCGCATGACCTACTACGGCGGCATTTCCACCGCCACCTTCACCGTGTCCCTGTCCAACGACGGCGAGCGCTGGACGGAGGAAAACTACGCCGTGTACAGCGAGGATGAAATCTTCCGCTGGCACTGGTACGCGCCGAAAACAAAGACCGTGACAAACGGGAAGAATAAATTCGCGAACGCCCTTTACGATGAATCGCGTGTCATCGACACCGGTGAAAACGGCGCGCGCGTAGCCTATTCAGGCAGCTACACACCCTATCCGCCTCAGACGGCGCGCTATGTGCGCCTGACCGTAATGGGCATCGGGCTCAAGCTGTACGAGGTCGGCTTCTGGAACGTGGACGACAGGGCGCTGTATCCCGTCGCCGCCGTAACCGGCTCGCGCGAGGGCGCGGACTACAAAGCGCTGACCGACGAGCAGGACGCCGTCGCGTGGGCGCCCAGCTACTACAACGGCATGTATTTCGACGAAATCTATCACCCGCGCACGGCCTACGAGCTGCTCCACGGCCCGTCGGTATCCAAGCAGCCGAACGCCACGGACGGCAACTGGCTGCTGGAATGGTCGCATCCGCATCTGGGCAAGCTGCTGATCATGGTGGGCATACGGCTGTTCGGCATGACGCCGTTCGGCTGGCGCTTCATGGGCGCGCTGACCGGCGTTCTGATGCTGCCGCTGATGTTCCTGATGGCAAAGCAGCTGACGAAGGATTCGCGGCTTTCGTTCGTCGCCATGTTCCTGCTGGCCGTGGATTCGATGCACTTCACGCAGACGCGTCTGGCCACGGTGGATTCCTACGCGGTGTTCTTCATCATGCTGATGTACCTGTTCATGTTCCGCTACGCGCAGATGAACCTTTTAAAGCAGCCGCTTGGGCGCACGCTGGTTCCGCTGGGGCTGTGCGGCGTGTCGATGGGGCTGGCCTGCGCGACCAAATGGATCGGCATGTACGCGGCGGTGGGGCTTGCGATCATCTTCTTCGCCACGGTGTTCCTGCGGCTGCGCGAATACCTCGCGCTGCGCCGGGAGGCCGAAGGCGACGAGGACGCGGCGGCGCTGACGCGCGCGTTCCCGAAGAAGCTGATTTTCACGCTTCTGTTCTGCGTGCTGTTCTTCGTCGTGATCCCGTTCCTGATTTACTATTTCTGCTACTGGCGGCATTTCGCGCCGGTGGGAGGGCTGACGCTCAAGCGCTTCTGGGACATGCAGGTGCAGATGTTCAATTATCATTCGCGCCTTGTGGACTCGCACTACTTCAGCTCGCCGTGGTACGAGTGGCCCACGATCGTGCAGCCGATGTGGTACTATTCCGCCGAAACGGCGATAGTCGGCTACGGCAGGGTGTCCTCCATCTCCTGCATGGGCAATCCCATCGTGTGGTGGGCGGGACTTGCAGCCATGATCGCGCTTCTGATCGCGCTGTGCGCGAGCACGCGCCCCAGCCCGGTCTTCCTGCTGATTGCCGTCGGCTTCGCGTCGCAGTACCTGCCGTGGGTGCTGGTGCCGCGCTCCACCTTCATTTACCACTATTTTGCCAGCGTGCCGTTCATCATCATCGCAACGGTTTTGTGGATCGGCAGGCTGCGAAAGCGGGATTCCGTCGCCGGGAACACGCTGGCGGTTACGCTGATGGCGCTGGCGCTGTTCCTGTTCGTCGCGTTCTATCCGCTGGAATCGGGGTATCCCTGCGCGTATTCATACGCGCTGAAGCTCCGCTGGTTTAACTGGTACAACTTCGCGCTGCAGCAATAACGAAAGAGGGATGACGGCATGCTGGCAACCACGCTTTGCTACGGACTGGGCGGCATTGAGGGCGTTCAGATCACGGTGGAGGTGAACCTTTCCGCCGGGCTTCCGATGTTTGACATCGTGGGTCTGCCCGACGCCGCGGTGAAGGAGGCGCGCGAGCGCATCCGCGCGGCGCTGAAGAACCGCGGCTACGCCTTTCCGGGCGACCGCATCACGGTAAACCTTGCGCCGGCGGATCTGAAAAAGGAAGGCCCCGCGTTCGACCTGCCGATCGCCGTCGGCATTCTGGCCTGCACGCGCAAGGTGAACCCCGCTTCCATTGCCGATACCGCCATCCTCGGCGAGCTGGCGCTGGACGGCACGCTGCGCCCGGTGCGCGGCGCGCTGCCCATTGCCATTTCCGCGCGCGGGCACGGCGTGAAGCAGATGATTCTGCCCGCCGCCAACGCGCGCGAGGTCAGCTGCGTGGACGGCATCCGCCTGATTCCCGCGCAGAACCTCGATCAGGTCGTCCGGCATCTGTCCGGCGCGGAGCCGATTGCGCCCATTGAGACGGTCGGCTATCAGGCGCTGCTGGGGCAGCGCGTGTACGCCGCCGACTTCAAATACGTGAAGGGGCAGAAGAGCGCCAAGCGCGCGCTGGAAATCGCCGCCGCGGGCGGGCACAACGTGCTGATGGTCGGCCCGCCCGGCTCCGGCAAGACGCTGATGGCGCGCTGCGTGCCCTCCATCCTGCCCGATATGACGTTTGACGAAGCGCTGGTCACCACGCGCATTCACTCCGTGGCGGGCTGCGCGCCGGAAAGCGGCCTGCTGACCGAGCGCCCGTTCCGCTCGCCGCACCACACGGCCTCCCATGTTTCGCTGGTGGGCGGCGGCCTGCACGCCACGCCCGGCGAAATCTCCAAGGCGCACAACGGCGTTCTGTTTCTGGACGAGCTGCCCGAGTACCGGCGCGACGTGCTGGAGGCGCTCCGGCAGCCGATGGAGGACGGCTTTGTGACCATCACGCGCGTGAGCGCGCAGAGCACCTATCCCTCCGAATTCATGCTGATCTGTTCGATGAACCCCTGTCCGTGCGGCAATTTCGGCAGCAAAACGCGCGAATGCCGCTGCACGCCCAACGACATCCGAAAATACCTGAACCGCATCTCCGGCCCGCTGCTCGACCGCATCGACCTGCACATCGAGGTGGAGTCCGTGCCCGCCGAGCGCATCGCCGACGACCGGGAAGAGGAGCCCTCCGCGGCAATCCGCGCCCGCGTGGAGCAGGCGCGAAACGTGCAGCGCGCGCGCTACGAGGGGCTTCCGCTCGCCTGCAACGCGCGGCTGGACGCGCAGACGCTTCGAAAGTTCTGCCCCATGAGCCGCGAGGCCAACCGCATGCTGTCGCTGGCCACCACGTCGATGGGGCTTTCCAACCGCGCGTTCACGCGCGTGATCAAGGTAGCGCGCACGATCGCCGACCTCGCGGGCGAGGACGAAATCGGCTCCGCCCACATCGCCGAGGCGCTTCAGTATCGTTCGATCGACGACAAGTACTGGAAATAGGAGGCGGCGATGGAATACAATCTGATGGAGCAGTACTGGCTCTGGCTTTCCGCCGTTCCCGGCATGTCGCCCCGGCGGTTTTACGCGCTTCTGAACGCCTGCGGCGACGCGCGCGCCCTGTGGGACGACCCGTCGTGCGCCCGGGACGTTGTGGACGAGAAATTCTGCGCAAGCCTTCAGGCCGCGCGCAGCGAGCGCTTCTTTTATGATGTGTTCGCCCGGCTGGAGAAGGCGGGCATCGCGGCGCTTCCCATGATTTCCGACCGGTATCCGGCGCGGCTTCGCAGCATCGTGGACGCGCCGCCGACGCTGTACGTGCGCGGCAATCCCGACCTGAACGACGAGCGCATGTTCGCCATCGTCGGCACGCGCGCGCCCAGCTACGACGGTAAAAAGGCGGCGAAGGAGTTTGCGCAGGTGCTGGCGCAGAACGGCGTGACAATCGTCAGCGGCCTTGCGCGCGGCGTGGATACCTGCGCGCACACCGGCTGTCTGGAAGGCGGCGGGCGCACGGTGGCGGTGCTCGGCAGCGGGGTAAATCAGCTTTATCCGCCGGAAAACGAGCCGCTGGCGCGCCGGATCATCGAAGAGGGCGGCTCCATCGTGTCCGAGATGCAGCCGGACGACGGCCCGCAGAGGTGGTCGTTCCCGGCGCGCAACCGCATCATTTCCGGGCTCACGCCCGGCGTGCTGGTTGTCGAGGGACGCAAAACCTCCGGCGCGCTGATCACGGCGGAGGACGCGCTGGATCAGTCGCGCGACGTGTTCGCCATTCCCGGCTCCATCTATTCCCCGCTGGCGGAGGGGCCGAACCGGCTGATTCAAAGCGGCGCGTATCCCGCGCTCAGCCCGTGGGACATCCTTGAATCGCAGCGCTGGGGCGCGCGCCCCGCCGCGAACGGTCGCCGAAAGGCCGAGCCGGAGATGAGCGACGACGAAAAGCGCATCTACAAATGCATTCAAAACGAGCCGCTTTCGTTCGAGGAAATCGCAAATCTCACCAAATTTTCAACCCCAGAGCTAAATTCCCACTTGACAATGTTGATTCTTCGGGGAATAATAGTAAAGATGTCCGGGAATTGTTACCGGGTATCCTGAGCAAACGAATCCGGAGGGACGTTTCATGACCTACAAGCTCGTCATCGTCGAGTCTCCCGCCAAAGCGCGAACGATCGCCAAGTACCTGGGCCGCGGCTACAAAGTTGAGGCCTCGCAGGGACACGTGCGCGATCTGCCCAAATCCCAGCTCGGCATAGATATAGAGAACAATTTTGAGCCCAAGTACATCACCATCCGCGGCCGCGGCGAAATCCTTACGAAAATTCGCAAGGACGCCAAGGGCGCGTCGAAAATTTTCCTCGCGACCGACCCTGACCGCGAAGGAGAAGCCATCTCGTGGCATCTGGCGACGCTGTTGGGCATCGACCCCGCCGAAGCCTGCCGCATCGAGTTTCACGAGGTCACCGGCAAGGCCGTGAAGGCCGCGGTCAAGAGCCCGCGCGCCGTCAACCTGAATCTTGTGGACGCGCAGCAGGCACGCCGCGTGCTCGACCGTCTGGTCGGCTACAAAATCAGCCCGCTTCTGTGGAGCAAGATTCGCAAGGGTCTGTCCGCCGGACGCGTGCAGTCCGTCGCCACGGCGATGATCTGCCAGCGCGAGGAGGAAATTGAGGAGTTCGTGCCGGAGGAATACTGGTATATCGAAGCGGAATTCTCCGCCGGAAGCAGCAAATTCCACGCCCGCTACGCCGGAACGCCCGACGAGAAGCGCGAGCTCAAGAGCGAAACAGAAGCGTCCAGCGTATTGTCCGAGCTGGTGAACGCGCAGTTCACCGTAAACGGCGTGAAGAAGGGCGAGCGCAGAAAGAACCCCGCGCCGCCGTTCACCACCTCCAACCTGCAGCAGGAGGCCTCGCGCAAGCTGAACTTCACCGCCAGCAAGACCATGCAGATCGCCCAGCAGCTCTACGAGGGCGTGGACGTGGAGGGCGTGGGCACGCTGGGTCTGGTGACCTATATCCGTACCGACTCCACGCGCATCTCGGACGACGCGCTGCTTCCGCTGCGCGAGATGATCGCCGAGCGCTACGGCAGCGAATACCTGCCGGAGACGCCGAACGTGTACAAGAGCCGTCAGAACGCGCAGGACGCGCACGAAGCCATTCGCCCGACCGACGTTTCGCTGCGCCCTGAGAATTTAAAATCCTCGCTCAGCAACGATCAGTACAAGCTGTACAAGCTGATTTACGATCGCTTCGTCGCCAGCCAGATGACCCCCGCCGTGTACGACACGCTGTCGGCGGAGCTGATTTCCGGCGACGTGGACTTCCATCATTCCAGCCAGAAGCTGCGCTTCGCGGGCTTCACAGCGGTATACGAAGAGGGCATTGACGACGCGGGCGAAGCCGCCGACACGCACATGCCGAAGATCAGGGACGGCGAGAAGGCGCGCCTGCTCTCCTATGATTCCGAGCAGCACTTCACCCAGCCGCCCGCGCGCTACACAGAGGCCTCGCTGGTCAAGGCGCTGGAGGAAAAGGGCATCGGCCGCCCGTCCACCTACGCGCCGACGATTTCCACCATTCTGCAGCGCGGCTACGTGTCGCGCGAAAAAAAGCGCCTGTATCCGACGGAGCTTGGCAACGTGGTCAACGAGATCATGTCCAAGTCCTTCCCGGACATCGTGGACATTCAGTTCACCGCCGACATGGAAAACCGGCTGGACGACGTGGAAGCCGGGAAGACCGACTGGAAGCAGGTGGTGACGGACTTCTACGGCCCGTTCGAGAAGGAGCTGGAGGCCGCCGAAGCCGGCATCGAAAAGGTGAAGGTGGAGGACGAGGTGTCCGACGTGCCGTGCGAAAAGTGCGGCGCAATGATGGTTTACAAGATGGGGCGCTTCGGCCGCTTCCTCGCCTGCCCGCGCTTCCCGGAATGCCGGCACACGCAGGCGCTTCTCAAGTATATCGACGCGCCCTGCCCCGAGTGCGGCGGCAGGCTGCTGGAGCGCGTTTCCCGCAAGGGACGCAAATTCTACGGCTGCGAGCATTATCCCGAGTGCCAGTTCGTCTCGTGGGATCTGCCCGCGGTGGAAAAGTGCCCCAAATGCGGCGGGCGCATGGTGATCAAGCGCGGCCACAAGGGCGAGCTGATGCGCGTGTGCGCGGACGTGGCGTGCGGCACGCGCATACCGATTGAAAACGCGGGCAGGGATGAGGACAATGAGTAAGCAGGTTACCGTGATCGGCGCGGGACTCGCGGGCTGCGAAGCCGCGTGGCAGCTGGCAAGCCGCGGCATTCCCGTGGCGCTGTATGAAATGAAGCCCGCCTGTCACTCCCCCGCCCACCATATGAACGGCTTCGCCGAGCTGGTGTGCTCCAATTCGCTGAAGGCGGAGCATCTGACGAACGCCTCCGGCCTTCTGAAGGCCGAAATGAAGCTGCTGAACAGTCTGATTCTGTCCGCCGCCGAGAAAACGCGGGTGCCCGCGGGCGGCGCGCTGGCGGTCGACCGCGACCGCTTCTCCGAGGCCGTGACCGAGGCCGTTTCGTCGCATCCGCTGATCACGATTCACCGCGAGCGCGTAGACGCGATTCCCGACGATCCCGCGATCATCGCCACCGGCCCGCTTACCGACGCGGCGCTGGCGGACGCGATTGCAAGCCTTCCGGGCTTTCACGCGCTGCACTTCTTCGATGCCGCCGCCCCCATCGTGACCGCCGAATCGCTGGACATGGCGAAGGTCTTCCGCGCGTCCCGCTATGAAAAGGGCGCGGACTACCTGAACTGCCCGATGACGCAGGCGGAATACGACGCGTTCTACGACGCGCTGATGGGCGCGGAGATGGCGGAGGTGCACGATTTCGACAGGAAGCAGGTGTTCGAGGGCTGTCTGGCGGTGGAGATTCTCGCCTCGCGCGGCCGTCAAACGCTGGCGTTCGGCCCGCTGAAGCCGGTGGGTCTGGTCGATCCGCGCACGGGACGCGCGCCATATGCCAACGTGCAGCTTCGGCAGGAAAACGAGCAGGGCACGCTGTATAATCTGGTCGGCTTCCAGACGCGGCTCAAGTGGCCGGAGCAGAAGCGCGTGTTCTCGATGATTCCCGGCTTGGAGCACGCGGATTTCGCGCGCTACGGCGTGATGCACCGCAATACCTATCTCAACAGCCCGGACGTGCTCGGGCGCAACTATCAGGTGAAGGATCGTCCGCTTCTGCGCTTCGCCGGGCAGATGACCGGCGTGGAGGGCTATATGGAGTCCACCGCGAGCGGCCTTGTGGCGGGCGTCGCGCTTGCGAAGGCGCTCCTGGGCGAGCCGGAACCGGACTTCACCGGCGACACCGTGCTGGGCGCACTCGCCCTGCACGTGACGACTCCGACGGGCGACTTCCAGCCGATGAACGCCAACTTCGGCATCCTGCGTCCGCTGGACGAGCGCGTGCGCGGCAAGCGCAGCCGCTACGAAAAGCTCGCCGGGCGCTCGCTCGAAACCCTGAAGACCGTCATTACCAATTACGCACTGTAACGGAGGAAACCATGGCAGAATTTCGAGGAACCACCATCTGCGCCGTCCGCCGCAACGGCGAAATCGCCATCGCGGGCGACGGACAGGTTACGATGGGTGAAAACGTAATCATGAAAAACGGCGCCAAAAAGGTGCGCCGCATCTTCGACGGCAAAGTCGTGATCGGCTTCGCCGGATCGGTGGCCGACGCCTTCGCGCTCAGCGAAAAGTTCGAAGGCAAGCTGACCCAGTACGCCGGCAACCTGCCGCGCGCCGCGGTGGAGCTGGCGCAGGACTGGCGCATGAACAAGGAAATGCGCAAGCTGGAAGCGCTGCTTCTGGTCGCTGACAGGGAAAACCTGATGCTCGTGTCGGGCACGGGCGAGGTGATCGAGCCGGACGAGGGCATTCTGGCCATCGGCAGCGGCGGAAACTTCGCGCTGGCCGCGGCGCGCGCGCTGTATGACAATACCGGGCTTTCCGCGCGCGACATCGCCTATAAGGCGCTGAAAATCGCTTCTTCCATCTGCGTATATACGAACGACCACATCATCGTCGAGGTAGTTTGAGCATGAATACATGGACGCCCGCTGAAATCGTCAAGGAACTGAATCGCTATATCGTGGGTCAGGATGAGGCCAAGCGCGCCGTGGCCGTGGCGCTTCGCAACCGCTACCGCCGCATGCAGCTGCCCGAGGAGATCCGCGAAGAGGTCACGCCCAAAAACATCCTCATGGTCGGCCCCACGGGCGTTGGCAAAACCGAAATCGCGCGCCGTCTGGCCAAGCTGGTGGACGCGCCGTTCGTCAAGGTGGAAGCCACCAAGTTCACCGAGGTCGGCTACGTGGGCCGCGATGTGGAATCCATCATCCGCGACCTCACCGAAGCCGGTATCCGCATCGTCAAAAAGCAGCAGACCGAGCAGGTGCACGATCTCGCCGCGCAGGCGGTGGAAAACCGTCTGGTGGAAATGATCACCCGCCCCATGCCGAAGAAGAAGATCAACCCCATCGACGTGATTCTGGGCAACAAGCCCAAGGAGCCCGAGCCGAGCGAGGAGGAGCAGAAGCAGCTGACCGGCCGCCGCGCGGACGTGCGCGAGCAGCTTCGCGCCGGCGAGCTCGAGGAAACGATCGTCGAGATCGAGGTGGAAGAGGTCACGCCGCGCAGCGAAATCCCCGGCATGGACATCAGTATGAACGACGTGCTGGGCAGCATGCTGCCCAAGAAGACCAAGCTGCGCAAGGTGCCCGTGCGCGAGGCGCGCCGCATCCTGACCGCCGAAGAGGAAAACGCCATGGTGGACATGGACGCGGTGTATACCGAGGCCGTCTCCCGCGTGGAGCAGCACGGCATCGTGTTCATCGACGAGATCGACAAGGTCGCCGGCCGCGGCAACGGCAGCGGCCCGGACGTCTCCCGCGAGGGCGTGCAGCGCGACATCCTGCCCATCGTGGAGGGCACGACCGTAAACACCAAGTACGGCCCCGTGCGCACCGATCACATCCTGTTCATCGCCGCGGGCGCGTTCCACGTGTCCAAGGTGACCGATCTGATTCCGGAGCTGCAGGGACGCTTCCCGGTTCGCGTAACCCTGAAGCCCCTGACCAGGCAGGATTACGAGCGCATCCTCACCCAGCCCGACAACGCGCTGATTCGCCAGTATCAGGCGCTTCTGAAGGTGGACAGGGTCGAGCTCGTGTTTGACGAAACCGCCGTCGCCGCCATTGCCGAATACGCGTGGCTGGCCAACGAAAACGCTGAAAACATCGGCGCGCGCCGCCTGCACACGGTGCTCGAGCAGATTCTGAGCGACATCGCCTTCAACGCCGGCGGCGGCGACGCACCGGAAATTCAGGTGGTCGTGAACGCCGAATACGTGAAGACCCAGCTTTCCACCGAAGTCAAGGAAGCGGATCTGCACAGGTACATCCTTTAAAACCGATAAGCGCCCCCGCATCTTCCAACACACAGATGCGGGGGCGCTTGCACAACGCCTTTGGAGGTGACAGAAAATGACGGATCAGGAAATCCTTCGGGAGCTTGCCAGCGCTTACATGGAAGCCGCGAACGAGCCCGTCAACGCGGAGCGCAGGGAAAGAGCCTACGCGACAAACGGGCTTCAGGCCGTGCGCCCCCTCGTGTGGATTCACGAGCTTCCCTGGCACGAATTGAACATCGACGACGCGCTTACCCTCCGCTGCGAGGGCGCGCTTGCCCGCGAGATTGAGCAGTTCCTTCGCCGCAGTCTGCTGCAATGGAGGTACTTTCAGGCGGACATGATTCTGGAGCCGTACTATCCCGTGAGCATGTGTATCCACTCGACCGGCATCGGGTTTCAGGTGATTGAGGATGTTCTGGTCGGGGACGACAAAAACAACATCATCTCGCATTCCTACAAGGATCAGCTGGATTCGCTGGAAAAGCTGGAAATCCTGCATAATCCCGTCGTCACGCGCGACTATGACGAGGAAAAGAAGCGCGTTTCCGACGCGCAGGCGCTGCTGGGCGACGCAATGCCCGTGAAGCTCTGCCCGCAGAACATGTATTACTACGCGCCGTGGGATCGCGTATGCCGCATGCGCGGCATGACGCCGCTTCTGATGGATCTGGCTGCGGAGCCCGAATTGATGCACGCCACGATACAGAAGTTTTCCTCCGTGCTGAACGCGGACATCGACGCGCTGAACGCCGTGAACGCCTTCGGCGTGTCGGCTTCTTCGCTGCACTGCACGCCGCCGTATTCCCGGGAGCTGGAGGCCGTTGAGGCAAAGGAGGGGCCGTCCGTCCACAGCGCGTGGTTCCGCGCGCTCGCGCAGCCCTTCGGCGAGGTCTCTCCCGCCATGCACGACGAGTACGACATTCAGTATCTTCTGCCCATCGCCAAGAAATTCGGCCTGTGCTACTATGGCTGCTGCGAGCCGCTGTCCGACCGAATCGACATTCTCAGGCGGATCCCGAACCTTCGAAAGGTCGGCGTTACACCGTGGTCGAGCGTGGAGGTCTCCGCGGAGAAGCTTGGGAAGGACTTTGTGTTCTCGCGCAAGCCGAATCCGGCCATGGTCGCGACTACGCTGGACGAGGATGCGGTTCGAAAGGACATTGCGCACGTCATGGAAGCATGCCTGAGGAACAGCTGCCCCTGCGAATTCGTGCTCAAGGATATTTCCACCGTCGGCTACAAGCCGCAAAACATCATCCGCTGGGCGCAGGTCGCAGAAGAAACGATCGACAGATACTACTAAGGCGGCGCCGCACAAATGAGGTGGTCGTCCGGCGAATGCTTTTGGCGCTATAATGTTGACAAACGCGGCCTTCTCATTTATAATAAATGTTGACAAACGCAGCCTCCTCATTTATAATAAAAGTAACCTGAACATACATTGTTCGGTAAAGCATCAAATAATGAGGTGTGCGCGATGAATAAGGCTATCATCAGCCCGGGACGCATCGTTGTCGGAAGGAAGCCTCTTTGGAAGCGGATACTGGGGTGTTGGCCGCTGTATCTTATGCTGCTGCCCGCCATTGTCTATTATATCGTAATTTGCTACGTCCCGATCTTTGGCAACGTACTGGCCTTCAAGGATTATTCCTTCAAGAAAGGAATATGGGGCAGTCCATGGGTCGGGATGAAGTATTTTCGCATGTTCTTCACGAGCTATGACTGCAGGCGTCTGATCCTCAATACGTTACATATCGGCTTTATCAAGTGCATTCTGGAATTTCCCTTCGCGATCATCCTTGCGCTGCTGCTCAACGAGATGCGCGCTCTGCGCTATAAAAAGCTGACGCAAACGATTACCTATCTGCCTCATTTCCTCTCCAGCGTCATTATTATCACCATGCTGCAGCGCATTCTGGCACCGAACACCGGCGTTCTCAATCAGATCATCGGCAGGTTCGGCGGCGACAGCAGCACTTTTTATCTGATGAAAGCCGAATACTTCCATAGAACGCTGTTTCTGATGGATATCTGGCGCAATATCGGCTGGGATTCCATCATCTATCTCGGCGCAATCGCCGCGGTCGATCAGGAGCTTTACGAAGCGGCCAACATAGACGGCTGCAACCGCCTGGGTCAGATTTGGCATGTAACGCTGCCCGGCATCCGCTCCACAATCGGCCTTTTGTTTATCATGGGAGTGGGCGGTCTGCTCTCCTCCGGCTTCGAGCAGATGTGGCTGCTGCGCACGCCCGGCAATATGTCCGTGGCCGACACCCTGGACGTTTGGGTCGTCCGCATCGGCCTGCAAAAGGGGCAGTTCGGCTATGCGTCCTCGGTCGGTTTGGTTCAGGGCGTGGTCGGCCTTGTACTGGTGGTCACAGCTAACACGGTCTGCAAAAAATCCACGGAAGTAGGACTCTGGTGAGTCGTCTTCATATATCGGGAATCTGTATTAAGAATGGAGGATATGAACATGAAGCGTTACCTGGCTACCCTTCTGGCTCTCGCTCTGGCACTGTTCTGCTTCTCTGCTGCCGTGGCAGAGAACAGACCCGACACCTGGATCGCCGACCGAACCATCACCATCCAGTGCTATGTCGATGATATCGGCTATACGCTGCCCGCTGACATCAACGGCACCCCCGTGATGCGGCGAATCACAGAGCTGACCGGCATCAAGCTTGATCTCCGCTACACTCCCGGCGAAAGCGACGAGACGGTTATGGCCGCGCAGCTGGCAGCCGGCAACATTCCGGACGCCATCGTTTCCTATCTGAACAACTCCACCCGCCCCGAATTCCCGATTCTGCTCAAGGCGGCCAAGGAGGGTCTGTTCGCCGACATGACTCCCTATCTGGCGGACACCAGTGTGTACCGCAACTATCTGGAGCATAACTACCTGCCCGCCGATGCCCGCGACAACATCACCTTCCGCAAGGATCTTGACGGCGCGTACATCTTCCAGCTGAGTATCCCCGCCGTGGATCGCTCCACCGAGTATATCGCCGACGACAAGTACATCGGCGGCCTGTACATCCGCGCGGATATCGCCGCGGATCTGGACGTTGCCGCCTTCTCCCTGAACACCCAAGAGGAGCTGTATGACCTGTGCGTCCGCATCAAGGAAGGCAACTACACGGACGACAACGGCAACCCCATCTATCCCATCGGCCCGAAGTACTGGGGCGGTTCCTATGACTCCCTGATCAACGTGGTTCGCAGCTACGGCTTCAGCCCCTTCGGCTCGCAGTACGGCCTGACCACCGACGGCCAGATCGTTCACGAGGCGCAGACCAACTTTGTCTATGACAAGATCAGCTTCGCCCGCAAGCTGCTGGCGGACGGCCTGATGCACCCCGAGTTCTTCACCATGGACGCCACCCGCTGCGAGGAGCTGTGCAAGTCCAAGGGCGTGGCGATCATTTCCGACATCCACAATTATGTGGAGCTGATCTACTCCAGCGAGGACTGGATTCCGCTGGGCGCGATCAACGACGTGACCGGCTCCAAGAGCAGCTACACCTCCGGCAAGGGCGGCTACGGTTGCTGGGCCATTTCCGCCAACGCCAAGAACCCCGAAGAGATTCTGCGGTTCTTCGACTTCCTTGCGACCCGCGAGGGCAAGCTGCTGTGCGAGTACGGCGTCGAAGGCCTCACCTACAACATGGTCGATGGCTACCCCGTGCTGACCGAAGAAGCGCTTGCCAAGCTCAATGATGGCGACTCCGACTGGATGATCAACACCATCGGCGCCGATTTTGGCGGCGCGGGCTTCGTATTCCTGGGCTACATGTTGACCAACACCGACAGCAAGGTCGAGTTCGGCGAGAGCCGTCCCGGCGCCGGCACCGGCACGACCTACGCCCGCGCCGTGGCGCTGGCCGAACAGAACCCCGAAAAGACGATCATAAAGATCCCCGGTCTGGACGTCTCCGCTTACCTGTCCGTAGACGAGCTGGAGGACGTGAAGGCCAATATGGATCTGCTCAACTACAAGGAAATGGTCATTCAGGCCATCTACGCCAACTCAGACGACGAGGTGAAGGCCATTGTCGAGTCTTTCCGCGCTCAGCTGAAGGCAGCCGGCATCGACCGCCTGTACGATTACTGCGAAGCGATCTATGCCGAGAATCCCGAGACGATTCAGCTGATCCCCGTAGAGGCCACTGTGGCCGAATAACCGGCATTGGTTTGTCCCGTCCGGCGCGCTTCGCCGGACGGGATTTCCAGAGACAGAACGTTTGGAGAGGGGTGCGCTATGGCAAACACACAATCCAGAAACAAAGTCAGACTAAGCGGCCTTGACCGTATTGTCGCCGTCATCCCGTATCTGGTCGTCACGCTGCTGTGCCTGCTGATCCTTCTCCCCTACCTGAACGTGCTGGCTTTGTCACTCAACGACGGCAAGGACGCGGCGCGGGGCGGCGTATATTTCTGGCCTCGGGTGTGGACGCTGGACAATTACCGGGAGGTATTCCGGGACGGTTCCATCATACGCGCCTATCGGATCACGATCGCCCGCACCCTCCTCGGAACACTGATGAGTCTGGCTGTCACGACGCTGGCCGCATACGCTCTCAACCAGACCGAGCTGCCGGGCCGCAAGTTTGTCATTCTGGCCTTCACGTTTACCATGCTCTTCGGCGGCGGCACGATTCCTACCTACATCCAGTATAAGGATCTGGGCTTGCTGGACACCTTCTGGGTATACGTAATCCCACCCCTGGTAAGCGTGACCTATCTGATCATGGTGCGCGCCTTCTTCGACAGCCTTCCCTATGGGCTGCAGGAGGCCGCCAAGCTGGATGGCTGCGGCTATTTCGGCGTCTTCTTCCATATCATGCTGCCGCTGAGCAAGCCCATATTGGCCGTAATCGGCCTCTACACCGCCGTCAACCACTGGAACGACTGGTATGCCGGCGCGTTCTACATGACCAGCGACAAGCTCTGGCCTGTTCAGACCGTGCTGCAGCAGATGCTCGCGCGGGCGATGGACGCACAGCAGGACGTGTCGCAGAACATTTCCGCCGCCATCGCCGCAAATCAGCGCGCCGTGACCACCGATTCTCTGAAAATGTCGGCGGTCATCATCACTACGGTGCCGATCCTGTGCATATATCCCTTCGCGCAAAAGTACTTCGCCAAGGGTACGCTGGTCGGCGCGATCAAGGGCTGATTTGATGGAATGGATATTCGTCCCGGCTGCGCCCGATGTGCGGACGACGGCCGGGACGCTTTTTCCAGAAAAAAAAGAGCGGCGAATGGATGAGCGCTGGGACGTGCATGGCTGTGGCGCGGCCGCAAATGGATACTCCGGATCGACGCGGAGATTTGCGCGAACGCGCTCGAACGCATTTCGCTAATAAACCGTATTCTCGCGCAAAAGTGAATAACCTCCTGGATTCATGGACACAATATGCAGACCATCCATCGAATCAAGGGAGGTTTTTTCTGTGCTTGCGATGATCATGGCGGGCGGCGAGGGCGAACGTCTGCGCCCGCTCACCTGTACGCTTCCGAAACCGATGACGCTGGTGCTCGATCAGCCGGTTCTCGCCTATTCCCTGCGCCTGCTCGCGCGCCACGGCGTGGAACGCGCCGGAATTACGCTCGGCTACCTGCCCGACCAGATCGAGGACGCGTTCGGCGACGGCAGCGAATACGGCGTTTCTCTCAAATATTTTCGCGAATCGCGCCCGATGGGCACGGCGGGCGGCATCAAGCCCGCGCGCGCGTTTCTGACCGAAACCTTCTGCGTGCTTTCCGGCGACGGGCTGACCGACGTGAACCTGTCCGAAGCGCTCGCGTTCCACCGCGCGCACGGCGCGAAGGCGACGCTGGTTCTGAAGCGCGTGCAGAACCCGACCAGCTACGGTCTTGTGAGCACGGACGCGGACGGCCGCATCGTGTCCTTCACCGAGAAGCCGGACTGGAAGAACGTCACCTCCGACGCGGCGAACACCGGCATCTACATCCTCGAGCCGGAGATTCTGGATCGAATTCCGGACGATCAGCCGTTTGACTTCGGGCGCGAGCTGTTCCCGCTTCTGCTCCGCGAGGGCGTGCCGATGTACGGCTACCTGACGGAGGCCTACTGGTGCGACATTGGCGATGTTTCCGCCTATCTGGAAGCCAACCGCGAAGCGCTGGAAGGGCGCATTTCGCTGATCGACGTGCCTGAGGGCGGCATTGTGCGCATGCCGGGCGCGATTGTAGACGAGGAAGCTATCCTTGAAGCCCCCGTGTTTCTCGGCGCGGGCGCGCGGATCGGCGCAGGAGCGAAGGTGCTGGCCGGAAGCGTCATCGGCGCGGGCGCCGTCGTGGCCGAAAACGCCAGCGTCAAGCGCGCCGTGCTCTATCCCGGCAGCTTCGCCGGGCGCGACAGCGAGCTGCGCTCCTGCGTGCTCGCGCCACGCTCTCAGGTGCTGGACGGCGCGCAGGCATTTGAGGAAAGCGTGATCGGCGAGGATTCGCGCATCGGCGCGCGCGGCTGCGTGAAGCCCGGCGTGCGCGTGTGGCCGGGCAAGCGCGTGCCGGACGGCGCGGTCGTGTTCGAAAACCTGGTCTGGGGACAGCGGCTGGCACGCGCGTTCATGGGCGCATCCATCCGTGCCGTCACGCCGGAGGACGCCGTTCGCGCCGGACGCGCCATCGTGTGGCGGCAGAAGCCCGGAAACGTGCTGATCGGCCGCGCCACATCCAGCGTCGCCGCTTCGCAGGCGCGCGCGCTGGCCGCCGGTCTCTGTTCGCAGGGCGCGCAGGTGTACACCATCGGCGAATGCACGCTGCCGCAGCTGCGCCACGTGCTCTCCCTCATGCGTCTGGACGCGGCCGTCTACGCCGAGAGCGACGCGGTGACCCCGCTGTACGCCGACGGTACGCCCCTGACCCCGCCGGAAAAGCGCAAAATCGAGGACACGCTGAACCGGCAGGACATGCCGCGTCCCTACACCGGCATCACGCGGCCGATTTCCAACGTCGGGCGCAGCGATCTCGGCTATCTCGGCTTCCTGAAGAGCGCCGCCTTCGGCCATGTCCGCCGCCTGCGCGCCGCCGTGTACGCGCAGAGCGAGCAGCTTCTGTATCTGGCCGACCACGCCTTCCAGAACGCGGGCTTCACCGCGCGCGTGGAATGGGAGGAGGAGCTGATGGAGCTCGGCGCAAACGAAATCGGCGTCTACCTTTCCGCGAGCGGTGAAAAAGCCGTATTCGCGGATGAGGACGGCCTGCTGACCGACGCGCAGATGGAGCTGCTCACCGGCTGGGCAATGGCGGAACACGGCGAAACCACGCTGTATGCTCCGCCGGACGCAACCCGCGCGCTCGACGCGCTCGGAAGAAGTCTGGGGCTGAAGGTCGTGTTCGCCTCCGGCGATCTGGCCACGTGGGCGCGGACGCTCTCGCAGGTCTCCCCCTTCCAGTACCATATGCGCTTCGACGGCCTGTTCCTCTCGCTGCACCTTTTGTCCCGGCTGAACGAAAACGCGCTTTCCCTCGCCGACTTCCGCGCGCGAATGCCGGAGGTCAGCCGCGTAAGCCACCATATCGACGTGGACTTCCCGCATCGCGGAGAAGTCATGCGCCGCCTGTCCGACGCGCTGCCGTCTGAGTTCGAGCGCGAGGACTGGTTCTTCCGCGGCCAGCACGGCTGCGCGTGGATTCGCCCCGATGAGGAGCGCCCCTACTGTACCGTCACCGCCGAAGCCCGCGACGCTGAGTTCGCGCAGGAAATCTGCGACCTCTTCTCCGGCCTTCTCCAGAAAGCCGCCGACGAAGCGCAGACGCACTGATCGAGTATGGCAAATGCCGCTCCCTGTCTATGGGCGCGGCATTTTGTTCGATTCCGATTTTACAGGCGGAAGCCGCGCTATTGGAACGCCGCTCCGGCGTAAATCGTCAGGCTGAAGGGCACGTCCGATTTCAGTCGATCGCCGGGCTTCAGCGAAATGAAGAACGTTTTCGGTGCTTCCCCCGCATCCGGCGCGGAGACCACCTCCCAGAGCAGCTGTTTGCCCTCGCCTTCCTCCGAGCAGATCGTTACGCTGCCCCAGTCGTCGCCGGCGGCCAGACAGGTAAACACGTATGAGCCGGCCAGAATGTCCCTTCCGGCGATATACGAGCCGCCCGCCAGCGTCGCCGTTTTTTCGATATGGCGGGCGGCAATCTTCTCCTGCACGCGCCGCATCAGCGCCACCACCTGCTCGTCGCTCAGGTGGGCAAGCTCAATTTCCTCGGCCGCCCCGAAGCCGAGCAGCACAGCCAATACCAGAAGCAGTGCGATTCCCTTTTTCACATTCAATCCTTGATGTCGCGGTAGTAGTTCCAGCGAAGAGGCGAAGGCCGAAAAGAAGCTGTCCATCTTCGCGAAGATCGCCGAAACCTTGAAAAACGGCTGGGATAAAGTGAGCTCCACGTTCAAATGGGTCTATAATGGAGTCACCACCTTATGGCGAAAAATCGGAAGACTTGACGGCATCATCGATAACGCATAGGCAATACGACAGCCATAGAAGCCGTTTGCGAGGAAGAGCGGAATATACTCCGACCACGTATCGCCGGGCGTGGCGGAGAGCAGAATCCAGCGGTTGCGCTTCGCGATTTTGAGAAAGCTCTTCACCCACACGCCGCTGCCGACGACGCGCTGCTCATCGAACAGGAAGAAGGCGTTTTCCACGTCCGTGTACTTGCCGATGTTGTTCCAGCTGTCCACGACGACGCGGTTGCGGTAGAAACCGGACTCCGCGTCCGCAGACAGCAGAAACGGCGCCATCTCCTTTTCCCATTCGAGCGTGTCGCGCTTGCGCGCCGTGGTAATGATGAACAGGTCGAGCGGATTCGTCATGGGAATATAATTCCCGCCCGTCAGGCTCGATGTCGCTCCGCCGTTTTCAAGGTAGTACCACGAAAGCGCCGTCAGGCTTTTCCCGCTGCCGACGCCGCCGCAGAGCACGCAGCCGTTCTTCATTCTGCGAATCGCGTCCAGCTGATACGGGAACAGGCGAATCGCGGCCATCATACATCCGCGCGGGGTCTGGGCGCGGTCACCGGAACAGCGTATTCGCGATCGACCTCGACCGTTGGCTCGCGGCCGTCCGCGCGAAGGCGGATGGTGATGCGAATATCGTCTACCAGACGGCGCTCGCCGACAATCGCGTCCACATCCTCCGCGAGATTGCGGGCGACGGCGAGAAGCTGCCGCGCCATGTAGTCACTGTATGCCATAAAACGCACCCCTTACCTTCTTTTTGCAAGTCACCGGATTTGCGGCGACGAGGGCGAGCATGTCTTTACCGCTGACTGACAGCGGATTGATGTTCGCAAACCAGCCGCTCAGGAAGAAGCGCCGACATTCGTTATAGCGCTGCATGTTGCGGCTGTAGGCGAGCGGGTCGTCGAACTCGTAGTGCGTGCGAATATAATCGATCGATTTTCCGAGATCGATGATCGCCTGAAGGATGACCGCGGAGCACAGTCCGCGCACAGCGGATTCGTTCATGATTTCTTCCTCCCGTATTCTTTTTTAGAATGGATTCTCCTCCTCGCGGCGCCTGCGGTAGCGCTCCGCGTAGGGATCATCGTCGAGCGCCTGCTCAATGTAGATGGTGCGAATATAAAGGTTCTTTTCGTGGTTTACGGGGTCGTACTCGTAGGGATTGAGTACGACATTCACATTTTTCACGCGCATGTCATCGATGCAGGCGACGGTATCCTCGTTCAGAAGCACCGGGTCGCCGTCGTCCTTGACAAGATAAACCTTTGGCGGGTAGCGCACCGGGTCGCCGCTGCGCGTTCGGTATTTGAGAATCGCGGTCACGAAGTACTCCGGCTCGAATTCCTCCGGATCCTGATCTCTGAAGGGCTTCGTTTCGCGGACGCGGATGCCGTCCTTGATCAGGTCGCGGACCAGCTCGGGATCGCGCACCAATATGTTGGCCTTGCGGCGGATATCGCCGAAGCGATCCTTCTCCGGATCGCCGGCGAAATTCGTGCCGTACACGAAGCGGGTGTCTTCAAGGTTGATTGTGTTGATCATGGCATTTCTCTCCTTATATATATTCTGGTCGAAAAGAGAAAAGCGAAAGCGCCGTGTGATTGGCGCTCCCGCTTTTTTTGGAGTTACTTGGTTTTTTTGTGGGCCAGACTGTTCGCTTCCTCATTCAGAAACATGAGCGCCGACTTGAATCCTTCTCGAAGCTTCTCATCCCGAACGATCGACAGAAAGTCGTCGAGATGATTGATGCAGTACCATCCAATTCGCGACGCGAGATAACCAATACCCTGTCCGATAAAAAGAGTTAGATCATCTTCGCCAAACCCCGGAATGGCGAGACCATTTCTCAAGACCCCCACGAAGCCCATCATGTCTTCGATCACGTTGTAAGAAGTACTCCCGAATGGGTCAAGTCTTTCAACCATGTCCTTGTCAATGTTTACGTTGTCCGTCATAGCCTTTTCCTCCTTAATTTTCCATAGTTCTCCATAAAGAGGTCTGTATTTTTCGCGTCAGCCCTCGGGCGGCACGTCGTAGGGGTCGTCGGAGCGGAACCATTCAGCGTCGCCGTATTGGGATATTGCGGAAACTGCGGCGTCAACCTGCGCCTGATAGAAGGAGCAGTCGATGGAGTCCTCGAGGCTCAGGCTTCGTACAATTTCCGATTCCAACCAGCGATAGCCGCTTGAGTTTGCCGCCGCGGCGTACCTGCCGCCTTCCTCGCGCAGCAGGATCCCTCCGCCGCAGCCGGGCTTCACCGGCGCGAATTCGCCCACGCGCCCGACGAAGCGATAGCTGTGTCCGGCGGCGATGCGCTCGAGCAGGTCGTGCTCCAGCTCCGGCGAAAGATCTCCCTTCTTTCGAAGCTTCGCCAGCTCCCTTTCCTCGGCGCTTACGTCCGGCAGCGCTTCGTTCATGTCCAGATACAGAGAACCGGACACGGAGAAGGTTTCGCACAGGTCGGAAAGTTCGATTGGCTCGTGGCTGAACAGGGTTTTGAACACGTAGGGAACCGCGAACTGCTTGCCGGTCGCCGTCCAGCCGAAGGAATGCTTGCGCACGTCGTCCGGAATATAGCCATACCTTTGCATGCAGCGCTCGGCCGTGTCGTAGCGGGCGATGTACACGGAGTCGTTCACCAGACACATGCGGTCGTAGGTAGCTTCGTGCTCGAAGGTGTAGCCGTAGCGCCGCCCAAATTCCATGACGAAGGATATAATTTCGGGCGTGGCGTCCGGTATCTTGATGGAGTCCGTCTTGATGTGCGCCACGGTAAAGCCGCGCTTCTGCACCTCATGCTTCAGGTCGACCATGAACAGCGCGCCGCGCTTGGCCACGATGTTGTCGCGGTTTCGCGGGTCGCGGAACGCGTTGTCGAACGCGGCGCTTGTCAGGCCGTACACGGAGTTGATCGCCGTCTTCAGCGCGTTTGCCAGCTGCTTCGCCGTCATTTCGCCGTCCTTTACCTTCTGAATATAGGGCGTGAGCTTGCCGTCCAGAATGTGATTCACATCGTCCCATGCTTCGTGCTTGATGCTCACGCGGCCGTCCACGATTTCCTTGAAACGCGCGGTGAACCGCGGGCCGAACAGGCATTCCGCGATGACGCTGTGCGGGTGCATGCTGGAAACGTCGAGCAGCGCGACATTGCCGTACATACCCGGTTCTGCGTACACGTATCCGCCCTCGCCAACCTCTTCGCCGCGATAGGTGCTCACGAAGTTCCTGCGGCTGTCGTCGTCCGTCGCCGCCTTTTCCCGCCGGCTGTACGAATATCCGGAGAAATAGGGGAGAAGGCTTTCGGCTTCGCCATGCCTTTGCGCCATCATGTCCGGACAGGCGTTTTTCAGGAACGCTTCAACCTCCGGCATGAGCGCCTGCACCGGCTGGCTCAGCTCGCGATAGAGGAATTCGGACTGCGGTTTTTTCAGCCGGTCGAATATGATTCGGGTGGTCAGGCTATTGGTGGTGTCGTTCACGGTCATGCCGGCGAGGTCGGCCAGAATCTGGCGCGCCGTCCAGTCCGCGGACAAGTGATGGAACACCGCCTCGGTGGCGAGCACGTCGTTATCGCAGTATTCGGCGACCTTCGGCCAAAGTTCCTCCGGAACCGGCTTGTCCCATGGAAGTCCCAGCTCCTGGTGGTGAATGCCCAGCTCAATTTCGAACTTCTTCAGGCTCTTCCGGTTGCTGGCCGACGCGAAGTCGTACACGTCGGTATAGCTCACGTTGTACGCCTCGCCGAAGAACGCGTCCGAGCGCTTGCCGCCGCTCACGATGCGCTGGCTCAGATTGTAAAGCTGCTCGTTTGTGTAGCCCATGAACCGCGCGTACAGAATATGATTGTCGTACCTTCGGCAGTTGAAGCCGACCAGCCGGTAGCGCATCAGATTCTCGATTTCCTCCGGCTTCGGGTTGATCATCCGCACGACGGGATTACCCTCGCCCGACAGCTTCCAGTTCACCAGAAACAGATTGGGGAAGACCTCCACGTCGTAGAACACCATCGGCTGGCTGTCGGCCGCGCCGCCGGGGTTTCGGTCGTCGCTTTTGAACTTCATCCACGCGACCTTCTTCAGGCACTCGTCGTTTTCTTTTCAATCGCTTCTTCCAGAATGGCATACATGACGAGCTTCTGCTTGTCCGTCATCGTATCGAGGACATCGCCGACAGTCTCGTCGTCTTCATCGTTCTCGTCATCATTCTTGTCATCGTTCTCGTCATCGTTCTCGTCATCTTTCTCAGCGGGCGTGTCCGCATGAACAAAGCTGGTTTCGATCGATTCGCCGGTATAAAAGACACCCTGCTCGCGGTCTTCTTCGATCGATCCGTCGCTGTGAATAATGGTGGAGTCGATCATGGCTCGCATTGCCGGATACGGCCGTCCCGACTGGGGGGTGGAAGCAGCAGACGCGCCTGCGGCGGATCCGGCTGCTCCGAAAGCCAGGCATATTCTGGTGAAGGCGAATTCCGTGAACCTGCGCGCGGGCGACGGCGTGAAATACGCGAGCGTCGGTCACGCGAACAGGGGCGCGCGGCTCGAATGGGTCGCGACGGCGCAAAACGGCTGGTACGCCGTGCGCAAGGGCGCGCAGGTGGCGTGGATTTCGGGCAGGTATGCGGCCCTCGAAGGCGGTGAGGGCGCGTGAGTTCATGGGTTCAGATGGCGCTGACCGTCGTTTGCGCCGTGATCGCGTCCTCCGGCTTCTGGACGTACATTCAGAAGCGCAGCGAAAAGAAGGACGTGAAGACGCAAATGCTCGTGGGACTGGCGCATGACCGGATTTTGTTTCTGGGGATGAACTACGTCGAGCGCGGGTACATCACGAGGGACGAATACGAGAATCTGTACGAGTATCTTTACCGTCCATACGAGAAAATGGGCGGAAACGGCTCGGCCAAGCGCGTGATGCAGGAGGTAAACAAGCTTCCCATTCGCAGCTGGCCGACACACGACAGTGAATAAGGAGGAAAGGTCAAAATGAAATTGAGCAACCGGGTGTATGACGTTCTGAAGTGGATCGCCCTGTATCTGCTGCCCGCGCTGGGCACGCTGTATTTCGCGCTGGCTGGCATCTGGGAATTCCCGTACGGCGAGGAGATCGTGGGCACGATCACCGCGCTCGACACGTTCCTGGGCGTACTGCTGGGCATCAGCACGGCGCAGTACAACCGCGAAAACGCAAACGGATAAAGACAGACCGAGACCGCTCTCCTTGCCGGGAGCGGTCTCATTCACAATTATATTTTCGCAGACGCATACCCCATTCACGGAGGGATTGACATGCTTCGGAATGTGCTTTATACTCTGAAACGGATGAGATCAGCGAACCTTGACAATCGAATGGGAAACGATGGCCCTTCATTTCAGGAGGGCATTGAAATGTCGAACCGCATTAAACGAAAGGTCACGATAAACGGCGTCACGCGATGGATTTCCGCAAGCACGGAGCAGGAATACGCCGAAAACCTGATGAAGCTGGCCGGAGCGCAGCCGACGAACATGGCCGCCGCGCCCAGACACAACTTTCGCGCATATGCCAAGAACTGGTTTACCATTTACTCGAACCCGAACATCGAGCGCGCGACGGCGGAGACGTATCAGCGGCAGCTTGCGTGTCACATCTATCCGCGTCTCGGCGAGATGGACATTGAGGACGTTACGACCGACCACATTCAGGCGTTGTTCAACGGCATGAACGCCGCGAAGGCTTCCAAGGACAAGACGCGCATGGTGCTGAACATGATCTTTGAGACAGCGCTGGACGAGGGGATTATCGCGAAAAACCCCATGAAGAGCCGGCGGCTGAGGATTACGGGACGAGCCAGCGAGCCGACGGAGGAGTATTCGATCGAGCAGATGAGGTATCTGGTGCGGCATATTCCGTCTGTCGCGGACGAAACCGACCGCGCCTACCTTGCCCTGCAGGCGCTTCACCCGCTTCGGCTGGAGGAGGTGCTCGGACTCAAGTGGGAGGACGTCGACCGCGAACATATGCGGCTGCATATCTGCCGGGCTGTTACCCATCCGACGCGAAATATGCCGGAGGTCAAAATGCCGAAAACGAAGGCGTCCATTCGAACAATCGGGCTGTCCCGTATCGCGCTGGAGTTCCTCGGCGAAGGGAAGCCGGGCGAATTCATCATCGGTGGGGAGAAGCCGTTCAGTTATACGCAGGTTCGCAGAATGTGCGAACGAATTCGCCGCGATACCGGCTTCCAGGATCGGATCACCCCTATCCGCTTCCGCACCACCGTGCTGACGGACATTTACGATCAGACCAAAGACATCAAGCAAGCGCAGGCCGCCGCAGGCCACACCACTGCTGCCATGACGCTCAAGTATTACGTCAAAGGCCGCAGCGGAACGCATGAGGCCGCAAGCGCCGTCGAGCGGGCATATGGCATTGGCTGATGCGAAAATTGCTCGGAAAGTTGCCGTGTGAACCAGCCCAAAATGCCTTATATTTCCTGCCTTTTTGACCCCTTTTCGCGAGTCAAAATTGCCCGAAAAGTTGCTGCGAAAACCTGAGGTCAACAAAAATACAGGATCAGAAAGCACTTCTTGCATTTCTATCGCAAAATCGCCCCAAAACGCAAGAAAAACCGCCATTTCTGGCGGTTCTTCCAAGCTGATGACCAGATTCGAACTGGTGACCTCATCCTTACCAAGGATGCGCTCTACCGACTGAGCTACATCAGCGCGTTTCTTGAACGCGAGAATTATCATACCACACGGGCGCTGGATTTGCAATAGGATTCGACAAATATTAACACAGGAAAATTTCAAGGGCAAGCCGCTGTTATCCATGAGATGTGGAATCCATTGGAAAAACCGGCGCGAGGCGGGTGGTATAATCGGATCATACAGAACGCGGGAGCGCGTGCAATTCGGCAGAGACGCAGGGAGGCTGATGATATGGCAGGATCGGATCGAATCATTCGCTACAACGGCGACATGGAGACGCTCGCATGGAAATATCCGGCGCAGAAGCTGATGACCTCCATGAGCGTGATGGTCAACAATTCGCAGGAGGCCGTGCTGTACGCGGGCGGCCGGGCGTGGGATTGTCTGGGCACGGGGCTTCACGAGCTTTCCCTGCACAAGCTGCCGCTTTTCAGCAAATACAAGCCCCTGCCCGCGGATGGGCTTACGCCCTTCACGGCGGAAATCTGGTACGTGAACAAGGCGGCGACGCTGGAGCCGCGCTGGGGCACGAGCTCGCCCATTCAGGTGCGGGATCCCAAGCTGGGACCTTGCAGCGTTCGCGCGAACGGTCAGTTCGGCGTTCAGATTCTGGACAGCGGCGTTTTCCTCACCCGTCTGGTCGGCACCCTGCCCTCCTTCTCCATTCAGGATGTGACCCGCTACTTCCAAGGCATTTATACCACGGAAATCAAATCCGCCATCGCGTCCTACATCGTGCGGCGCTCCATCAGCGTGCTGGAAATCAACGCGTATCTGAAGGAGCTTTCCCAGTTCGTTCGCGGCGAGCTGAACCTGCGCACGCGGGAATTCGGAATTCAGGTCGTCTCCTTTGAGGTGAACACCATCAGTGTGGATGAGCGCAGGCTGGAGCCCCAGTCGGCGGCTTCGCGCGAGTTCTGTTCCGGCTGCGGCACGCAGCTCTCCCCCAGTGCGTCCTTTGGCCCGGGCTGCGGAAAGCGCATTCGCCGCTGCCGCCGGTGCGGCGCGCTTCTGCCCGCGTCGGACGCGAACTTCTGCCATCATTGCGGCAATCAACTGCCGACTCAGGAGGGATAATTCATGAAATCACGTACAGCTATCGGTCTTGGCAAGACGAAAGCCGTTACACTTCGCATTACAGGCTATATTGTTGGGTTGTCCGGCATTTGTCAATACATTATCGGCATCGTCAACTCTAGCTCTGGAGATCGCACACCCGGAATCCTTGGAACCTTTTTACTTCTTCTTGCTGCTTTCTGTCTTTACTGCTACAGGCGCTCGACTCGATTGATGGCGGACTTCCGGAAGTACAACGCCATTTTAGCGTCCGACCCCGTAAAGACCATCTACCGCATCGCAGAAATCACAAACGCCACGCCTGAGGCCGTGCGTCAAAATGTCCGGCGAATGATCGACAAGTGCTACTTCGTGAACGCCTACATCGACCAGAGCGGCAAAATCGTGCTGGCCGACCGAGAGAAAATGAACGATGTGGTGGCCAACAACGACGACAGGAAGGATTTCATCACCATCATCTGCCCCAGCTGCGGCGGCGTGAACCGGCTGGCAAAGGGTCAGGTTGGCAAGTGCGAATTCTGCGGCGCGTATATCAGCGAAAAAAAGTGAGCGGCTTCTCCCATTCTCAGAAAGGAAGGATCATTCCATGAAATCCAGAACGTCAGCCGGCATCAGCCAGATAAGGATTTACGTTTTCCGAATTCTCTGCGGCTTCTGCATTCTCTTCTTTTTCACCGCGCTGGGAATGCTCTTTAGCAACAGCGAAGAAGAGATCGTAAGCATTGTCATGAGTATACTTTTCCCTCTTCTCGCTATATGCTGCATCGTCGCTTCCCGCAGAATCTCCCGTCTGCTGGCGGACTTCCGGACATACACCGCCATTCTGTCCTCCGATCCCGTGAAGACGGTCGACCGCATCGCGGAGATGACGGGCGAAACAGCTGAGACGGTTCGCATTAAGGTGAACCGGATGATCGAGAAGAACTATTTCGTGAACGCATACATCGACCAGAGCGGCAAAATCGTGCTGGCCGACAGAGAGCAAATGAATCAGGTCGTAGGCAATAACGACGGCCGGAAGGATTTCGTCACCATTGCCTGCCCCAGCTGCGGCGGCGTGAACCGGCTGGTAAAGGGACAGGTTTGCAAGTGCGAGTTCTGCGGCGCGTACATCAGCGACAAAGTCTGAGCACTTCATTCCTCCTGCGATGATCACGCGGAATCAAACGGAAAAAATGCGAGACCGCATGGCGTATACTGCTGATAAAGCAAGCGAACAACATGAGGAGGATAAACGCATGAAAAAGCTTTTGACAGTCGGTCTGCTGGTGGTTCTGATTCTGACGAGCGTATTCCTGACGAGCTGCGGCGCGAAGGATACTTCCTCCAAAGCGCAAACCACGGATTCCAGCGAAGTATTCACCCTGTACAAAAAGGCCATGGCCGCCGACGCCTCGGCCGCCGAAAAGCTGCTGCGCACGCCGTGGCAGAACTGGCTGCATCCATCGGCGATTATGGACGCGGCGGAAGTCTTCCTGAAGGCCGAAAACCGCGTGATCGCCTTCCGGCTGGCGCTGGCCGCCGCGGACGCTGGCGACCCGAACGGACAGACCTGGGTGGGAATGAACTATGCGGCGGGCGAAATCATGCAGAAGGACGTTGAAAAGGCGGTTTCCTACTTTAATCTGGCCGCGGCGCAGGGACATCCCACCGCCATGTACTACCTTGGACTCCTGTACTCAAGCGAACTGAATGACAGCAATGCCGCGGTCGAATGGCTTGAAAAGGCCGTAGCAGCCGGATACGAAGAGGCGAAGGAACCGCTGAAATCCGCTAAAAAGCAGCTCGCACAGGAGAAAAAGAACTCCACATCCAAGCCTTCCACCGGAAAAGCGGCATATACAACGGAATTAACTACCCTTACACTCCGTCCTACGGAAACGTCGTGGGCGGCGGCATCAACTACTCACTCACCCCGTCCTCCGGAAACGGCTTAGTCAGCGGCATCAACTACTCCTTCACCCCGTCCTCCGGAAGCGGCGCAGTTGACGGAATCGACTATTCCATCTCCCCGTCAAACACCGTCCCTCCCTCCGTCATCAGCCCATGCTCCCTATGCCGCGGCAACGGACGTTGCTACGGCTGCAAGGGAATGGGACGCTACGCGACCACCAACTGGGGCTACGGCTTCGAGTACCGCAACTGCGACGTGTGCAACCGCACTGAAAAGTGCTACAGATGCGGCGGGCGCGGCTGGTAATCGTTTTCAGAACGATATTCCTCAAAGGAGCTTCCGGGCGGGAGCCCCTTTTCTTTTACCCGTTTGGAACAGTTTTCCTGTCCGCGCTTGATTGTATGGCGAAAATCGTTTATAATAGGCAGGCGAACGCAGGAAACGGGCAGAAAAGAGGAGCACGCATGAGCAACAAACGATTTCACGGCGTAATGCCGGCGCTGTACACGCCGATTACGGACGACAACGAGCTGAAGGTGGACGAGACCCGCGCGCTTCTGGAAAAGGAGCTTGCTGCGGGCGTTCACGGGTTTTATCTGTGCGGCGCGACCGGCGAAGGGCCGCTGCTTCCCGAAAAGACGCGCATGCGCATGGCCGAGGTTGCCAGGGAGCAGGTCGGCGGGCGCACGGCGCTGATCGACCACGTGGGCGCGTGCGACGTGAAGAGCGCCATCCGTCTCGCGCGTCACGCCGAGGAGGTTGGCATGGACGCCATTTCCTCCGTTCCGCCGACGTTCTTTGTGAACTACGACGAGGACGCGGTGTTCCGCTATTACAAGCAGCTTTCCGAAAGCTGCAATCTTCCCCTGCTCGTATACGCCAACGCGATGTTCAGGCAGGGCGACATTGTGAAGTTCATCGATCGCGTGATGCAGCTGCCCACGGTCATCGGTCTCAAGTTCACGCGGTACAACTATTACGAGATGCGCCGCATCGTGGAGCTGAACGGCGGCGACATCAACGTGATCAACGGGCCGGACGAGATGCTGATCTGCGGTCTGACGATGGGCGCGGACGGCGGCATCGGCTCCACCTACAACATGATGGGCCCCGCCTTCGTGAAGCTGTACAACGCCTTCACGGAGGGACGGTTTGAGGACGCGCGCCAGCTTCAGTTCCGCATCAACCGCTGCATCGAAATCATGCTGCGCCACGACGGCTGCATGAAGCAGGTGCTGTCCGAGGGCGGCATCGACGTGGGCAAGCCCGCATTCCCGGGTCGCGTGTACACGCGCGAGGAAATGCGCGGCATCATGGACGAGCTGAACCGCGTCGGCTATCAGGAGCTGATCTGACGCGGAATTTCCCTTGACATTGGCAGGGAAATTCTATAAAATAGTATGCGATGATCTGAAATGAAATCCAGGAGGTGTCCATATGTATAAGGAAAAAATCGAAGAGGCAAAATCCAAGATGGAGAAAACGCTGGTCGCGCTGAAGAAGGATTTCTCGACGCTGCGCGCCGGCCGCGCGAACCCCCAGATTCTGGACAAGATCACCGTTGATTATTACGGAACGCCCACCCCGCTGAGCGGCGTGGCGAATATTTCCTCTCCCGAACCGCGCATGCTCGTCATCTCCCCCTGGGAAGCGAAGATGATCGGCCCCATCGAGAAGGAAATTCAGAAGTCCGATCTGGGCATCAACCCCTCCAACGACGGCCGCGTGATTCGTCTGGTCGTGCCGGAGCTCACCGAGGAGCGCCGTAAGGATCTGTGCAAGCAGGTCAAGAAGGCCGCCGAGGAAAGCAAGGTCGCGATGCGCAACGTGCGCCGCGAGACGATGGACGCGTTCAAGAAGATGAAGAAGGATTCTGTGATCACCGAGGACGAGCAGAAGACCGCCGAAACCCAGCTGCAGAAGGTTGTGGACGAGGCCATCAAGAACGTGGACAAGATTGCCGCCGAGAAAGAGAAAGAGATCATGGCCGTATGACGCGCCCGGTTCTGGGGCTTCCGCTGGAGGACGCCCTCGCGGCGCTTGCGGCGGATCCCCGACAAATTACCATTACGGAAATCAGCGCGCCGCGGGGAGAAGCACCCCGCGGCACGTTGCGCGTAGTAGCGGTGCGCGATGACGGCAGCACGCTCGTCGCCGCGCGCTTTCCGGATCATATCGCGGAGGAAATCATTGAAGAGAATTGACTGGGCGCAGCTTGCGTCCCTTCTGAAGGCTCGCCGCTTTTCGCGCGAGGAGCCGCCCGCGCCGGAGAAGCGTCCCCGGCACATCGCATTCATCATGGACGGCAACGGCCGCTGGGCGCAGAAGCGCGGTCTGCCCCGCTCGGCCGGGCACGCCGCGGGCACGGAGGCGCTGCGCGCCATCATTCGCGCCTGCGACGATTTGAAAATCGAATACATGAGCATCTACGCCTTTTCCACGGAGAACTGGAATCGCCCGGTGGACGAGGTGAGCGCGCTGATGAATCTGATTCTGCGCTATTTCGTTTCCGAAATTGACGAGCTGGACGAGAAGGGCGTGCGCATTCGTATTCTCGGCGACATGCGCGCGTTCCCCATCGAGCAGCGGCAGGCGCTGGAACAGGCGCAAGTTCGCACGGCGCACAACGACGGACTGAAGCTCAACATTGCCCTGAACTACGGCGGCCGCGCCGAGCTGGTGCGCGCCGCGCAGAAGCTGGGCGAGCAATGCGCGCGCGGCGAAACGCAGCCGGACGCCATCGACGCCGACGCCATTTCGGCGCAGCTGTATACCGCGGGGCAGCCGGACGTAGACCTTTTGATCCGCACGGGCGGCGAGGAGCGGCTTTCCAACTTCCTTTTGTGGCAGACGTGGTACGCCGAAATCATCTTCGATTCCACGTACTGGCCGGACTTTGACCGGGCGCGGCTGATTCACGATCTGAATATTTTCGCGTCGCGCGACCGGCGATTCGGGCGGGTGAAGCGCGCATGATTCGAAACGTTGCCATTCTGGGCGCGACCGGCTCCATCGGCACGCAGACGCTGGACATCCTCGCACGCTACCCCGACCGTTTCACCGCCTGCTGTCTCTGCGCGCGCTCCGACGCGGAGGGGTTGTTCCGGCTGGCGCGGACGTTCCGTCCGCGCACCTGCGGGCTGGTCGTCGAACCGAAAGAGATTCCGGACGATCTGCGCGGCATCGAGTGGTTCTTCGGCGAAGACTCCGCGTCTCGGGCGCTCGCGGCCTCCGGCGCGGACGACGCGCTGTGCGCCGTGGTGGGCATCGCGGGACTGGACGCGGTGCTGACGGCGCTGGACACCTGCGAGCGCGTGCTGCTGGCCAACAAGGAAGCGCTGGTCACCGGCGGGCATCTGGTAACGGAAAAGGCGAAACGCCTGCACCGCGCGCTGCTGCCCGTGGACAGCGAGCACAGCGCCATCTATCAATGCCTGCAGGCGGCGCGCGGCAACGTGCCGTCCCGGCTGATTCTCACCTGCTCCGGCGGCGCGCTGCGCGAATTCCCGCGCGAGCGGCTGGCGAACGCGACGGTGAGCGACGTTCTGAAGCATCCCACGTGGCGCATGGGCAGCAAGATCACCGTGGACTGCGCCACGCTGATGAACAAGGGGCTGGAAGTCATCGAGGCCTACCACCTGTTCGGGCTTCCGGAGGAAAAAATCGAGGTCGTCATACACCCGCAGAGCGTCATACATTCCATGGTGGAGTTTGCCGACGGCGCGGTGCTGGCGCAGCTTGGCGCGCCGGACATGCGCGTGCCCATCGGCTACGCGCTGGGCGAACCCGACCGGCTGGCCTTCGGCGGCGAGCGGCTGGACTTCACGCGCATGGGCGCGCTAACCTTCGCTTCTCCGGACACGGAGCGTTTTCCCTGTCTGGCCTACGCCCGCGAAGCGCTTCGGCTCGGCGGCAGCGCGCCGGTCGTGCTGAACGGCGCGAACGAGGAAGCCGTGGCGGCGTTCCTGCGAGGTGAAGCGAAATTCGGACAAATTCCGCTCATTGTGCGGTATGCGCTCGATCACGCGGAACTTAAACCCATTTCGTGCGCCCAAGAGGTGTACGAGGCGGATGCGCGCGCCCGTTTGCTTGCGCGCGCGTGTCTTAGGCATTTGTAATCGGAGGCGTTCATGATCAATCTGCTTTATATCCTGCTGGTGCTGGTGCTGCTGGGCGTCATCGTCACCGTTCACGAGTTCGGGCACTATCTCGTCGGACGCGCCTGCGGCATCGGCGTAATCGAGTTTTCCGTGGGCATGGGGCCGAAGCTGTTCGGCTGGGAGCGCAAGGGCATTAAGTACTCGCTCCGGCTGCTTCCGCTGGGCGGCTATTGCAGCTTTGTCGGCGAGGACGAAAATTCGGACAATCCGCACGCGATGAACAATCAGCCCGTCTGGAAGCGCATGCTGACGGTGCTGGCCGGGCCCGCGGTCAACCTGCTGCTGGCCGTGATCGTCGCGACCGGGCTGATCGCCGGCGGCGTCATTGTGAATCCCTTTGAGGTCGACAGCCAGCCGGTTCTTTTGTCCGTCGTGGAAAATTCCGCCGCGGCGGAAGCCGGACTTCTGCCCGGCGACACGATCGCCGCGATTGACGGCGAAGCCATCTCCTGCGACAGCGCCGGTATGGAGCGCGCGCGGGAAATCATCGGCGCAACACCGGCGGGCGGTACGCTGACGCTGACCGTGAAGCGCGGCGGGGAAACGCTCGACGTTACCCTTTCCCCCCGGTATTCCGAGGAGGACGGGCGCACGATGATCGGCGTCTCGTTCCAGTCGTTCTATCGTTCCTACGACCTGGACGTGCTCGAAGCGATTCCGGAAGCGTTCAAGCTGACATGGCGCGTGGTCGTGGAGACGGTGAAATTCCTGAAGAACCTGCTGGTCGGCCTGTTTACCGGGCAAGGCGTGCAGGACGGCGCGGTGCAGGGCGTGGTCGGCATCGTGTCCACCGTGTCGGATGACATGAAGGTCGGCTTCGGCACGACGTTTGTGGACGGCCTGTACTCGATTCTCTACTGGCTGATGATCATCTCGATGAATCTCGGCATCATGAACCTGCTTCCGCTGCCCGCGCTGGACGGCGGCCGGGTGCTCTTCCTCGTGATCGAGGGTCTGCGCGGCAAGCCGTTCAACCGCGAGCGCGAAGGGCTTGTGAATCTGATCGGCTTCGCGCTTCTGATCATGCTGGCCATTTTCATCACCTATAAGGATATTGTCGCGCTCGTTCACTGAAGAAAGAAGGATTACAAGTGCTTACCGAACATCTGCACGCGCACACGTGGCGCTGCCACCATGCCACCGGAACCGAGCGGGAATACGTGGAGGAAGCCATTAAAAAGGGTCTGATGCGCTTCGGCTTTTCGGATCATTCGCCCTATGTGTTCGAGGGCGACTACTACTCCACCTTCCGCATGCGCCCCGACCAGCTGGAGGACTACGTGAAAACCGTCCTCGACCTGAAGGACGAATACAAAAACGACATCGAGCTGCACGTGGGGCTGGAAGCGGAATACTATCCGCGCTTCTTCGAGGGCTTTCTGCGGCTGATCGAGCCGTATCCCATCGAGTATCTGCTGCTGGGACAGCACTTCCTGCACAACGAGATGGACATGAAGGTGCACAGCACCATGACGACCAACGACGAATCGCTGCTTTCGCTGCTGGTCGACCAGACCAGCGAAGGGCTGCAAACCGGCAAGTTCGCCTGCGTCGCGCATCCGGATCTGATGAACTTCACCGGAGCGGACGACGTGTACGAGAAGCACATGCGCCGGCTGTGCGAAAACGCGCTGGCGGCGGGCGTGCCGCTGGAAATCAACCTGCTGGGCATTCGTTCGCACCGCGCCTATCCGCGCGAGCGCTTCTGGAAGCTGGTTAGCGAGGTAGGCAACGACGTGGTGCTGGGCGGCGACGCGCACGCGGCGTGCGACGTGGTCGACAACGCGTCCGAAGCAATCGCCATGGGCTGGGTGGAGAAATACCACCTGAACTGGCACCCGGCGACGTGGGCGCTGAACAAAAAGAGGCTTTGAGAGGCACAGACATGACGAAGCAGGTACAGGTCGGCGGCGTTGCCATCGGCGGCGACGCGCGCGTGACCATTCAGAGCATGACCAACACCGACACGCGCGACGTTCCGGCCACGCTTCAGCAGATTCGCGCGCTGGCGGACGCGGGCTGCGACATCGTGCGCGTAAGCGTATACGACGAAGCCTGCGCCCGCGCCGTGCGCGCGCTGGTGGACGGCAGCCCCGTGCCGCTGGTGGCGGATATTCATTTCGATCACAGACTCGCGATTCTGGCGCTTGAAAACGGCATCCAGAAACTGCGCATCAATCCCGGCAACATCGGCGGCGAATCAAACGTCAAAGAGCTGGCGGACGCGCTGAAGGCGCGCCGCGTGCCGGTTCGCATCGGCGTGAACAGCGGCTCGGTGGAAAAGGACATTCTGCGCAAATACGGCGGCCCCACGCCGCAGGGCATGGTGGAAAGCGCACTGGGACACGCGAGACTGCTTGAAAAATACGGCTTCGACGACCTTGTGCTGTCGATCAAGGCGTCGAACGCGCGCGCGACGGTGGAAGCGAACCGGCTGGCTTCGAAGGCCTGCGATTATCCTTTGCACATCGGCGTGACCGAGGCTGGTTCCCCGGGAATGGGCACGATCAAGTCCGCCGTGGGCATCGGCGCGCTGCTTGTGGATGGCATCGGCGACACGGTGCGCGTGTCGCTGTCCGGCGATCCGGTAAACGAGGTCTACGCCGCGAAGGAAATTCTGAAGGCGGCGGGCGTCTTGAACGAAGGTGTGGACATCATCTCCTGCCCCACCTGCGGCCGGACGCAGATTCCCGTGGCGGAAATCGCCGAAAAGGTGCGTCTGGCCACGCAGAACCTGCGCGTTCCACTGAAGGTCGCGGTCATGGGCTGCATTGTGAACGGCCCGGGCGAAGCGCGCGAGGCCGACATCGGCATCGCCGGGGGCAAGGACGGCGGCGCGCTGTTTGTGAAGGGTGAGAAGCCGCGCGCGGTGCGCGGCGATCTGGCCGAAATTCTGATTCATGAAATCAACGAAAGGTACGGAAACTAAATGAGCGAAGCCTGGACGCAGCTTTTGCGCGACGTGGACAACGGTCTGACCCGCGCCATCGATCTGGAACGCGTGACGATTTCCCGCTCGACCGGGAACATGCACGCGTATTTCACCTCGTCCAGACTGCTCTCGTCGCGCGAGCGCGGAATCATGGAAAGAGCCATGCGCGCCGGGTTCCCAAAGGTGGAGCTTGCGACGAGCGTCCGCTATCCGTCTCTTCGCGAAAAGGCGCTGGCCGACATAAACGCCTACAAGGGCGCGGTGATCGAGCTGGTGACGGCGGAAAGTCCCGCGTCCATGCCCTATCTCACGTGGTCGGACGGCACATGGCAGCTTGACGGCGACCAGCTGACGGTCAATGTGAACGCGAAGGAGGGCGCGGAGTTTCTGCGCATTCGCGGCGTTGATCTGATGATCGCGCGTTTTCTGAAGGAGCTTTTCGACATTGAAGCGCGCGTGACCATCGTCGTCACGGGCAGCGAAGCGGAGCGCATCCGCCGTATCTCCGAGAAGCGGCGCGAGGAGGAAGCCCTCATGGCGCGCGCGGCGCGGGAAATGACCACCCAGCACGAGGTGGAGGAGCCCGCGCCCAGTCTGGCCGTGCGCGGACAGCCGTTCACCGACCCGATCATCTCCATGGGCGAGCTGACCGAGGACGCCGGGCGCGTAGCGCTGATGGGCGAAATCGTCAAGGTGGAGATGAAGGACACCAAGAACACCGAAAGCAAGATCCTGCTTTTCACGCTCACGGACTACGACGGCAGCGTGGAATGCAAGGCGTTCCTGTCGCCCAAGCGCGGAAAGAGCGGCGTATCGCTGGAAAAGCAGATCGAGGGCGCGAAGGAATACGTCAAGGAGGGCAAGTGGCTCAAGATTCGCGGCGTATACAAATACGACGACTTCAGCCGCAAATTCATGCTCATTGCCGACGACATCCTGCCCGCCGCCAAGCCCGTTCGCCGCGACCACGCGAAGGAAAAGCGCGTGGAGCTGCACCTGCACACCCAGATGAGCGCCATGGACGCGTGCGCCTCCCCCACCGACCTGATCAGGCAGGCGGCGGAATGGGGACATCCCGCCATCGCGATCACCGATCACGGCGTGGTGCAGGCGTTCCCGGAAGCGTTCTCGGCCGCCAAGAAGGCGGGCATCAAGCTGATTCCCGGCTGTGAGGGCTATCTGATCGAGGACTTCCCCGAGATCGTTCAGAAGGCCGACGGCCGCAGGCTGGACGAAACGAAGTTCGTGGTCGTGGACGTGGAAACGACGGGCTTGAGCACCGCCGAGGACAAGATCACCGAAATCGGCGCGGTGCGCATCGAAAACGGCGAAGAAGTGGACAGCTTCTCGATGCTGATCGATCCGGAGCGCGTCATTCCCGAAAAGGTGACGGAGCTGACCGGCATCACCGCCGCCATGCTGCGCGGGCAGCCGACGATTGAGCAGGTCATCGGCGATTTCGCGAAGTTCTGCGAGGGCTGCGTGCTGGTGGCGCACAACGCATCGTTCGACATGGCGTTCTTTCGGCGCGCGTTCCGCGACGCGAACCTTCCCTTCGAATACCCGGTTCTGGACACGCTGACGCTTTCGCGCAACTTCTACAAGGGGCAGAAGAGCCACAAGCTGGGCGCGCTGTGCAAATTTTTAGGCGTTTCGCTGACGAACGCGCATCGCGCCGTGCACGACGCGCGCGCCACGGGCGAGGTGCTTTTGAAAACGCTGGACGCCATGCGCGAGGTAAAGCCGCTTGAAAGGCTTGAGCAGCTGAACGGCTGGTTCGAAACGGACGCGGGCGGCGAGAGCCGGCACATCATCCTGCTGGCCACGTCGCGCGACGGCATGACGAACCTGAATCGCATGATCTCCGACGCGCATCTGAAATACTTCCACCGCACGCCGCGCATGCCGCGCAGTCTCATTCAGAAGTGGCGCAAGGACATCATCGTGGGCAGCGCCTGCGAGGCGGGCGAGCTGTACCGCGCCATTGTGGCCGGAAAGAGCGAAGCGGAGATCGAAAAAATCGCCGCGTTCTACGATTATCTGGAAATTCAGCCGCTGGGCAACAACGAATTCATGGTGCGCGAGGGCATCGTGAAGGACGAGGAAGCGCTGAAGGACATCAACCGCTATATCGTCCGGCTGGGCAAAAAGCTGGGCAAGCCGGTTGTGGCGACCGGAGACGTGCACTTCAAAGAGCCGAAGGACGCCATTTACCGCGCCATACTGATGGACACCAAGGGCTTTGAGGACTGCGACCATCAGCCGCCGCTGTACTTCCGCACCACCGACGAGATGCTGAAGGAATTCGCCTATCTGGGCGAGGAGGAAGCGTACAACGTGGTTGTGAAGGCGCCGAACGAAATCGCCGCCCGCGTCGAGCACATCCCCGACCTGTTCATGAAGGCGCCGGACGGCGGCGACACGTTCCAGCCGTTCTGGGAGGACGCGGAGCAGAACCTGCGCGAGCTGTGCGACAACCGCGCGCATGAAATCTTCGGCGACGAGATTCCGGAGATTGTCCGCGCCCGTCTGGACAAGGAGCTGGGCTCCATCTGCGGCTACGGCTTCTCGACGCTGTACATGATCGCCGTCAAGCTGGTCAAAAAATCGCTGTCGGACGGCTACATCGTCGGTTCGCGCGGTTCGGTCGGCTCGTCGTTCGTGGCGAAGATGGCCGGCATCACCGAGGTGGACGCGCTGCCGCCGTATTACGTATGCCCCAAGTGCAAGCATTACGAGTTTGACGTGCCCAAGCAATATACCTGCGGGCTCGACCTGCCGCCCAAGGATTGCCCCGTGTGCGGCACACGCATGGACAAGGACGGCTTCAACATCCCCTTCGAGGTCTTTCTGGGCTTCAAGGGCGACAAGGTGCCGGATATCGATCTGAACTTCTCCGGCGTATATCAGCCGCGCGCCCACAACTACGTGAAGGAGCTGTTCGGCTCCGAGAACGTGTTCCGCGCGGGCACGATGGGCACGGTCGCGGAGAAGACGGCGTTCGGCTACGTGCTGAAATACGCGGAAAAGCGCGGGCTGAACTATTCCAACGCCGAGAAGGAGCGTCTGGCCAAGGGCATCACCGGCGTAAAGCGCACCACCGGCCAGCACCCGGCCGGCATGGTCGTTTTGCCGAAGAACTACGAAATCTACCAGTTCACGGCCATTCAGCATCCCGCGGACGACGTGAACAGCGAAACCATCACAACGCACTACGATTTCACGTCCATGCACGACGTGCTCGTGAAGCTGGACATTCTGGGACACGATGATCCCACGATGCTGCGCAATCTCCAGGACCTGACCGGCATCAAGCCGCAGGCCGTGCCGCTGAACGACGCGGAGGTTTTCGGCAACATTCTCTCGCTGTTTTCCAGTCCCAAGGCGCTGGGTCTGACCGAGGAGCAGCTGGGCGTACCCACCGGCACGCTGGGCGTGCCCGAGTTTGGCACGAAGTTCGTGCGCGGCATGCTCACCGAGACCAAGCCCACCACGATGGAGGAGCTGATTCGAATTTCCGGCCTTTCCCACGGCACGGCCGTGTGGCTGGGCAACATTCAGGACATTCTGAAGGCCGGGCAGACCGACCTGAAGCACGCCATCTGTACGCGCGACGACATCATGAACCAGCTGATGGACTACGGCGTTCCGCCGAAAATGGCGTTCACCATCATGGAATTCGTGCGCAAGGGCAAGGCCGCGGCCGGCAAGGGCGGCGACCTGAAGCCCGAAATGCTGGAGGCCATGCAGGCGGCGAAGGTGCCGGACTGGTTCATCGGCGCTTGTCGGAAGATCGAGTACATGTTCCCGAAGGCGCACGCGGTGGCATACGTCACGATGGCGCTGCGCATCGCGTATTTCAAGGTGTACTATCCGGGCGCGTACTACGCCTGCTTCCTGTGGCGCAACGCCGAGGACTTCAACGGCGCCACGATGGTGTGCGGCGAAAACCAGATTCGCGGCCGAATGGCGGAAATTGACGGCATGGAGAAGGATGAAAAGGAAAAGAGCGAGGGAGAATACTCGCTGCTGGAAACGCTGCTGGAAATGAATCTGCGCGGCATTTCCCTCCTGCCGGTCGACCTGTATAAAAGCGACGCGGAAAAGTTCCTGCTGGTGGACGACGCCCACATTCTCCCGCCGCTGTCGTCGCTGCCCGGTCTGGGGCTGAACGCAGCGATCAATCTGGTGAATGTGCGCGAGGGCGGGCCGTTCATTTCCCGCGAGGACATGATTCGCCGGAAGGTGGGAAAATCCGTTGTGGATACACTGGCGGCGGCGGGATGCATCAACGACATCCCCGAAAGCAGCCAAGTAAGTCTTTTCGAGCTTTGTATGTGAGGTGAGACGGATGAAAAAGCTGGTGTGTACGCTTGCGGCGGTTCTGCTCGTAAGCCTTTTCTGCGCTTCGGCGCTCGCCGCCATTCCGGTGAACGCGAACGTCGCGGCGCTGATCGGCGAGGACGGCACGGTGATCGTCGAGCCCGGCGAATACACGCAGTTCATCGACTTCGGCATGCCCGGCCTGTTCGCCGCGCAGACGCCGGACGGCAAATTCCTGATCGTGGACGAGACCGGCACATGCAGGGGCGACGCCACCTACGATTATCTGGAAAACGTGAATGGCACAATCCTCTACGCCCGCGGCGAGAAGTACGGCGTGCTGGACGCGGAGCTGAACGAGCTGGTTCCCTGCGAATACACGTGGCTCGTGTCCAACGGCGAAGGCGGCTTTCTGGCGCTGCGCACCGACATCTGGGACGACAGCCCGGACGGCGTGTACCTGATCGACGAAAGCGGCTACGTATCCCCCACCGGCGTAAAAATCGCCTCGATCCTGTGGCCGTTCTCGGGCGGCATGTCGCAGGCGCTGTCCGTCGACAACGGCCGCTACGGCTATCTGAACGCCGACGGGCAATGGCAGCTTCAGCCCCAGTACGCCTACGCCGACCAGTTTGTGAACGGGCTGGCCGTGGCCACGCTGGACAGCGGCAGCGGCGTGATCGACACGCGCGGCAACTGGCACATCATGCCCAAGTACGACTTCATCGACCAACCCACGGGATCGGACGGCCTGATCGCCGCCGTGAAGTACAACGAACTGGTCGACGTATTCCGCGCCAGCGACCAGTCGTACCTGTACACGCTGACGTGCGATACCGTGGGCGCCTACACGGCGCTGAGCGGGAAAATCCTGCTCGTGTTCTCCGCCGACAGCGTGCGCGCCGTGAACGAAACCGGGAAAACCGTCCTTGAGGTGCCCGCCAGCGGCTCCATTACCTCGGCGGGTGAAAACCGCCTGTTCGTCTACCCGGACGAATGGGGCGCGAAGAGCGCCTATCTGGCCGACATTGACGGAAAGCAGCTGTCCGATACGTATCAGGACTTCGGCCTGTTCGCCACCGTGGACGGACGCGACTATTTCACCGTGAACGCGTTTGACACCGATCTGACGGACGACGGCCTGATCTGGCTCAGCGATACCATGCGCTGCGGCCTGATCGACGAGGACGGCCGCGAGATTCTTCCCATCGTCTACAGCGAGCTTTCGTCCCCCGCGCCGGGCTATATTCAGGCGAGCGACGAGGAAGGCGTTCATCTGCTCAAGCTGGACGGCACGGAAATCTGGTCGTATAGGGAATAACCGCTTCAGCGAAAGCATCGGCTCCGCGCGCTGCCTGCGTGCGGAGCCGATGTTTTCATTTATTTTCTCAACCTCTCGATCACGTTCCGGCACCGCGCGCGGTCATAGATCACCGGCACGGGGTACACGGGATTGGCTTCCTTCAGCGCCCATGAAACCATCGTGTCCATGTCCTCGTCCCGAATGAAATCAAAGCCGTCCGGAATGCCCATGCGCGCGTTCATGGCGCGGATTTCTGAAATGAAGCCGCGCGCCTTTTCCGCGTCGTTCGCGCCGCGGACGCCGACCAGCTCAGCCAGACGCACCAGCTTCGCAAAGACCGCTTCGCCGTAATCCTCCAGCACCACGGGCAGGATCACCGCGTTCGCCAGCCCATGCGCGGTTCCGTACAGGCCGCCCAGCGTATGCGCGATGGCGTGCACATTGCCCACGCCCGCGCGGGTAAACGCGAAGCCCGCCTTGAACGACGCGTTCAGCATTTCCTCCCGCGCCGCGAGGCCGCTTCCGTCGGCATAGGCCTTTTCCAGATTCGCGAAAATGGCAGCCACGGCTTCCTCCGCCATGCGAAGGCTCTGCCGGGTGTTGTACGTCCAGCACAGGTACGCTTCCACCGCGTGGGTCAGCGCGTCCATGCCGGTCGCTGCGGTCACCTGCGGCGGCAGTCCCCCCGTCAGCACGGGGTCGAGCACCGCGCAGCGGGGAACGAGCACGAGGTCCATCATCGCCGCCTTATGGTGCGTCTTTGAATCGGTGATCACCGCGGCGATCGTCGTTTCGCTGCCGGTTCCGGCCGTGGTCGGCACGGCAATGAACGGCGGAATCGCCCGGCGCACCTTCAGAAGACCCGAGAGCGCCCGCACCGTCTTGCCCGGCCGCGCGACCAGCGCCGCGGCCGCCTTGGCCGCGTCCATGGGACTGCCGCCGCCGACGGCCAGAAAGCTGTCGCAGCCGGACGCAAGATACGCGTCCCGGATTTTCTCGCAGGTATCGGATGTCGGGTTGTTTTCCACGTCGCTGAAAATCTGATACTCGATTCCCGCCGCGTCCAGCTCCTTCAGAATCTCCGGCAGAAGCAGCCGCCGCACGCGCGGGCCGGTGACGATCATCGGCCGCTTCGCGTTCTGCCCGCGCAGCAGCGCCGGAATGCGCGAAACGCTGCCCGCGCCGCTTTCGACGGACGGCATGCGCCACTTCAGGAGCCGCGCGCCGAGGTTGAACACAGACTGAAACGCGCGGCAATACATTCGCGTCATCGAAATCATGCGTTTCCCCCCGCTTCCATGCGATCAAAGGACAGCGCGATTTTCCCATTTTCCGGCTGAATCACCGGCGCGTCGCCCTCTGAAATCTCGCCCGCGTCCACGCACAGCGCGTATTCCCTGCCGCCGTGGGCAAAGAGCAGCCGCCGTCCGTCCCTGCGGACGAACGCGCGCTTTTCCATCTTCCAGCGGAAGCACAGCGCCGCGCCGCCGGTAAACTGAAGCCCGTCCGGCGTCAGCAGCAGCTCGCCCGCGCCATAGCCGACGCGCAGCGACTCTCCCTCTTCCTTTACCTCAAAACTCCCGATTTCCTCCGCGCGCAGCCACGCGCCCGCCCGAACGCCGCCCCCGCTCATGCGATTTCCGTCCACGATGGGCAGGTTCTCGTATACGAGGTATTCCGTTTCGCACGCGGCATGCAGATAGCGCTCCTCGCGGCGTTCGTCAAACAGCGTAAGATCGCGCAGCCGCAGGCCCTCGCCGTCGCGATACAGATTCGCGCGATAGTGCACGCAATCGTACCACACGGACTGCGCCCGCCTGTCCTCATACGGTTCCAGCGCGCACACCGCCGTGGCGGGCGTAAGCGGGAACTGGCGTTTGAACCATTCGCCGCTCTCGTCCAGCCGTTCCACGCGCAGCGCGCCCTCGTCGCGCAGTTTCGCGAGCAACGGGAACTGATATTCCAGCCCTGCCTTCATCGCCGGCCAGCCGAACGAGTTTTCCTGCCCGGCCTGCGCGTAGGCGAACGCCAGACTGCCGCCCCGGAAATTCTGCCGCAGGAACCAGTCCACCCACGCGGGCTTGCCGCCGCCCGCCGCGTACACGGGTTCCAGCGATTCCACGCCCTGCAGTTCGGTCGCGCCGTTTTCCACCGACAGTCCCAGATCGTACTGCGACACCGGGTCGCTGCCCAGCATGCGGAACACCGGCACGGGAATGCCGCCCGCTTCCGTCTGCGCCGGACACAGCGCGTTTCTGCGGCTGGGATAATACGCCTGATTCCAGTAGCCGCCCCAGATCGTATAGCCGTCCGTGCCCCACTGATCCTTGCAATTGCAGCTGGCAACAATGCCGTATTTATCGGCCATATACGCCAGCGTGTGCGCGTCGATCATCCACGAGCCGACCGAGCGCGCGTCCCTTCCGAAGCACTCGCGGAATTTCTCGAAGATCACGTCCGTCAGCTTCTCGCGTTCCTCCGGAAGGTAGCCCACCGAGAAGCCCACGTTGGCGTGCCAGTCCCACTCGAAGCCCGGCCGCCCGCGCCATTTCAGCCCCGCGGCCTCCACGTGCGGCTGGTTCATTTCAAACCAGATACCCAGCTCGAACTGCTCCGGATCCAGCGGCTTCAGGAGCGAAAGGATGTCCTCGCGCAGCATCGCGTCGTATTGCACGAGAAACGTGCCCTTCAGATGATTTTCCTTCATCAGGCGAATCTGCTCGCGCACCGGCTCCACCAGATCGATCCAGCGCCGCCGCGGCTCCGCGCCGCGAATGAAATTGACGATATTCACGATGTTTTCCATCCGAACTTCCTCCCGTTTCGGTTCTGCCCTGCCAGCATTATAGCATCCGCCCCGGCTCGCTTCACGAATGCGACAGATTTTAACATGCAAACCCGCCGCATGGCGATATAATGGTGATAAACCAATGCAGAAACGGGAGGAATGCCCCATGAGGATCACCCGCACCACGCTGGACATCGGTCTGCCCGCCCCCTTCACCGCGCTGCATCTGAGCGACACCCACGTCGCGCTGGCCGACGAACGGGACGACGAGCGCAAGCGCGCGCTGGCCGTTTCGCGCAGCGCGTACTTCAATCAGCCCACCGGCGACAACCTCGCCCTGTTCGAGCAGCAGATCGACTATGCCTGCACGCACGGGCTGCCGGTTCTGTACACCGGCGACATTCTGGATTTCGTATCCTTCAAAAACCTCGAATACGCCAAGGCCCAGCTGGACAGGGTGGACTATTTCCTCTGCGCGGGCAACCACGAATACAGCCAGTATGTCGGCGAAGCGTTTGAGGATGTGGCCTACCGCATGCAGACCTACGCCCTTGTGCAGGCGTATTTCAAAAACAACCTGCTCTGCGACAGCCGCGTGATGGGCGGAATCAACTTTGTGGCCATGGACGACGGCTACTACCGCTTCGATGCGGGGCAGCTTCGCCGCCTGAAGCTGGAGGTCTCGCGCGGCCTGCCCATCGTTCTGCTGCTGCACAACCCGCTACACACGCAGAAGCTGTATGATTACGCGATCAATGTGGATAAGCAGCCCTGCGCCTATCTGACCGGCACGCCGGAAGCCCTGATGACAGGCTACAGCGAGGATCGCCGCGTTCAGCAGAAGCCGGACGACGACACGCTGCGCTTCATCGATTATGTAAATCACGAGCCCGCCATCCGCGCCATCCTGGCCGGGCATCTGCACTTCGATTTTGAAGACGCGCTGCCCTCCGACATTCCACAGATCGTTACCGGCGGCGGCTTCCGCGACTGCGCCCGCGAAATTACGTTCCGCTGACGGCGCGCCTTGAAATTTGCCTTGAACTATGGTACACTATACGTGTAAAAATGGCGGCTTTCCGCCTTACGAAGGAGATCACACATGAGCATTGATCGTCTGCCCGCCCTTCCGCTGATTGCAAACGACCCCTATTTTTCCATCTGGCTGCCCGGCGACACGCTGACCGACGCGCGTCCCGTTCATTGGAGCGGAGAAGTGAAGGACATGACCGGCGTCGCCGAAATCGACGGCAGGCGCTATCGCTTCCTGAGCGGACGCGTCAATATTCCCGCGATGAAGACCACCGCCCTGCGCGTGACGCCCACCGCCACGATCAGCGTGATGGAGGCCGCGGGCGTTGAGCTGACCGTCACCTTCCAGACCCCCGCGCTGCCGGACGATCTGGACGCGCTCTCCACCCCCATCACCTTTGTGCGCTTCGCCGCGCGCGCCGTGGACGGAAGGACGCACAAGGTCGCCGTGCGCATGAACGCTTCTTCCACCCTGTGCTATAACGACTCCCTGCAGCCCATGCTGAGCTTCGATCACTACGTGATCAGCGGCCTGAACGTCGCCTTCGTCGGTCAGACGCAGCAGCGCGTGCTCGGACACAGCGGCGACCGCATCACCATCGACTGGGGCTATCTGTACATTGCTTCCCCCGACCTGGTTTCCGTAAACGCGGACGGCGTAGGCTATGAAGCCGCTTTCACCGTTTCCGGCGATACGGTTCACCGCTACCTCATGCTGGGCTATGATGACATCGCTTCCATCAATTACTTCGGCGCGCTGTGCCGCGCGTGGTACGCGCGAAACGGAAAAACCCTCGTTCAGGCGCTGGTTGAGTTCGCCGCCCGCAAGGACAGACTGTTCGCCGCCTGCGACGAGCTGGACGCGCGCGTGCTGGAGGAAGCCATGGACAAGGGCGGCGCCGACTACGCGCTGATCGCCGCCGCGGGCTGGCGCCACACCTTCGCCGCGCACAAGCTGATCGCCACGCCCGAGGGCGAAATGGCGCTGCTTTCCAAGGAAAACGACTCCAACGGCTGCATCGGCACTGTAGACGTGAGCTATCCGTCCATCCCGATCTTCCTGAAGTACTGCCCGGAGCTGGTCAACGCGCTGTGCCGCCCCGTGCTCGCCTTCGCCGAAATGCCCGTCTGGGGCGAGGATTTCGCGCCGCACGACGTGGGCCGCTATCCCTACGCCACCGGTCAGGTGTACGCCGCCGGTCACATCCGCAACGGCAACACGCCGCTGCCCTACTATCTCTATCCCGCCGGCGTGAAGGTGTACAATCCCCGTTATCAGATGCCCGTCGAGGAATGTGGCAACATGCTCGTGATGCTGGAAACCGCCGTTTCCTTCGGCGCGAAGGACGATCTGCTTCGCAAGCACGCCGAAACCCTGCGCAAGTGGGTGCGCTATCTGGACGAGTTCGGCGAGGATCCGGGCGAGCAGCTTTGCACGGATGACTTCGCCGGTCATCTGGCGCGCAACGTCAACCTGTCCGCCAAGGCTGTGGTCGGCATCGCCTGCTACGCCCGCATCCTGAAGCGGCTGGGTCACGACGCGGAAGCGCGCAGGTGGGACGAGCGCGCGCACGCGATGGCGAAAAGCTGGCTTGAGCGCGCGCGGACGGGCGACTTCACCGCCCTGACCTTCGACCGCACCGGCTGGAGCATGAAGTACAATCTGGTGTGGGATCTGGTTTTGAACCTGAACCTGCTGCCGGTCGACTTCTACGCCCGCGAGACGGACAGCTATCTGCCCCGCGTCAACGAATTTGGTCTGCCGCTGGATTCCCGCGCGGACTACACAAAGAGCGACTGGCTGATCTGGACAGCGTCGATGGCGCAGAGCGCCGCCACGTTCCGCGCGTTGATCGCGCCTCTCGCGCACTGCCTGCGCACGACCGATACGCGCGTGCCGTTCTCCGACTGGTACGACACCAAGTCCGGCCGGTTCGTCTCCTTCATCGCGCGCAGCGTGCAGGGCGGCCTGTACATGCCGATGCTGCTGCCGAAGAAACCCTGAAGCCATACCGCGCAATGAGGCGGCCGGCGAACGCAGATTTCAAAGGTTTGCCGGATGTAAATCAAGGAATCTGCACGACGGAAAAGACGTTATCCGCCGCGCCGACGAATTGTGCAATGCTGCCTGAATGCCCGCCTACGAAAGGAAGCTTTTCCATGCCTTACCGGGATGAAAGATACCGCCGCCGCGCACGGAAGCGCAATCGAATCGTGACCATCGTGGTGCTGGCGCTGCTTGTTGAAATCATCGTGATGATCGTGCTCCTGTCGCACGGCTGCTCCAGCCGCCGCGGCACGCCCGACATCACCAGCCAGCAGACCGCGCCCACCGCCACCGAAACGCCCGTGCCCGCGGATACCCCCGTTCCAACCGAGGAGCCCACGCCGGTTCCCACGCCTGCCATGCGGAGCTATGCGGTGGATGGCTATCTTCCCATTTATCAGAAGCTTGAAATGGATGAGAAGATCATTGCCATCACAGTGGACGACCTTGGCCAGCCCGAAAATCTGAAGCAGATCTGTCAAATTGCCGCGGATTCCAATGCCAAGCTGACGCTTTTTCCCGTTGGTAAGATGCTGGAGAACAGCGAAGTGCGCAGCACCGTCAAGCATGCTTATGAGGACTTGGGGTTTGAAATTGAAAATCACACCTACGGCCACAACAAATTGTACATGCTGAGCGATTCTGAAATGGCCGAGGCAATCTTCAAACAGCAACAGATGGTAAGCAGCGTTCTGGGAGTAAACTACCAGATGCATTTCTTGCGCATGCCCGGCGGCAATGGCGAAACAGACCCGCGCTCCCATCAGTATTTGGATCAGCTCGGCTACAGAGGGATTGTAAACTGGAGCTACAGCAGCGGCGGCGTCAACATCAGCACCATGAAAAAGCACCTGCGTCCCGGCATCATCTATCTGTTTCACACCACAAGCAAGGATCTTCGAATGTTGAGCGAATTCATTCCCTACGCCGTAAGTCAGGGCTATCGGTTAGTAACCCTCAATGAACTGCTCGGGTTTGAGGAAAACCGAACCACCCCGCTTACGACAGATCCGCTCAGCGTTCCCATGCCTTCGCCCTCGCCGTATGTATACGATACGTATATTCGCATACGGCCAAAGGTGAAGATGTATGCTGTGCGATTTCTACAGGAGCGCCTGATCGAGCTGAAGTATTTACCCGCAAACAGCGTCGTAGACGGGGACTACGGCGTTGGCACTCGCGCGGCCGTCAAGGCCTTTCAGCAGGCGGCCGGACTGGAAATCAGCGAATATGCCGAGCCCGAAATGCAGGCTCTGCTTTTCTCGGACTCCGCGCCCGTTAATCCGAACCCCGTATCCTCGGATCCTTCCGTTCCGCAGGCAACGCCCAGCGCATACGAAGAAGATACTACGGGCGAATCGTAAGTCGGCGCTGCCGGAACGAAGACACGCAATTTTTCATCCGTCTCTGCGGTTTTGTTCATGGAAGTGGGCAAAACCGCTTTTTTTATTCCTTTTCCTGTGAAATTCCCTTTGATCGACATGTACGCCTTGAAATTTCTTTTGTACTATGATAAAATTACATACGGAGACGGAGGATTAATCTGTCTCCACACCGTCTACGAAAGGATGCTTTTTCATCATGCCTTACAGGAATGAACGATATCGCCGCCGTAAGCAGAAGCGCACCGCAATTATCGGCATTGTAGTTGCGGCACTCCTGATCGAAATCGTTGTGGTGATTGTGCTTTTGTCTCGCGACTGCTCCGGTCGCCGCAGCACGCCCGACCTTACCAGCCAGCAAACCGCGCCCGCCGCCACCGAAACACCCGTGCCGGAGGATACCTCTGTGCCGGCTGAAACGCCCATGTCGGTTCCAACGCCATCCCCTGCTCCCGCCAAGCAAAGTCATGCGGTAAATGGATACCTTCCCATTTACGAGAAGGTGGACACCTCTGAAAAGGTTATTGCCGTCACCGTAGACGACCTGCTGCAGCCCACGAACCTGAAAAAAATCTGTCAGCTTGCCAAGGATTACAACGCCAAGCTGACGCTTTTCCCGATCGGCAAAATGCTGGAGCGTGAGGATATCCGTTCAACCGTTAAACGAGCCTACGAAGAGTTGGGCTTCGAAATCGAAAATCACACCTACGGCCATAATCGTCTGTATATGGAAGACGAAGCCGGCCTTGCCAATGCCGTCTGCAAGCAGCAGATGCTGGTGAACGATACGCTGGGCGTAAACTATCAGATGCATTTTCTGCGCATGCAGGGCGGCAATGGGGAAAAGGATCCTCGCTCTCATCAATATCTGGATCAGCTCGGCTATTGGGGAATCGCGAGCTGGTCCTACAGCGGCAGCAATGCCGACATCTCTGCCATTAAAAAGCATCTGCGCCCCGGCGGTATCTACCTGTTCCATACGACAGACACAGATCTCAAACGGCTTCAGGAGTTTATCCCCTATGCCGTCAGCCAGGGATACCGACTGGTAACACTCAACGAGCTGCTCGGCTTTGAGGAAAACGAAACAACACCTCTTACGACGAACGCGCTTGAGGTGCCTATTCCTTCGCCTTCCCCTTATGTATACGATACATATGTCGTCATGGGCCCCAAAACGAAGATGTATCCCGTGCAGCTTCTCCAGAAACGTCTGATTGAGCTGAAATACCTTCCGGCAGACAGCGCTGTGGACGGCGACTATGGTACTGGCACGCTGGCAGCTGTCAAGACCTTTCAGCAGGTTGCCAACCTGAAGGTCGATGGCTACGCTGGTGAGCAGACACAGGCGCTGCTCTTCTCCGATTCCGCGCCTGTCAATCCGAACCCTGTCTTTTCGAGCGCCGCTTCGCCGCAGGCGACGGTCAGCACTCGCGAAGAGGATACATCCGGCGAACCGTAAGCGCGGCGCTTTCGCAAATATCTCCGCATGGTAAACGGCTCCGTTCCCTGATCGGGCGGAGCCGTTTTCTGTATGTGGGTGATCGGACGCTGGCTTCTCCGTCGATCATGCCGCTTCAAATAAAGGTATCCGCAGCCGTCTCCCCGATTCCGTCTGTGCGGATTTGCCCGTCAGCCCCGGGCACGGAGCGTTTCGGGAACCCAGCGCGCGGCGGGCGTGTGCGCGGATGTTGACTTCTCCGTCACACGCCGCCACCCATGGCGTTTCAAAAGCATATAGATGTACCCGCAGCCCGTCTCCCGGCCGCGCGCCTGATCGAAGGCCGCCTTGATTTCCATGGCCTGCACCGGCTGACCCGCCGCGGCCGCCTTTTCAAAGCGCGACAGGATCCGTCTTTCCTGCTCCTCGCTCAACGCCCGATGGTTGCCGCCGTATTTGTTCGTCGCGAACGATTCCAGCCCTTCCTCCCGGTATCGCTGGCACATCTTGAAAATGCTGTCGATCTGCAGCCCCGTGCGCTCCGCGATTTCCCGCACCGTGTACCCATCGCAGCGCATAAGCAGCACATTCAGCCGACGGCGCACGGTTTCGTCCTTCGTCGTCCTTGCCGCCGTGCGAATCGCTTCCCTTTCCTGCGCGCTCATCTGAAACCGGCTCATCTTCATCCCCCATTTCCTTCAAAACGCTCGTTCAGGCCTTCGTTTGAAACCTGCGCTACGTGCCGCCAGAGTACCTGCCGGAACAGGATTCCCGTTACCACCGCGGCAATAGCCCATCCGATCGGCCACGCGAACCACACACTGAACGCCGTGCCGAACACCGCCGAGCAAACCGCCGCCGTCAGCGCGCGCAGCGAAAGGTCGAGAAAAATCGTGAACACGACGTGCTTCATCTTGTCCGCGCCGCACAGCACGCCGTCGCACATGATTTTGACCGCCGGCGCGAAATAGAACGGCGCGGCGATGCGCAGAAAATCCACGCCCGTCTTCAGCGCCTTGTCGGATGCGTCCGTCAGGAAAACGCGCACCAGCCGCCCCGGAATCAGCTCATAAATCAGGCACATCGTAAGCGCAATCGTCCACACCAGCCGGACGGACGCGCGAAACCCGCCGCGAAGGCGTTCCGGGCGCGCCGCGCCAAGGTTCTGCGCAGTGAAGTTCGAAACGCCGCTGCCAATCGTCGAAAAACAGGCCGTCACAAGGTTGTTCATCTTCACGGCGGCAGAATAGCCCGCCATCACCGCCGCGCCGTAAACGTTGACAACGCCCTGAATCGCGATGTTTCCAGCGGCGACCACGCCCTGCTGCAGCACACCCGGCACCGCAACGCGCACAAATTCCCGCAGCACCGGCCGTTCGAACGCCGGAGCCGCACCCGCTTCAAGCTTTTTGATTTTCTTCACCAGTACAATCGCGGCCGGTATGCAGGCCGCTCCCTGACAGAGGAACGTCGCCCATCCCACGCCGGACACCTTCATGCCCAGCCTCGCCACAAACAGAATATCCAGCGCGACATTGGCGCAGGAGGAGACGACGAGGAACAGAAACGGCGTTTTGGAATCGCCGAGCGCGGAAAAGATACCGTTCGTCACATTATAGAAGAAGACGAACGGCAAAGCGGCCGTATAGATTTTCAAATAGGTAATGGAATCTCTGAACGTGTTGCTCGGCGTTCGAATCGCCCTCAAAAGCGGCGCGGCCAGCGCCATTCCGGCCAGCAGCAGCGCGGCGCAGACGACGCCCGTGGCAATCAGCGCGGTAAAAATGGCGGTTTTCACGCGGTCATACCGTTTAGCCCCAAAGTAACGGGCCACAACCACGGACGCGCCCGTGTTGCAGCCGAGCGCAAAGGCCAGATAAATCAGCGTAAGCTCATAGCTGTTTCCCACCGTCGCCAGCGCCGCTTCGCCGATAAACCGTCCAGCCGTGAAGCTGTCCGCCAGATTGTACATCTGCTGGAAAAAAACGCTTCCAAACATCGGCAGGCAGTACGCTCGAAGAATTCTGCCAGGCTCTCCCTTCGTCAAATCGCGGTTTGCCATGTTTCGCCCCTCCGAATCACGGATAAAGTGCCCTTACGCTGGCATTTTACCGCATTCGAAGGTCATGACGCTATGCATATCGCGCCGTTATGTAGTAGAATCCTGCCAACTCTGTCGATACTCTGTCGGCGTCGTGCCAAAGCGCGCGCGGAAAACCTTGCCGAAAAAGCTGGCGCTGCCAAAGCCGCAGGCGAGCGCGATTCCCGTCACGGACTCGCTCCCCTTCGCGAGCCGCGCGCACGCGTGGCGCAGACGAACGTCCGTCACGTATTCCAGCGGCGACGCGTGCAGCGCGTCGTGGAACGCGCGATAGCATTCCCTTTCGCTCACAAACCCGGCCGCGGCCACATCCCGGATGCGGAGCGGCTCGGCATAGTGCTCCTGAACATAGGTCATCATCTGCTTGAGCGCGCCGTTTCCGTCGTCCCGGCGCTCCGCTTCCGCGGGAAACAGCCGAAACAGGTCAAGCCATATGCCCGTCAGCGCTTCGCGCAGCTTCAGCTCGTAGCCAAGCTCGTCCTCCGAAAGCGTAAACGACGCGCGCAGCTTCGCGAGCGTCTCCGCATGCGCGGGGTTCTCCGGGGAAAGCGCCAGCACCTCCGGGCGTGAAGGCGAAATCAGCGGCAGAATGTACCGGCGCATGATTCGCCCGCCCGGATGATCCGCCAGCAGCGACGCGTCGAACAGATGCAGAAGCTGCATTGTTTTCTGCTCCCGGCTCTGCGGCGTGGTTCGGTGCAGCACGTCGGAATTGATCAGCCCGCCCGATCCCTCCGGGAAGAACACGCGCCCCTGCGGCGTATAATAGGTCAGCGCGCCGCCTTCCATATAAAACAGCTCCACCGCGCCGTGCCAGTGCCAGAACACATCCCGGTTGTTCAGGTACACCCGCGAGCACTGATACGGAAATTCCGGCGTAAATTTTTCCAGCCATTCCTCATTGCTGTTTTCCCGAAACCGCGTGCTGCTCCGCTCCGCCATCCGCGCGTCACCTCCGCATCTTCTTTATTTCAATATACGTCAAAACCGCGCGAAATGCAAGCGAAATCGCATTTCTTGACTTCGCCGCGCGCGCATGCTATAATCTTGAAAATATAATTAAGGAGCCGCCTATGATTTACTATCAGGACGAAGCGATCACCGTTCGCGATCTGTGCGAAGCCGACGCAGAAGCGATTGCCCGGGAAGAGGTGCTGCAGGGCTGGCTCGGCGCGAGCCCCGAAAAGTACCGCATGCGTCTGCGCGACCGCGACGCGGGCATGGCTATCGCGCTGGCCGCGGACTTCCACGGCAACGTGGCGGGCTACATCAACGTATATCCCGACGCGCAGACTGGCGCGTTCGGCGGAAAGGGGCTTCCGGAGATCGTTGATTTTGGCGTGCTGGAAAAATTCCGCGAGCGCGGCGTCGGCTCCCGGCTGATGGACGTCGCCGAAACCATCGCCGCCCGCTATGCCGACACGGTATACCTCGGCGTAGGTCTGCACAGCGGCTACGGCGCCGCCCAGCGCATGTACGTCAAGCGCGGCTACATCCCCGACGGCAGCGGCGTATGGTACAAAGACCGCGTATGCGAATCCTATACGCCCTGCGAAAACGACGACGATCTCGTGCTCTATCTTTCCAAGCGCCTGTAAGAAACCGCGCCTCCGATCATGCTGGTCGGAAGCGCGGTTTTCTTATTTCTGTCTGAGGATTTCCACCACGGTGAGCGTATCTCCCTCCACTGTGAACCGCACGTCGAAGCCCGCGTACAGGAATCCGTACACGCGCGTCGGGTCGTGCTGATAGGCCGGGCGCGGGTCGCCCTCCAACGCCGCGATCAGCGCGGGGCGCTTCTCCGGCGGAATCGGGCGAAGCAGCGCTTCATCCGCGATTACGCGCAGGCGATAGTCCTTCATCCGCTCGCCAAAGCCGCCGCTCGCGTCCTGTCGGCTATCGGCGTATGGCAGGTAGGGCTTAATATCGTAGATGGGCGTTCCGTCCATCATGTCCGCGCCGGACACGAGCAGCGCGCACGTGCCGTCCTGCCTGTCCACGCCCTCCAGCTTCACCAGCGTCAGCCCCAGCGGATTGGGGCGGAACGGCGAACGGGTCGCAAACACGCCCACGCGCTCGTTTCCGCCCAGCCGCGGCGGACGCACCGTCGCCGACCAGTTTTCCTTCTCCGGAACGGAGAACCCCCAGATCAGCCACAGATGCGAATACGCCTCGATGCCCCGAACCGCGTCCGGGTTGCGATACGCCGGTTCGAACACGATTTTTCCCTTCAGCGCGTCGTTCAGGCCGCTCTGTCTGGGCAGACCGAACTTCGTCGGGAAATCGCACCGCAGGCGCGCGATTACCTTGAGTGCGTCCATTTACGCGAGCATTTCCTTCAGGTTCTTGAGATCCGCTTCCAGCGACGTGATGCAGTCCTCAATGCCCTCGAATTCCACGCTCAGCCAGCCGTCGTAACCGGCCGCGCGCAGCGTCTTCAGGCACTCGGGCACGTTCACCGCGCCGTGGCCGATGATGGTTCCGCGCAGTGCGTTGCCGCCGCGGGTGCCAAACCAGCCCTGACCGTTGGGAACATATTCGCCCTTTTCCTTATGGAAGAAATCCTTGGCGTGCGCGTGCACGGCCATGGGCGCGGCAATCTTCACGGACTCGACGGGCTTCTCGTCGGCGCACATGAAGTTGCCCATGTCCATCAGCCAGCCGAAGTTCGGATGGTTGACGGTTTCAATCAGCTTCTTCACGCGGCAGGCGTCCTGGAAGAAATAGCCGTGGTTTTCGATCATCGTATGTACGCCCAGACCCGCGGCGAATTCCGTCACGCGGCGATAGCCCTCGGCCACGATCGGCAGCGCCTCTTCCACGGTCACGGGGTTGTCGTTCGCGTCGCGGCCGCCGGTGGAATCGTGGCGCATGCGCGGCGCGCCCAGCAGCGCGGCGACTTCGGCCTCGCGCTTCAGGCGCTCGACCTCGGCATCCAGACCGTTGCGAATGAAGTCCGCGCCCACCATGTAGGCAATGATCGGCATGCCGTACTCCTCGCTCTGCGCCTTCAGCTTCGGAGCCATCGTGCGCATCTCTTCGTCCGACCAGCCGCCGCGAACGATCTCCACGCCCTCATAGCCCATTTCCTTCGCCTTGGGGATCACGTCCATGATCGTCATGCGGCCGTCGCGCATGGCCTGACTGAAGCTGTAGGAACTGACTGCAATTTTCATGAGAAAAAACATCCTTTCATTACAATTTTGGGTTTGACTGTATTGTACCATCCGCGCGCCGGAAACGCAAGCGAAAATTCATCCGCGGTGGAATTCCGACAAAAATCGGGCAACTTCTCGATTCTTTTCTCAATTTTATCAGAAAACCTTCCACGCGGGGAACATGCGCATGCTATAATGGAATTCCAGTAGAACGAATGGAGATGTTTGACGTGAATGAAGTGCCTTCCGGAGTCAGCTGGAAACCCTTTGAAACCCGCCCCATCGGCCCGCTTGGAATCATCGCCATGGCCGGCTGTGAAGCCATCGGCCAGCGCGTAGACCAGTACCTGAGAGACTGGCGCGAGGGTCGGGGCGAGCAGAGCGAGGATCTGTATACCTTCCCTGGCTACAACCTGAGCACCTTCCTGCTCTCCGCGAAGTGCCCGCGTTTCGGCACCGGCGAGGGTAAGGGTCTGCTTACGCAGAGTGTCCGCGGCTACGACATCTATATCATTACCGACGTCACCGCCCACCAGATTCAGTACACCATGTACGGCAAGCCCGTTCCCATGTCGCCCGACGACCACTACGCCGACCTCAAGCGCGTAATCGCCGCCATCAGCGGCAAGGCGCGCCGTATCAACGTCATCATGCCCTTCCTCTACGAGAGCCGCCAGCACCGCCGCACCAGCCGTGAAAGCATGGACTGCGCGCTGATGCTGCAGGAGCTTTCCTCCATGGGCGTTGAAAACATCATCACCTTCGACGCGCACGACCCGCGCGTGCAGAACGCCATCCCGCTGACCGGCTTCGAATCCTTCATGCCCACGTACCAGACGCTGAAGGCGCTGTGCCGCAAGGTGAAGGATCTGCAGCTGGATAAGGAGCACATGATGATCGTCTCCCCCGACGAAGGCGCCATGTCCCGCAACATCTACTATTCCTCCGTGCTCGGTCTGGATCTGGGCATGTTCTATAAGCGCCGCGACTATTCCACCGTCGTCAACGGCCGCAACCCCATCCTTGAGCACGTCTACATCGGCTCCAAGGTCGCGGGCAAGGACGTCATCGTCGCCGACGACATCATCTCCACCGGCGACAGCATGATCGATCTGGTCAAGGATCTCCACCGCCGCCACGCGCGCCGCATCTATATCGCGGCCACGTTCTGCTTCTTCACCAACGGCATCAAGACCTTCAACGACCTGTATAAGAAGGGCTACCTCGCCGGCGTGCTCGGCACCAACCTGTGCTACCTGCCGCCCGAGGTCACGAGCGCGCCGTGGTTCATTCAGGTGGACATGAGCAAATACATGTCCTACATCATCGCAACCCTGAACCACGACCATAGCCTCGATAGCCTGATTAACCCCCTCAACCGCATCGTCAAGCTTCTCGACCGCTATAAGAAGGGCGAGGAAATCTAACCGCATCATCAATGAAGCCGCGGCCCAAAACCGCGGCTTCGTGCGTTTTATCCCATCTGACAAAAAGCCACAGCCCATTTCAAAACAGGCTGTGGCTTGCAAACGTCCCCGGCGCGATTCGAACGCGCGGCGTTCCGCTTAGGAGGCGGACCCTCTATCCTGCTGAGGTACGGGGACAAAAAACAACATTAGAATATTATATTCATCCCCGCGTCTTTGTCAACCGAAGCCTTGTAAATTTCGCCGTGCAAAGCTTCTGCGGAAGCGCCGAAAGGTATCCATCTTAGAGATGGCGCCGTTTTATTTCCTGAAAAAGTGAAAGTCGCAGCAATCATCGCCGCAGCCCAGTGTTTTGGTGCGGGCGAAGCCGAGTTTTTTCAGGCCGCCGTATGCCACGTTATCGGAATCGCAGAACAGGCGGCACAGCTCCGGGCAGCCGTTTTCTGCGCAGGCCGTATGCCACAGGCATTTTTGAATCGTGACGTCGAAGAAATTTTTCTCGCGCCGCTGCGTGCTTTCCCACAAGTCGCTCTTGCGCATGACGTTCAGAAAGATACGGCTGTAGATTGCGTAGAAGCCCGGCACGGCTTCCATTCCCGCCATGGAGGCATGCTTTTGCGTGGCGGCCTTATCCAGCATGTACGCTCGCATATACACATAGGCGGCTTCCTGCGAAAGGCCGTCTGTGGAGAGCGTCTTATACAGCGCTATACAGGGAAGGATTGTCCCGGCCAGCGTTTTCATCTGCCTTGCGGACTTGTTTTTCTGAGTCTTGATCAACTCGTCAAGCGTTTTCGTCTGTTTGCCGAACAGCTCGCCGCCTTTTTCTTCTCCGAATTCCTCCACCAGAAAGGCTTTTATCTGCTTTTGCCGCTTTCCGTTCATCGCCGTCACGCTCCTTTTCAGCGGTAGGATACGTAAGCGTCTATCCGCTGCTCCTGTCCGGAAACGGCCATGTGGACATGCGCTCGGCCTACGCGTCCATTCTGATGTTTTTCCTGCTGGGCGCGTGCCTGACGTCCATCGGCATGTTCATTTCCTCCGTCACCGAAAATCAGGTGACCAGCGCCGTGGTCACGCTGGTGATCATGCTGATCACGTATTTCATGACCTCGCTCGCCAGCTACGTATCCACCGCGTCCTCGTCCTCGCTGATTGCGCTGAGCGCGCTGGCGCTGGTGCTCGCGGCGATTGCGTATCTGTTCACGAAGAATTTATCGGTCGCGTTTCTGACCGCCGCGGCGCTGGTCGGCGCGCTGCTGATTGCCTACGCCATCGACGCTTCGGCCTTCTCCGGCCTGTTCCCGGCGCTGATGAAGAAGCTGTCGCTGTTTGAACGCTTTTATGGAACCATCGGCGGCATGTTCGATCTGACCGCCATCGTGTACTACCTGTCCATCATCGGCGTGTTCCTGTTCTTTACCACGGAAACGCTGGAAAAACGGAGGTGGAGCTGATGAACGCGTTTTTCAAAAAGCACTTCGGCAGTCGCTCCGTGCGCGCGGGCGGTTATGCCGCGGTCGCGTCGGCGATTGTGGTGGCGATTGCCATTGCCGTGAACCTGCTCGTTTCCGCGCTGCCGGAAACCGTCACGCACCCGGATTTCACGGAAAACCAGCTGTACACCCTGTCCGACCAGACGAAGCGCATCACGAACGCGCTGGAAAAGGACGTGACGCTTTCGCTGATCGCTTCGTCCGGCAACGAAAACACGACGATTCTGAGCCTGCTCAAGCGCTATGAAGGCGCGTCGGCGCACATCACCGTTGAGACGGTCGACCCGGTCGTCTATCCGAACTTCGCCAGGCAATATACCAGCGGCACGGTGCGCTCCAACAGCGTCGTTGTCACCTGCGAAGGCCGCTCGCGCTATGTGGATTATTCGGACATCTTCAAGCAGGTGAAGTCCGACAACTACGATACGTACTATTATTATGTGCAGATGGGCTATTCGCAGTATTACGACTATCTGTACGACACGGTGTTCGACGGCGAAAACGCGCTGACGGCCGCGATCAACTACGTTTCCAGCGATTCGCTGACGAAGATCTACACGCTCTCCGGCCACAGCGAGGCGGAGCTGAGCGAAACCTTCACGGAAGCCATCAAGGCGGACAACTTCGAATTTGAGTCGCTGCACCTGATGGACGTGGAAGCCGTGCCGGAGGACGCCGGGCTGATTCTGATCAACGCGCCCGCGTCCGACCTCAGCGAGGATGAAGCCGCGCTGCTGATCGATTATCTGGACGCGGGCGGCAACGTCCTGCTGACGACCGACTGCATGGAGTCGGACAGCATGAAAAACCTGCTCTCCGTGTGCGAGCACATGGGCATGACGCTGACGGACGGCATGGTTGTGGAGACCTCTCAGAACCGCTACTACCGCAATCCCGTCTACCTGCTTCCGGAAATCGGCGAAACCGAAATCACGCAGGCGATTCGGGACGGCGGCTACTACATCCTTTTCCCCATCGCGCAGGGCATCGTCTCTGCCGGCGACGGCTTCTCCTACACGCCGCTGCTTTCCACGTCCGATTCGGCGTTCTCCAAGAAGTCCGGCTACGGCATGACGACCTATGACAAAGAAGAAGGCGACACGGACGGCCCGTTTGACGTGGCGGCCGCTACCTCAAAGGGCGAAGCGCACATGGTCTGGTTCGCCTCCGCGCAATTCGCCACCGACAACGTGAACGCCATGGTGTCCGGCGCGAACGCCGACCTGCTCGTCAACGCCGTCAACTGGATGGCGCAGCAGGAGGACAAAATCTCCATCCGCTCCAAGTCGCTGGAGACCGGCTACCTCACCGTCAGCGCCGCCGACAGCCGCCGCTGGTCGATTCTGCTGGTCGGCGTGATTCCCGCGGCATTGATCGCGGTGGGCGCAGTCGTGATTATCAGGAGGAAACGCAAATGAAACGGGGAAAGAAGCTGATCGTTCTGGCCGGTGCGCTGGCAGCGGTGCTGGTTCTGTATCTGGGCGTTACGCTCGTTACACGCCACATCAGCAACAAAAACGCCGTGACGGAAACGCAGGGCACGTTTGCCGCCACATCCTTCACGGCGGACGACATCCGCTCGATCACATGGACGAACCTTGGAAACGAATACACCATTTCGAAAACCGACGACGGCTGGACGCTGGACGGCCACGACGACTTCCGGCTGAATCAGGATGACGCCGCGGCCATGGCCGACGCGGTATCCGCGCTGAAGGCGACTCGCCGTCTGGACGGCGGCGTGGAGGACAGCGCCTACGGGCTGGCCGAGCCGACGCTGACCGTGAAGATCGCGCTGAACGATGGCAGCGAAATAACGCTGGCCGAGGGAGACAAAAACGACGTGACGGACGCGTACTACCTGCGCGTGACCGCGGGCGAAAGCGTTGTGTACACGGTGGAAACCGACCTTCAGACGGCCTTCGACCAGAAGCTCGCCGACTTGTTCGTGAAAGAAACACTGCCGTCGCTGAGTGAAAGCGCGCAGCGCGTCGTGCTGACCCGCGCGGACGACGAAATCACACTCGTCTGTAGCACGGACGACGACGGGAACGCGCACTGGTATGAGGAAACCGCGGACGGCACGCGCGCGCTGAACGACGAAACCGCGCAGATGCTGTATGATACCATTCGCGATTTCGCGTGGTATGAGCTGGTTGAATGGAACGCCGACGCAGACGCGCTGAGCGGCTACGGCTTTGACGCGCCGACCGCCGTCGTGCGCGCGGAGAGCCTGAACGACGACGGCGAAACGACCGTATGGCAGGTGGAAATCGGCGGCGAGTTTTCCAGCTCCTATGACTATGTGCGCCTGCCCGGCTCCGCCGCCGTATACCGCGTGAAAAACGAGCTGCGCAAGCTGGCTGCCGGCTACAGCTATTCGGATTACGCCGACAAGACGGTTCTGACCGTCGACGCGGAAGCCATCGAGAGCCTGACGCTGACCGTGCGCGGCGAAGCCCACGCCCTGCGCACATGGACGGAAACCGTCGCCGCCACGCCGGGCGAAGCCACGCCCGCCACCGCGAGCGAAGCCACGAGCGGCGAGGGAACGACCGTGCGGTGCGCGTCGCTGGACGGAAACGAGTGGAGCCCCGATTCCTATGACGAAATCGTCTCCCGCCTGCTGGCGCTGGAAGCCGAGGACGCGCTGACTTCCGTTCCCGAGCATGCCGATGAGCCGGTGCTGACCGTCTCCGTACAGACCGCGGACGCGCAGGCGAACGTATCCTTCACCGTCTCCGAGCTGGACGCGGAGCATTCGCTCATCCTCCGCTCCGACGGCGCGATCTTCCAGTTCTCCGCCGCCGACGCGGACGCGCTGATTCGCGCGCTGACCTACGCGCTGAAATAACTTCCATATAAACACAAGCGGCGCGATTGCCGAAATGGAATCGCGCCGCCTGTGCTTTCTTTTTTTTTGCCCGTTACCGCTTCAGCACGAGCACCTGATAGGGTTCAAGCTCCACCGTTCCCGCAAGCGCTTCGCCGGTAAGCAGGTCGACCGCCGGAGCGGGCAGCGTATAGGACGCGGGCTTTCCCGCGTATTCCAGAACGATTTCTCCGTTCATCGCCCCCCTGCGCGGCGAAACAATCACCTCTCCCACGACCTCCGGCAGGCGCACGCCCGCGTCGGGCAGCAGCTTCTGCGCAAGCAGACGAGTGGTTTCGGGGGCAGGCAGCGCGCCCAGCAGGACGATCTGTCCCTTGCCGAGGCGGCTGCGGGCGACGACGGTCTTGCCAAGGATGGCGCGGTGTCCCTTCACGATGGTCGCGAGCGACTCCGCCCTGCCGGGATTGGACACCTCAAACCACGTGTCGGCGGGCATGGGCGTGCCGTCCGTCCACGCGGCGGCCGTGCGTCCCTCGGTGTCGGGCAGCGCGTATTTCCACTCGACGCCCATCAGGCGTTCCAGCATGCCGTACAGGCAGTCGGTATAGCGCGCGCCGTCGCGGTTGCGCTCGTCGCTCAGCGGGCCGACGATCCACGTGCCGCCCTCGCGCACCCACTGCTCCATGCGCTGCGGAAGTCCGGCCTCCTCCAGCGTCAGCATCAGCGGACTGAACACGACGCGGTAGCCGTCCAGCGCCGCGTGCGCGTCGATCACGTCGGGGCGCAGACCCAGATCGATGAGCGGCTTATAGAACCGCCCGACGACGCTCTGCTGATAATTGAGTCCCTTCACGATGCCCTGCTGCTCGAACATGTTCCAGTTGAGCGAGGTAAAGTGAATCGCCACATCCGCCGCAACCTTTGTCTCGCGCACGAAATCCGCGGCCTTGCGGAAGCCCGCGGCCGTTTCCTTCACTTCTTCTTCGGCGAGCATCGGCCGGCCGCTGGTGTCCAGCACCGCGCCGTGCATCAGCTCATGCCCTGCCCAGTGCGTGCGCCACAGCCAGTACATGTTCGCCTCGCCGCCCAGCGCAATCGGCAGCCACGAGTTCGCGCGGCAGAAGCCGTCGGGCTTCACGCTCTGCGTAATCGTCGTGGAGCCGTTCCAGCAGGTGGCGGTTTCCGTGTTCCAGAAGGGATGATTGAGGAACGTGCGCATATAGTCGTGCCAGAAGGCGCAGAAATGCAGGTTCTCGGGTGTATTGTAGTGGTTGAACTGCGCAATGTCCAGCTTCTCGGTGAGACGGCGGTAATCCATGCCGTTCACGGGCATGGTGTCCGTGCCCACGGGAACCTTGACGTACCGGTGCAGAATCTCCGCCTGCCGGTGAACAAACCCGATGTGCGAATCGTTCTGGAACGTCTGCCATTCCATCTTCAGATGCGGGTTGTGCCACGCGTTGCGCGGCGCGGGAATCTCTTCAAAGGAATCGTACCACTGGCTGAACAGATTCAGATTCCACGCGTTGTTCAGGTTGTCGATTGTGCCATAGCGCTTTTTCAGCGCGGCGCGGAAGCGGTTCACGCACTCGGGGCAGAAGCAGCCGGCGTTTCCCGTGTAGATCTCGTTGTCAATCTGCCAGCCGATGATGTTTTCGTCGCTTGCGAATTCCTTCGCCATTTCCTCCACAATGCGCATGCTGGCTTCGTTGTAGTGCGGATTGTTGGAGCAGCAGTGCCGGCGTCCGCCGTGATCCACGCGCCGTCCGTCCGGATCCAGCCGCAGCGCGTCCGGCCAGTCGCGGGTGAACCAGCGCGGCGGCGTGGCGGTGGGCGTTCCCATGACAACGGCGATATTCGCCTGCTTCATCTTGTCTACCACGCGGCGGAAGAAGGAAAAATCGTATTCGCCCGGCTTCGGTTCCATGCGGTGCCACGCAAACTCGCCGATGCGCACGCAGGTGATGCCAAAGGCATGCAGCTTTTCAATATCTCGATCAATTTCGCTCTCCGGCCAGTCCTCCGGATAATACGCCGCGCCCAGATAGGGCGGCTTGGGCATTGTAAACATCGCGTCGTCTCCTTCCGGTGTAATCCGTCGACATATTTATACCATATCGTTTCCAAAAGTACAAGACACTTCCTTTGAGTTCTTGACAATATGTCATTGATAATGGTATTCTTATTTATGTCAGCGCCGCACAAATGAGGCGGCCGGCCGGCGAATGGATTTTTCGTCAGACGCAAACGCGTATTTCGAAGGTTTACTTGAGGCAAATCGAGAAATCCGCATGCCGCAGGCGGCGGAAGAGACGCCGCCCGACACGCCGCCGCATTGTGCAATGGCGCCTTATTATGAAATAAGCCGTGAAAGGGGTGAACGCCATGAAACGCATATTCTCCGCGCTGCTCGCGCTCTGCGCGCTCCTGCTTCCCTTTTCCTCACCGCGGGCGGAAGCGCTGGAAACGACCGAATACCGCGGCGGCATTGTCGAGCGCGGCCGTTGGCGCGGGCAGAGCACGCGGGCGCGGCTGGACGAGCTGACCGTCGCCTATCTGGAAGCGGACGCGCATTATCTGGTTACCGGTCATCCCACGACGTTCACCGTTCACGCCGCAGGCGGGGACGGAAATTACAGCTATGCTTTCAATGTATATTACAGGAAGGGTGACACGGGTTCGCTTTCCAATATATACAGACGCGAACGGAGCGCAAACGCCTCTCTTACCTATACGCCGGCGCACAGCTCCGGACAGTATATGCTTATGGTTGTGGTGTATGATGAAGCGGGCGAGTACATCGGATGGCAGAGCCAGATTTTCGAGGTATTTCCCGCGGAAGCGGCGGACGACGCGGAAACCGTGCCCGGCAGGGTGCGGCAGCTGGCGGCGGAATGCCTGAGGAACGCGGGGCGCAGCGAGTATTCCCGCGCCCTCTGGCTGCACGACTGGCTGATTTACAACGCGAACTACGACACAAGCTATACCTATTATTATGCCAACGGCGTGCTTCTCGAGGGCGTCGGCGTATGTCAGAGCTACGCGCTGGCGTATGATCTGCTGCTTCACGAAATCGGCATTGAGAGCGTGTATCTTTCCGGCACGGCGAACGGCGTGAGTCACGCGTGGAACCTTGTGAGGCTGGACGGCAGCTGGTATCACGTGGACTGCACGTGGGACGATCCGATCGGCGGCGGGTATGAGAAGCACAGCTATTTCGGCCTTACCGACGAGCAGATGGCTCTCGATCACAGCTGGGCAAGGGAGCGCGGCGTCATGCCTGAATGCACGTCCGACGAGCTGGCCGGGCTGCGCCGGAATCTGATGGTCGGCGTTTCGGACGAAGCGGATTTTCACGCGCAGCTTTCCCGGCTGGTAACGGAGGGAACCGCCTACGCCGCCCTGTATCTCACGGGCGAAACAACCTTCAATCTGAAGAGCGCCTTTCAGGACTGGTACTCGCAGAATCAGCACATGAGCAATCTGTACGGATACTACCACGCGCGCTTTTCATCAAGGGAGTGCGAGGTCTATCTGAATCTGGGCGAAGCCTACCCCGGCACGGCGGTCGTGCAGCGGGCCGCGCTTCGGGCACACACGCTGTACCTTCCCATAGGCGAGCGCGACGTGCTGGACTTCGTGCAGCTGCCCGAAAAGGCGACGGAGGGGCTTCAGTGGACGAGCGACAATGAAAGCGCTGTGACCGTTGAGGATGGCGTGGTGCGCGCCGTCGGTTCCGGAAGCGCGACGATCCGGCTTTCGTTCGCGGGCGGAAGCGACGAATGCCGCGTGTTCGTCCTCACCTCCGACGCGCTTTCGCTGCCCGAGGGCGTGCGGACACTGGAATCCGAAGCACTCGCGGGCTGCCCGAACGTCCAGACCGTGCGTCTACCGCGAAGCCTGACGGCCGTCGAGAGCCGCGCGTTCGCGGAGTGCGAGGGGCTGCTGTTCGTCTTCTTCGCTTCCGCCGACGCGGAAATTGCGCCGGACGCGTTTGAGGGCTGTGAAAATCTGACCATCTACGCGCCCGCGGGCGGCAGTGTGGCCGCTTTCGCGAGGGAGAACGGCCTTCGTTTTGCCGTCTCTGAACCTTAAATTTGGATTAATGCGCGGCAGGGCGTTTACAAAGGCCGCCATCTGTGGTAGAATAATGAATGGCGTTTTGCGCCGATTGATCCGTGAGCGCGGTTTGCCGACGATCCCGACGGCATGCTTCGTTTGCGGGAATACGAAACAGGGAGGATACACACCATGACTATCGACAAGAGCTCCATCATCGCCGAGTATGGCCGCCATGAGGGCGACACCGGTTCCCCCGAGGTGCAGGTCGCGCTGCTGACCGCCCGCATCAACCACCTGAACGAGCACCTCAAGCTCAACAAGAAGGATCACCACTCCCGCCGCGGCCTGCTGCTGATGGTTGGTCAGCGCAGAGGTCTGCTGGACTATCTGAAGAAGACCGATATCGAAAGCTATCGTAGCCTGATCGCGAAGCTCGGCCTGCGTAAGTAAGCCACCCCGGCTTGTCGCCTGAGCGATGCGGCATGTGCCGTCGCCCGGGAGCACCGGGCGGCGGCTTTTCCATCATCCAAGGTTGTCTCCGGATCCGAAAACGAACCTCGCCGTAGGGATGCGGCGCGACGGGCTTCTGTCGCCGGCCGCGCGGCATCCCTGCGGGGACAAGTCTTCGGCGTCATGTTCTTTTTGTGATTCCGGTTATAGAAAAGGCTTTCCCGACCATGATAAGGAGGAACACCATGTTCAAAAGCTATTCCATGGAGCTGGGCGGAAGAACCCTGACGCTCGAATTCGGCAAGTACGCCGAGCAGGCCGCCGGTTCCACCTTCGTCCGCTACGGCGATACCGCCGTACTCGTCAACGCCACCGTGTCCGAGACCCCGCGTCCCGGCATCGATTTCTTCCCGCTGAGCGTCGATTACGAGGAGAAGCTCTACTCCGTCGGCCACATTCCGGGCTCGTGGAACCGCCGCGAAGGCCGTCCGGGCGAAAAGGCCATCCTGACCTCCCGCCTGATCGACCGCCCGCTGCGCCCCCTGTTCCCCAAGGGAATGCGCAACGACGTGAGCGTCGTCGCCACCGTCATGTCCGTTGACTTCGACTGCAGCCCCGAAACGCCCGCCATGATCGGCGCGTCCGCGGCGCTGTGCGTGTCCGAAATTCCGTTTGCCGGCCCCGTGGGCGCGGTGAACATCGGCCTGGTGGACAACGAGTTCGTCGTCAATCCCACGCTGGAGCAGCGCGAAAAATCCTCCATGAACCTCACCGTCGCCGGAACCAAGGAAGCGGTTCTGATGGTGGAAGCCGGCGCGAACGAGGTTTCCGAGGAAGTCATGCTGAAGGCCATCCTGTTCGCCCATGAGCAGGTGAAGAAGATCGTCGAGTTCCAGGAGCAGATCGTCTCCGAAATCGGCAAGGAAAAGCGCGAGTTCCATCTCGAGCTGCCGGGCGACGACGTGAAGGCCGCCGTGCGCGAGTACGCGTATGACAAGGTGCAGTGGATGTTCGAAACCTTTGACCGCGGCGAGCGCAACGCCCGCGAGGCCGAAGTGAAGAAGGACGTCGCCGAGCACTTCCAGACCCAGTTCGAAGGCCGCGAGACCGAGGTTGGCGACGCGCTGTACGCCATCGAGAAGGAAGTCATGCGCCGTCACATCATCGACAACGGCGTGCGTCCCGACGGCCGCAAGCTCACCGAGGTTCGCCCCATCTGGTGCGAAACCGGCGTTCTGCCCCGCCCGCACGGCAGCGGCGTGTTCACCCGCGGACAGACCCAGGTCATGACCGTGTGCACGCTGGCTCCGATGAGCGAAGTGCAGATTCTGGACGGCATCACCCCCGAAACCACCAAGCGCTATATGCATCACTATAACTTCCCCGGCTATTCCACCGGCGAAGCCAAGCCCATCCGCTCCCCGGGCCGCCGCGAAATTGGTCACGGCGCGCTTGCCGAGCGCGCGCTGGAGCCGATGATTCCCAGCGTAGACGAGTTTCCCTACTGCCTGCGCCTGGTCTCCGAGGTCATGAGCTCCAACGGCTCCACCTCTCAGGCCTCCGTGTGCGGTTCCACCCTCGCCCTGATGGACGCGGGCGTGCCGATCAAGCGCCCCGTGGCCGGCGTGGCTATGGGTCTGATCAAGGACGTTGAGAACACCGGCAAGGTCGCCGTGCTGACCGACATTCAGGGTCTCGAGGACTTCCTCGGCGACATGGACTTCAAGGTGACGGGCACCGAGCGCGGCATCACCGCCATGCAGATGGACAACAAGGCCACCGGCCTCACGCCCGAGATCCTCTCCCAGGCGCTTCACCAGGCCCACGAGGGTCGCGCGTTCATCCTCAAGACGATGCTCGACGCCATCCCCGCGCCGCGTGAGACCCCCAAGGACACGGCTCCCCAGATCATCACGATCCAGATCCCCACGGACAAGATCCGCGACGTCATCGGCAGTGGCGGCAAGGTCATCCGCGGCATCCAGGACGACACGGGCGCCACGATTGACATCCAGGAGGACGGCAACGTCTTCATCGCCGGCACGGACGGCGCCGCACAGGACGCTGCCGCTCGCATCAAGGCCATCGTGAAGGTCCCCGAGGTGGGCGAGGAGTACACCGGCCGCGTCGTGGGCATCCAGCCCTTCGGTGCCTTCGTCGAGCTCCTGCCCGGCAAGGACGGCCTGCTCCACATCAGCCGCGTCGCCCAGGGTCGCGTCGACAAGGTCGAGGACGTCCTGGCCATCGGCGACGAGGTCAAGGTCAAGGTCCTCGAGGTCGACGAGAAGGGCAAGATCAGCCTCGATCGTCTCGACAAGCCCGAGGTTCCCGGCGGCTCCAAGGGCGGTCATGGTGACCACCACGAGCCGCGCGGCGAGCGTCGTGGCGAGCGCAAGCCCCGCCGTCACCCCGGCGACAACGGCAACGTCGGCTCTGGCCGCGCCCCGCGTCGTCACCACGAGGGCTAGGATCCTCGCGCGTGCCACAAGGCATGGGATTTAGATAGAACGCATGGGGGAGGGCTCCACGGGGCCCTCCCCTTGTTGCATAATGAAGAGTCGCGCGCGAGCCATGCACGCTCGTGCAGGCTTTTGTGCGCGCCATCAACCCAATCAGACGCGGGCTTGCCCGCTTGACCTGCAGGACTCAACCAAGGAGGAATACACCACACATGGCTAAGACCCCGACCCTGAGGATCATCCCGCTGGGTGGTCTGGACGGCATCGGCAAGAACATGACCGCCTTCGAGTGCGGCGACGACATGGTGCTCGTCGACGCCGGCCTCATGTTCCCGGATGACTCCCAGCCCGGTATCGACCTGGTGCTTCCCGACTACACCTATGTTTTGGAGAACGAGGAAAAGCTCCGCGGTATCGTCGTCACCCACGGCCACGAGGACCACACCGGTTCGCTTCCGTATCTGCTGCAGGACCTCAACAATAAGGTGCCCATCTTCTCGAGCAAGCTGACGCTTGGCTTTATCGAGGGCAAGCTTTCTGAGTTCCGCATCCGCGCGCCCAAGTTCCGCGAGGTTAAGGGCGGCAGCCATGTCAACCTCGGCGGCATCTCGCTCGACTTCTTCTCGATGACGCACTCCATCCCCGGCGCTCTGGGCGTGTTCATCCGCACCAATCAGGGCACCGTTATGCACACCGGCGACTTTAAGCTCGACCAGACGCCCATCGACGGCGTCACGCCCGACTACGCCGCTATCAGCCGCTTTGCCAAGCAGGGCATCGACCTGCTGCTGTCCGACTCCACCAATGCCACGGTTCCCGGCTTTACCAAGTCCGAGGCCGAGGTTGGCCCCAATCTGCTGCACGCCATCAAGAACGCCCCGGGTCGCGTGTTCGTCGCGTCGTTCTCGAGCCATATCCATCGCCTGCAGCAGATCTGCGATGCCGCCCGCAAGTGCGGCCGTAAGGTCGTTGTGACCGGTCGCTCCATGCTCACCAACACCCGCGTCGCGCGCGAGCTGGGCTACCTCAACATCGACGATGCCGATATCATCGATGCCTTCGATATCGATAACCTGCCCGACGACAAGATCGTCGTCATGTGCACCGGTTCGCAGGGCGAGCCGCTGTCGGCCCTGTCCCGCATGGCCAACGGAGAGCACAAGACGCTCTCCATCCACGAGGGCGATACCGTTATCCTCTCGGCAACGCCGGTCCCCGGTAACGAGAAAGCCGTCCAGCAGGTCGTCAACAGCCTGGCCAAGCTCGGTTGCGACGTGTGGGATAAGAACCGAGCTCTTGTCCACGTCTCGGGCCACGGTAGCCAGGAGGAGCTCAAGCTCCTGATGGCCATGGCCAAGCCCACGTACTTTATGCCGGTTCACGGTGAAGCCGTGCATCTGCGCGCCCATGCCCAGCTGGCTCGCAAGATGGGCATCAAGGACGATCATATCTTTATCCTCGATAACGGCGACACGCTCGAGATGCGCGGCGGTATCGTTAAACGCGGTACGCCCGTCGAGTCCGGCGTCGTCTACGTCGACGGCCTGCGTATCGGCGATACCGACCCCATCGTCCTGCGCGATCGTCAGAAGCTCGCCAACGACGGTATGGTTACCGCTGTTGCCATCGTCTCGCTCAAGCACAAGAAGATCGAGGCCATCGAGTTCTCGGGCCGCGGCGTCTCGTTTGCCATCGATGACCAGTTCTCCGAGGATGCCTCCGCGTCCATCATGAAGACGATCGAGAAGGGCAAGTTCAGTTTTACGAGCAGCGGTTCCGATGCCATTCGCAAGGCCGTGCGTGATTCGCTCTCTAACTTTATCTGGAGCCGTACGCGCACCCGTCCGATGATCATCCCGGTCGTCATGGAGGTTTAGTTTGGCGCGCGGATCTGCA